>JABAOH010003853.1_pt1 | contig 23132 bp, 19 predicted proteins | sample 7062181 | NCBI WGS metagenome assembly JABAOH01 (sample SAMN14538630, study PRJNA623070) | marine sediment metagenome | biome: marine biome [ENVO:00000428]; feature: marine pelagic biome [ENVO:01000023]; material: deep marine sediment [ENVO:00002113]; isolation source: pool of 5 deep marine... | reverse complement strand
AACGCCATCCCACAGGGAAATCGCCTTCATCAACGGGACTTTTTCGACAGTCTCTCTTGAATCAAACAACATGAACCAAGAGAAGAAGTGAGCCAAAATAACACTTATAATCCTATGTTCAGTCTCGATTTTCCCTGAAGAGCACAAGAACCTACCAGGTCCATTACCATTGATATTATTCTGTGTCTCTTGCTCATTTCACCAGGCCTCTCTTATAACGTAAGCCTGCGAAAAGGCGCAGATATTTTACAAAAGCCTTCATAAATCTAAAGGGTAAAGTTTGAAAATCCGTACCTGCAATGCTAATGAGTGCAGGTATGAAGCGGATTTGCCCAAAATGTTTTAGTCACAAGTTTTGGTTACTTAAAGATGGCCGTCTCCGGTGCACAACGTGTAGAAAAACATTGAGCGATCCCAGGAGACGGATCCATATCTCACAGAGCAAATTAAGGACAGTCGTCCAGGAATGTTTACTTGAGCATTCAACCAATATCATCCTCAGCAGGGTCGATATTTCAAGGTACATGCTGCTTAAGGTGTTGACTGTTTTGAGGGTTGCCATGACCAATGACGTTCCCGAGGTTTTCGAAGGTACCGTTGAGGTTGATGAAACCTATCTGGGTGGTCAGTGGAAGAATAAGCGCTTATCAGCCAAAGTGAGCCAGCGAAAAGCTAAGCGTGGTCGTGGAACCACCAAACAGGCAGTATTTGGCATCCTGTGCCGTAATGGCAAAGTCTGGGCCGAGCTGATCGACAGCCTTGAAGCGAAACAATTGCAGGCGCGTATTCTTCAACAGGTCAAGCAAGGATCGATTATCTGTTCCGACACCTGGCGCGGTTATACCGGCATCGCCGCGAAGGGCTATGTCCACCGTCTGGTAACACACAGCAGGAATAGCTATGTCACCAAGGGCAACCATATTAATGGCCTAGAAGGCTTCTGGGGTTACCTCAAGCGGAAATTGGCCGCCAAAGGCGGAATCAGGCCTGAGCGGTTACGCCTCTACCTCGGCGAATACGTCTGGCGGTATAATCATCGAAACATAAATTTCAAAGAACAAGTAAACTATGTATTGAAGTTATTAAAGAAGTATATTAGGTCCGGATAATCGAACTTTACCCTTATTAATAAGGGATTAGTTCGATATATGGTTGATATAAGGGAGAATTATGCAGCCGTCGTTCCTTTAGTTGCCAATGAAATAGAATCCCTCCATGCTATCTATACCCGAGCCTGTTTGGGGCCTATCAGGAGCCTTATTGACTCCAAACGTTACCAGATCAGGCTTTTTTATGACCACATATCGGTTAGGTATGTCAAGGAAGATGAGATCAGTAGATTTGGTTCCCCAAGCAGGGCTTTTCTCAATATCAACACCGTCGATGAGCTTGCCAAAATTGAATCCCTCATGAAGGATTGAGTTTTGTAAAAGGCGAAGATGATTGTATCTACTTACCAACCATTCTTTGCCCCATTCCCCGGGTTCTTTTTGAAAGCCCATCTTTCTGACGTAATGGTTATTCTAGATGATGTTCAGTTTCCTCAGAGGACAACCTGGATAACGAGAAACCGCTTTAAGAACGACCAGGGAACCCTCTGGATTACCATCCCGGTATGGAGAAAGGGACTTGGCCTCCAAAAGATCAACGAGGTAACGATATGCCCTGAAGGGAACTGGAGAAAGAAGCACTTGGCCAGCCTAAAGACCTCCTATGCCAATGCTCCCTATTTCAAAGAGCATTTGGAATCTGTTTCTGAGATCTTTTCAGAAAAATTTGAGAGGCTCATAGATCTAAATATGACCATAATCCAGTATCTGAAAAAACACCTGATGATTGACACACCTCTCATCCTGCAATCCAGTTTAGGGGCTAAAGAGAAGGGCAATGAGCTTCTCATTGAGATCTGCGGTAAAACTGGATCGTCTGACTATCTAGCCCAGAGGCCCGCGGAAAAATATCTCGATCGGGAGATATTTTCTCGGGCGGGGATAAAGCTGGACTTCTTTACCCCTCCCACTCATGTGTATCCACAACTCTGGGGTGAATTCATCCATAATCTTTCGGCCTTTGACCTTCTTTTTAACTGCGGCCCAAAAAGTCACGAAATCTTGTGTTCTAAATAATAAAATCTAGAATAACCTTGAGATAATTTAACAAGCTTGGCTATAACCTCTTGCTTTACGAATTTACCCAACATTCATCCAACCCCCAATCGTTGCAAAGGCTCGCCTCCCCGGCTCTAGTATCATTCGTATACCCCCTCGCAAACGTATGACCCAAAATTGCCATATGTTCTGACGTCTTTTCCTTGACACATAAGGCTATTTGCCTCTATAGTGCGTTCCCAAAAAAAGGGACTTCTTACCAGGAGTTTCCTTAATCTTTGGAGAAAACCGTTGTCCTTGAGCGTAAATTGCTGGAGAGGTGGGGGGTACCCATCGAAGGTGAGCAGGAAGGGGAAAGCCAGCCCTTTAGAGGCTGGAAGGGGTAAGTATTCCCCGCCTACGAGCCCCGAAACGGTCACCTCGAAAGTACCGAAGCGAAAGGACAAGGGTTTTCGCTAATCAAGAATAGAATTTGCCATAAATTAACAGGTTATGGAAATACACCTATAAAACTCCGGAACCTCCAGACTTCTTATAGATTCATACAAATAAATTAACCTATAGAATTCACCGCAGTCTAGAATTGGCTGCCAATCATATCAAACACGTATGTACTCTATGAACAATCAATACAAGATGCTGCGTGAAGTCAGTCGCACTTTTGCGTTATCTGTCGAGCAGTTGCCGCCAGTTTTGCGAGACATTCTGACCGTTGCATATTTACTCTTTCGAGTCTCAGACTATCTGGAAGATAACAACGCGATGGAGGTCGAACGCAAAGTCCAATTGCTTCGCTTGTGGGCACTTGTGTTGAGCGGGGAGGAACTGCCAGAGATCCTGATAGACCGTATTTCCGACCTGGATCCCAGCGACCCCGGTGTGCGTGTCTCCCAACATGCTGGTGAGATAATAGGGCAGCTCTACAAATTCCCGCCCGAAATTCAAAAAGTCATTAGCCAACGTGCGATTGAGACTTCCTTAGGTATGGCCCGCTGGCAGGAGCATGGCCCCTTTATAGAGGATGAAGAGGCGCTGGATGATTACATGCACCACGTAGCGGGGATAGTGGGCTATTTGGTGACTGACGTTTTTGCCTGGTATTTGCCGATCATCCGGGACCGTAAGGCACAACTGATGCCCTTGGCTCGGGAGTCTGGGCTGGCCCTGCAAACAGTCAATGTAATTCGAGGGATCCGCAAGGATTACGAGCGAGGCTGGGTCTTTGTGCCACGCACCTTTTATGAAAAGGTGGGGCTCACCCGTGATGAATTCTTTGATCCCGCTAATGCAGACCGTGCCTCAAAGGTCGTAGACATGTTGATAGGCAAGGCAGAACGCCACCTGCGTTACGGGAATAGTTACATCAGGGCATTTCCACGCTACCAGCACCGCATTCGGCTAGCCTGTATGTGGCCATACTTTTTTGCGGTGAAAACACTGGCGCTCAGCCGAAACAACGTGAATGTGCTCCTTGCCGAGGCAAAGATAGGCCGCGACCAAGTTAAGAAGATCGTGCGTGACACCAAACTATTCGGCTGGTCGAATCATTGGCTCGCCTGGTATGAGAGATATCTGGCTCGCCCGGTATTCGCATGAGGGATGCAGTTTACAAGAAGCACGAGGCGGGCTGCTGACCTACTTGAGCGGTTCGACGTAACGAGCTAACAATCGTAAACCAGCGTAGTGGCTTGCAATCTCGCAACGCCTAGCATTATCAAGCGCAATGTCTCTTGAAACATTCTTTACCCGCTATCTACCACCGCTCGAAGTGGAAATGCGCGCTGTTGTCCAGAGTGCCGATCCACGTCACGCAGGCCTCTTCGGTATGCTTCACTACCTCCTAGGTTGGGCCGACGCCTCATTTAATCCCTACCAGGCGCGAACAGGTAAGCGCGTACGTCCTGTGCTCTGTCTGCTGGCCTGCGAGACCTGCTGCGGTGATTGGGAGCAAGCTCTGCCTGCCGGAGCCGCTATTGAGCTAATGCACAACTTCACCCTCGTCCATGACGATATCGAGGATGAGGATGAGACTCGCCGAGGGTACCCTGCCGCCTGGACGCTGTGGGGGAAGGCTCAGGCTATCAATGCCGGGGATGCGCTCTTCGGACTGGCTAACTCCGCATTGCTGCGGCTTGCCGAGCGAGGTGTGCCAGCCAGAGCGGTCTTGGCTGCGTTCAGTCTTTTCAATCGTACCGAGCTGGCTCTTACTTGCGGGCAGTACCTCGACATTGGCCTTGAGAACTGTGACAGTGTTTCCGTTGGGGACTATCTGGCAATGATCGAAGGGAAGACCGCTGCGCTGGTGGCGTGTGCATGTGAGATAGGTGCCCTCATCGCTGCTGCTTCGGACACGCGGCGCGAAAACTTGCGCTCGTTCGGTCACCACTTGGGCCTGGCGTTTCAGATGCGCGACGACATCCTCGGTATCTGGGGCGATCCAAGGGTCACTGGCAAGCCGAAGGGTGCCGACATCGCCCGGCGCAAGAAATCGCTGCCCATTCTCTACGGCTTGGAGCAGAGCGAGGAAGTGCGTGTGCTGTTGGCGCAAGAGACGCTCACGCCCGCCGATGTTCACCACGCTACGGAGTTGCTACAAGACGCGGGTACCCGCGAGTACGTCGAACAACTGGCACAGGAGCACCATGCTCAGGCACTGGCTGCGCTGGAAGAGGTAAACCTACAGGGTCCAGCCGCTGAGGCTCTGCATGAGTTGGCGCAGAAACTTCTGAATCGCGAGAAGTAGTCTGTCGCACAATTGCCGGAATCTTCGGCCTCGGATGAACTCACCCCACTGCGTTCCAGAAGTACGTATAAACCCTCTCTTTTGGCAGGCCGATGCGTCGCGCATCTCCCAACACGCTTCAGTGCACTCTTCGGCAGGCGCGTCGTCATGACCGAATCTAAGTATCTAAATTCCATATCATTTCCTTATGAATAAGGAAGTTCAAATAGATGGCAGGTACGGTGAGGGGGGCGGTCAGATTCTCAGAACAGCCTTGACCCTCTCTGCTCTCCTTGGAGCGCCCGTGCACATTAATCACATCAGGGGTAACAGGAAAAAGCCGGGACTAAGGCCTCAACACCTAGTAGCAGTAAACGCGCTGGCAGCTATTACCGGGGCCACGATTGAGGGCGCGAACGTTGACTCACACGAGCTCGTCTTTGAGCCTGGAGAGATACGGGGGGGAAGCTTCAGCTTTGATATCGGCACGGCCGGCTCAACCGGATTAGTAGTACAGACCCTGATACCCGTCCTGCTCTTTGGAAAAACCCCCTCTCAAGTCCAGATCACAGGGGGAACCCATGTTCCATGGAGCCCTGCTTTTCATTACCTTAAGGTCGTCTTCTTGCCTGCGCTCAAGAAAATAGGGGGAGGGGTTTCCTTAGAGATCAATAAATGGGGGTGGTTTCCCAAAGGGGGTGGCAAGATTACGGCCTCAATAGAAAATACAACGGGCCTCAAGCCAATTCATCTCTCTCATCGAGGCAGGCTGATCAAACTTCATATACTTTCCGCTGTCTCCAACCTCCCTTTAAGCATAGCTGAGAGACAGAGAGACCAGGCCTTGAAAAGGATTGACTATTTAGGGATCCAGCCCACTATCTCCATTGAGGATGCCCCATCACCAGGCCAAGGAACATTCCTCTTTTTGGCCGCTCAATTCGAGGGGGGAATAGGGGGCTTTACCTCATTGGGCAAAAGAGGAAAAAGGGCTGAAGAGGTAGCCGATGAGGCCTGCAATGAGTTTATCGGATTCTTGGACTCAAGAGGCGTTATTGATACTCACCTTGCCGACCAACTTGTTCCCTATATGGCCCTGGCGGAGGGGCGGTCAACATTGGTAATTGAGCGCATAACTGACCATCTGCTTACAAATATCTGGGTAGTCGAGCAATTTCTCCCGCTCAAGTTCGATGTAGAGTCGGATACTGGGAGAATAGGGGTGGATGGTGTAGGGCTTTGAATAGGGCTGACTACCCGTCACAGAAAGGGCAGTCTTTCCTCTTTTCTGTATGCCAAGGCCTGGCATGAGGCTATTAGGCTATCGTCTCCCTCGGTAACCTTTATCTCATAAGTTGCAATCCTTTTGGACCTGTAGATCTCCCTTGACTCAGCCCTTAAAATCCCTCCCTTGGCCGGTGGCTTATGATAGGTAACTGTTATATTCAGGGCGACTGCCACTGTACCATGGGTGTTGCAGGATATCTCAAAGGCCTCATCAATGAGGGAAAATATAGCACCTCCATGGGCCATACCAAAGATATTGGCCATATCATCCCTCAGTTCCATCTCCACCACCGCATATCCAGGTCCCAACTGGAGCAACCTTAGACCCAGTTTCCTGGCATATGGTTCGCTGGCCACCCTTTGCCGAATAGCGTTAATAACTTCATCGCCCACTGTTCATATGCCTCAAGCATTCCTGTTTGTCGCTTTTACCTCAATCTATCAATAGCCCCTTCCACCGTGGCCCTCATTTCATCAAGCCTCTCTTTGGACTGTGCCTCAAATCTGAGCACGAGTGCGGGCTGAGTATTAGAAGCCCTCACTAATCCCCAACCGTCCTCAAAGACAATCCTCACGCCATCTACATCAATGATTTCATACTGGCTGCTGAATTCATCCCTGAGCCTGTCCACAAGCTCAAATTTCTTGGCGTCGGGGCACTCCCACCTAATTTCAGGTGTGGTATATGCATTCGGGACATCCCCTAGAAGCTGCTTAATCGATTTACCAGTCTTGGATAGTATCTCTAACAGCCTGCACGATGCGTAGATGGCATCATCATACCCGAAATACCTATCGGCGAAGAACATATGACCGCTCATCTCTCCTGCCAGGAGGGCTTTAGTCTTCTTCATCTTATCCTTTATCAGGGAATGCCCCGTCTTCCACATAATCGGATTACCACCGTGGGCCTCGACATCCTTATACAACCTGTCTGAACTCTTAACCTCGGAAATAATAGTTGCCCCAGGATGTTCAGCCAGGACATCCCTTGCAAAAATGAGCAAAAGCATATCTCCAAATACGATGTCACCCGAGCTGTCTACCACGCCAATCCTGTCTCCATCTCCATCAACGCCGATACCCAGGTCAAGGCCGTGCCTCTTCACCTCTTCGATGAGGTCTTTCACATTCTCTAGCACAGTGGGATCCGGTATATGGTTCGGAAATGACCCATCCATATCACAGTAAAGATCGTGAACCTCACAGCCAAAGGACTTCAACAGCCTTACCCCTACGGGCCCCACCGTCCCGTTACCCGCATCAAAACCCACCCTGATCCCGGCAGCTATTTTGATATCCGCCTTGATCATATCCATATAGGGCCCAACGATTTCATATGATGAATGTGCTCCCTTTCCCGTTACAAAATCTCCCTCTTCGATAAGCCTTCTTAACCCCTGGATCTCCTCTCCATAGATTGTATCGAACCCGCTGCACACCTTGAAACCATTGTAATGGGGCGGGTTATGGCTCGCAGTAATCATAATGCCCCCCTCTGCCTCGAGGTGCCGTATCGCAAAATAGAGGATCGGGGTGGGACAAATACCTACATCGACTACGCTACAGCCGGTTGATATGAGACCTTCTGTCAGCTCATCTCGTATCCTGGGTGAGCTCAATCTGCAGTCCCTTCCTACCACAATCCTCCTTTTCCCCGACCGATTGAAATAGGTACCCAATCCCCTTCCCAGGATAATGAATTCATCCTCCTTAATATCCTCACCTATGATACCCCTGATGTCGTATTCTCTATAAATCTCCGGGTTCATGACTATTCCTTTTCCGTTGCATTACAGAACCCCCTCACGGCCCTGAGATCGTAAGATCTCAACGAGTTTTCTTACATCCTGAGACCTCCCTTTCTTGCAGATCAAAAGGGCATCATCCTCCTCTACAACCACGAGATCCTCTACACCGAGGAGTGCAACCAGTTTTTTGGGGCTATAGACGATGCATCGAGAGGAATCAAGACTGACCACCTCTCCGATGGAGGCATTTTTATCCCCATCCGTAGGCCAGTATTGCGCCGCTGACAACCACGATCCCACATCGTTCCAACCGAAATCCCCTACTACCATGAGCACCCTCTTCGACCGTTCCATAACCCCATAGTCAATCGAGATGGCCTCCATATTCCCATAGGCCTCGGCCATTACCTTTGATTCCTTATCCTTACCGAGGGATGCCCTTATCTTCACAAGCCAGATATAGTTATGAGGCATATATTCCGCAATTTCGCTTAGCATTGTTGGGGCCTTCGCGATAAAGATACCGCTGTTCCAGAAGAAGTTACCCTGATTGATAAAGGCCCTCGCCGTTTCTATGTCGGGTTTCTCATGAAAGGATTTCACGGAATATATCACGTCCCGCTTATTGACGAGCTCACCCGCCTCTATATATCCATAACCGGTCTCTGGTCCCCTCGGTGGGATCCCGATGGTAACAAGGTAATCCCCTCGAGAGGCCTGATAGGCGCCGGCCATAACCCTCTGACGAAACGTCTCTTTATCCTCAATATAGTGATCCGCGGGCAAGATCACCATAACACCATTTGGATCATCCCTTTCGACAAAAAGCGCTGACATTCCAATGGCAGGGGCCGTGTTTTTCCCCACTGGCTCAACTAAGATGTTTTCCTCTGGTATCTCGGGAACTGTGCCCTTAAGGGCATCTGCCTGGGGTAAGGTGGTCACTATCTTTATCCTGCCCACAGGTATAATAGGCTTGATGAGTTCAATCGTCTTCTTAAGTAGGACCTCATCTCCGGTGATATTGAGGAGCTGCTTTGGCAAGGTCTTTCTGCTCCTTGGCCAGAATCGTGTTCCACTCCCCCCCGCCATTATGACCGCATAGAGGTACTCATCTATTGCTGATCTTCTCATCTAAAGTGCCCTCATCCACTCTGGCCTCAGGCCCACCTTTCCTTCCAGGGCCATATCTATTGAGTCAAGGGCCCGTTTCTTCCCCTCTGGGAGCCTTGCCTTGACAGGCAGATAGTTTGATGCATGGTTGGAGAAGAAAAGCCCACCGGTAAGCTCAGTGGATGCTATCATCTCCCTTAGCTCCATGAGCAATCCAAAATTATCGGGGAGCTCAAATCTCCCAGCCGAAATATCATGTGCCAGGGGCGTACCTGGTAATACCATTACCGTCAAAGCGCCCACGTAGTCGGGGTCTATTGCGCTCAGGAGCTTTCCCGTTGCATTGGCGTGGATGAGTGACCTCTCTTTGCCGGCAATCCCTAATAGGACCGTGACTGAAAGCTTAATACCTGCTCTCTTGACCCTCTTGCCCATATCCAACATCCTCTGGGAATTAGCCCCCTTCCTGATGGCCTCCAAGGTGGCATCATCGCCTGTCTCTATACCCATGTAGATTATCCCCAGGCCCATTTCCCTCAGTCTTACCAGCTCTTCCTCGCTCTTCATCCTGATACCCTTGGTGTTTGCATAAATGCCAACCCTCTTGACCCATGGGAGGTGTTCCCTTATCCTCTCCAAAATCCACAGCAAGCGAGGATAGGGGATGATCAGGGCATCACCATCCATGATAAAGACCCTTTCCTGGTCCCGCATATACCGTGAGGCAAAGAGGATATCACTCAAGATGATATCATTGGCCTTGATCCGAAACCTCTTGTCCTTGTAGGAGCCGCAGAAAGTGCACTTGTTATAAGAACAGCCAACAGTGGCCTGCAGCAAGATGCTCCGTGCCTCACTGGGCGGCCGGATCAACATCCCCTCGTAGTGCATTCCACTGACCTGGTCGACCCAATTCATATAATTGCCCCCCTCTTAAGCATATCCCCCATGGGCCACCATAGTTTATTGGTCACCTCTCTCTGTCTATGGTGGTCGGAGGAAATCTGCCCGGCTCTGTTTGAGTATCCACCGTGAAGGATCACGGCTCAATCTACCCTAACATCACATCGTAGACAGCGTCTGCATTCTTTCTTGATGGTCTCACTATCAAAGCCAAGCTCCACCTCCCTGAAATCCTTGATCCTTTCGTGAGGGGAAACCTTCGGGGCCTTAGCCATATCTTGCTTAACAATCTCCCCCGGCACCTTCATGCTCACAAATATACTCTCATACTTTTCTTTATAAGTCCTCTCACCGCTCCTTGTCGAGAGATCTCTGTCAATGGATAGAGCTGCCCTTTTTCCGGCTGCCAAGGCATCTACTACCATGGCTGGGCCGGTCACTGCATCACCGCCGGCATAGACGTTGTCAAGATTCGTCTTGAGAGAAAGCCTATCTACCGCAATCCATCCCTTCCTCAGATCCAAATCCTTTATGAAGCCTGTATCAGTAACCTGCCCAATAGCAACAAAGATCGTATCGTATTCCTCCATTATGATCTTACCGGGAATAGGAACCGGCACCCTCCTTCCCCCTTTATCAAATTCTCCCAGCTCACATGTATGTAACTTAATGCTGAGCCTCCCATTGCTTCTGTTGATGGACTCTGGCATCGTCAATGTCTTCAATTTGACCCCTTCGCTAACAGCATCCTCTATCTCTTCAGTGAGGGCAGGCATGTCCTTCCTCTCACGCCTGTATAGTATGGTGACATCGGCCCCCATTCTTCCACATGTCCTTGCCACATCAATTGCGGCATTGCCGCCTCCGATTACTGCCACCGTTTTACCGATATCGGGGATGTCCCCTAGTTCTACGTGCCGCAAGAATTCTGCTCCCCCGTATACCCCATTGGTATCCTCACCAGAAATCCTCATAGCCTGGCTCCTTTGGGCACCTACACCAAGGAATATTGCATCGTAGTTATCTCTCAACTCCTCCATTGATATCTCTCTCCCCACCTTTACCCCTGTCCTCACTTCTACACCTGTATTTATAATCCGGTCAATCTCCTCATCCAAGATGTCCCGTGGAAGCCGGTACCCAGGAATCCCGTACCTCAGCATTCCTCCCAACTTTGGCAACTCCTCAAATATCGTCAGTTGATACCCCATAAGGCTGAGATAATAGGCTGCCCCCAATCCACTAGGCCCACCGCCTACTATTGCAATCTTCTCTTCCTTTTCTCGTGCCCTCTTAGGTGGTGGCATTACGCCCCTCTCTCGGGCCATATCTGCAGCAAACCTCTTTATCTTCGGGATATTGATGGCCTCGTCTGTCTGCACCCTCACACACACATCCATACAGGGATGGTTGCATACCCTACCAAGGACGCCGGGCATGGGATTGGTCTGATGTATCAACCTTATAGCCTCTTCAAACCTCTCCTCCTCAACCAGGGATATGTATCCGGGAACCTCCTGCCCAAGGGGACAGGCATTAATGCATCTGGCCTTAAATAGATCAGGGCACACACCTGCCTGGCAGCGGTGCTCCAAGATATGATCCTCATATTCGTGTATAAAATATCGTAACGTTGACAAGACCGGATTGGGTGCTGTCTGTCCTAAACCACATAAGGAGGAATCTTTTACCATCCCTGCAAGTTCCTCCAGGGTCGTGATATCTGCCATATCACCATGCCCTTGAGTTATCTTGGTAAGGAGCTCCAGCATCCTCTTGGTTCCTTCCCTGCATGGGGTGCATTTACCACAGGATTCCTCCTGGCAGAATTCCATAAAAAACCTGGCTATGTCTACCATACAGTTGTCTTCATCCATAACAACCATACCACCAGAGCCCATAATGGCTCCTGTATCGGTTATGGCCTCATAATCCGTGACAGTATCGAGCAGCTCTGAAGGGATGCAGCCCCCTGAGGGACCACCCAGTTGCACGGCCTTAAATCTCTTATTGTCTGGTATCCCGCCTCCGATGCCATAGACAACGTCCTTTAATGGCATTCCCATGGGAACCTCTACCAAGCCGCTGTTTCTAACCTTTCCAGAGAGGGCGAAAACCTTGGTTCCCCTGCTCCCCTCGGTACCAATGCCCGCATACCACTCCCCACCGTATAAGATGATCTGTGGGACATTCGCCAGGGTTTCAACATTATTCAAGACCGTTGGTTTTTTCCATAGTCCTGCCTGGGCTGGAAACGGGGGCCGTGGCCTGGGCATCCCCCTCTTGCCCTCAATAGATGTCATGAGGGCAGTCTCTTCTCCGCACACGAACGCCCCAGCTCCCTGGTACACCTCCAAGTCAAAGTCAAAGCCGCTTCCAAGGATATCAGTGCCCAACAGGCCATAATCCCTGGCCTGCTCTATTGCCCTAGTAACCCTTTTTACTGCAAGGGGGTACTCGGCCCTGCAGTAGATATATCCCTGATGGGCATTGATTGCCTTAGCCGCAACAATCATCCCCTCTAATACTGCATGGGGGTCTGCCTCGAGGACGCTCCTGTCCATGAATGCACCGGGGTCACCTTCATCGGCATTGCAGAGGACATATTTGCTATCACTCTTAGCCTGAGCAGCAAATTCCCATTTCATTCCAGTAGCAAATCCTGCTCCTCCCCTTCCCCTGAGCCCTGAGATCTTGATCTGATCGATAATCTCCTGGGGAGCCATATCGAACAATGCCTTCGCCACCCCCTGATAGGCATCCCGAGCAATGGCATCATCTATGTTCTCAGGGTCTATAAGCGTTAAGTTCCTCAGGATCACCAGTTTTTGATGGGAAAAATATGGTATGTCCATCATCTTGGGAATAGGTCTCCCATTGCTAGGATCCCTATAAAGGAGCCGTTCGACCAGCTTTCCATCAATGAGGTGCTTCGAGATGATGTCCTTTGCATCATCGGGTGTAAGATGTACATAATATACACCCTCCGGGTAGATAACCATGACCGGTGCCAGGGTTGCAAACGCATCATTTCCAGTCTCAACAACCTTGCATCTTTGCGAAAGGCCCTTCGACTCGATCTCTTTCTTAATAGCATCCCTTACTAGCTCGCTTCCGCTCGCATGACAGGCAGTGCCCCCACATATCATCAAATGCCTTTCACCATCAGCAGTTACAGGTACCTTACCTAAACGAATATCGATAATAGGTTTTCCTTTCCTCTTTATTTCATTTAATTGGTCCCTGTCTATTCTCTCCATCCAGCTTTCCCCTATTCATATCTGGTCAGTATCTCCATTATGCCTTCCCTGTTGACCTGGGCATACGTATCATCATCGACTACCATGGCAGGGGCCATTCCGCAGGCACCCAAGCACCGCACCGAATTCAAAGAGAATCTTAGATCCCGCGTCGTCCCCCCTACCTCGACTTCAAGCTCATCCTGTAAATAGTCTAAATTCGACTTCCCTCCCCTCACATAGCATGCTGTCCCCAGGCAGACCCTTATAGTATGCCTCCCTTTTGGAACCATGGTAAAAAAGGAGTAGAAGGTCACAACGCCGCACACTGTGCTTCCAGGGATGTTGAGACCCTTGGAGATCCTTTTCTGTACTTCCATTGGCAAGTAGCCACAGACATCCTGACATTCTTCAAGTACAGGTATGAGCGCCCCTTGTTTCCCTTTGCTCCTCTGGATTATGCTATCTATCTCCTTCCACATCTCCTCTGTTATTTCTTTCATCTATCTTCTTTCCTGGGTTTATAGTCTCTCAATCCTAACAGCGCAGACCTTAAATTCTGGTATCTTGGCAATGGGATCAAGGGCGGCATTGGTTAATCTATTGGCGGCCGCCTTGGCAAAGTGAAACGGGATAAATACGGTCCCCCTTATTGCCTGGTCGGAAACCCTTGCCTTGGCCTTAATATCTCCCCTGCGGGAGCTTACCTTTAATAGATCCCCTTCTTTTATCTCGTAATGGTGAGCATCCTCCGATGAAATCTCTACATAGCATTCTGGAACCAGGTCATTGAGGCCCTCAGATTGCATGGTCATAGTCCCAGTATGAAAGTGGTAAAGGAGCCTACCCGTTGTCAGAAAAAGAGGGTATTCCCTGTCCGGCAACTCTGCTGGCGGGATGTAATCAATGGGGTGAAAGAGGCCAAGTCCCCTGGTGAACTTATCAGCATGAAGCCGAGGGGTTCCTGGATGTTCCGCAGTTGGGCAGGGCCAGTGGATATCTTCCTTTTCTAATCGTGAGTACGTGATTCCTGCATATGAAGGGGTTACCCGGGCAATTTCTTTCATAATGGCCTTGCTATTTTGGTAGGTCATCGGATAACCCATTCGGGAAGAGAGATCACATATGATCTCCCAATCCTGGCGGGCTCTGCCAGGAGAAGCTACCGCTTTGTGAACCATCTGGACCTTTCTCTCGGTGTTGGTAAATGTCCCATCCTTTTCTGCAAAGGAAGCTGAAGCAAGCACCACATCAGCGAGTTTGGCAGTATCAGACAGAAAGATATCCTGAACGACAAGGAAATCCAGATTGGCTAAGGCCTTTTCAGCATGATTGAGATCAGGGTCGGAGACAAGGGGATTCTCCCCTATGATATAAAGGGCCTTAATTTTCCCTTCCCCAGCCTTCATTACCATTTCTGTTACCGTCAGCCCTGGAGATTCCGGGAGGCCTTCGACATCCCATGCCCTGGCCATCCTCCCCCTTATGACGGGATCATTAACCGTCTGGTAGCCACTAAATACATTGGGCAGACCACCTAAATCACATGCCCCCTGAACGTTATTCTGTCCCCTCAATGGGTTTACACCTCCTCCTGGTACGCCCACATTTCCACAGAGCATGGACAGATTAGCCAATGATTTTACATTATCGGTACCAGCCCTGTGCTGGGTTATTCCCATTGCAAAGAATATCGAGGCGGGATTAGCATGGGCATACATCCTTGCTGCCTTTATGAGATCGTCGGCCGGAATACCGGTGATTTTGGATACGTATTCAGGCGAATATTTTTCAACCGTCTCCTTCAAGGCCTCAAATCCCTCGGTCCTGCTTTCAACATATGCATGATCATAAAGATCTTCCTCTATAATTACATGCATCATCCCATTGATCCAGGCCACATCGGTGCCCAGGTTTTGTCTCAGCCAGAGGGTCGCAAACCTAGTTAAGGGAATCCTTCGGGGGTCAACCACAATCAACCTTGTCCTGCCAGATTCAACTGCCCTCTTTATGAATGAAGCGATAACCGGATGGGCCTCTGTGGTATTTGAACCGGTTACTAGGATAAGTTCTGATTTGTCTATATCAGCTATGGGATTTGTCATGGCACCACTGCCAAAGGAGGCGACCAGCCCGGCCACCGTTGAAGAGTGTCAAAGACGCGCGCAGTGATCAACGTTGTTCGTCCCCAGCACAGCCCTGGCAAACTTCTGGGCCAGATAGTTCTCTTCATTAGTTATCTTTGCCGAGCTGAAAACACCAATAGCGTCCGGGCCATGTTTCAACTTTATCTCACCCAACCTTTCAGCAATCAAGGAGAGGGCATCGTTCCAAGAGGCCTCTCTAAATTGGCCATTCTTCTTTATGAGGGGAACTGTAAGCCTTTCGGGTTGATTGATAAAATCATATGCGAAGCGCCCCTTTACGCAAAGGCTGCCAAAGTTCGGAGGGACACCCTCCACGCCTGTTACCTTGACAATCGTATTGTCTTTAATATGTAGATCTATCTGGCAACCCACACCGCAGTATGGACAAGTCGTCTGGACCCTCCGCACCTCCCAGGGGCGTCCCTTAAAACGGCTTGGCTTTTCTATCAAGGCGCCCACCGGGCAGACCTGGATACACTCTCCGCAGAAGGTGCAATCAGACTCATTCAGCGGGAGATCACCAACGGCCACGATCTTGGAGGCAGCTCCCCTGTATCCAAATGAAATAGCGTTGTTCACCTGAATCTCGTTACAGGCCTGAACACAGCGGCCACAGAGAATGCAGCGAGAAAAATCCCTGATGATGAGGGCATTACTGCTCTCAGTTGGATATCTGGACTTACTCTCCGGAAACCTAATTGTCTCAACCTGGTAACTGTAGGCCAATTCCTGAAGGCGACAGTCACCATTTGCCTCACAGTTAAGGCAGTTGTGGTTACCAGAGGCAAGAAGGAGCTCTATATTTATCTTCCTTGATTTCATCACTCTCTCTGATTCCGTCTCGACAACCATGTTGTGCGCAGCTGGCGTGGCACAAGAAGGAAGGAGGCTATGGGCGCCCGCTACTTCAACCACACAGATCCTACACGCGCCAGTTGGCGCCGACTCATTCATGTAACAAAGGGTCGGGATATCGACACCGTTTGTCTCGGCAACCTGAAGAATGGTCTCCCCTTGCTTAAATGGGAATTCACTGCCATTGATTGTTATCTTGCTATCACTGCCCACGACGCTCTCCTTTTCCGTATTCTGCCATCTTTTCTGAAATCATGGCCTTTATATTGCATGTCTAGACCCCTGTCAATAGCATCTCCTTCTCAACTATCGTGGTGGCCCTATCCACGGCAGCTGGCAAGATCTCTTACGAACATTAGGCTTGTGTTTGAAGGCAATAATGTGTATGCTAAATGACAAGACGGAACTCATCAAGATCGACAACTGTGGCGGGAGATAGGCATGGCCCAAATTGATGCGTTTTTTAAGCTCATGAATGACCAAGGAGCCTCAGACCTCCACTTAGCTGCCGGCAAACAACCTATCTTGAGGGTTAGGGGGGACCTCCAAAGGGTAAAATACAAGGAACTGGACAACGATACCCTCAGGGCAATGCTGTATGAAGTAACCCCTGAGCACAAGATCAAGATATTCGAAGAGACGGGAGATGTTGACTTTGCCTATGAGGTACCCGGGCTTGCCCGTTACAGGGCCAATTTCTTCAGACAGAAAGACGGCGTGGCTGCAGTCTTCAGGGAGATACCTGATAAAATCCTCACCTGTGAAGAACTCGGGCTTCCGCCAGTTATTCGACAGCTTGCCACGCTGCCCAGAGGTATTGTCCTGGTAACGGGACCAACTGGGTGCGGAAAGTCAACCACCCTTGCGGCAATAATAGATGAGGCCAACAGGACCAGGAGGGACCATATTATTACCATCGAAGACCCCATCGAATTCGTCCACGTAAGTCAAAAGGCAGTCATAAATCACAGGGAGATTGGCATTCATACGAGGTCATTTGCCGCCGCCCTACGAGGCGCCCTGCGTGAGGACCCGGATATCATAATGGTTGGCGAGATGAGGGACCTGGAGACCATCGACCTTGCCATCGAGGCATCCTTAACTGGTCATCTCGTCTTCAGCACCCTCCATACCTCCTCTGCTGCCAAGACAGTGGACAGGATAATAGAGGTGTTTCCCGCAGAGCAACAACCTCAGGTTAGGAGCACCTTGGCCGATGGGATCAGGGCAGTGGTGTGCCAGAGCCTGTTTAGAAGGGTAGATCATTCGCCGGAGAACATGCTGGGTCGTGTCGCAGCACTTGAGATTATGATTGCCACCCCCGCAGTGAGAAACCTCATACGGGAAAGGAAGACATTTCAGATCCCATCCGCTATGCAAACTGGAAAGAAATACGGCATGCAGTCCTTAGATGATGCCATAACGGACCATTTGCTTAAAAGGAGGATAAGCCCGGAGGAGGCATATGCAAAATGTAACGATAAGGGCAAATTCTTCCAATACCTCAAAAAACCTCCGGCAGACTTTACCGAGGCCTAAACTGAAAGGGATAGAGAAATGAGAAGACAAGAGTTAGACCACATCCTCGGGGCCATGTTAGAGTCATACGAGGACGTATCCGACATAAATATAACAGTGGATAAACCAGCACAGGTAGAGTCCTCAGGCGTACTCAAGCCCGTCTCCCTTAGACCCTCGCTTGACCGGTTAACCCCATTCCAGACCGAGATATTTGCCCTTAATCTGCTTAATAGTGATCGGAGGCTTACCAAGACCCTGCTAACAGATGGCTCTTGTGACTTCTCCTACCAGTTGGCCGGAAAGGCGCGCTTCAGGGTCAATGTCTTCTCCCAAAAGGAATGCTATTCGGTGGCCATGAGACAATTGCCATCCAGGGTACCTACCATTGAGGAAATGAAGCTCCCCCGTACCTTTTACAAGATGACAGAGGTGCTGAATGGAATGATCCTCGTCACCGGTGCCACGGGAACTGGAAAGACCACGTCCATTGCATCCTTTCTGAACGAGATCAATGAGAAAAAGCCAGTCCATGTGATTACCCTGGAAGACCCGCTGGAATTTGTTCACTCGCAGAAAAAGGCCACATTCAATCAGAGGGAATTAGGTGTGGACTTCGACGAATTCGCCTCCGGGCTCAGGGCTGCCCTGCGGCAGGCACCAAAGGTCATCCTGGTAGGGGAGATGAGGGACAGGGAGACCGTGGAGATAGCCCTCTCCGCAGCAGAGACCGGACATCTTGTGTTGAGCACACTTCATACGGTAGATGCAGGCCAAACAATAAACAGGATTATAGGGATGTTTGAACAGGAGGAGGAGAGACAGATCAGGCTTCGTCTGGCTGATACAATCAGGTGGATAGTATGCCAAAGACTCCTGCCTAAAGTCGGAGGTGGTCGAGTTGCGGCCTTTGAGATACTGGGCTCAAACCTGAGGGTAAAGGACCTCATCCTCCATGCCGAAACTGAGGACAAGACATTCTATGATATCATGGAGAATGGACGCGCCTTTGGTATGATGACATTTGATCAGTGTATTGCCGATCTTTACAAGGATGGGCTTATTACCAAAGAAACGGCCCTGGCCTACGCGTCGCAAAGGGCAATTGTAGGAAGGGCTATCGATGCAATAAAGGCGGCCAAGGGAGAAAAAACCACTTCTATAGAGGGCCTAGCCCTGGATGAGAGGTATGAGGAATCATTGAAATAAACTGGTTGAGGTGGACCTATGGATGTAAGCTGTAAATCATGTGGGGCGAAATTAACCATATCAGACAAGAAGCTTCCGCCCAATCAGGCGGTAACTGTTGCCTGCCCGCGATGTAAGGGTAAAATACGGATAAAGGCAGGGCAACCTGATGAAGATCTGGCCCCGAGCAAAGGGGATTTGGAGGAAGCTGGCCCTGAGGATGAGGAGGACAGCACCCCCCTGGATCTCTTTGAGGAGGGAACCAGATTGGCCTTGGTCTTGGATGGCAATGAAGAAAATATAGCGGAGATCAACGCTGCCCTTGAGGAATTAGCCTATAAACCCGTCTTGCCTTCATCTACAACCGAGGCAATGGGCAAACTCCGCTTCCATCACTTTGACCTGATCTTCCTTTCCGAGGGGTTTGACGGACATGATGTCGAGAGGAGTCCTGTAATTCATTACCTCAATCACCTCTCTATGAGCGAAAGGAGAAAGGTCTTTCTGGTCCTGTTAAGCAACAAATTCAAGACCATGGATCATATGATGGCCTTTGCAAAGAGCGCTAACCTCGTCGTAAGCCCTGATGATCTCTCTAACCTGTCCCTCATACTAAGGAAGGCCATCTCTGATAATGAGAAGTTCTATAAGGTATTTGTGGACGCGCTCAAAGAGATAGGGAAAGAGTAAAAAGCGGTTTTCGGTGTTCTGATAGATCAGCCGTTTTCGCGAGGAAAAGATTTTTGGACTTTGGAATGTGACATCTCACTTTACCTATATTTGACCCTATTAACGATGCTGTAGGCGATGGGGATGATGAACAAGGTGAGAAAGGTGGAAAACAGTAAACCAGAGGCTACAGCCACAGCCATGGGCGAACGAAGCTCCGCCCCCTCCGTCTGACTCAATGCCATGGGGAGCATTCCAAGTATGGTGGTGATGGCAGTTACCAGTATTGGCCGAACCCTCACCACAGCCCCTTGCACAATAGCCTCGCCAAACTCAACCCCTCTCTTCCTCAATCTATTGATGTAGTCTATCATAACAATAGCGTTATTGACCACTATGCCCGATAAGATCAAGATCCCCATGAGGGCGGGCACAGAAAGGGTCTTTCCAAAGGCAAACAGACCAAACACAACCCCTATAAATGCCAGGGGAACGGTGAACATAATCACAAAGGGAGAAAGAAGGGATTCAAACTGCGCTGCCATGACCATGTAGACCAGCATAATCGCTATGACCAGCGACCATGAAAGGGAGGAAAAGGCCTCTTGCATATCCTCATAGCGTCCCCCGAATTTCACGAGATATCCCTCCGGGAGCGCCATCTTTGCGACCCTCTCTTTTATATCCCTGACAATGCTGCCCATGTCCCTTCCAAAGGTATTCCCCTTTACGGTTACCTTTCTCTCTTGATTCTCCCTAGTTATCTCCACCGGCCCCTTTCCGTATGCGATCTCCGCTATCTGGTAGAGGGGGACCTGGGGGCCCAAGGGAGTGGGGATATTGATATTGCTTATGTCACTCACGGAGCTTCGGTCAAAATCCTGAAACCTCACCCTCAGGTCGTATTCGTCCCCTCCTATCCTGTATTTGCCTGCCACGATCCCAAGGAATGCCTCCTTCACTGTCCTCCCAATATCACCAACTGTCAAGCCGAGCCGTGCTGCCTGTTCCCTGTCTACCCTTATCTGGATTTCAGGCTTGACGGCCTTGAGGCTCAGCTCAAGATCCCGAAATCCTGGGATACCTCTGCAACCTTCGGCAATGGATGTGCCAATTGCTTCCAGGACCGCGAGATCCTTTCCGAATATCTTCACCTCTATGGGCGATTCCCCTCCAGCCCCCATCATCATCTCGCCTAAATCCACGAAGTTGAACTCGGCATCCTTTACCCTGGGAATTCCCCTGCGTATTGCATCCGTGATCTCATCAGATGACCTTATCCTATCCTCCTTATCAGTGAGTTTGGCCATGATCTGGGCCTCGTTCACATCTGCTGTTCCCATCCCCCAAGCGAGATCCATCTTGCTTGTCTCAGTCAGCCCAATCACAAGAGCGGCATAAAGGGTCTCCGGCTGACCGAGCATTGTATCTTCGACCTTCTTGATAACCCGGTTTGTCTCCTCCAGATTCGTTCCCACCGGCATCTTTGCCATCATGGAGAGTATCGGTATATCCTGTTTTGGCATAAACTCCATACCCAACCGTGGAATCATACTCAGGCTTCCGGCAAAGAGGGCCACAGTGGCTACGAGGACCGTCTTCCTGTGCCTCAGCGACCAGAGAAGGGCCCCCCTGTAAATGTTCCTCACGGGCTCAAATCTGCTTTTACCGGATGGCACTCCCGATCCATCCCTCTTTTTGCCTCTCAGGATAGTAGAGGCAATCATGGGCACTATGGTGAGTGAGACAAACAGGGAGGCAAACAGTGCGAGGCATACCGTTAACGCTAAGGGACGTGAGAGCTTGCCCGCTATTCCTGAGGTCAAGACCATGGGCAGAAACACGGCCATGGTTGTCAATGTCGAGGCTGTTATGGCCATCCCGACCTCCCTTGCCCCACTCTTCGCAGCCTCCTTGCTGTCCTCACCCAGTTCATCCAAATGCCGAAAGGTGTTCTCTATTACCACCACGGCATTATCAACGAGCATACCGATCCCGAGGGCAAGGCCACCGAGTGTCATTATGTTAAAGGTATACCCCAGGCCATAGATACCCATAAAGGTGGTGACTACGGAGAGTGGAATTGCCAAGGAGATAATTAAGGTGGGCCTCCAGTTGCCGAGGAAGAAGAGGATGACCATGATGGCGAGGATGCCCCCCTCGATTGCATTGAGATTCGTGCGCTTGACTACCTTCTTGATAATCCGGGAAAAATCTATGACGGGATGGAACTTAACGCCCTCGGGAATCTCGTCCCTCATCTCCTCAAGGGCCCTCTTCACCCTGTCAATAACCTTGACGGTATTTGCGCCTGACTGCCTCAGGATCATTATGACGAGGGAGTCCCTTTTATTGGTCCTGGTATAGTTTCTTATCTCCTTATGGGTATCCTCGACGCTTGCGATGTCCCTGATATAGATGGGAGTGCCATTGTTCATGCCAACAATTGTGTCGGCGATGGGTTCAAGGGATTTGTACTCCCCCATGGCCCTCACCAGATACTCGGTATAACCCTTAGTCACATGTCCTGCTGAGACATTCAGGTTTTCCCTTCTGAGTGTTGCTATAACCTGGCTGAGCGAGAGGTTATATGCCCTGAGTCTATCCCGATCCACGAACACATTTATCTCCCTTTCCAGCCCTCCGGCAATCCAACAGCTGGCTACCCCGTCTAATCTCTCAATCCTGCTCTTGACGTTATCCTTGAGATACTGGCGAAGCTTGATCGTGTCTTCCATCCCCGTAACACCATAGAAAAGGATCGGGGAGTCTGACATGTTGAATTTCACCACCAGCGGGGTATCCGCATCCTCCGGCATGTAATCTGTCAGCCAGGAGATCTTGTCACGCACATCCTGGGCGGCAAAATCGAGCAAAGTCCCCCACTCAAACTCCACCATCACGATGGATACACCCTCCTTGGATATGGATCTGACTACCTTCACCTTCTTTACCGTGCTCACAGCCTCCTCAATGGGCTTGGTGATCAGATTTTCAATATCCTCAGAGGCAACGCCTTCATAGGTAGTCACAACGGATACAAAGGGGTACTCGAGCTCCGGCATCATATCTATGCCAATCCTCACAAAGGAGATGATGCCAAACAGGCACACGATGAGGGTCAGCATGAGGACAGTGATCTTTCTGTTAACGGAAACCTCCGGTATATTCATCTAATCCCTCACCACCCGTACCCTTATTTGATCCGCCATCCCATAGTGGCCTTCAACCATGACTTCCTCGCCCTCCTGCAAGCCATCAATCACCTCAATTTCCCTCTCATTGGTGATGCCCACTTGAACCGCCTGCAAAGAGGCAATATCCCCATTGAGGAGGAACACATAGGTACCGCCTCCCCTGTTTACCACGGATTTGAATGGGATAATGAGGGCATCTTTGTGGATCTCCGGGTGTATCCTTGCCCTGGCGAACATCCCGGACTTTAATCGATGATCCTTATTGGGGATCTCCACCTTAACCTTAAATGCCCTGCTACCAGGATCTACCATGGGGTTGATCGTTGAGATCTTGCCCCTGAACGAAACGCCAGGGTAGGTATCTACCGTGATCTCCACCGGATTGCCGACGGCGACATTTGCTAAATGCACTTCTGAAAGGCCTACCTCCATCTC
>JABAOH010007591.1_pt1 | contig 23140 bp, 26 predicted proteins | sample 7062181 | NCBI WGS metagenome assembly JABAOH01 (sample SAMN14538630, study PRJNA623070) | marine sediment metagenome | biome: marine biome [ENVO:00000428]; feature: marine pelagic biome [ENVO:01000023]; material: deep marine sediment [ENVO:00002113]; isolation source: pool of 5 deep marine... | reverse complement strand
GGGGAAGCGTTGGGGGATGCGGTGAGATTGGGCCTGATGGCTTCGAAGCAGGCCGAGGAGGCAGCTCGTATGATCCTGCACGACAACACCGCACGGATGTACGGCTTGGAGTAGTGCAGAGGTCAGGGGACGTCGGGCAGAGGGAGACGCAACTCCCCTTCAACTGGATGAGCATTCAGCATTGCTCTTTCAGCTGGTTGCTGTCCTCCATTCGAAAAAAGATGGGGCGTGTCTCTTCGATAATTGTGATAAAGGTGACGAAAGAAGAAAGAACATTTGAATTTCATAGAGATCGAATTTCCTCTCATGTATACAGGGTACTGAAGAGGAATCACCCAAGGGACCGCTAGTTCCAAAGAATGGGTGGCGCGATAGCTCATGGAAAATTTCATTAACCATAAAAGCCTGGTTGATCAAATTGTCCAAGGCCTTGAGAAAGAGATATTGGAAGGCACGCTCACGCCGGGTCAGCGGATCATAGAGGCGGCCATTTGTAAGAGGTTAAGGATCAGCCGATCTCCCGTGAGAGAGGCGTTTCGTATATTAGAAAGTGAAGGATTCGTTGTTCGCGAGGCGCGAAAGGGGGTTTCAGTTGTCGGCCTCAGTCTACAAGAGGCTGAGGACATTTATCGTATTCGAGCCAACCTTGAATCTCTGGCAGCCTATTTAGCGGTGGAGAAACAAAGCCCAGAGGTGCTTAAGAAACTGAAGAAATTGCATATTCAAATGACTGAGGTCGCTGCCGCAGGAAATGTCGAAGCCTATAGTAACTTGAACCTTGAATTTCATGACATTCTGATCAATGCCTGCGAAAACAGGCGATTAATTCAATTGATCAAAACCTTTAGTAAGCAGACGATGCGGTATCGCCTCGAGGGTAGGTCCGTCCCGGGTTGGATGAATTCTTCCCTCAAGATTCACGAAGCCATCATTCAATCGTTTGAATCGGGTGATGCAGAAGAGGCTGAACGTCTGAGGAAGAATGCCATTTTAAGCCATATACAGCGTTTCACACGGAAATCTAGAAGGGGGAAAAAAGGTGAAAATTGACCCTGAAAAATGTATTGCCTGCTTGGAATGCCTTGATGTTTGCCCCATGAATTGCATGGTGGAGGGTGACGAAGTTGTCAGTATCGATCAAGATGAATGTGTGGAGTGCGGCGTATGCCTGAGGTCTGGCGTTTGTCCGGAGGATGCCATCTTTATGCCTGAGGAATCTCGGGAATACCCTCGTTCTATCCGAGCGGCTTTCAGCGATCCGGGGGTTCAGTATCCGGAGTTAAACCAGGGGGGGCGGGGTACCGAGGAGATGAAAACCAATGACGTTACGGGAAGATACCGGCGCGGGGAATATGGCATGGCCCTCGAATTTGGCCGTCCAGGAACGGGAACCAGGATAGCAGAAATCGAAAAGGTCACGACAGTTCTCCGTTCAATGAAGGTTGACATTGAAGAGGCCAACCCGGTGTATTTACTGCTGGCCGATAAGGAAACCGGGAAGATGAAACCGGAAGTCCTCCAGGAGAAAGTACTTTCGGCCATTGTGGAATTCAAGATTAGGGAAGATCAATTGGAAGAAGTTGTAACGAGGTTGATCCCTGTATTGGAACAAGTCGACACGGTTGTTTCCTGGGGGTTGGCCACCCGGTTTGCAGAGGACGGAACGCTTCCCGTCAAGTCAAAGCTTAGAGGTCTCGGAATTCCTGCACGCCCGAATGCAAAGATCAACATGGGTCTTGGTCGTCCCATGGTTGAGGAATAAGGAGGGGGAAATGAGCCACTCATTACATCGTTACGGAACGGTTGAAAACCTGCAAAATGATTATACCCTCTATGCCAGGACCTCTCGGTGGGTAAATCGCCAGGGGTGTGGCCCCAAGCTGCGCACCATTTTGGAGATTCTCCTATCTGAAAAACCGCTCAATTTTGGCTCCAGCCATGCGGGGAAGAGCTTCAAGGCAGGTCTCGACCCCAAAGAATATGCAACCACACTGGACAAAGCCTATGGCGTAGCGTGCTGTTTTTCCAATAAGGATGCAATCAAGGCGGTTTTAAAAAAGCTGAAAGAGGTGGATACGGGAATTTCCATCGTCGTCAGTGGCTTGTTTGACGAGATCGTTGAGATTGCGAAGGATCTCGAATTGAAGCCCCATACTGCCTTTCTCTCCCTGGGGATCCATGGGAAAAGAGCGCTTCTTCCCGAGGATAAGGTTTTGGAACTGACAACCATGTGCGGCCACGGCATGGTAGCATCACGATTGACCAAATCGGTGATGGAAAAGGTCAAGGCCGGAAAGATGACGCCGGAGGAAGGGGCGGATTTCCTCGCGCAGCCATGTCCGTGCGGGATTTTCAATACAGACCGCTGCGCAGAGCTTTTAGAACAGCACCGGAGAACATCTTCGTAGGGAAAGGGGGTGAGATTACAGGGGATATCAGGGAAAGGGGGTGAGGATCAAGAATCTTTTCATCTGTCGTCTAAAGGGTACTGGGAAAGAATGGTACTCTTTGCAGCTAAACAGGAGGGTTCAAAATGAGAGGGAAAAGATTATTCTATCCGTTTGTTTTGATCATGCTCTTTGCGGGCCTGGCCCTTGCTCCTGGGGTAAGAGCGGGATATCCGGAAAAACCCATCGAATTCGTCGTCCATTCTTCCCCAGGGGGCGGGAGTGATTTGTTCACTCGCACCGTGGCCCACATTCTGGAAAAGGAGGGTCTGGTAAAGCAGAAAATAAACGTGGTGAATCGACGCGGCGGGGGGGGTACCGTTGCCCTCAATTATCTCCATTCAAAAAGAGGAGACCCATATGTTCTCATGCAGGTCACAACATCGCCGCTTTCAGCGCTTCTGCGGGGATCCAGCAAGATGAAACTCGAGGACCTTACGTTTATAGCCAGGGTGGTTGTGGATCCCAATTTAGCGTTTACCCGCTATGAGTCCCGTTTCAAGGACATGAAGAGCCTGATGGCTTATGCCAAAGAGAATCCCAAATTAATAACCGTTTCCTTTGGCAATGTGGGGGGGTCAGAGCACATCTGTGCCCATCGAGTTTCGAGAGCAGCTGGCGTAGAACTCAACATGGTTTCCTTTAAGAGCGGTGCGGGTGCTGCCACAGCCCTTCTGGGTGGTCATGTGGATTTCAGTTTTGGAAACGTTAATGAGCAGATGGGACAGATCGAAGCCAAAAAAATAAGACCACTCGCGGCAATGACCGAGGAGAGAATACCTTTTCTTCCCGATGTGCCTACCATGAAAGAAGAAGGGATGGATGTCCAATTCACCCAGATCAGGGGATTCTGGGCGCCAAAGGATTTCCCTTCCGATGCGCATACTTTTTGGGAAGAGACCTTTTTCAAGCTCACAAAGACCAAAGGGTTTCAAGATTATCTTAAAACAACGTACGGTGTGAATGCCTTTCTCAGGCATAAGGAATTCAAGGAGTTTGTGGTCAGATACCTTAAAGATTTAAAGAAAGATGTCGATGAACTAGGGGTTTACAAGAAGTAGCTGGCCAAAACGGAGATTCCCGGCCAGGAGGAAGATGGTGGTGAAAAGAGGGGACCGCGTTTTCGCGCTGATTTGTTTGGGGCTCAGCCTCTGGCTCATACTTGAATCATTGCGATTCGACTACACCACTGAGTTTACCCCAGGGCCCGGGTTTGAACCCTTCTGGCTGGGGGTCGCCCTCGTATTACTTTCCCTATTCCTTATTCTCGATACGTTCAGGCGAAAGGGCGCCAGAAAAGACGAGGAAAAACGCCTGCCGGGGCTGAAATCGCTTTCACGGGTGGGGCTCATCCTGGTCATAATGGCGGGCTTCGCATTTTCGATGATAACACTTGGATTTGTCTTGACCGTATTCGTCTTTGTTTCGCTGATACTTTTCGTGTTAGAAGGTGTTACCCTTTTCAAGAGTATTTACTACGGCATCATGTTCAGCGGGGCTATTTTTCTCATTTTTCGCTACTGGATGGATGTCAATCTGCCAAAGGGGTTGTTGGGACTTTAACGAGGCGAGAGCACGTGGAGGCGATACACAATTTGGTACAGGGCTTTTCCGTGGTACTTACCCCCTTTAACCTGTGGATGGCCACGATTGGCTGTTTTTTCGGGACGATTGTGGGAATATTACCTGGGCTGGGGCCCTCGGCCACCATTGCAATGCTTCTCCCCCTTACATTCGGGATGGATGCAACCCCCGGCATGATTATGCTGACCTGTATCTATTACGGGGCAAAATATGGAGGATCTACCACGTCTATCCTGGTTAACGTACCCGGTGAGGGGGCCTCTGTAGTAACATGCTTGGACGGTTATCAGCTGGCCCGCCAGGGCCGGGCGGGAGCCGCCTTGGGTATTGCCGCCATTGGTTCTTTCATTGCTGGAATCATCGGGACGTTTGGACTGATTTTTGTTGCGGTGCCCCTTGCCGAATTCAGCTTGAGATTTGGCCCGGCCGAGTATTTCAGCCTGATCATCATGGGAATGCTGACCATTGTCTTCGTCGGCGGAAAGTCAATAACAAAATCATTGATGAGCGGGGTTATCGGCCTTGCCCTTGGTGTTGTTGGTAGCGATGTCGTTCAGGGTGCCCCGCGCTTTGTCTATGGAATTCCGGAATTGACGGACGGGATTTCATTCGTCGTCGTAGTCATGGGCGTATTCGGCATCGGGGAGGTGCTGGTTTCCGCTGAGGAATACATGAAGATGAAACCGATTAAGGTAAAGTTTTCTCAATTATGGCCCAGCATGGCGGATTTCCTTCAATCAAAATGGGCGATCATGAGGGGGACCATTATCGGTTTCTTCGTGGGGGCTTTACCGGGCGCGGGAACCACCATTGCTTCCTTTATCTCATATGGGGCGGAGAAGGGCGCCTCGAAACATCCTGAGCGCTTTGGCAAAGGAGCCATAGAAGGTGTTGCCTCTCCAGAGTCAGCCAATAATTCTGCCTCATCAGGTGCTATGGTTCCGTTGCTTGCTCTTGGCATTCCTGGTTCAGGGGCTACGGCGGTAATGCTGGGGGCTCTCATGCTCTACGGACTCAAACCGGGCCCTATGTTATTTCATACGAGCCCCGATTTTGTCTGGGCACTTATCGCCAGCATGTTCATAGGAAATGTGATCCTATTAATAATGAACCTCCCCATGATTCCCTTTTGGGCCGCCAGCCTGCGCATTCCCTACCGCTATCTGTATCCTGCTATCCTCTTGATTTGCATTATCGGAGCATATTCGCTGAATAACAATGTTTTCGATGTTTGGATCATGATCATCTTTGGAGTATGTGGATACTTCATGAAGAAGTATGACATTCCTGGAGCTCCGATGGTTATAGCCCTTGTGCTGGGACCCATGTTGGAGTACTCTCTCTATCAGGCCCTTGCTCTCTCCCGCGGGGATATCACCACGTTCGTAACCCGCCCAATTTCCGCAACCCTTCTGGGAATCGCAGCGATAATGACCGTTGCGGTGACATTCAAGGCAATAAGGATGACAAGAGCACAGATCGGTGAGGAGGAGGGGGAGGATTAATGAACTTTCAACACCGTAGGAGGAGCTTAGACCTCATTTGATGCCATCCCACACCCCACATGGATAAGATAACACTTTGAGGGAAACTCGATGAGTACTCGTGAGTTGAAGGGAGGGTTACGATGATCATTGGCCAGGACACCTGTATCGGATGTGGAGATTGCGTTTTTACTTGCACTGTCGCAGCTATCAGTCTCAATGGTGAAAAGGCAGATATTGACCGAGAACGATGTGTTGAATGCGGGAATTGCCTGAGAGTTGCGGAATGTCCTACCGGAGCTCTTCAGCAGGATAAGCTCTCCTGGCCCAGGATTGTTCGCAAATACTTCAGTGACAACCAGTTTCAATGGCCCGAGGAAATGCGCTATACCACGGGATATGGGAGGGGGACCGAGGAGTGCAAGACCAATGATCGGAAAGGAAAATTCAAGCGCGGGGAGGTGGGCGTGCTTGTGGAACTCGGAAGACCTGGTATAAGCACAAGCCTCCTCAATGCGGAGAGAATCATACAGGCCCTGATGGAAGCCGGCGCCGAAATGGCGGAAAAATCCCCCCTCACGGCCTTGTTAGCCGACGGAGAAAAGGGAATTCTCCGGGAAGAAATCACGAAAGAACGCGTTCTTTCGTGTATCGTGGAGGGAAAAGTCAAACTCGCGAATCTCGAAAAAACCCTCAATCTTTTGCGGAAGGTATCCTCGGAGATAGACACGGTTTTCAGCCTTGGACTTGTAACGAGGATGGAAGACGGCTTTGTATCTCCTATTGAGCCCATAATTAATAAAATGGGACTACAGATTAGGCCCAATGCCAAGATAAATCTCGGCTTGGGAAAACCACTCTGTGAGGAATAGGAGAAAGGAGTTACGCGCTATGAGCCATTCTGCCCATAGGTTTGGAACGAGAGAAGAACTGAGAAGGGATTATGTTATATTTGTCAGGCCTGCCAGGGGACTGGATGACATTAATGAAGAAACCAGGCAGGAAACCCTCAGAAAGACGAAGGAGTTGGCCGATATTGCCTTCAAGTATGGGCCGGTAAATATAGGACGCACTGGAGCGGGCTGTACAGGCCAGGGAGAGGATTACCACGAGATCATGAACTGCAGAGAATTCAATGGCTTTATGTCGGTGTTTACGGACAAAGGGACGGCTACGGAAGTCTTAAGGGAATTTAAGGAAAAGGACGCTGGTTTTTCCGTTGTGGCCAGCGGCCTTACAGAGGATATTTTCGATATCTGTAAAGGGATTGGATTGAAGCCCCATACCATACTCTATTCCCTCGGCGTTTGGGGTAAAACGGAGCTGTTACCCAGTGAGGATCACCTAAAGATCATAACGCTGTGCGGTCATAGCATGATCTCCTCGGCAATGATAGATCATTATGTTGAGGAAATAAAAAAGGGTGATGTTACTCCAGAAGAGGCTGGGAAGAAACTTGCAAAAACCTGCCCGTGTGGGATTTTCAATGTTCCCAGAACGGCAGAAGTCTTAAGAACGTTGGCTGGTCTCTGAACAAAAACACTGAGTGGACACTTCAGGATCCCCCGGCGACCTTGAGGCGTGCCAGGGCCCGTGCGAGGGAGGCCTTCGCCCTCGCTATGTCCAGATCAGGGGGGTGTTCACTCAATCTCCTCTGCGCCCGGTCCCGTGAAGCCCTCGCGCGTTCCAGGTCGATCTCCTCCCGTGCCTCGGCGGAGTCGGCCAAGACGATGACCTTTTCCCCATCGGTCAACAGAAACCCTCCGCTGATGGCCATCATCTTCCTTTCCCCCCTGGGCAAGGTGAGGGAGAAGATTCCCGGTTGCAGTGCACTGACAAAGGGAGTGTGGCCCTTGAGGATGCCGAAATATCCGACGTTGCCGGGCGCCGTGACCCCTTCAACCATTCCGCTGAAGATGAGCCTCTTCAGGGTCACGACCTCCAGGCTAAACTGGGGTCCGTCCACCTATGCTGCCTCCCTCAACCTCTTGCCCCTTTCGACGGCTTCATCGATCCCGCCCAGCATATAAAAGGCTTGTTCCGGCAAGTCATCGTGTTGCCCCTCGACGATCTCCTTGAACCCCCGGATGGTCTCCGACAGGGGAACGTATCGGCCAGAGGCTCCCGTAAACTGCTCGGCAACGAAAAAAGGCTGGGAGAGGAACCGTTGAATCTTTCGGGCCCTGGCGACGGTCAGCCTATCCTCCTCGGAGAGCTCTTCCATCCCCAAGATGGCGATGATATCCTGAAGCTCCTTATACCTCTGAAGGATTCGTTGAACCTCCCGGGCAACGGTATAATGTTCTTCTCCCACAATTCTGGGATCCAGGATTCGCGACGTCGAATCCAGGGGGTCCACCGCGGGGTAAATCCCGAGCTCGGCCAACTGCCTGGAGAGAACGGTTGTAGCGTCCAGGTGGGAGAAGGTGGTGGCGGGGGCTGGATCCGTCAAATCATCCGCGGGAACATAGATGGCTTGAACCGAGGTAATGGACCCTCGCTTGGTGGAAGTGATTCGTTCCTGGAGTTCCCCCATCTCCGTGGAGAGAGTTGGCTGGTATCCGACTGCCGAGGGCATTCGTCCCAAGAGGGCCGATACCTCGGAACCCGCTTGTACGAAACGGAATATGTTATCTATGAAGAGCAACACATCCTGGCCCTCTTCATCGCGGAAGAACTCGGCTTGAGTGAGAGCCGAGAGGCCAACCCTGAGGCGGGCACCCGGGGGTTCATTCATCTGCCCGAAGACCAGGACGGTCTTGTCCAAGACCCCGGATGCCTTCATCTCCAACCAGAGGTCGTTGCCTTCCCGGGTCCGCTCGCCAACTCCCCCAAATACCGAAAAACCCCCGTGTTCGGTGGCGATGTTGCGGATCAGCTCCATGATGAGAACGGTTTTGCCGACGCCCGCCCCACCGAATAGCCCTACCTTTCCCCCCTTCGCATAGGGCTCGAGGAGGTCGATGACCTTGAGGCCGGTCTCGAAAACCGTGGCAGCGGGGACCTGCTCCTCAAAGGATGGCGGTGGTCGGTGGATAGGATAGCGCTTTTTCTCATTGACCGGGCCCAACTCATCAATGGGATTCCCAAGGAGGTTGAAGAGGCGCCCCAGGGTCTCACGACCCACCGGCATGCTGATGGGCTCACCGGTGTCAACCGCATCCATCCCCCGCACCAACCCATCGGTGGAAGCGGTAGCAACGCAACGGACAACGTTCTCCCCCAAATATTGAGCCACTTCGATGACGAGGTCGATTTCGCCCTCCTTGATCCGGATGGCGTTATAAATGGGCGGGAGTTCCTCCGTGAAGAACTCAACATCGACGACGGGACCGATTACCCGTAAGACTTTTCCAACTCTCAATTTGTCATCCTCCTCACAAGGTTAGAGTCCACTTTTCCTGGCGTATTTTAAAGCCTCAGAGGCTGTCGTTACCTCAATGATTTCCTTGGTTATGGAGGCCTGCCTGGCCTTGTTGTACGATAGGGTTAGGGTCTTAATCATTTCCTCGGCATTGTCGGTAGCATTCTTCATGGAGATCATCCGGGCCCCATGTTCACTGGCGGAGGACTCGACCAATCCCTTGTATACCTGGGCCTCGATATACCGAGGGAAGAGTTCGTTCATGATCTCCTCAGCGGAGGGTTCGTAGATCGGCTCCCCAGTTCCCCGTTGGGACTCCGCCTCCGGGCTTTCGATGGGAAGCAGTTTCGTCTGGGTGGGGCGGGTGTTCATGGCGGTTCTGAATTGGGTATAGAAGAGGTAAACGGCATCGTGAAGACCCGTTTCAAAGCCGTGGATGAAGCTATTGCTGATCTCCTTCACCTCCTGAGGTGAGATGTCCCGCGAGACCTGGGGAAGGTAGTACTCGATGGAATAGCCTCTTCTGCTGAAGAAGTCGTGTCCCTTCTTCCCCACCAAAAAGAGCTTGATCTCCTTATCGGAACGCTCCTCGATAAACCGGCAGGCGGTGTGGATGATGTTGGCGTTGAAGGCCCCGCATAAACCCTTGTCCGAAGTTATGAGGACAACGGCGATCCGGAGGGGGTCCCTCTTCGCGACGAGGGGATGTTCGATCTGAGGGAGGGAGGGTGCCAAGGATTCCATCAATTCCTGGATCTTCTCAGCATAAGGTCGCGCCGAGCGAAGCCGCTCCTCGGCCCTCTTCAAACGGGATACCGCAACCATTTCCATTGCGCGGGTGATCTGCTGGATGCTATTGACGCTGCGGATCCTCCGGCGTATCTCCCTCATTCCCAACATGATATCCAACCTATCCCAAGAAGTTCTTCTTAAATTCCTCAGCGGCCTGATCGAGTAGCTTCTTCAGTTCTTGGGTCAACTCCTTCTTCTCCCGAATGTCCCGGGGAACTTGGGGGTACTTCTCCTTCATGAACGGGTAGAATCCGGACTCGAAGTCCTTAACCCTATGGATTGGAAGGTCGTCCAAATAACCGTTTTCCCCGACGTAAATAATCATGATCTGGTCCTCAACGGGCATCGGCTCATACTGGGGTTGTTTGAGGATCTCCACCAGCCTCTCGCCCCGCGTTAGCTGTGCCTGGGTGGCCTTATCGAGCTCCGACCCGAATTTAGCGAAAGCAACCAGCTCCCGGTACTGGGCGAGTTCCAACCGGAGCATACCGGCGACGGATTTCATGGCTTTGATCTGAGCATTGCCGCCGACACGGGAAACGGAAAGGCCCACGTGGACTGCAGGCCTCACCCCCGAGTAGAAGAGGTCGCTCTCCAGATAGATCTGGCCGTCCGTGATGGAGATGACGTTGGTAGGAATATATGCGGAGTAGTCACCCGCCTGAGTCTCCACGATGGGAAGGGCTGTTAGGGATCCTCCTCCAAGCTCATCGCTGAGTTTTGCCGCCCTTTCCAGGAGGCGTGAGTGGAGATTGAAGATATCCCCGGGAAAGGCCTCCCTTCCCGGTGGACGCCGCAGCAGGAGCGAGACTTGCCGGTATGCGACCGCATGCTTCCACAGGTCGTCGTAAATGACAACTGCATGACGCCCGGAGTCGCGGAGCTCTTCTCCAACGGCACACCCTGCATATGGGGCAACATACTGCATGGGAGCTGGATCACTGGCCGTAGCAGTAACTACCGTGGTATACTCCATGGCCCCGTATTTCTCAAGGGTATCGACCACCGATGCCACGGTTGACTGCTTTTGACCGATGGCAACGTAAATGCAGAATACATCGGTATCCCTTTGATTGAGGATCATATCCACTGCGATGGCGGTCTTCCCCGTCTGTCGATCCCCAATGATGAGTTCCCTTTGACCCCTGCCAATGGGGATCATCGAATCGATGCACTTGAGGCCGGTCTGGAGCGGTTCCTTCACCGGTTGTCTCTGGACAACGTTAGGGGCCCTTCCCTCAATCAAACGATACTTCTCCACGGAGATGGGCCCTTTTCCATCTACGGGCTGTCCAACGGCGTTGACCACCCTTCCGATGAGGGGATCTCCTGCGGGCACCGAGAGGACTCTTCCGGTCCGTTTGACGGAATCCCCTTGTTCGATTTCGGTGAAGTCGCCCAGGATCATGGCCCCGACGTGATCCTCCTCCAAATTGAGGGCCATGCCGAAGATGTTGTTTGGAAACTCGAGCATTTCCGCCGACATGACATTGGGAAGTCCCTTGATCCGGGCGATGCCATCTCCCGCCTCGATGACCTCCCCCACCTCCTCCATATCCACGCTGACCTGATATGTCTCGATCTGCTTCTTCAATATGGATGAGATTTCCTCGGGTTCGATTTTAATTTCCACCTTTTTCCCCCTGGATTAGATGGTTTTAACCATGGCCCGACGCATCTGTTCAAGTCGGTGCCGCAGGCTGCCATCGATGATTTTATTCTCCACTCTGACTATTGCGCCTCCCAGTATGGACGGGTCAACACGCGGCTTGAGAAACACCTGTTTTTTGGTCGCCTTGGTGAGCGCTCGGCGTAACTTCTCCGCCATCTTTTCCGAAAGGGGAACAGAGGTAATGACCTCGGCCGTCACCTTCTCCCGGGCAGCGGCGGCCAATGAGAAGAATTCCTCGATGATGGGCAGGAGCTTCCTCTGTCTTCCCTGGTCGATGACCAAATTGAGATGATAAAGGGTAACGGGTGATACCCCCTTCCCGAAGATCTCCATCACGGCCTTCTTCTTCCCCTCCGAAGCTATCCGGAGGTTGCTCAGGAATTCCCTCAGTTCGGCGTTCCCCTGGAGAACCTCCTTTAGCCTGTACAGCTCGTCCTCGACGACCTCGATGATGTCTTCGGACTTCGCGACTTGAAAGAGGGCCTCGGCATAACCCTTCACAACTGAATCAGCTCTCATACTTCTCACCCACCGTGGAAATATACTCGTCCAAGAGCTCTTCATGGTCCTTCTTGTCGAGGGCCTTTCCGATAACCTTCGAGGCAGCCATAATGGTGTGGTCTGCGATCCTCTCCTTCAGTTCCATGAGGGCCTTCTCCTTCTGAAACTCGATCTCCTCCTGAGCCCTTTTGACGATCTGATTGGATTCCTCCTGGGCCTTTTGGATGACCTCCTTCTTGATATTCTCCCCCATTATCTTGCCCTCGGCGAGGATCTTCTGGGCCTCCTCCCTTGCTTGGGCGAGCTGTTTCTTATATTCCTCCAAGAGGGATTCCGCTGTTTCCCGGGTCTTTTTGGCCTCTTCGAGGGAATCGCGGATGGAGTCCTCCCGTCTCTTCAGGGCCTTGGTAATCGGTTTGAAAGCTACCTTCCAGAGAAGGACGAGGAGAATACCGAAGGAGATAACGGTCCATATCATGAGACCAGGTTCCGCTTGAAACATGGGATAACCTCCCTTAACCTGATTTGAATCCTTCGTGGTGATAGCCCCGTTGCTATTTGAAGATGAGCAGGAAGCTAATAACCAGGGCATAGAGGGCCAGGGCTTCGACGAAGGCGATACCGATGATCATGGTCGTCCTGAGGAGCCCCGAGACCTCGGGCTGCCGTGCCATTCCCTCCACGGTTTTCCCAACCAAGATACCCATGCCGATGCCGGCTCCACATGCTCCCAATCCAATGCTCAAACCTCCACCCAAATAAGCTAGGCCTACCGCTTCCATTCAACCATACCTCCTTTTGTGAGTTAGTGAGCTTCTTGCACCGCCTCGGCGATGTACATTGCAGTCAAGATCGTGAAGATATAAGCCTGAATCAAGGCCACAAAGATTTCGAAGGCGCTCATAACCACTACTCCGATGAGCGGAACAGCGGTAATGGCCCAACTCTTAAACATGATAATCATGAAGAGAAAGACCAGGATTACCCCATGGCCGGCCGTCATATTGGCGAAGAGACGGACCGCCAGTGAGAAGGGCTTCGCAAATTGACTAATAATCTCAATGGGAACCATGATCGGAACAATCCAGAGAGGGATTCCTTTGGGCACGAACTTCTTCAGATAGCCGAGAGGGCCATGTTTGGCCACCCCTGCCCCTTGCGTGCAGAGGAACACGATGATAGCCAACGTCGCCGTCACGTTGATATTGGATGTGGCCGTGAAAGCCCCCGGAATCAAGCCCAGGAGGTTACAGAAGAGGATGAAGAAGAAGAGGGTGGCAATGAAGGGAAACCATGGCAACCCTTCTTCCCCGATGGTTTGAAGGACCAGATTGGAACGAAGAAAGTCAATTATGGCCTCCACCAAGTTTTGGAAACCCGATGGAACGAGCTTGGCCCTTCGTCCCCCCGCGACGAGAAAGAGAAATGTGAGGCCGCAGGCAATCCACATCATGACAACTGCCTTGGTGATGGAGAGGTCCAAGCCCAGAATATGGATTTCTACTATCGGGTAAAGTTCGAAGTGGTGCAACAAGTCCATTGATCCACCATCCTTCTCATCTTGCCCGAAACCCCGGTAGATTCGGTCTATCGGGGAAACGGGCTCTTCGATAATAGATCCTTATCTCCCAGAAGATAAGGACCGTAATACAGAGGGCAAAGGTCACGAGCGCCGATGGTAAATGGACTATTTCAAATCGAGCCAAAAAATAAAAAGCCAGGAAGAGCACAATGAGCCGACTGAAGAAGCTCACCAAGACGAAGGCGATAGAACTAATCTTGGATGATCTAATGGCTATTGATGAAACGGCCATCGAGGCGCAAAAATTAGCGAGGGCAAGCAGAACGCCGATTACTGCTCCGAGGATCCACGGGATCATCTCCCCTTTTCCTTATCGCCATCCTCCACTACTATGAACCGATAGAGATTTAGAAAACCCGCCGCTGCACCGAAGATGAATCCGATGATGAGGATCCACGGCTCGGTGCCCAACCATTTGTCGGCCCAATACCCCATCAGGGTTCCAATGAGGACTGCTGCGGCCATTTCAATCCCAAGGCTTCCGTAAAGCCTCAAGTCACGAAGTAGCCGCTCCTTTTCTTCCTTTGACAAGGCCATGAAACTTGTGAATTGATTAACATACCGGAAGTGGATTTGTCAAGGGGTTTTCCTCTTGAGTTTCCAGTCCGACCTCCCCCTATGCTAATGGGTCCTCACGATCTCCTTTACCCTCATTAACCTGGAAAGGTTGGATCGTTCCAGTTCGCTCAGCTTCATGGTGATATACTTGATGGTCTCCTCTAGGTTTGGAATCAATATGTACTCCAATGCGTTTACCCGGCGGCGGGTCTGCACGATCTCTTCGGCCAAAAGCTGAATCCATTTCTCCTTCTGGGCCAGGACGATCATCTCCTCTACCACTCGATCGAGGGCATGGAGCGATACGTCCAACTCCGGTGATGTTGTGGCAAAGCCGTAGCACCTAATCTGCCCCTCGACCATGGGCTCTATCTCGGGAAGCGAGATATTCATCACGGTCCGCCTCGAGATATTCAGGGCGATAGTCTTGCTGGGAAAACCCACTGCCTCCTCCAGATATGCCTTGGACATGGCGGATGAGACGAAGAGGAACTGTTGAAGAGCCTGTTCCAAAGCTTTTTCAACGGCCGTACGGATTTCCCTAACGTCCTTGATCAAGTCCATGAATTGTTTGATCAATTCATCCTGTTTATCCTTCAGGAGCTTGTAGCCGCGTCTGGCCATGGCCAAACGCCTCTTTAACCTCAGAAGCTCCATCCGGGTCGGATGAACATCGAGACGCACTTTGCTCTCCGGTTCTCAGTTGTCTTTCAGTTTCATTTTTGAATCGAACCTTCAACTCTATGACGCGATTTCAGCAGTCTTTTTCGGTTCTTCCTTCCTGAATCGCGTCAGATATTTATCGATCCATTCCCCTCTGATTCTTTTCAGCTCGGATGTGGGGAACACCGACAGCAGCTTCCATCCCAGGTCCAGCGTTTCCTCAATTGATCGGTTTTCGTAATCACCCTGGGATACGTACTTCTCCTCGAAAGCATCGGCGAAATCGTAGTACATCTTGTCAATTTCGCTGAGGGCCGCTTCCCCCAATATAACGGATAACTCCTGAGCCTCCTTCCCTCTGGCGTAAGCCGCAAAGAGCTGATTGAAGACATCCGAGTGATCCTCCCGGGTCTTGCCCCGCCCGATGCCTTTATCCTTGAGCCGGGAGAGGGAGGGGAGGACATCTATGGGAGGGGAGATATTCTTGCGATGCAAGGCCCTGCTCAGGATGATCTGCCCCTCGGTGATGTAACCGGTCAGATCGGGAATCGGGTGGGTTTTATCATCCTCCGGCATGGAGAGGATGGGTATTTGGGTGATGGATCCATTCTTCCCCTTGATCCTCCCGGCCCTTTCATAGATAGTTGAGAGATCGGTATACAGATAGCCGGGATATCCCCTTCTCCCGGGGATCTCCTTTCGGGCCGCCGAGATTTCCCGGAGGGCTTCGCAATAATTGGTCATATCCGTAAGGATGACCAAGACGTGCATGTCCTTCTCGAAGGCCAGAAATTCCGCAGTGGTTAAGGCCATCCTGGGGGTGGCGATGCGTTCCAAGGCTGGGTCATTGGCCAAGTTGAGAAAAAGAACGGACCGATCGATGGCCCCGGTCGCTCTGAAATCGCTGGCGAAATACTCGGCTTCCTCATGGGTAATCCCCATGGCACCGAAGACAATGGCGAATTTCTCCTCCGTCCCGAGAATCCTAGACTGACGAGCGATCTGTGCAGCCAACTGATTGTGGGGAAGTCCCGAACCCGAAAAGATGGGGAGCTTCTGACCTCGAACCAGGGTATTGAGGCCATCGATGGCCGAAATCCCCGTCTGGATGAATTCTTCCGGATAATCCCTAGCATAGGGATTGATGGGGTTACCGTTGATGTCGAGGCTCTTTTCCGCCAAGATTTTTGGCCCGCCGTCGATGGGTCGACCTAGCCCATCGAAAACCCGACCCAAACCCTCCATGGATAGACCTATCTCGATTCCACGGGCGAGAAATCTCACCCTACATTTGGCAACATCCACGCCAGCGGTGCCCCCGAAGAGTTGGACAAGGGCCTTATCCCCCTCCACCTCCAGGACTTTCCCCATTCGTTTATCTCCATCGGGCAACTCCACCTCCACTAACTCCTCGTATTTGACCGCCTCGACCTCTTCGACGAGCAGAAGAGGGCCCGAGATGTCCTTGATCGTCAAGTATTCCTTAAGCATTCAATTCTCCCTCTCCCCGCATGACCTGCTCCGCCTCGTAGTGGATATGTGCTTCGATCTCTTTCAGTTGGTCAAGCTGATCCTCGGGAATATACTTTGACCGGGCAATCTCCTCCCGTACCCTCAAGCCTTGAATCCTCTTGAAGGGGATCTCCTTTTCCAGCATCTTCTCACAGAGATGGTGGAGTTCGAGTATGAGGCTCAATATGAGGTGATTCTTCTCAAGTGAGGTGTAGGTATCGATTTCATGGAACGCATTTTGATGTAAGAAGTCCTCACGGATGGATCTGGCCGTCTCCAAGACTAATCGATCGGAAGTGGAGAGGGCATCGATTCCTACTAACCTCGCGATTTCCGCCAATTCAGCCTCCTGCTGCAGCAGCCTCATCGCCTCCTTGCGTTTATCCGGAAATGCCTCCACCACGTGCGTTTTCATGTGCTCTTCAAGGTTATCGTGATAGAGGGAGTAACTGTTCAACCAACTGATGGCTGGGAAGTGCCTCTGGAAGGCGAGCTTATCTTCCAAACTCCAGAAAACCTTTACCACCCGCAGGGTGGCCTGGACCACAGGATCGGAGAGGTCACCGCCGGGGGGAGATACGGAACCAATGGTCGTCAAAGCTCCCACCCGATCATCATTTCCCATGCAGATCACCTTTCCCGATCGCTCGTAAAATTCGGCAATTCGAGTTCCCAGGTACGCGGGGTACCCCTCCTCACCGGGCATCTCCTCCAAACGACCCGATATCTCCCTCATGGCCTCAGCCCATCTGGAGGTCGAATCGGCCTGAAGGGCTACGCTGTAGCCCATATCCCTGAAGTATTCGGCCAATGTGATGCCCGTATAGACGGATGCCTCCCTCGCGGCCACGGGCATATTTGAGGTATTGGCGATGAGAACTGTCCGTCGCATCAGCGGCTCCCCAGTCTTAGGATCTTTCAATTTGGGAAGCTCGATGAGAACATCCGTCATCTCATTACCCCTCTCACCACATCCCACGTACACGATGATCTCCGCATCGGTCCATTTTGCCAATTGGTGCTGGATTACTGTCTTACCGCTTCCGAAGGGGCCCGGGGCGCAAGCCGTCCCCCCTTTTGCCACGGGGAAGAAAGTATCGATGACCCTCTGTCCTGACATGAGTGGTTCGTCGGGGGGCAGTTTCTTCTTATAAGGGCGCATTTTTCTGACCGGCCATCTCTGAAGCATCGATATATCCCTGGTTCCATCGGGCGTCTCGACCCGACAGATAACCTCCTCTACGGTGAACTCCCCTCCCTGGATTTCCCTAATGGTCCCCTTGATCGATATGGGGACCATAATGCGATGTTCAACTGCGACGGTTTCCTGCACGGAACCGATGATGTCACCCCCTTGGACCCGATCCCCGGCCTTCTTCCTCGGCTCAAAATTCCACTTTTTCTTTCTATCAATTGGTGGCAAGGTAATGCCCCGAGTGATGTAATCGCCCGTCCGTTCATAGATGATGTCAAGGGGCCGTTGGATGCCATCGTAGATCGATTCGATGAGTCCTGGGCCCAGCTCAACGCTCAGAGGGAGGCCTGTAGACTCAACTGGTTCGCCTGGGCCGATTCCCCGGGTATCCTCATAGACCTGGATAAATGCCCTCTCGCCGTGGATCTCAATGATTTCCCCAATGAGTCCTTTCTCGCTTACCCGTACTACATCGAACATCCGGGCATCCTGCATCTTATCGGCGACAACGAGGGGACCCGCCACCTTGACGATTATGCCTTCTTTCATCTACTTCTCCTCACTCTCTGCGAAGATACCAGCGCCGATGGCCCTGACCACGGTGCTTCTGATCCTCTCCAACCCCAGACCAAGGGATCCCTGATTGTTCGGTATCAACACGATGCTGGGAAGGGGTCCCTTCGTGAGATTATCGATCAAGGGAAGGATTTCCCTAGCGACGGGTTCAGTGACAAAGATGACCGCGTAATTCTCCCTGCACAGCCGCTTTAGAACAGGCTCAGCATCTTCTGGATTGGCCACGGGGTAGGTTGAAACACCAATGGCACGAAAGCAGAGAATGGATTCCTTATCCCCCAGCACAGCGATATNNAACAGCCCCGCGAAAATGGTTCTGATGGTGCGTATCTCACTCTCCTTCTTGTAAAGATAGGCAATGAGAGGCTCGATGCCAAAGGCTATCAAATCGGCCCGTTTTATATAATTGAGAAGGAATGCCTCCCGCATCTTCTCGAATACTAGGAAGGATCCCTGGGCTTGGAGATGGGCTAAACCCTCAGCCACCATTAGGGTATACGGGGTATGGGATAATCGAGCTGGAATGGCATCAAGGTTTTCCCCGAAGAGGGTCGACATAAATTCCGTTGACAGGACCCCGCCCTCCAGCAAGGCCTCCTGAAAGAACCTCCTTTCCCCCTTTTCGCTCCGAATTCGGAAAAGGGAGAGGATGTTGATCAAGTCGATTTCTCCCCTCAAGAGCTCGTGCAGAAACCGGTTTCTCTCCCCCGTCGTGATGTCCATGAAGGTTCGGAACATCGCTCGATCCACGATAATATCGATCCATTTAGGGTCCTTGGTCTCCGGGAAGGTATCCGTAACTTCTTCCAAGGCTCGACGGAGTAGAGGGATGAGACCCGCAACCCCTTCCTCCTTCCGAACCGCATCCTTCAGCCGTTCAACGGGGATTGTGCCCAGGGGGATATAAGCCGAATCAAGGGCTTCAGCGCCGTATTTCTCCTTAAGGGCGACCTTCAGATTGTGGAAATCATATCTATGCCGAAAAATATCGGTCAAGGCCTGGTCCCGCGAAAGCTCGGCCACCAGTTTCATGACCTCTCTCAACGCATCTTCCAGAATGACCTCATACTCCCATGGGGAACCCGATTTGGACAGGAACTCAGCGTATTGCGTATCACCCAAAAGCCTCAAAAGCCCATCAATGCTTTCCGCCTCTGCCATCCTATTGACCCTCTCCTCCGTGAGTAGCCTCGTCTCCAAGGCGCGGATTCGTCCCACAGCGTAAGCATACCCGACATCATCTCCGTATCTCCACTCAGCTTCCATGGAACGTCATTCTCCCCCCTTCTCATCGGTAAAGAGGATTCGAGCCACTTTCGCTTCCAGCTCATCACGTTTTGAATAGATTATCGATTCGACGCTGCAGTTGAGCTCTTTGCGACCCCTTCGTAGTATAACCCCTCCCCTGATTTGCCGCACTTCTGGCGAAAGCCTCAGATCCCCCTTCCTTCTGGCCTCAAGGAGTGTTTCGTTTATTTCCCGGATAAGGTCATCGCCTATCCTCTTGCGATCGCTCCGGTTCAATATCAGTTCCTCATCGCCTTGTGGATCCGCATTGAGGATGAGCTTTTTTAATAGCGCCGAGTACCTCTCCTCATCTCCCTCCAGAAGCTTGGAGATGGCCCCTTCAAAGGCCGTCTCTATCATCTCCTGTTTGAGGGCAAGAACATCTTTTCTGATCTCCAGCTCAGCCATGGAGACAAGCTTTACCCTTTGATCTTCCGCCAGTTTTGCGGCCCTTTTCCTGGTGGTCTCCAGTAAATCCCGAACCGTTTCCTCGCACTGGGATTCAATGGATTGAATCTTGGCCCTGCTTTCCCCTTCAATACGGGAGGTCTGCTCCCGGGCATCCTTTAATATCTTGTCGACAATGGCATCGAGAGACATGCCATACTCCGCTTGAGAGAGGATAAATGTGTTTGCGTATCCATTGGGTGTGATCAATCCATGTGAAAAGCTATACCTTGATGCTCCAGAGGAGCAGGATAGTTGTGATCAGGCCAAATATGGCGTAGGTTTCCACCATGGCCCCGTAGATGACCCCCTTCATAAGAGTCTCGGGTCTCCTGGCTGCCATCGCCACTCCTGCAGCACAGACCCTCCCCTGATGGGCGCCTGAAATCCATCCCGCAAATCCCACGGGCAGCGCGGCGAAAAAGATTTGCCAGCTTTGTGTCAAGGTCAGGCTCACAGGGGTTCCCCCGAGCAATCCCAACTTAAACATGATGAGAAATCCACCCAGTAAACCATATATCCCCTGGGTTCCCGGTAATACTACCAGGATCAGAAGTGAGGTAAATTTATCGGGATCTTCCGTTAAGACCCCATCTGCGGCTTGCCCAGCGATGCTGATACCGATGCTCGAACCAAAGCCTGCAAGGAAGATGGAGATGGCAGCCCCTGCGAATGGAATGGCATAACCGATGAAGTCCATACGCTCCTCCTTTTATAAGGATTTAATGGGTTCGTCCCTGTAGTCCATCAGTGACGATGGTATAGTGGGGATTCTTGCGAAATGGGCGGAACGGTCTCCCCCCTCCCTGGAAAAATTTGGGGAGGAATTCCACGTACTGGAGCCGGAGGGTATGGACGAATGCCCCCAGCCCGTTTATGACGATATTGAAGAGATGGCCGATGGTGAAAATGAGAATGAACATAGCCCAACCCACATAGGGCCAGCCTGCTACTATATTCCCCAAAAAGTTGATGACCATGGCGATGACCCCCGTGGCAAGTCCGAGGGCGAATAACCTCAAATAGGAGAGGACATCCCCTAGATAGGAGGTGATCCGGTAAAGTTCAAAGATACCCCATGCGATCCTGAGGATACGATTAGGGGTGGTGCGGTCAGTAAAGAGGACGATGGTGAGGCTGGAAAGAATGGCCATGGACAGTCCAAGGGTTTTGAGGAATGGCGGAAGGGTTCCCCCGTACCCGAGGAACGCCAAAACGATGGAGTTGATCAAAATGAGCCAGGCCAGGGGACTGCAGAGTGCTTCAACCCAATCTCCATCCCGAATATTTCGAACCATCCTGATAACCAAACCGAAGCAAACCTGAATGAAGCCGAGGACCAGGGCGATAACGAGGAAGATCATAACCTGCTCCATGGGATTGAATAACATCAAGCCTGCTCTCCCCTTCCTGAGAAAGTCAAGGGAAGGGGGAAGGTAGTTCACCAAATCACCAAACCACCCCCCGGTGATGGCTCCCATAAGCATAGCGGAGATTCCACCGAGAAATAACACCCATATCAGCTTGATTTTCCCCACCGTCGCCCTGTATTTCTGAATGAAAAAGAGAAAGGTTAACGCAAGGATGATTCCGTAAGCCGCATCGGTGAGGCAGAGGCCGAAGAAGATGAAGAAGAAAGGGGCCAAAAAGGGAGAGGGATCGAACTCCCTCGAATTGGGCATGCCATAGAGCTCCGTGATGACCTCGAAGGGGCGAATGGGCTTGGGGTTTTCCAAGCAGATGGGGGGGGTCTCCCCGTTCATCTGCTCCACCTCGACGACGGCAAATTCATCAAATTCCGCATTGAGCTGGTCCCTGAAAGTCGGCCATTTCCCTGCGGGAATCCATCCCTCAATGATGGAGGTCTCGGACGTTTGCCCAAAGTTGGATTCGACCTTTTTGCGCTCGGCCTGGTCAGATAGGTAGTCATAGAGGATCTGTAAATCATGTCGGTGGTGAACCAACGCACGGATTCTCTCGTCAATGGTATAGATCATCCCCCGAAGTTCACGAATCCGGGAAAGACACCCTTGGTAGAGTTCCCCAGGAGTTCCCTTGAGATCTTGAAATGTGATCTCCTCGAAGCCGAGGTTTGTGAGGAGATCCGAGAGTTGCTCTCGGAATGCATTATGGAAGATGACCACCAGATACGTTCCCTCCTTCCCTTGGTGCACTGTTATCACCTCAAAGGTCTCAGTGAGGCTCAGAGCCTTCTCGATCAACTCGGGGAGTATTTTCGGTGGAAGTAGGCCGAGGAGGCTTGTCGTATATTCCGTGGGAACGAGGTTTTCAAGGGGTACGTCAAGATTGATCCATGGGCGAAGTTGACCCATGAGGGCTTGGACCCTACCTATCTCGGAAAATAGCCCACTCCTTTTCCTTTCCAGGTCTCGACATTCCTGGACTACGATCGCTTCTTCGAAATGACCGACGATTTCTCCATATTGCTGGGGGGAAAGGATAATCTTGGGGGAGGAAATCCTCGAGATTAACCCCGAATCCTTCTCGAATCGGGAAAGGTACCCAATGGTGGATTGAATATCAGAGATCCGGGCTTCCAAACCTTCGTCGGCGATCTCACCATTTCCCAAGAGGGTGGGGTCCTCCTTCGCCTCTGGGCCCGATGTAAAGTCGGAGATGTGAATGACCTCTAACTCCTGAAGTCTTCGCAGAAGATCGTCCTTAATACATCGGTGGGCAAGGATGTTGACCTTTACCATGGGAGATATGGCCATGGTGCTTACAGTTCCTCCATGATCCATTTCACCGCTTCATCCATGTTTTCCCGGGCCGTATCTCGGATACGGGCCAACTTCTTCCTGCCCCTTGCCCTCAATCCCTCAATTGCCCCCTGAGCCTCTCCCGTTGCCCTCTTCATGGCCTCTTCTTCCATTCGAATCGAGGCCTTGCGTTGTTCCTCGATCTCATCCGTGGCCTTCCTCTTGGCTTCCTTAAGGGCCAGTGCGGCCTCTGTTTCCGCCCTCTCTATCATCCTCCGGGCCTTATCCTCGGCCTTCTTAATCTTCTGGATGAGTTTCAGCGCTGCCATTCCTCGCCCCTCAGCTCAGAACCTCTTCCGTCACCTCAGTCTCCTCTTTCGCCTCCTTTTCCTTAAGGGGGGTCACCTTTTTCGGGATTGCCTCGGCCCCTTTTTCCATCTTGCAGGTTCCATCAAAAAGCCCCCCTTCTTGGATTACCAAGGTCGGCGTGGTGATATTTCCGTAGAGCTTTCCTGCGGAATGGATCTCTATTTTACCAGTGGCGGAGACGTTTCCACTTACCTTCCCATCGATGAGAAGGCTGCTGACGCTGATCTCCGCATTGACGGTCGCCGTCTCACCGATGATGAGCACACCTCCGGAGAAAATTTCCCCATCGAACTTACCGTCAAGCCTTGCCATTCCCTCGAAGCCCATCTTCCCCTCAAATGAGGTATTCTCGCCCAGAATGGCCTCCACTTCGCCCGATTTGATATC
>JABAOH010002590.1_pt3 | contig 23148 bp, 21 predicted proteins | sample 7062181 | NCBI WGS metagenome assembly JABAOH01 (sample SAMN14538630, study PRJNA623070) | marine sediment metagenome | biome: marine biome [ENVO:00000428]; feature: marine pelagic biome [ENVO:01000023]; material: deep marine sediment [ENVO:00002113]; isolation source: pool of 5 deep marine... | reverse complement strand
TAAATTTACCAGCAAGCTTAATATTCTCCACGCCTCTCTGAGTCCGCGTAGGTTGAACCCCACTTTTGATTCTCCTCCCATTCTCTCCCGAAAGGTTATGGGATGTTCGAAAACGTTCGCTTTCGATTTGTAAAGGGTTTCAAGAACTATCTTGAACCCTCTAGGTCTGAGTTTGATCCTTTCGAAAACCCCCCGTCTTATGACAGCGAAGCCTGACATGGGATCTCGCACATTAATACCCAGGATGATCCTCGCAAGTGTGTTGAAAATCTTACTTATCAGGAGCCTGAAGAACGAATAGTGAGCCTTCCCTCCGGGCACAAACTTCGAGCCTATCACGATCTCGAAATCCTTCGCTTTACTTAGCATTTTTGCAAGGTCCTTTGGATCGTGAGATCCGTCGCCATCCATTATTACGATCGGGTTCCCCCTGGAAACCTCCAGGCCCTCCAGGACAGCGTTGCCGAGACCGTCGGATTTCTGCGTGTAAACACTCGCTCCCTTCACCTTCGGTTTCTTCTCACTCTTGTCAATAATTATAATTTCGTGTTTTTGCTCGATCTCCCTGCTTATTTCATCAACCAGGTCCTGTATGGAAGGCTCGTTCTTGGTGGGGATTATTATGGAAACGGGCATAATCTTAATGAAATTGAAAGGTTTAAAAATGTAACTCTGCAGCGGGTTTTACCTGTGTTTAAAGGCTAAAACCTTATTACAGTGAATCCGTGATCGAGACAGCTTCTGTATTCCAGATTCATGTTGTATTTTCTGTCGAAACACTTGACAACCAGGGGAGTCGTGTCCGCTGTCAGTTCGCACTCATACACTTCCCTGTCCCTTATCTCAACGTACGCCTCGCTTTTCTCGTAACATATCTTTTCCGCTTCCAGGTGATAGTAACCGTTTCTTAGGGGGATAAAGGCCACACCGTCCCTGTTAGACCTTACCTTGTATAAGAGATCGTCGTTCTGATCGAAAACCTTTATAATCGCTCCCTCCATAGGTTTACCCTCGCTGTAGACCCTAAGGAAAGTCACGTTTTCCATGAATTTATCCTTGATTTTGTAGAGCGAACAATCACACTCCTCGAATTCCCTGATCTTATTGAAATGATCTTCCGAGACGTTAAAGTCGTTTTTGAAAATGTAATAGACAGAACTTCTCATCATGCCGTCAAGAATATCGTGTTCTGTGATTCCCCATGACAGGATCTCTGAAAACTTGTCCGTGAAGTATCGTATCGCCACATATTCATAATAAGAGAGTATAACTCCCCCATCATCCTCTATCCCCCTCAGATATTCCCACATCTCCCAATCGGCAGGCCAGTGGCCGTCATTAGTCACGACAGAAAGGCTGGAAACTGTTTGCATCACAACAACAAGAATCGAGATGACCAAAACTATTTTATTTGTTCTAACTTTAACCAGTTTCCCCAAAGTTTTCGAGAGTTCGAACAGTCCGTAAACCCCTATCAGCACGGCTGCCGGGAAAAGTGCGCTTATCAGTCTCGGTTCCTTGTAGGCAGGCAGGCTGAAGAAAGCAATAACCACCAGGAACCATATCAAAGGGAGAAGGAGCTTTTTCTCCCTTCTGATCGCCATGAAAACCAAACCTACCACAAAAAGGAGGGCAACTGTCATGGAAAGGGTTAAATGTAGATTTAACATGTAGTAATGCAAGGGAACGCTTACGGTCTCACTTCCCCATGGAAGATCCCCCCGTATGTGCTCAACCCATGTTTCAAGTATGCTCGGACCGCGATTCACGAATTTGTAGATGGGATAGGGGGAGTAAACCAGGAAAGCGATAAACAGGGAGAGTATCGCCTTTTTAACAAGTTCCAGATTAACGTAAGATGTTCTCTTTCTGAACCTTATTACACTTGGGGAGAGTAAGGCGAATATGATGGCTATGGGGATTACCAGAAGCATCACCACCTTTGCAAGAAGCCCCAAACCCAGCAACAGACCGAATGACATCCAGTCTCTGGTTTTTCCCTTCCTGATCCCCAAGAGAAGGAAATAAAGCGAGGAAATGAAAAAGAAAAAGACCGCTGTTTCATGGAGAATGCGGTTACCCCATATCCAGAACGGAGGACTCAGACCCAATACGATCGCACTCACCCTTGCAAAGTTCCGGTTGAAAAGTTCGTTCCCTAGTTTGTAGATGAAAATGATAGAAAGGAAGGCGAAGAGGAGAACGACTATCTGGCCTGAGGTGTAGAGCGGAATCCCGGAGAGACCTACCAAAGAAATCAGGTAATAAAGGAGGGGAGGGTGCTTGTAGAAGTTGTATTCGAAATACGTGGGGATCCCCCTCTCAAGGATCTCATCTGAAACTATCAGGTTTCGCAATTGATCGTAAGTGTAATCGTACTGATCGAAGGTTAACGAGAGCATCAGGGTTATTATCAAGGCTATCCATACGTATTCGAACTTCCGGTTGAAAATTTTCGCTTTCATATTGTATTTTTAAAATTTAGCGGTTATTCTTTAAAATGAAATCTGACAGGCTGCTCGCGATCGTGTTGGTATTGGCTTTTTTGGTTAGGATGGTGATCATCTTCGTTCCCACTGTCCTGATAGACAGCAACTATCTGGTTTCGAATTCCATCGCCCTGGACGACGCCTTCATAACCTTCAAGATAGCCAGGAATATTTATTCGGGTCTGGGATTCTCCTTCGACAACGTGGAAGTCACGAACGCTTCGCCCTTCATGTGGACCTACCTGCTTTCGCTGTTCGGCTTTCTGGGCAGCCAGGATTTCGTTCTTTTCGCCCTGGTTCTCTCCTCCATGTTTTTCGTTTTTTCGGGGTTTTTCCTTTACAGGATATGCACGAAAGTTTTCGGGAAGAGGGAAATCAGCTTGATAATCGTATTTCTCTACCTGTTCAACCCGTTCTTCGTTCTGGTCTCCCTCAACGGCATGGAGACCTCGTTATTCGTGTTCTTCCTCATGTTATCCCTATATTTCTACATTTCCAGAATAAGAACCGGTGAACCGGGCAGATCGAATCTTGTTCTGTTTTCAGTTCTCCTGGCTCTCATGAACCTCACCAGGAACGACGGTGTTTATTTTTTCCTGGCGTTCCTGATTGATTACGTTTTCATCTTCCGGGAAACCGGAATGAAAGAGAGGGTCAAAAACTTCTTGTTCGTCTTTGTTGTTTTTGCGGTGATAATCTCACCATACTTCCTTTGGAGCTATTTAGAATTTGGTCACTTCGAGAGCAGCAACGCATACTATTACCACAGCCTCTTCACAAAGGATTTCGTTAACAACACGTTTTCCTCGCTGTTCCGGAAAGCGCTCGTTTTCGCAATGACGGTAAGCGTAATGAGCCTGATGGTAGGGAGCGTGGTTTTGAGCTTTCTCGGGTTCTCTGTCTCAAAGGGTTTCCGAAGGAGTTTCGCTCCCCTCTCCATTCTTATAATATTCTCCCTCCTCGAGATCTTTCAGTATTCATTCGTTATGCCGATCCTCAGGTTGAGATACGTTTTCCCGGCAACCATCATACTGGTTCTGGGCCTGGGCCTCCTCCTTTTCCACATGAAAAAACGCATCTCCAGGGGGTTGTTCTACGTCTCGTTGCTGGCGATATTCCTTGTACTTTCCTATTTCACAGCGGCGATCTGGGCAGGATACACGGACATAGGGGACTCGGAGATAAGGGTTGGAATTCTTATCAACAAGCACGTGATAAACGCAGCGAAATTCATGGAGAGTGAATTCCCGAATTCAAGGGTGGGAGTTTCACATATAGGAACGTTCGCTTACTTCTCCCCGCACACCATCATCTCCGACAGGAACGGGAAAATAAGCTATGAAGCGACCGATTACGGACTGCGGGGGGAGATGGAGGAATACCTCGAAAAAAGGGATGTGGAATACCTGGCAGGATTCTTCTCCGGGGAAAACCTCGGGAAGGTGATAGATTCCGACATCATCTTCTCCGAACCCGTGGATCAGAGGCTACAACTGAAATTCAAGCATACCTTCGGTTACTACGCTGTTATTAAGTTCAGGAAGGATTACGTCGGGCTTATGACCCTTTAATTTTTTAAATTAGAACGCATTTTATTAGGTATGTCCGAAAAAATCCTAGTTACGGGAGGGGCAGGTTTCATCGGATCTCATTTGATAGACAGGTTAATAGGAAAAAACGAAGTCATCTGCCTTGACAACTTCGATACGTACTACGATCCTAAAGTGAAGAGGAGGAACATCGAACGGCATCTGGAGAATAAGAACTTCAAGCTGGTGAAAGCCGATGTCAGGGACAGCAAGGGAATGGAGAGGATTTTCAGGGAAGGTATCGATAAGGTGGCGCACCTTGCGGGCAAGGGAGGCGTAAGGCCTTCGATAGAGAACCCCTTTGTCTACATGGACGTTAACGCTATGGGAACCCTTAACCTTCTGGACATGTCCAGAAAATATGATGTCAAAAATTTTGTTTACGCTTCCTCCTCCTCTGTTTACGGCCTGAACAAAACCCCGTTCAGGGAGGATGACAAGACTGAAAGACAGACATCCCCCTACGGGACTTCGAAAAAGGCAGCAGAACTCTACTGTCAGACCTTCAGCATCCTCTACGGGATACCCATCACGTGTTTGAGGTTCTTCACCGTTTACGGACCGAGACAGCGACCGGATATGGCGATACACAAGTTTACGAAACTGATAGACCAGGGGATGCCCATAGAGATGTACGGGGATGGATCATCGAAGAGGGATTACACATACGTAACTGATGTCATCAAGGGTGTGACGAACGCCCTTAACAATAAATTCGATTTTGAGATATTCAATCTGGGCGAATCAAAGACAGTCGAGTTGAAGTATCTCATCTCCCTGATAGAAAAGAACCTGGGGAAGGGGGCGAAGGTGAAAAGAAAACCTGACCAGCCGGGTGACATGCCCGCAACGTTCGCGGACATCTCGAAATCAAAACGTTTGCTGGGTTACGACCCGAAGGTCCAGATAGAGGAAGGGATAGAGAGGTTCGTAGAATGGTATCTCGAAAACAAATCCTAGTTCTGATAGATTTTCAATTTCCCCCTGTCAAGAACTATTTCGAAATTCCTGTCGAGATCTTCTTCTAGGAGATTGCTCCCGTAAAAGAAATCGTAGAAAACGCACACGTTCTTCTCTTCGAAGTCTATCACCTCAAGGGCGAAATTTTCCTTGTGCGTGTACCACCACACGTAGTTATACGAATTCGAATATATCTTCTTGTCCATGCAGTTCTCCTGGAGGTATTCGCCAGCTTCAGGAATGACCTTGAACCTTTCTGATCTCGGATAGTTGTAAAAACCGTACACTGTGATCGGAATGCTGCCTATCACGAGGATAATTATCAGCGGTATGATATACTTTTCGAATTTGATTCCGCTGATTTTCAATTTTTTCAATTTCATGAAACAGTAGGCGGTCGCTATTGTAAAAACAGGGAGGACGGGCAAGAGATATCTGGGCCTCTTGACCGAGAGAATGGAAAGGGGTATTATGAACAGGAGGAAGAAAAGAATGAAAGGGAGGAAGTTCCTGTACTTATCCTTGAACATGAAGTAGAAACCAGCAAGCATGAATGGGAGGAAGAGAGCAGCCTCTATCACAACAACGAAAAGGTAGAACTCATGCAGGTTCAGCATGACATTCAATTCTGAAATTTCCGTTGCCTTTCCAAAGAGAAAGAAACCAGCCCCGAACGGTTCCCCGTATACACGGAGGTTGAAAGAAACCCAGGGGGTGATAGCAATCAGGGCTATGACAAGGGAGAGATAAAAGTATTTGTTCCTGAGAAGCTCCCTCTTCCATAACAGAGTGAAGAGGATGAAAAAAACGGAAACGAGGACGCCTGTGTATTTGGTCAGGAAGATCATTGCCAACAGGAAACCCGTCGGTATCATNNAACAGAAAACCCGTCGGTATCAGGTATTTCCTGTCCTTGAAGGAGGAATAAAATGTGTAAAGGAAGAGAATTATGAGGAATATTAAAGTCCCCTCCACCAGGGCCTTTGAAGAGTAGAACCAGTGCATGGGGTTTGCCGCGAGGATGAGGGCGGAATACAGGCCGACATCCTTGCTGTAGAGTTTTTTGCCGAGAAAGTATATCACCACCGCGCTCAGAATCCCCAATATCGCGGAAACGGACCTTGCAACGAACTCGCTGCTCCCGAACGTACCGAAAAACGGGGTTATTATCAATGGGTATACGGGTGGCCTCTGTGCATCGCTGTATTCCCCGTAAATATACCCGTAATCCAGGCCTTCGAGCAATCCTCTCGCGATGTTCATGTGCGAGGCCTCATCGAATATCAGGTCGTTGTTGGAGATCGTGAACACGCTCAGGATTCTCAGAACTGAAACTATCACTATCAGGGAGATTATGATCTTTCTTTTTTTCTCATCCATACCATCCCATCCTTTCAAGCAATATCCTTTTCAATATCCTGAAACCGTCCTTTAAAGGATTGAGCTTTGTCTCGCCCTTCCTCTCATAGTAATGGCAGGGGATCTCGATGATCTTGATTCCTTTTCTAATGCATCTCAGAGTGATCTCTGTTTCTATCTCGAAATTCTGGGCCTTTAGATTCAGGTTTTTGAGTGTTTTACACTTGAAAACCCTTATTCCTGTGAGCATATCATGCACGCTTCTTAAGAACAGGACAGATGCCGTAAGGTTCAGCAGCCTGTTGCCGAGCAGATTGGATCTGGTGAAGGCGTTCCTGTTTTTCTCGGACAGCCTGACCCCGAGGACAATGCTGTTGTTTTCGAGGGATTTGACCATTTTCTTGACGTCCAGGGGTTCGTAACTCCCGTCCGCATCAAGGATCGCGACCGTTTCGTCATTCCCTATTCTCTCCATCGCCTCTATCATACCGTTTCCCTTCCCCTTGCCTGACTGAACGAAAAAATCGCATCCGAACTTTTTTGCTATTTCCTTCGTTCTGTCCTTGCTCCCCCCGTCAACCACCAGGATTTTTGTTCCTGGGAAGTTCTTCTTTATCCTGGGCAAAAGTTCTCGCAAACCCTTCTCCTCGTTCAGGGTCGGGAGCAGGAAAATCATGCTATCTTAACCTCCCCCTTAATATAGCGATGGAGAATCTGATAATATCACTAAAGAAGTTCAGTTTCGACTCCCCTATCCTTTCTCCTGAATCCACAGGGATTTCCCGGTGTCTGAAGCCCATGGTTATCGCCCTGGAGGTGAACTCCGCCTCGAAATCCAAACCTTTCGCCCGTATATCGCACGCCTCCACAACATCCTTTCTGAATGCCCTCATTCCGCTCGTGACATCGGTGACTCTCTTGAGGAGAATGAAACTCGCAAAGAACGCGCCCAAAACGTTTGCGACCACTCTCAGGAAAGGAAAGCCTTTGGGTAGTCCTTTCCTGAATCTTGAACCGATAACCAGATCGTATCCTCCCAAACCTTCAACCAGTTTTGGAATCTCTTCGGGAGGATACGTGCAATCCGCGTCTATGGTTACGATAACATCGTTCTTGGCTGCCCTGAAGCCTGTTTTCAGAGCGATTGCTTTCCCTTTGTTTGTTTCATGTTTTAGAACTTTCGCGCCAAGTTTTTTAGCAATCCCGCTCGTTTTATCACTCGATCCGTCATCAACCACTATGATTTCATCTCCATGAGAAGAAACCTTTTTACATCTTTCTATGACTTCCTTTATCGCATCCTCCTCGTTGTAGGCAGGGATCACGATGGTTTTTTTCATAGATATTCTTTGTTGGAATCTTTTTTAAAAACTTGCTACAATAATGGGTATATGATCCAGAAAGCCCGGAAATGGGTTTTGGAACTCTGGAAAAAATACAAGTTTCCCATTCTGATAATAATCCCCATTCTGCTTCTTGTCGTTCCGAAGGCCTTGACAGGTCTTGAATTGGGGGACGGTCTGGGGCGGGTAGCGGAAGCTGTTAAAATTTCTCAAGATCCCGGTTTTTTGCTCTATCCCCTCCCTCCATTGTGGTATTACATCTCTTCGGTCGTCTGGATATTGACACAGAATATAAGGATGGTCGGACTGGTGAGCCCCGCAATAACCTGCATTCTGATCTACACGACTTACATCTTCATGAGGAGGTTTCTCAATGAAAGAATCGCCCTGTTAACCTACATATTCCTCCTGTTCACCCCGGAGCTTGTAGCCAGAGGGATGTCCTCCTATCTGGAACCCTTGGCAGCGGTTTTTATCCTCCTGACGCTTGATTTCTACCTGAGGGAAAAACCAGTTAAATCGGGAATCATGCTCGGTTTGGCCCAGCTCTCGAAGTATTCAAGTCTCTTCTTTATTCCCGCACTGATAACGCAGGAGTTCATAACAACAAGAAATCTCAAAAAAATAGGTATTGCGATTCTGATAACGGGAATAATAACCATTCCGTTTTTCGCGAAGAACTACGTTCTTTACGGAAATCCGACAGAACCCTGGGAAATAAATGCAGCCCCCAGGGGGGTTGGAGAGCACGTTGATTTCTTTGAAAACCCAGCAAGGTTTTTGGGCATGACCTATTCATCCTATTATTTCAGCAGCGCGAATGTCGGGGATTTTATCCCTGATGATATGCGTTTCGCCACGGGAGCGTTACTTTTCGAGTGGGGGAACGTGGCGGGCATGGAAACCCCTGGGGGGAGGGTCCTAAAGATACACATGTTCGATATAATGGCGTCCGGGTTGCTGTTTTTATTGATGATCTACGGGGCCTTTTCTTTGTACAGGTACGACAGGAAGAAATTCCTGATCGTCATTAACATAATATTCTGGTACGCCCTTCTCTTCGTTCCCTGGTCGCTGAGGGCGCTCGCTCCTGCAACCAGATACATTTTGATCATCTTTCCGTTCCTCTCCCTGCTCACTGCCTTTGGCTTCTATTCGGTTCAGGGCAAGATAAAAAACGAAAAGCTGCGTTACGTTTTTTATGCCATAGTTTTCCTTTGCCTGATATATCTGTATTTCCTGCAGATAGAGAGAGCGATCCTCTTCTCACAGCATTACAATGAAATAATAAACCATCCTTATACAGTGAATTTATTCAATACTCCTCTTAGTTATTAATATTATATCGGATAAAATCAATATTATGAAAAATGTCAAAAAGGTTCTCCCCCTGTTTAGCATAGCTCTTTTGGCAATACTCCTCTACTTCTCGGACCTGCCCGAAGTTGTTAACGTTCTGGCACAGGCAAACCTTTTTTTTATTCTCTCTGCTGTCATGATAACGTTTACCAGTGTTTTCATCAGGATAAGCAGGTGGAGGCTTTTCCTTAAAAACCTGAGCATAGATTCGACGTGGGGGGAATGTTCCTATTCGTACATGCCCGCCCTGTTCCTTTCGAATTTCACCCCCGCGAGGATAGGTGAACCCGTCAGGTCTTACTTCCTGAAGAAGATCAAAAAGGTTTCAATGTCCAGAACCATACCGAGCGTGATAGTGGAGAGGGCACTGGATATTTTGACTCTGGTCCTGATGAGCGTCTTCATACTTTTTACCTTCAACCTGGGATACATGGTATACGTCGATGTTTTTCTGATAATTTTGATCATAGTTGTTGGTATTGCCCTGCTCAGGAGTGAAAGAATATCGGGAAAGGGCCTGAGATTTTTATTCAGGATTTTTTCCTTCCACCCAAAACTGAAAGACGCAAAAAAAAGGAGCGGGGAGATTACTAAAAGGTTTCACAGTGGTTTCAGGATCAGGAAATCCATCCTTTCTCTGGTTTTCATGCTGTCCGTGTTGATATGGCTTCTGGAAGGCACGGTCTTCTACATCACCTTCATTTCAATCGGGATTGATCTCCCCTTCTTTTTAATAATTTCGATATTCGCATTTTCCATTCTGATGGGCGTGATAACATTTTTGCCCGGGGGCATAGGATCCACGGAATTCGTATTTGCCATGATCCTTTCCAGTTACATCCCCCTTTCACAGGCGACTGCCGGGATAATGCTGGGGAGATTCCTCACGTTCTGGCTCATAATGTTCATAGCCAGCCTTTTCTGGAGGAAGGTTTAATAATCATATATTTATTTTATTTTTTCAAATAACTCTTATGTTCAACAGAAAGAAAGTCTCCGTCGTTATGCCTGCATACAATGAGGAAGAGTCTGTCTACGATACCGTTAAGGGTTTTAAAAATATAAAATATGTTGATGAGGTTGTAGTAGTTGACAACAATTCAAAGGACAGGACAGCTGAATTCGCGAAAAAGGCAGGAGCGAGGGTGGTCAAGGAAACCAGGCAGGGATATGGGTATGCGTGTAGAAGGGCCTTGAACGAGGCAAGAGGCGATTTGATAATTTTGGTGGAGTCTGACCATACGTTCCTGCCACCGGATGTGCTAAAATTCCTTGCCTACAGCGATGATTTTGATTTTGTTTTGGGAACAAGGGCCAGCAGGGAGCTCATCTGGAGGGGTGCGAACATGGGGTCCTTTTTAAAGTGGGGGAACTGGTTTGTGGCGAAGTTGATAGAAGTTTTATACAACGGACCAAACCTAACCGATGCCGGATGCACATACAGACTGATAAAGAGGGACGCCCTAGAGAAGATAAAGGACAAATTCAGCGTGGGGGGTTCGACCTTTTCACCTGAAATGATGATCCTGGCTTTGAAAAACAGGATTAAAACTATTGAAATTCCAGTAAATTATAGACCAAGGAAAGGCGAATCGAAAATCACCGGGAAGAAAACGAATGCATTCAAACTCGGACTCAGAATGATGAGGTTAATCCTATCCTATAGAGTGAGGGGTGGATGATGGCATATTTTGAAACCCGTTTCAGATACAGCCCGGAAAAAATTGGAATGTGGAAGATATTGTGTGAATACCTCCAGAAATTCGTGCCGCCCACCTCCATAATTTTGGATTTCGGTGCTGGCTATTGCTATTTCATAAACAACATAAAAGCCAAGGAAAAGCATGCCGTTGATGTTGATAAAGTGGTTCTTGACTACGCTAACCGCGAAGTCAAAGCGCATGTCGGGAAATTGGAAAATTTAAAATTCAAGGATGGCTACTTTGATGTGGTGTTCTCTTCGAACCTATTGGAGCATTTGACGGTTGATGAGATAACTCGTGCCCTGAAAGAGGTCAGGAAGGTGCTGAAGGAAAATGGGCTTTTCATAATTCTCGTCCCCAACTTCAGGTATTCTTACAGGAATTATTTTGATGACTACACACACAAGACAATACTCACGGACAGAAGCCTCAAATACATGCTCGTGGGATGTGGGTTTGAAATAGAACAAATCTTTCCTAGATTTTTACCATTTTCCGTAGAATCGAGGCTGCCGATAAACCGCCTGATGTTGCGTATATATCTCAAATTGCCATGGAAACCCCTTGCAGGCCAAATGCTGGTGATTGCAAGGAAAGGGAAGCAGAGGTGATCACGATTGGGCATGGGGAATTTTAGGAGGTGCTGAATAAATGGAAAAGTGGAAAATAATTCTGATCATAATAACTTTAGCGATCCTCGTAAGATTAATCGGTATCAATTATTTTCCCGTGGGGGACGAGAATCTCTGGATACTTCACGTCAGGGCATTGAAGGAAGGGATCAACCCTTTGTACATACCCCATCCTCCCCTCCCCTCCTTGCTCTATACCCTTTCATCGACCTTTTTGGGGCATTCGTATGCGTTTGCCTTCAGGATCGTGCCTTTTTTGGCAGGAATACTCATATTGTACACAATCTATCTGATGGCAAAGGAGGTATACAATGAAAAAATAGCTTTAATTTCCCTCTTTACATCGTCTTTCCTTCTCTACACGGTGTGGAATTCATTATACATCGATATGGAGGGGGGTATACTCACCCTGTTTTTCATGCTGTCCCTCTATTATTTCATAAAGTTCATGAAGACGAAAAAGGACAAATTCCTTCTGTACTCCAGCGCATTCATAGGTCTTTCCCTGCTCTGCAAGTATACTTCACTCTTTTTAATACCGTTTTTTGCTTTCTTCTACTGGAAAGAAAACGGGAGTGTAAAGAAAAAACATCTTCTCTATCTTCTAGTTCCTTTTGTAATATTTTCTTTCTTTCCCATACTGGATTACGTGATCGAGAATTCTTCCCTGTTTATTATGACACTCTCCTGGGGAGGGGGCCAGGGAATCGGAATAATATGGAGTAATTTCATGATCTCTGTGTTAAAACAAATTTTTGTTTTTCCTCAGTACGCAACACCCTTGCTGGCTTTGATACCTCTCGTTTACCTGTTGAATATGAAGAACCTTGAGGATAAGGAGAGGATTCTTCTCCTCTGGTTCATTTATTTTTTCATTATACATTTCTTCGTTGGGGTTCAGGGTAACACTCAGCGGTATCTGTCTGTAATTGTGCCTCCCATGATAATACTGGGTTCAAAATATGTCTACGATAACTCAAAGAAACTGAAAATAAATTTCAGGGATGTTGGTTATCTCTCATTGTTTGTGATAATTTTCATTGTGACTCTCTATTACATGAATTTTTTCGGAGTAAATGAGATATTCTCAACACAGAATTTGAACTATGGCTTGACAATGCAAAACCCGTATTTTGTATATTGGGGTTCCGTCACCACTCTTTATCTGATGAGGATTTTCACGTATCTTCTACCCTTAATAGCCACACCCATTCTCCTTATAATATTTCACTACGGATCAAAATCCTCTGGTTCCAAGTATCTGAAATTTATCTTCATAATAGTGCTGTCCCTGAACATCTCGTATAATGCAGTTGTTCTTAAGGAATCGTTCTTTCCCACGGTCGGGTATAATTACAGCGGGACGTTCTACGGGATAGTGGGTTATTATGAGGGCATAAATAAGGATGTATACACAACAAATCATAAACCATTCGCAACAATTCTCGGGGGCAGGGTAAAATACCTAGAGGAGAATGAAAGGTTAAATGCCAGTTTCAACCTGCTTGCCCAGAGATCTCTCGTGAACATGAAAAAATCCCTGGCACAGGAAGATATTTCAGCAATAGAGAGGTATGACTGTAAAATATCAAAAACGTTTTATTCCAACGGGTTCGAATTTGCTTACGACTATAGGTGTAACGAGTGATGAGCCCTGATCTTTAGGAGTGTTGAGGCAAGTTTAAAAAATTTATATTTCTTAATGTAATATTAATTCCTTAACAGAGAGTGATCTAAAATGAAAATTTTGGTAACAGGAGGGGCAGGATTTATCGGGAGTCACTTAGTCGATAAATTGATCTTAGACGGTCATGACGTAATTGTTTTAGATAATCTCGTTCCGCAGGTACATCTAGGGAAAAAGCCAGAACATCTGAATCCAAAAGCGGAATATGTATTCGGTGATATCAGGGATAAAAAAAATCTTGCAAAATCGCTAGAGGGCGTGGAAATCGTTTTCCACGAGGCCGCTGAGGTCGGTGTGGGACAATCCATGTATCAAATAGAGAAATACACCGATGTGAATACTTTGGGAACCGCGAAACTCCTTGATTTTTTGATTAACAGCGAAAATTCAGTCAAGAAGTTGATCGCTGCAAGCTCTATGAGCATTTATGGTGAGGGGGCGTATGAATGTAAAGATTGCGGGATTGTTTATCCAAAACTCAGGTCAGACGTCCAGCTGAAATCGAGATCTTGGGAGATGAAGTGCCCTGCATGCGGAAAGGAGGTAAAACCCGTTTCGACAAAGGAAGACAAACCATTACACCCGACTTCTGTTTATGCCATCTCGAAGAGGGATCAGGAGGAGCTTTGTCTCGTGGTTGGGAGAGCGTATGGTTTGCCTACTGTTGCTTTAAGGTTTTTCAATGTTTACGGACCCAGACAGAGCTTGTCTAATCCGTACACCGGAGTTGCCGCGATTTTCTCATCCAGAATTAAGAATAATAACCCACCTTTGATATTCGAGGACGGTTTACAGAGCAGGGATTTTATATCGGTTCGTGACATAGTTGAGGCAAATCTTCTTGCAATGAGAAATTCGAAGGCCAACTACAAGGCATTGAACGTGGGAACCGGGAAACCCGCAACTGTTTTGGATATAGCAAATACCCTGGCCAAACTTTACGGCAAAGAATTGAAACCCGAAATAGTTAACAAATACAGGTCTGGTGATATACGCCATTGCTATTCAGACATAACCGAGATCAGAAAACTTGGTTTTGAGCCCAAAGTTGGTTTGGAGGATGGCTTAGCGGAACTTGTCAACTGGGGGAAAAGAGAAAAGGCAGTTGATAAGACTGAGGACGCCCAAAAAGAGCTGATAGAGAAGGGGCTGGTTGAGAAATAGGCTATATTTTATTAAGAAGATCTGATCTTTTCGAACAACTTCTCATACTCTTCGCTAACCTTCTCCCATCCGAAATTTTTACTGAAAGAGAGGGCGTTCTTGCCGAGGGTTTTCCTTAGATTTTTATCCTCTGTTAACCTTTTTACATTCTTCACCAGATCATTGTAATTCTTCGCAAGAAGTCCTGTTTCCCCGTTCAGAACGACCTCCGGGATCGCGCATGCCCTGTAGCCTATCGAGGGTTTCCCGCACGCAGCAGCTTCCAAGAATATCAGGCCGAAGCCCTCCCATTTGGAGGCCGAGATGAAGAACGAGCAGTTCTGATACAACTCAACCAATTCGTCTCTTCCCACATTTCCCACGAACTCTACTTTTCCTCCCAGTTTTTTCGCGATTTTTTTCAGGTTCTCTGTTTCGTGCCCTTCCCCAGCGATTTTGAGCGGAAAATCCAGTTTACTCGAAATCCTTATTAACTCGTCTATATGCTTGTGTTTTTCATGCCTTCCCACGAACAACATATAGTTTTTGTCCTTCCACGTTGGTTTGAAAACATCATCAACCCCGTCCCTTATCACGACCACATTTTTTTCCGGGACTCCGTGTTCGATCAATTCTTTTTTGAGATATTTGGATATGCTTACGACTCTTTTCCCGAACTTAAGACTCTTCCTTCCGAGCCTGTTTACCGTGCTCCTCCCTATTTTCCTAAATCCTTTCTCGCCCAAAAATACGAATGGAAAACCGTGATATGTCACCACAACGTTGTTGAAACCGAAGAATGCTGGGTTCAGGGTGGAATGATGGAGGTTTATAACATCGTAACCCTTTGAAGCGCTTCTGAACGAAGGGAAATTGCGGAAAAAGAGGAAATCTTCCACGCCGCCCCTAACGAGCTTCTTGCCCTTCACCTTCTTAATCCTGAAGTTTTCCTCAGGGAAATCGTGTTCTGTCGTTATTATATCCACTTCGTGATCCTTTCCTATCCTCCTTGCCAGCTCGAAAATTACATGATCCACTCCCCTTCCCTGGAGGAATGTGTCATTGACAAACGCAATCTTCATAGATTATTCTTTAAGGGAAAGAGTAAAAAAGGTTAGGATTGTTTTTTTGCAACGATGAAATAGCCCAGAGGGAATTTCTCCCTGTAGCCTTTCCTTATCTTTACAATTTTTCTATCCAGGGCCTGTGAAAAACTGTAGAAGATATAGCTGATCATGTTCTTAAAATATTTTATGTTCAATGCGTTAAGAAAATAGCCTGTGAAATTGTAATCGAAAACCGTGAACAGACCTCCAAAGGTCTCGAAGGTTTCTATGTAAAATTTATTGAACATCTTTTCCAGCTTTTCTTTCGTGTATCGGTTGTAATCATGGGGTGAGGGGTGATAGTAAATCATGAAGGGTATGTACACGTAAAGTTTCCCCTGTTTTTTAAGTGTTCTGTGAATTTCTTCCAAAAGTTTGCAGGGATCGTATAAATGTTCAAGAACATTGAACAATAGCATGTTATCAACTGAATTGTCCTTGAAGGGCAGATCCTTTTCAAGGTTTAGTACAAGAGAAACGTTTTCCGTTTTCTCGAGATCTGCCATGAACGTTTTGCTTTTTGTGGTGTCCATGAACCTGTAGTAGGATGTTCTTTGCCCGCAGCCCAAGTCCAAGGTTATTCCCTCGGGTTTTACATACTTCTCAACAGCCCTGTTCAACAGAACTCTTCCAACGTTCTTTCCCCTTAAAAATTCTTTAACTGTATTCATAGATTATTCTTTAAGGGAAAGAGTAAAAAAGGTTAGGATTGTTTTTGACTCCTTTAGTCTACGAAATTATATTTAAATTCCCACATACTTTTAAAAATATGGTTTTATCATGAAATTTCCAAAAGTGTCCTTTGTCATGACTGCTTATAATTCCGAGAAATTAATTGAAAGGTCTTTAAAGGGAGTTATGAAGCAGGAATATCCGAACAAAATAGAGATAATAGTTGTTGATGACCACTCAAGTGACAAAACAGGGGAGATAGTGAAAAAAATCAAGGGGGTCAGGTATATAAGAAATGAGAGGAACTTGGGTTTCGCGGAAACCATGAACGTTGGAATACGTAATTCAAAGAATGATGTAATTTGCATAATTTTAGACGACTGTGTGATAGCCGAAAGGGACTGGCTCAAAAAACTCGTTTCTTTGCTCATTTCAGATGACTCCATAGGTATTGTCAGCTCGCCTTACGTGGTGCCGAAAAAAATGCTGAAGGAATATGACTTTTGGATGAAACTATTTTTCCTGAAATCAATAAGGGCGTTAAGAGATCAACCTACCTACAAGAAAAAGGAGACCAAAAATTTTTTTATAAGATCAGCGGTGTTCAAGAAAGAAGTGTTTGAAAAAATAGGGTTATTCAATTCAAAGTATTTCAGAACAGGCGGGGAGGATATAGATTTTGCTTTCAGAGCAAGAAAAGCGGGTTACAAGATCTACAGTATTAATGCAAAAATCCTTCATATACACGGACTTGAGGATTCCAATTTCAAACGTTACCTTTACAAAAAACTACAGTATTCCGAGATAAAAGGCGTCCTGAGAAGGAAATGGGGGAGTGATTACCCAATAAAAAAGTGTACAGAGATCCCATATTTTTTTGCCTTCCTGTCGTTAATCATACCGTACCTGCAGTTTGTTGGAGCGGCGTTCCTGATTTATTACTCTCTATATATAACCTATTTGTTGTCAAAGGAGGAGAAAACGTATAAATTGATTTATGCTCCCTTTGCGAGAATCATAGGGGATTTTTTGAGCGTTATCTGGTTTTTGAGGGGTTTTGTATTTGAAAAACAGACGCAATAATTATGAAATAAATATCATGCGACTACAGATTCCAAGAGTTTCTCCCATTTTTCTATATAGCTGTCCCAATCGTATCCTCTTTCCGTTACGGATTCGTGTGCATTCTTTCCTATTCTTTTCATCATTTTTTTGTCATTCAGCAATTTCTTCAGCACGTTATGAAGATCATCAACACTGTCCTGTTTTATCTTCACTCCGTTAATCCAGTTTTCTATTATTTCCGGCACGCCCCCAACCTCTGTTCCCACGAAAACCTTCCCCATCGCCATCGCCTCCAGAACGGTTGAGGAGAATCCTTCTGCCTTCGAAGGCAGAACTATCACATCACAGGCCTGCATGTATTTGGGAAGCTGGTTCCTGTGGACAAAACCCGTGAAGTGTGTGTGTTTTTCGATGCCTAACTCTCTGGATATCGATTTTAATCCGTTGGTTTCAGGTCCGTCACCCACCAGCAGCAGGCTTACATCTTTAGTTTCCTTTGCCAATTTCGCAAAAGATCTGACCAAGAGATATATACCCTTTTCCTTAACAAATCTGCCAAAGAAACCCACAATGAAATTCCCCCGTCCTAATTTCTTGGTAACATAGGATTTCACTTTCGGGTTGAATTTCTTCAGATCTATACCATGATGTAGAACTTCCGAGGGTGTTTTAATCCTCATGACGTTATCCGCTGTTTTTTTGACCCAGGAACTGGAATAAACTATGAAGTCCGAACGGTTGAAAACGAAGTATTCCAAGACGTAATACAAAAGGAATTTGAAACTCTTTCTCTTGCTGTATGCTTGGGATTGGTTGCGTAAAGAACATACGATAGGGATTTTAAGGAATGGCTTTGTTAAGACAGCAGGCAATGCCGTTGACCAGTCCCAGCAGAGTATCACATCGAAATTTTTATTCCTGTTCAACCTTAGAATTCCCAAAAATGCAAACAATATCCAGGATACAAGTCTCAATCCAACAATGTCCAAAAACCTTACCCTTAAAATCTCAACGTTGTTTTCAATGCTTCTTTTTTTGGTGAATGCTGTCCTTCTTGCTATCGCACTGACCTCGTGGATCTCGGCAAGCTTTTTCGCAAGTTCTGGCGATGATGACGCCAACAAAGTTCCCTTTGAATACTTCTTCTTCTCTTTGTAAGGGTAAAAATAGGTTGCAAGTAATAGGATTTTCATAAAAGCTCCCTGTAAATTTTTGATATAATTTTTAAATTCTTTTCAGGATCAAATAGCTTATTCGCGAGTCTTTTCAAATTCTTGCCCATTTCTTTCGCTTTGCTGGGGTTTTTAATGACATACTCTAAGCCTCTTGCAAATCCAGAAGGCTTCACATCCCTGACCAATATACCCGTCTTTTTGTCTATAATAACCTCGCTGTTTCCGCCCCTATCTGTTGCTATAACCGGTTTCCCCAAATAACCGGCCTCTATAAGAACCCTGCTCAGGGGCTCGCCCCTCAGTGACGGAACGGTAATTGCGTCAGCCTTTTCGTAAACGCTGTTCGTATCCTTGTGTGGAATCTTTCCCAGAAATACCACATTTTTTATGTTGAGATTTTTCACGAAATTTCTGTAGTATTCAACATTGGAGTTGCCAGCTATCAGGAGTTCAATGTTTTTTTGCTTCAGCAATTTGAATGACTCCAGAAGAAGTTCAATTCCCTTTGCTCTGTCTAATCTACCCAAAAACAACAGGCTGTATTTCTTCTCCTTCTTACCGGTCTTGGATTTAATCCACTGGGGTTTTAACATATAACATACCCTTATCTTATCATATTTCATCCCCAGTCTTTCTGTCAAGCAATATTTCATATAGTTACTGACTGTCACAATTCTGTTCATTCTCTTTATGCAGAATTTCCTTAAATTGAGATTAAGAAAAACTATCACTACTATCCATGGTTTTAAAATGCCTTTTATCCCCGGGAATTTTCTAAGTTCGTTCCTCAGGTTTTTTATTGTGAATTCATATCCGTGGTCCCTTATAGTCATAACGCATTTCTTCCCCAAGAGTCTGCTTGCGAAGAAGGGGCCTAGAATCATGGAACTGCTCTGTATATGAATCAAGTCCGGTCTGAATCTTTTTATTGCAATGAATGTCTGCAAAAAAAGATAAAGTTGAAACACACAGGTATCAAAAAAAGCCATGATCCGTTTTGGTCTTAAAGGAAACGCAAACCTGCAAATAACGAGATTCCTGTTCTCGAGATTTGTTCTTCCAGAGAAATTCTTGTAATTCGGGGTCAGCACCACAACCTTTTTTTCCCTGCTCAACAATTTCGAATACAGGCGTGTACTTATCTCAGCTCCGCCGATTTCATATGGCTTGAAAAACGAGGTAACGTAAAGTATTTTCATATCATGCCTCCAGCAATCCTTTATGAAAGCCCAAAAAATAACCTATCCTCCTAACCAGATTTATACTCGGGCAATAAAGGAAAATTTTCAAGCTTTTCTTTTTTCCTAAAATCCTGAAACTGGGTAAAACCAGATAGAACAAAAATAAAATTATCAAAATCGCTAAGAGTACATAACTGTAAAAAATCGAAAATAATACCAAAATAATGTAAATGTAAAGTCCGAAAATAGTGGCAAGGGATTTCAGGGAATTGTAATTCTTCATGGAAAGGAAGGGGAGAAGTATTTGACCGTCTCCTTTGCCGTAAAGATAGAACTGCTTGAAAAGCTTTCTTAGATTCGCTCGCATCCTCCACTTTACAAGGGCGTTTCTAGCTATAATATATTTCGAACCCGATTTTTTCAGGTTGAAATTGAAAAGTGTGTCCTCTGCAGTGTATAAGTTCTCTGGATAACCGCCTGCTCGCTTCCATGCCCTTTTGCTAAAGAAGGCAGATCTTGAAGAAGGTGGCCAGTCGTCAGGTAGCCTTTCCGCATCCGGACAAATCATCTCGCCTGCGCAGAATTCAAAAAGGTTGTTTGAATGTGCTTCAAAAACGCCAGATACGACATCTGCCTTTGACCTTTTCTGCGTTTCCACCAAATTTTTCAACCAGTCCCTTCCAAGTATGCATCCACCATCCGTTGTGGCTATAAAATCGTGTTTAGCGCTTTTTATTCCTGCATTCCTTCCCTGGGCAATGTTCGAACCTTTCTTTACGATTATTTTCATGTTTTCGGATTTTCTCTTGTAATTTTCCAGAATTTCTACGGTTTTGTCAGTCGAACCGCCATCGACAAAAATAATTTCGTCGGGTTTCCGGCTCTGGTCTAGAATAGAGTCTAAGAGATCTATCACGCTGTCTTCCTCATCTTTGAGCGTGCATACGAGCGATACCTTCATTATTTCACTTCCATACGGTTATTTTTAATTGTAAGGAATTTAATATTTAGGAAAGAGAATATATTTATGAAAAAACTCAAAAAAACAATGGTGAAAGGGGTTTTTTACTTTTCCTCAGCCTATATAATAGTTGCATTATTGCATTTCTTTACCAGTGTAATTTTAATAAGGAGTCTGGGTTTGTTTGAATATGGTCTTCTCGTACTTGCTCTTTCCTTCTACACCATCCTTGCATCTTTTTTAGAGTCTGGTATAGGGGGTGTTGTATTGAGTGATTCCTCAGCTGCCGTGAGTGAAAATAATTTTCCTAAAGCCAAAACCCTTCTTAGATCCTATATGAAATTTGAATTGGTTTTTGGTGTTATTTTATTTTTCGCAACGCTGGGTATAAGTTTCCTGATAAAAGGCCTGTTCAACGAAGTGGTACAAAACCTGCTGTTCATAATAGCAATATACCTTTTAACAAGCGGTTTGCAGAATAGTTTTTCAAACGTGTTCTACAGTTTTTCTCGCTTCAGGGTCTACAATTTAATTTTCGTGATGGAGGCCTTGGCTAGGTTTTCGTTGGTCTTGGTATTCATTGCCGTGCTTGGTGAAGGTATACTTATCGCAATGGTGATTTACGTTGCATCCCAGTTGATAGGAATTTTAGTGACCATTCCCAGTCTTCTCGATATCAGAAATAAACTGAAAAAGTACCCATTCAGTAAAGAACCTCTCTTCAAGAACATGGTTAAAGGTCACGGGAAGTGGGTCATGTTCTCCTTGCCTCTGAAAAAGATTGGAACGCAAGCTCATTACTGGATTACAGAGTATTTCCTCGGTGTTAATTCTGTCGCTCTTTTGGGGGTCGCCGTCAGGGGAACTGAAATCCTGAGGGTCTTCTCCCAATCTTTTGAAAAGGTTCTCATGCCGGTAACCGCTGGTATAATAAAGAACTGGGAGAGGACAAAATATCTGATAAGCAGGAGCGTTAAATACAACCTCTGGGGATCCATTATCATAGCCATACCTGTAATTGTTTTCGCGCCTCTGTTGATAGAGATTGTTTTTTCCGAAAAATATCTTGGTGCAACACCCCTTTTCATGCTTTTAGTGTTAACGATTATACCGTCTTCCCTGCTTGTTTTAAGACCTCTATTCTACGCTCTCAAGGCACAAAAATACTTGTTTTACTCCAGTGTTATTATTGTTACATTGATCATAGCCATCGATGTCATTTTAATATGGCTGTTTGGCCTAATCGGTATTGGAGTTTCCATGATCCTGATAGCCTTTATATCATTTTTGGTAAGGTATAAATTTATCAAAAAATCCAGAGAGGATTTTGAAATCGGGGTGAAAAATCTCTTCACAATTGATGATTTCGACAAAAGACAGTTTAGAATTGGCCTGAATAAAGTTAAAGGTAAATTAGGAAGATAAAATAGGATCTATAAATTTTCCATACATCCTCATTAACGTCCAAGTAATTCCAATCCTTAAAATATTAAATCTTGGTGCATATACTGGCACGTCCTTGCAAAGTTTTATTTTATATTTTTTATTCCAACTGAAATTTTTCGGTAGATAGATATCCTTCAGTTGATAAAACAAACCTGTTTCTGGGTAAATTACCGTATGATAATTATAAACCATCTCATTGCTTTCTATTTTAGCTTTTGCCAGAAGTTTAAATGTTTTTAGTAAATCAAAAATCGTTTCACCCGGGTAACCGAAAACTAATGAAACCCTGGTTTTTACGCCATATTTTCTGCACAATTTAAGAGCTTTCAGGGAGTTTTCAGATTTTATCATTTTATTCATCTTCTTGAGCATGCGGTCACTTCCACTTTCTAAACCAAAAGAAATCATAATGCAGTTTGTGTCTTTTACGTGCTTTAGAAGTTCTTCATCTATTGAATCAATTCTTCCGTAGCAACCCCATTCAAATTTCAATCTCCTTTCCTTTACGAGATTACAAAATTTGATAACTCTCGACTTATTGCATAAAAAATGGTCATCATATATGAAAATTTTTCTGTTCGGGTATTTTTTTATTAAAAATTCTATTTCATCTATAAATTTTTCCAAACTCCTGTACCTTACGATTGGGTTTATTTTTCTTGCTGAACAAAAATTACATTTAAAAGGACAGCCCCTGCTACTTATTATTGATGCAATGGGCGGTCTACCGGTAATTGGCAGTATGAGTTCATAATCATCAATATCAAACAGCGAGTAATCAATTTCTGATATTTTATCAATATCCATGTTTGTTGGCCGTTTCCCAGTAAATTTGATATCCCCATTTTTACAGCGATAATATATTCCCTTGATCTTCCTCCAATCATTTCTGCTGCTCTTTATGATTTCTTCCATCACTTCTTCACCATCACCAATTACTGCGATATCTATTGATTTGCTTCCCTTGATCATTTCTTCTGGACATGACGTTACGTGAACTCCTCCAACGACGGTAATTAGTTCTGGTTTTGTCTTTTTCAAAAAATCACATGTTTCGAATACCTTGAATCTTTCATGCGAATTGCAGGTTAGGCCAACGAATCTGATATTCTTGTTTTTTATTACACTCCTCAGTTTCTCTCTTACCTCTCCATCACTTTTACACAACATTAAATCCAAATAGGTGACGTTTTGACCTCTTTTTTTAAGGTAAGTTGCTATTGTCAGTAATCCTATTTGATAACCAAATCCCTTCGCACTCAGATATGACCTGACCTT
>JABAOH010186634.1_pt1 | contig 23165 bp, 21 predicted proteins | sample 7062181 | NCBI WGS metagenome assembly JABAOH01 (sample SAMN14538630, study PRJNA623070) | marine sediment metagenome | biome: marine biome [ENVO:00000428]; feature: marine pelagic biome [ENVO:01000023]; material: deep marine sediment [ENVO:00002113]; isolation source: pool of 5 deep marine... | reverse complement strand
TGCGGCCATACCCCCCAGCACGCCTTCCCATGTCTTGCCCGGGCTTATCGCCGGCGCGAGTTTGACCCGACCGAAACCCTTGCCGACGAAGTAGGCACCGATGTCGGCAACCCATACGATCAGCAATACGAAGATCAGCAGGTCGGGCGACTGCTGGGTATACAAATAGTCCAGCGCTGCCCAGGCCGGCACCAGCACCAGCCCGCCGCAAACCCAGCGCAGCACAGGCGGTATCGGCGTCGGGAAGAACAGCAGCCACACGAGCGCCAGCAGCCACCAGGCCAGGGCAAGCTTCAGCAGCTGATTGAACCAGTAAGGGTCCGCCATCAGGTACCAGGCGCCCGCCATCAGGGCGGCGATAAACGCGACATAGGCCATGCGCCCCGCCCGTCCCTCGGCAAACACGAAACCACCCCATTCCCAGGCGCCGGCAACAAAGACCGCTGCGATGACCAGGCGCGCGACGGTCGGCGGCACGATGAATATCACGAGACCCAGGATCGCGAGCGCAATGATTGCCGTCAGGATTCGCTGTCTCAGCATTTCAGGCCACCTGGTCGCCGGTGTAACCGTAGCGGCGCTGCCGGCCGGCGAAGTAATCGAGGGCTTCGTCAAACTGCGCTGCACCAAAGTCGGGCCACAGGCAGTCTGTGAACCAGAGCTCCGCGTAGGCCAGGTTCCAGAGCAGGAAATTGCTGATGCGCTGCTCGCCGCCGGTGCGAATCAGGAGATCCGGATCCGGGATCCCGGCGAGGGCGAGCTCGGCGGACAGGCAGTCTTCATCGATGTCATCTGCGGACAATGCACCGTCCTGTACTTTGCGCGCCAGCGACTTCGCCGCCTGGACCAAATCCCAGCGGCCACCGTAGGCAGCGGCCACGATCAGCGTCAATCCGTCATTGTCCCGGGTACGCGCCTCTGCGTCCTCGATCTGCCGGACAAGCTCGGCCTGCAGCTGCCGCCGCGCGCCGATAAACCTCAGGCGGACATTATTACGATGCAGCTCTTCCACTTCCCGCTGCAGCGCCTCGATGAACAACGCCATGAGCTTGCTCACCTCGTCGGCCGGGCGTCGCCAGTTCTCGCTGGAGAAAGCGAAGACGGTCAGGAAGGGGACACCACGTCGCGCCGCCGTCTCGACGGTCTCGCGAACCGACTTGACGCCGGCCCTGTGGCCGGCATGACGCGGCATGCCCCGGGTGCGCGCCCAGCGCCCGTTGCCATCCATGATGACGGCAACATGCTTCGGTACCGGTTGCGGCCCGCGGTCCTGCTGATTGTTTGCTTCGCTGTTCACTCGCTGCCGGACCTATTCAGATTTCCATCAATTCGGATTCTTTCTGCGCCAGCATGGCGTCGATCGCGGCGACGTGCCGGTCGGTGATGCCCTGGATTTCCTCCTCGCCCCGACGCTCCTCATCCTCGCCGATCATCTTTTCCTTGAGCAGATCCTTGATGTCGGATATCGCGTCGCGACGAATGTTGCGCACGGCCACCCTGCCTCCCTCCGCTTCCTGGCGAACGAGACGAATCATGTCTTTGCGACGCTCCTCGGTCAGCGGCGGCAGCGGGACACGGATTATCGTGCCGGCGGTCGCGGGATTAAGCCCGAGATCGGAATTCATGATCGCCTTTTCGATCGGCTGCACCATGGTCTTTTCCCACGGCGAGACGGTCAGCGTTCGCGAATCCTCCACGTTGACATTGGCCACCTGGTTCAGCGGCACCGCGCTGCCGTAATACTCCACTGTAATATGGTCGAGCAGGCTGGTGTGCGCTCGCCCCGTCCTGATCTTGGTCAGTTCCTGCGACAGCGCAGCCACGCTCTTGTCCATGCGGTCAGTGGCGTCTTTCTTGATGTCGTCTATCACGCTTGTCGTCCTCTCTTGATTGTGTTGCCCGGTCAGGCCGTCACCAGCGTGCCCACGTCGGGGTCCGTCATGGCGCGCACCAGGGTGCCCTCTTCCGCCATACTGAATACTCTGAGCGGCAGGTCGTTGTCACGACACATCACGATGGCCGTCGCATCCATCACCTGCAGCTTGTCGACCAGCACCTTGTCGAAGGACACGGTATCGAACATCGATGCCTCGGCGTTTACCGTCGGATCGGAGTCATAGACACCGCTGACCTTGGTCGCCTTCAGCAATACGTCAGCATTGATCTCGATGGCGCGCAGGCTGGCTGCGCTATCGGTCGTAAAAAATGGATTGCCGGTTCCTGCCGCGAAGATCACGACCCGTCCTTTCTCGAGATGCCGAACCGCCCGCCGTCTGATGTAATCCTCGCAGACCTCATGGATCCGGATCGCCGACATGACCCGCGCATAGACGTCAAGCGCCTCGAGCGCGTCCTGGATCGCCAGCGCGTTCATCACGGTCGCCAGCATGCCCATGTAATCGCCGGTGACCCGGTCCATCCCGGCGCGCGCAAGCCCGGCACCGCGAAAAATATTGCCGCCCCCGATCACGATGGCGACCTCGATACCCAGTTTGCGAACGGCGGCGACTTCGGCGGCAATACGCTGGATGACCACGGGTTCGATGCCGTAGTCCAGTTCGCCCATCAGCGCTTCACCGCTCAACTTGAGCAGCACACGTCGGTAGAGAACCGGAACATCCGTCATGGGGTCATCCTTTTCTTGCAAATCAATCGCTTGTCTCGACAGCATCCTGCTGCTGATGCGCTAGCCCTAGTCTAACGCAAACCGCGATCGCGGTCAGATATATTCTTGTTTATCAGATATTTATGAGGCTTGATTAACCTGATTCATCACCTCTGCGACGAAGTTGTCTTCCTTCTTCTCGATGCCCTCACCCACCTCGAAGCGGACGAAACCGGTGACTTCCGCGCCGGCATTCTGCAGCAACTTGCCTACAGCGATGTCCGGATCCTTGACGAAAGGCTGGCCGACCAGCGTGATCTCTTTGAGGAATTTCGCGACCCGGCCGTTGACCATTTTTTCGACGATCTCGGCGGGCTTGCCGGATTCGGCCGCCTGCTCGGCGAAAATCCGTCGCTCGCGTTCCAGGGTGTCGGCAGGCACGCCGTCCTCGTCGACACAGACCGGGTTGCTTGCCGCAATGTGCATCGCGACGTCGCGCGCCAGCTCGGCATCGCCACCGCGTAAGGACACGATGGCGCCAATCCGCGCGCCATGCGCATAGCTGCCGAGATGCTCCGCCGCCTCGAGGCGCTCGAAACGCCGCACGGAAATATTCTCGCCGACCTTGGAAATCAGCTCGGTCCGCGCCGACTCGACCGTGCGACCATCGGCCAGTGATTCCGCGGACAGCGCGGCGACATCGGCTGCGTCGCTATTCAGAACGCAAGCGCCTACCGCTTCGGCATACGCCACAAAATTTTCGTCCTTGGCGACAAAATCGGTTTCGGAGTTGATCTCCGTCATCGCCGCGTTCAGACCATCGGTCGTAATGACGACGCGTCCGTCGGCAGCGACTCTGCCGGATTTTTTGTCGGCCTTCGCCTGCCCCGACTTGCGCAACAGCTCGATTGCGCCGTCCATATCGCCCGCCGTTTCAACAAGCGCCTTCTTGCACTCCATCATGCCAGCGCCGGTGCGCTCGCGAAGTTCTTTCACCATTGATGCACTAATCGACATCGCTCAATTCCTCGTTGCTATCGATCCGCCCGCCTCTTGCGCCGAACGGCTGTCTTCAGTCCGATTTCTTTTTTGCCGTCGCTTTCTTGGCGGTCTTCTTGGCCGCCTTCTTCCTGGCGGCAGGCTTCTTTGCAGCGGCTTTCTTGGCAGCTTTTTTGGCCGCCTTCTTTTTGGCAGCTTTTGGCGCGGCCGCTTCGGCATCGGCGTCCGCTTGCGCATCGGCAACAGCCGCTTCGGGCGTGGTCTCTGCGGGTTCCGCTGCAGCCGCTTCGGGCGCGGCCTCTGCGGGTTCCGCTGCAGTCTTTTCGGGCGCGGCCTCTGCGGGTTCCGCTGCAGCCGCTTCGGGCGCGGCCTCTGCGGGTTCCGCTGCAGCCTCCTCGACAGCCTCGGCGGCCTCCGCCGCTTTCTGCACCTTGTCCTCGGCGCCTTTGGCTTCGGCAGCCGCACGCGTCGCATCGGCCTTCTTCTTCACGGTCGCTTTACGCGCCGGCTTGCGGCCGCCCGGCTTCTTGGCGGCACGTTTCGGTTTGCCCTCTTCGTCGAGTTCGACGAACTCGTCTTCGCCGAGGACGACCTCCGGCAGGGACGCCTTGCCGTCGAGCACCGCGTCGGCAACCAGCGTCGCATAGAGAGAGATCGCTTTCATCGCGTCATCGTTGCCCGGGATCACGTAATCGACGTCGTCGGGCGAACAGTTCGTGTCGACGACGGCAACCACGGGAATGCCGAGTTTGCGCGCTTCCCGAACGGCAATGTCTTCATAGTCGACATCGACGACGAACATGACGTCAGGCAAGCCCGTCATTTCCTTGATACCACCAAGGCTGCGCTCCAGCTTCTCGCGCTCCCGGTCGAGGCCCAGCGCTTCCTTTTTGGTCAGGCGCTCGAAGCCGCCGTCCTCTGCCATTTGCTCGAGTTCTTTCAGGCGCTTCACGGACTGCCGGACCGTCTTGTAGTTGGTCAGCATGCCGCCGAGCCAGCGATGGCTCACGTAAGGCATTGCGCAACGTTCGGCCTGGCTGCGGATCGAATCGCGGGCGGCGCGTTTCGTGCCAACGAACAGCACCTTGCCGCCGTCCGCGACCATGGTCTTGACGAACGCGTAAGCGTCCCGCGCCATGGGCAGGCTCTTTTCGAGATTGATGATGTGGATCTTGTTTCGCTCGCCGAAGATGTACGGTGCCATCTTCGGGTTCCAGTAGCGGGTCTGATGACCAAAGTGCACGCCAGCCTCAAGCATCTGGCGCATCGTGACGTCTGCCATGAGTAGTCTCCGGGTTATGCCTCCGCACACCCCGACGCACAACCCCTTTTCAGGCGGGGCACCCAGCGCGTCGTGTCGGTGAGCGTGTGTAATTCAGCGGCGCCGGCCAGGCTGGCTAACCGCCGTGGTAATTGCCTCTGGGGCGCGCGCTTTATACCATAGCGGGCCTGCATCAACAACGCGATCCGGGGTCTAACCGGCCTAATCGCCGCGGCTGCCGGTTGCCGGCAGGCGACGGTTCGAAAAGTCCGGCACGACTCCGCTTCCCAAGCGTGCTGACTCCTTTTATGGGAATATAGGCCCACATTGCTAAACTACCGACAATCCATGAACGTAACGATCAAGACGCCTGAGGAGCAGGACAAAATGCGTGTCGCCGGGCGGCTGGCCGCCGAGGTACTCGATATGATCGGCGAGCATGTGCGGCCCGGCATCACCACGGAGGAACTCGATCGCATTTGCCACGAGTACATCACCAGCGTCCAGGACGCGATCCCGGCGCCGCTCAACTACCGGGGATTCCCGAAGTCGATTTGCACCTCGGTCAATCATGTCGTGTGCCACGGGATTCCCGGCGAACGCAAGCTGAAGTCCGGTGATGCGCTCAACATCGACATCACGGTGATCAAGGACGGCTTCCACGGCGACACGAGCCGGATGTTCTTTGTCGGCAAGCCGTCGATCCAGGCCGAGCGCCTGTCGAAGGTTGCCTTCGACAGCATGTGGCTCGGCATCGAGGAGATCGCGCCCGGCAAACACCTCGGTGATATCGGCGAAGCCATCCAGAAGAATGTCGAGAAACACCGCTTTTCGGTGGTCCGCGAATACTGTGGTCACGGTATCGGCAGGGTTTTCCACGAGGATCCCCAGGTGTTGCATTACGGGCAGTCGGGCACCGGCCTGGAACTGCGGGCGGGGATGACGATGACCGTCGAACCGATGGTCAATGCCGGCAAGCGCCACGTGCGCTTGTTGCCGGACGGCTGGACCGTCGTCACCAAGGACCACAAACTCTCGGCGCAGTGGGAACACACCGTGCTGATCACCGACTCGGGCTACGAGGTCCTGACTCTTGGAGCCGAAGACCGCTGAATCGTCGGCTGCTGCTGACGAATCCCTGCGCATCCTGGTAGCCGGGCTGGACGACAAGCCGTCGTCGCCGGTCAGTTTCCGCGACGCCCTGGCCGCGGCGTCGGCGAACCTCGCTGCGAGATTCAGGACCGGAGAATCCGTCGTCGATCTCGTGCACGTACGCTCGCAGATGATTGACGAACTGCTCGTCCGCTTGTGGCGCGAAACCGCCGGCAGCATCGCCGAAACTGCAGCGCTGGTCGCCGTTGGCGGCTACGGACGCGGGGAACTGCATCCGTTTTCCGACATCGACGTCATGGTGCTGCTGCCCGACGCCATGCGGGGTGACGACGAATCGAATGTCGGCGAATTCCTGACGGCTTTATGGGATCTCGGCCTGGATATCGGGCACAGCGTACGAACGGTCGACGATTGCGGCCGGTCTGCCGCGGATGACATCACCATCGCCACCACCCTGATGGAAGCCCGCTTGCTGGACGGCGATGCGGACCTGTTTGCGCAGATGGAGGCCGCCGTTGCCGCCGATCGGATCTGGCCATCCGACCGCTTCTTCGAGGAGAAGCGCCGCGAACAGCAGGCAAGACATCGGCGTTACGACGATACGGCCTACAACCTCGAGCCCAACGTCAAGGGGAGCCCGGGCGGCCTGCGCGACATCCAGATGATCGGCTGGGTCGCCAAGCGCCATTTCGGCGGGCGCACCCTCGACGAACTGGTCGCCCACGAATTCCTGACACCGGGTCAGCTCGTCAAGCTCAAGAATTGCCAGGAATTCCTCTGGCGGGTGCGCTTCGGACTGCACATCCTGACGGGACGACGGGAAGACCGGCTGCTGTTCGACCACCAGGCCCGGCTCGCGGAACTACTCGGCTACGAGGATGCGACCTATACGCTGGCCGTCGAACAACTGATGCAGCATTACTACCGCACGGTGATGGAACTCAGTCGTCTCAACGAGATGCTGTTACAGCAATTCGAAGAAGCGATCCTGATGGACCCCGATGCAGCGCCGCAATCGATCAACGAGCGCTTCGAGGTCAGGAACGGCTACCTGCAAACGACGGCCGACGACGTTTTTCAACGCCAGCCGTCGGCGCTGCTCGAATTGTTCCTCCTGCTGCAGCAGCACCATGGCATTCGCGGTGTAAGCGCTTACACGATCCGGCTCATTCGCCGCAATCTGCATCTCATCGACGAGGAATTTCGCCAGAACCCGCGAAATCACCGGATTTTCCTGGCCATACTCCGCGCGCCGGCCGGCGTCACCCACGAGCTTCGCCGCATGAATCTTTACGGCGTGCTGGGCCTGTACATCCCGTCTTTCGGCCGCATCGTCGGTCGAATGCAGTACGACCTTTTCCATGCCTATACGGTCGACGAACACACGTTGTTCGTCGTCAGGAATCTGCGTCGCTTCGCGCTTTCCCGCTTCGATCATGAGCACCCGCATTGCAGCCCGTTGATGCAGTCATTTGAGAAACCGGAGATCGCCTACCTCGCCGGGCTGTTTCACGACATCGCCAAGGGACGCGGCGGAGATCATTCGGAGCTGGGCGCGGTTGATGCCGAGGCCTTCTGCCTCGAACATGGCTTGAGCCAGTACGATGCAAGAACCGTTGCGTGGCTCGTCCGGCACCACCTCGTGTTGTCCATGACCGCGCAGAAGAAGGACATCAGCGACCCGGACGTGATCAACGAGTTTGCGGCACTCGTCCGCGACCAGACACATCTCGATTACCTGTACGTGCTGACCGTCGCCGACGTCAACGGCACCAGCCCGAAGCTGTGGAATTCCTGGAAAGCGACCTTGTTCCGCGACCTGTATGAACTGACGGCAAGAGCGCTGAGACGCGGCCTCGAAAACCCGATCGATCGCGAGCTGCTGATTGATGAAACCCAGGATGCTGCGCGATCTTTGCTGGCCAAATCGCAGCTGGGAGACTCGGAAATCGACCGGGTGTGGAAGCTGTTCACGGAAGACTACTTTCTTCGCAACCGCTCCGGCGAGATTGCCTGGCACACAGCGGTGCTGGCTGACGCCGACGTGGAGGATACCCGCGGTCTGCTCGACGTGCGCCGCCAGGCCGACGGCGACGGCATCGAGGCCGTACTGTACAGTCCGCGCACAAAGCCGACTTTCGCGCACGCAACCGCATTGCTGGCCGAACTGGGCATGACGATCGTCGATGTACGCATTGTGCCGCTGGCCAATGATTACAGCCTCGACACTTATATATTCATGGAGCTCGACAACCGAACCGAAGTGGACGACGCCCGGCTCGCGAGGATTCGGCGCAGCCTCGCGCAGGTCTTTGCGGCAGGCGACGAGGCCACGGCCCGGGTAACGCGGCCGGCGCCACGGCAGGTGCGCATGTTCCCGACGAAAACGAACGTAAGCTTCAGCCAGGATGTTCCGAACGGCAGGACAGTAGTCGAGCTCGTTGCGGGTGACCGGCCCGGACTGCTGTCGACGGTCGGGCGGGTTTTCGTCGACCAGGGAATCACGATCGAAACCGCCAAGATCCTGACGATCGGGGAACGGGCCGAAGACGTATTCTATGTCGTCGACACGAATCAACAGGCGCTGGACGACGAGAAATGCAGCGCACTCAGGTCGGCGCTCATCGACAATATCGATGCGGACGGATAAGGGGCCAGGAATGTTGACGATCTACGGAATCCCGAACTGTGACAGTTGCCGGAAGGCCTGCAAATGGCTGGACGCGGAGCACGTTCCGTACCACTTTCATGACCTCAGGGAAGACGGCGTCGATCGCGAAATGCTCGATCGCTGGCTGGCAGTCACGGACTGGAAAACTCTGCTCAATACACGCAGCAGGACATGGCGTGCACTCAGCGACGAACAGAAAACAGATGTCGACCAGGCCGACGCCGTGCGCCTGATGCTTGCGCATCCAACGCTGATTAAACGTCCGGTCGCGGAAGCGGGCCGGTCAGTCCTGGTGGGATTCTCGGCAGAAGACTACGCAGCCTTTCGAGCATAATCGCGACGTCCGTCAACCGATCCTGCCGGTCACGTAGTCCTCGGTCAGTTTGTGCTGCGGATTCGTAAAGATCCTGTCGGTGTCGTCGACCTCGACGAGCTTGCCCAGGTGAAAATAAGCGACCCGCCGTGATACTCGCGCCGCCTGCTGCATCGAGTGCGTGACGATCACGATCGCGTAGTTCTCCGAAATCTCGTCGATCAGGTCTTCGATTCTCGCCGTCGCAATGGGATCCAGCGCCGAACAGGGTTCATCCATCAGGATCACCTCCGGATCGACCGCGATGGTCCGCGCGATGCATAGCCGCTGCTGCTGACCGCCAGACAGGCTGGTGCCCGGTTCGTCGAGCCGATCTTTGACTTCCTTCAGGAGTCCGGCACGTTCCAGGCTCGTGTGGACAATATTGTCCAGATCAGCGCGGTCGTTCGCCAGCCCGTGAATCCGGGGACCGTATGCAACATTGTCGTAGATGCTCTTCGGGAACGGATTCGGCTTTTGGAATACCATCCCGACGCGTGCGCGGAGAGCAACGGGGTCGAGCTTCTTACTATAGATATCCTGACCGTCCAGCGTGATCGTACCGGTTACCCGCGCCGTCTCGATTGAATCATTCATGCGATTCAGGCAACGCAGGAACGTCGACTTGCCGCAACCCGAGGGGCCGATCAGCGCAACGACCTGGTTCTTGCCGAATTCCAGCGTGACATTCTGAATCGCATGATTGTTGCCATAAAAAACATCGACGTTTTCGGCAACCATGAACGGTTCGGCGCAACGAACTTCACCGACGGTCCTGCCCGTCAGCTGGGTCAGCTGCTCAGGCAGGGGGGTGCCTGCAGGAGAATCTGCGGCCCGCCGGGAAGGATTGTCCGCACGACCATTGCCCGAGCCGGGCGGATGTGCCGCGCCGGGTTGCTGCGATTCCGGGATCTCGCTCATCGAAGTCATTCTTCTATAGTTGTCGGATTCCCGCAATCGACGCATTACCATTGCCGCTCTACTTTCCTGCGCATGATGACCGCCGCGAGGTTCATCAGCAGCAGAAATCCTAACAAGACAATGATCGCGGCGGATGTCCGCTCTGCGAATGCCCGTTCCGGACTGTCTGCCCAGAGATAAATCTGTACGGGCAGCGCCGTCGCCGGATCGGAAAATCCAGCCGGGACGTCAACGATAAATGCAACCATGCCGATCATGAGCAACGGCGCGGATTCGCCGAGTGCCCGGCTCATGCCGATGATCGTACCCGTCAACATGCCGGGCAGGGCCAGAGGCAGGACGTGGTGGAAAACGACCTGCATACTCGAGGCGCCCAGCCCGAGCGCCGCCTCGCGAATTGACGGTGGCACCGCCTTGATGGCGGCGCGAGACGCGATGATGATGACCGGCAGCGTCAGCAGCGACAGCACGAGCCCGCCGACCAGCGGCGCCGACCGTGGAATCGCCATCCAGTTGATAAAGACGGCCAGCCCCAGCAAGCCGAATACGATGGACGGCACCGCTGCGAGGTTGTTGATATTCACCTCGATGAGATCAGACCAGCGGTTCTTCGGCGCAAATTCCTCGAGGTAGATCGCCGCCGCTGCCCCGATCGGAAACGACAGCATGACGGTAATGACCAGCATGTAAAAGGAACCCATCAGGGCGCCGCGAATACCAGCGAGTTCCGGCTCCCGTGAATCCCCGTTGGTGAACAATGCACGATTCAACTTCAAGCTCAGGCTGCCATCCGCGAGCAGGGTGTCGATCCAGGCGATCTGCTGATCCGTCACGGGACGTTGTGCCTCGGGCAGATTGCGATCGATGTTTCCCTTCACGAGCATGTCGACATTCGCTGCTGCAGGTACCAGCATCCTGACGGTCGTGCCAAGCAAGCTCGGGGCATTCTCGATTGCGTCCCTGATCTGGTACCCGGCGCCGACGCTGATCAGGCGATTCAAGGACCGACGGTCACTGCGCGACGAGACGTCGGGGAACTTTTTGCGCAATGCGGCTCTCGCCAGGCCATCGAAATCAGCGTAGGTAAGGTCAAGCTGACCTGCCGGCGCCAGGACATCCTCCGAAAATTCCACTTCGAGCTCGACAAAGCTCTGCACGAATGCGCTCGAACCCTGCGCAATCAGCGTCCAGAAAAACGTTACCAGGAAGAAGACCCCGACGAGGGTCGCAGCAACCCCGAACACACGGAACAGGGCTTCCTTCCTGCGTCTTGCGGCGAGGCTTGCCTCTACTTTCTGTAAGGTCGCACGTTTGCCGGCCATCAGTCGTAAGCCTCTCTGTATTTACGCACGACCTGCAGGCCGATCACGTTCAGACACAAGGTCACGACGAAAAGCATCAGGCCGAGGGCGAATGCAGCCAGCGTCTTGGCGCTGTCAAACTCCTGGTCGCCGACGAGCAGTGTCACGATCTGCACCGTAACGGTCGTCACCGCCTCGAGCGGATTGGCCGTCAGGTTCGCCGCCAGCCCGGCCGCCATCACGACGATCATGGTCTCGCCGATGGCGCGGGAGACCGCGAGCAGTATGCCGCCGACGATGCCCGGCAGCGCCGCCGGAAGCAGGACCTTGATCATCGCTTCCGATCGAGTCGACCCCAGTGCCAGCGCACCATCGCGCATCGCCCGCGGCACAGCATTGATCGCGTCGTCCGACAATGACGAAACCAGCGGGATAATCATGATGCCCATCACCAGTCCTGCGGCGAGCGCACTTTCCGAGGCGACCGCGAAGCCCATGGATTCTCCGATCTGTCTCACCGTGGGCGCGACCGTCAGCGCGGCAAAAAATCCGTAGACGACGGTCGGGATGCCCGCCAGTATTTCCAGGATCGGTTTGGTAGCCGCGCGCACCCGGTTCGACGAGTACTCGGCCAGGAAGATTGCGGTCAGCAAGCCGATCGGCACCGCCACGAGCATCGAAATACCGGTGATCAGCAGCGTGCCGGTGAACAGCGGCACCGCGCCGAAGCTGCCGGACGAACCGACCTGATCGGCGCGGATTGCCGTCTGCGGGCTCCAGTTGAGTCCGAACAGAAACTCTGTCAGGGGTACCTCGCGGAAAAAGCGGATCGCTTCGAAAAGCACTGACATGACGATGCCGATCGTCGTGAATATCGCGATGCTGGAGGCGCCGATCAGCAAGCCACTGACAACACGCTCGACGCTGTTACGTGCGCGAAAGTCGGGAGTGATCCTCCGCCACGCGATCGTACCTCCAAGCATGGCAAGGCCCAGGGCCAGCACGACGAGCAGGTTTCGACTGGCAGAAACAAGGTCCAGGTAACGGACCGAGGCTTCCTCGAGGACCGCGTCCACTTCGCCCGACACGACGTCGCCGGTCGCCAGGTTCTGAATATTGTTGACGAGGAGATTCAGCTCCCCGCTGGTCAATGATTGCTGCGCTTCAGGAAGGCTCTTGACGACCAGCGCGACGATCACGCGGTCCTCGGCAAGCGTCCAGAGAAACATCAGGACCACGGCAGGCAGCAGCGCCCAGATCGCGGTGAAGTACCCGTAATAACCCGGCAGTGAATGCAGGCTCTGTAGCCGACGCGGTCCGGACGCAACGGCCAGCGAGCGCTCGCGACCGGCATAGAACGCGCCGGCCGCCATCGCGATCAGGATCAGGACCAATGTCGTGGTTTGCATACCGGGAAGTCACTCCAGCCGACCAGGACCGCAGAAAAACGCGGCCCTCGGGGCCGACATTGTTCAGACTCAGTACCTGTAACGGATTCCTTTACTCCTGCGCCACGGACAGCGGGGTCAGCGACATTACCGTTGCGGTCACGGCATTGCGCTCCGCATCCGGCATCGGGATCAGCCCGCGATCGGAGAGGTAGCCCTCCTCGCCCGAGGCGCGTTCGCTCACAAATTCGCGAAGGAAGCCTCGCAGCCCCGGAATTACGTCGACGTGCGCCTTCTTCGCATAGAAGTACAGCGGACGAGAGACGGGATAATTGCCGTCCGCAATCGCGTCGAAGGTCGGGACGACGCCGTCGATCGACGCGCCTTTCACCTTCTCGGCGTTCTGATCGAGAAAGCTGAAACCGAAGATGCCGAACGCCGACGGATTGGCTTCCAGCTTCTGGACGATCAGGTTGTCATTCTCTCCAGCCTCGACAAAACGTCCATCCTCACGAATCGTGTGACAGACCGCCCTGTACTTGTCGCCGTCGGAATCCTTCAATGCCTTGATCCACGGCACCGTCTTGCAGCCGCCTTCCATCGCCAGTTCGACGAATGCGTCCCGGGTTCCAGAGGTCGGCGGCGGACCCAGCACCTCGATCCGCAGTGCCGGCAGTGCCGGGTTGACGTCCTGCCAGGTCTGGAACGGGTTTTCGATCAGCTCGCCGTCGACATTGCCCGGCACTTCCTTCGCAAGTGCGAGAAACAGGTCACGACGGGTCAGCGCCATCTCCGTGGCGGCCATCGCATTCGCGACGACGATACCGTCGTAGCCGATCTTGACCTCGATAATCTCGGTGACCCCGTTTGCGGCGCAGTTCGCGATCTCTGACCGCTTGATCGCGCGGGATGCGTTGGCAATGTCCGGGTAATCGACGCCGATGCCGTCGCAGAACAGCTTGATACCGCCACCGGAACCGGTGGATTCGACTTTCGGCGTTTTGAATTCGGTACCGCGGCCGAACCTTTCGGCAACGACCGTTGAAAACGGATAGACCGTCGACGAGCCGACGATATAAACGTAATCACGCCCGGCCTGCGCCAGCGCGTTACTGCAAACCAGCGCAACGATGGCGGCGCTTGCAAGGAACGTCGTTCTCATGCTTCTCTTGGCCACTGTCAAGACTCCGGGAGGAAGTTCCAGGTGGACGACAGCTTAATGGCCGAATGTTACGGAAATGTTGCAAAACTGCGGCAGTTAACTCGCTGTTTCCATTGACGTTAACAATGATAACGACAATATCCGTCAAATGAATTCTGCGCCCCGGTCCGCACTCGACCTGCTCGCCGAGCTTATCCGCCGTCCCTCGGTGACCCCTGCAGACGGAGGCTGCCAGGAGTTGATTGCAGCACGCCTGGCGGCCCTCGGTTTCGCTACCGAGCAACTCGACTGCGGCGACGTCAGCAACCTCTGGGCACGTCTCGGCAGCAACCGCCCGCTGCTCTGTTTCGCCGGACACACCGATGTCGTGCCGCCTGGCAACATCGACGCCTGGCAGACGGATCCGTTCGATCCCGTCACCAGGGACGACAGGGTGTTCGGCCGTGGGGCGGCCGACATGAAGAGCGGCCTCGCGGCGATGATCGTTGCCGCAGAATTCTTCATCGCCAATCGCCCCGACTTCGAAGGCTCGCTCGCCTTCCTGCTAACCAGCGACGAGGAGGGTGACGCGATTGACGGGACGCGCCGGGTCATGCAGGCATTGGCCGGCCGCGGAGAGCAGCTCGACTGGTGCGTGATCGGGGAACCATCGAGTTCGCGTGCGGCCGGCGACACGATCCGCATCGGTCGCCGGGGATCGCTCAGCGGCGAACTGATCGTGCGTGGCCGGCAGGGCCACGTCGCTTATCCGGACCAGGTCGACAACCCGATCCGGCGATTCGCGCCGGCGCTCACCGACCTGCATGCCTTTGACTGGAAGCATGCAGATGACCGGTTTCCGCCAACCAGTTTCCAGGTCGTCCACCTGGAGGCGGGCGTCGGCGCGCTGAACGTGACGCCACCCGATCTGACGGTTCGTTTCAATTTTCGCTATTCGCCGGACTGGACTGCCGAGGCGCTCGAAGCGACGGTCTCGAACATCCTGGGTCGCCATGGCATTACGGAGCCGGTGTCCTGGCAGCTGCAGGGTGAACCATTCGCGACAGACCCTGGCCGTTTGATCGACGCGGTCGTCGACGCGGTACGAACGGTCAGCGGCAGCGAACCGGTCCTGTCGACCGGCGGCGGAACCTCCGACGGGCGCTACATTGCGCCGTATGGAATCGAAGTCGTGGAACTCGGACCCGCGAACGACAGCATTCACCAAGCCAATGAATTCGTCCGTCTGTCCTGCGTATCAGCGCTCGTCGACATGTACCGCGGCATCATGGAGCGCCTGCTGCCGGGCAAATGACCGTTACGCGTTGCGCAGGTTGTTCCAGATACCGAAAACGCCAAGCACGGTGACCGAGATGACCACCCAGGCGGGCATGGACAGGCCGAGGAATTGCCAGTCCACGCTCGCGCATTCGCCCGATCCCGTAAAGATCAGTTTCAGAGCATCTGCGAGCGGAAACGAATCGATGATGTAGTCAAAGCCGGGCCCGCAGGACGGGACTTCATCGGCTGGCAGGTTCTGCAGCCAGACATGGCGCCCGGCGACACCGATACCTGCGCCTGCCGTGACGGCTACCAGGGCGGTATAGAAGTAGCGGCCGCGCCCGGACGGGTTGTGCAGCGCAGCGGCAGCAAAGCTGATACCGAGCGCGATTACTGCCATGCGCTGAAAAACGCACAGCGGGCAAGGCGTCAGGAAAAGCACGTGTTCGGCATACAGCGCATAGGCCATCAGGCCGGCGCAGCCGAAGAATCCTGCCAGGTTCAGCAGGCGTCTGCCGGGTAAGGTCATAGTGTCCGATCAGCGTTTCGAATGGTCGCCGGATTCTACAATGTCCGTGTGGCGCACATCACGCCCTTCGACCATATAAATGACATATTCGCATATGTTCTTGGAGTGATCGCCGATACGTTCGAGCGCCCGGGCGACCCAGGTGACGTTCATGACGCGCTTGATGTTGTGCGGATCCTCCATCATGAAGGTAATGCCCTGGCGGGCGATCGTCTCGTATTCCCGATCCACTTCCTCGTCTTCCCGAACGACCTGGTAGGCCTCCTCGACGTCCAGCCGCGCAAAAGCGTTCATGGCGTCCCGCAACATCTGCAGTACATGGTTGCCCAGGTTTTTGAGTTCCCTGTAGGAGTCGGACGGCCGGTCCATCGCCGCGAGCTTCGAGGCAAGGAAACCGATCTTCTCGGCCTCATCACCAACGCGCTCGAGGTCCGTAATCGTTTTGATGATGGCAACGATCAGCCGCAGATCGCCGGCCGCCGGAGCGCGTGTCGCCAGGATGCGGCTGCACTCCTCGTCGATGTTGACCTCGAGCTTGTTGACCTTGTAATCGTCGTTGGCGACTTGCAGGCCGAGTTCGCTGTCGCCGCTGACGATCGCTGCGATCGCGCTCGATAACTGCTGTTCAACGAGGCCCCCCATATTGAGGACCGAATTGCGCAGGTCCTCCAGGTCCTTGTTGAAGCGCCGGGAGATATGATCGGTGATGTCGCTGGCTTCCATTTTGATTCCAGGCCTGACCTTGGTTTATCTATATGACAGTATAATGACAGTCCGTCGTTCAGGCATCAGAACTTGAATTCGAAATCGATCTGCAACCTCAGGTAATCGGTCGGGTTACCCTGGTTTTCCTCAATTTCATTGATGAACAGCGTGCTGCCGAGATTCCAGTTTTTGCTCAGTCCGTATTTGCCCCTGATGGTAAATCCGGTGGCGTCCGTGCCGCCGCCGCCGAAGTCCGAGTCAGTGAACAAGGCGACCAGCGCGTCCCGCTCGATATCCTGGTAGGCAATCGACGCCTCCCAGTCGCCTGGCTCGCTCACCTTGCCGATTTTGCCGCCAAAGGCATAGCCCGTGTCGAACTCCGGCGCTTCCGTATTGGTGATGTAGTCGACGAAGAAGCTGAGCGGATGCTCGCCGAAGCTGGTCGAATACTCGGCGAAGCCCTGCACCATCCGGTAGTCATAAACGAAGTTGCCGTTCGCGTCGACGGTATTGCCGAACGCATTGCCGTTCCAGAACGGGCTGTTGCCGACCATGTTGGTATAGGCGTAGTAGCCGACGCCGGCGAGCAGCTTGCCGGAATCAGATACCGAAAACTCGTACCCGCCCTGTAATGAGTACAGCAGTGAATCATTACCGCTCGAGCGCTCCTCGACCGCGAAGCCACCGAAGGACGCGAAATAATTGTCTCGCTCGTACTTGACGAACAGCCCTTCCGGGTTCAGGTCACTGTCCCAGACCAGGTGATGGTCACCGGCCCGATGCCAGGGATTCTTGAGCTTGCCGAGCTGCACATCCAGGTTGTCCGTCGCGCTCCAGTCGACGTACGCCAGGTTTACGCCGATGTCCTTGCGCGTGAACCCGCCGTCGAATGACTGGTTCGTGGAGACCGGGCTCTCGCCACCGGTTGCCAGTTCAAAGATGAAGTCCACGTCGTCATTGACTTCCGCCGTCATCCCGAAGCGAACCCGGAAGCGGCCGCGGCGTCGCTCGTCGACCGGCTGCCCGATCGAATCGGCGTCACGATCGATCAACTCGAGACGGGGACGAAAATCGCCCTTGAACGATAACTTGTCGACCCAGCTGCCCTGCGCCATGACTGAAAGGGGTGTGACTGTGCCGAGCAACGCCAGGCAGATACACGGCGTTAGTCTGTAGGGTGCTGTTTTCATTCAATTTCCTGTGCAATGGGTCAATGCGCAACAGAAGCATCACAGCACGCTCGAATTGCATTGCTGTGACCGTCCACGGCGCGCACGTTACAAACCGCTTATTGCAGCACGGTGACAGATTTATTGCATTTTTATGACACGCCTGGCTGACCTGAATGCAGCCGGCAGCGGCTGCAGGAAAGCAGCCTCTGTCAGGTATTGCCGGCGATCGGCACGGGCTCGGAGAGCGCGACCCTCGACAACGGAAACAGGCAGGTGAATCGACTGCCTTGCCCGGGCGTGCTTTCGATGACGAGGTCCGCGTCATGCCGTTCGAGGATGTGCTTGACGATCGCCAGCCCGAGGCCGACGCCTCCTTCCTCGCGACTGCGGCCGGGATCGACCCGGAAAAATCGTTCTGTAAGTCGCGGGATGTATTCATCCTCGATGCCAATTCCGGTATCAGTGACGGACAAGCGGGCCGCATCATCGTCAACACTCCATGACAGCAGGATCGAACCGTCGGACGGCGTGTATCGCAGGGCATTCGACAGCAAATTGTCGATGACCGATTCGATCTCGGCAGCGCTGCCTTGCAGCTGTGAGCGACTGCCACAGTCGACCTCGACTTTCGCCTGGGCTTCCACGTCCCGCTGCGATGTCTTTGCTGCAGTCAACAATCCGCAGATGTCGACGACCTCATTCGCTGGCGCTGCACCGGAGCTTTCCAGCCTGGATAGCTCGAGCAGTTCGGCGACGATTTTGTTCATGCGCAGCGTTTGCTGCTGCATCTGTTCGCACGGCTTGCGCCAGCTATCGGGCACATCCGTGTCCTCGACGAGCGTATCGAGATAGCCGCTGACAACCGTCAGCGGCGATCGGAGCTCATGCGAGGCATTGGCCACGAACTCGCGGCGCATCGCCGACAACCGGCGTCGCTCGGTGATGTCCTGGATCAGCAGGAGCAGCTGGTCTGCGCCGTATGGGACGATCCGGCACAGCAGCCACCCGTTCTGCACGGTAGGCGAACTGATCTCGATGCCGTGCGAGAAATCTCCGGACTTCAGGTATGCAGCGAAGACCGGATCGCGCAGGATGTTATCGACCCGCTGCCCCCTGTCCTTCTTCCGGCGAAAGCCAGCGAGGCGCTGCGCCGCCTTGTTGCAGAGCACGATCTCGAAATCCCGGTTCAGGACAATGCCGCCGTCGGGCATCGCATTCGTCGACTTGCGGACTTCCTTCAGCAAGCGCCGGTAATTCCGTCGGTAATCCCGTGCCCGCTGACGCTGGTGAGCAAACCGGGAGTACATCTGCGACCAGATACTGTCGCCGTACTTGAGACTGCCGAAGCTGTAGCTCCGGAGCGCCGCTTCGAAACGTATCAGCTGTCTTAATTGCCACCCGAGCGCGGCCAGCGCGGTAACCAGTAAGCCGATCGCGACGTCACCGTAAATCCAGCCGAGCAGCGCGCCGGCGCCGAGCACGAGCAAGTGCCCGATTAAGAGTTGCTGTCTGACCTTGGACACACCGATTCCTGTACCCGGCTGACGGTCGCTAGGCGTCGAGAATCGAAAATCGGTACCCGGCGCCTCGCACTGTCTGAATATACCGCTCTATGCCATGCTCCGTCAGGGCTTTTCGCAGACGCCGCACATGGACGTCGACGGTACGTTCTTCGACATAGACATTGGCGCCCCATACCCGGTCGAGCAGCTGATTTCGACTGTAAACGCGGTCGGCATGGGTCATCAGGTATTTGAGCAGCCGGTATTCAGTAGGACCGAGATGCAGCTCGCCGCCGTTGATCGTGACCCGATGTGCGGCGGAGTCCAGCTCGATGCCCCCGGCGAAAATCGTCTTGCCGTCGGCCGTCTTCGAACGTCTCAGCACGGCATTGATCCGGGCCACGAGCTCGCGCGGCGAGAATGGCTTGGTAACGTAGTCGTCCGCGCCGCCGTCCAGTCCGCTTACCTTGTCGTGCTCGTCCGCCCTTGCGGTCAACATGATGACCGCAAGGTCCTCGAATTCATTGTCCCGCTTCAGCATGCGAGTCAGCTCGAGACCACTCATATCGGGGAGCATCCAGTCGATCAGCGCCAGGGCCGGCCGCTCGTCCGCCAGCAGCTGGCGAGCCTCTCGGCAGTCCTCGGCCTCGAGCGTGTCATAACCGGCGCGCGATAGATGAAATGCAATCATCTCGCGAATCGGGCGCTCGTCCTCGACGATAAGAATTTTGTTGCTACTCAATGTGCCTACTCGCCGGGCAGCTTTTGATATCGCGAATACCGGCAAATCGTATGGCCGAAATATCCGCATTAGAGCAAGCAAATATTACAACTCTGTTACGACAATTTGGCCGCTTTCGCATTTGCTATCGTTTATGACAGAAACATGTCACGACCGTTTCAACGCTTTGGCGGCGGCGCATCCGCCACCTTTTGCCGCAGGTAGGCGGGCACGAGCTCGGCGGGTGAAACGGCTGCGTCCGGCGCCGCTTCGGCCAGCGTCAGCAGGTAGCAGGCGCGCGGCTCGACGACCTCGCTCCGGGACAGGATCTGCGCTTTGTTGACCTGCGCCATCTCGGGGAAACGGCGCCAGCCGCCGCCCGCGGCCAGGTAGCGCTCTCCCGGCAGGTCGAGTTTGCCTGCGGGCGCGAGGTACTCAGCTCGTTCCGCCTCCGGCAATCCCTGCTGCCCCCGGCGGTACACACCAACGTACACCTCGTTCATTCTCGCATCCTGTGTGACGATTACCCGACTTGCCTCGGAAGCCTGCAGCGCCTCGGCGGCCACGGCAGCCAATGAACTGACCGGCAGTATTTTCAGACCTGCCGCGTAGCAGAGACCCTGGGCAACCGATGCGCCGATTCGCATGCCGATGAACGAACCGGGGCCATTGCCGAGCACTACGGCGTCGAGGGCCGCCGCCGTCATCCCTGACTCATCGAGCAATCGGGAAATCATCGGCATCAGAATCTCGGTGTGCGCCCGCGGTTCGACGACATGTGCATCCCGAATCTCGCCGTCGACGCCGAGCGCCACCGAGCAGGCATTCGAGGAGGTTTCTATCGCGAGCAGCTTCATCCCGCAGCGCTCCCGGCCTGTGCCCGGCCGGCTTCATGACGCGCGAGGAAGTTTGCGACCTCGTCGATCGACTCCGTATGCGGCATCGGCGCAAGGCTGTCCAGGAACACCCGGCCGTAGTTCCGTGTCCTGATCCGCGGATCGCAAAGTACGATGACGCCGAAATCCGATTCGTCGCGCAGCAGCCGACCGGCGCCCTGCTTCAGCGCGAGCACCGCGAGCGGCAACTGATGACTGGTAAAACCATTGCCGCCCTCGCGCCGGATGAACTCCAGCCGCGCCATCATCAGGGGATCTGCCGGCGAGGCGAACGGCAGCTTGTCGATGGCGACGATGGTCAGGGCGCTGCCGCGCACGTCGACGCCCTCCCAGAAGCTGCCCGTGCCGAGGAGTACCGCGTCGCCATATTCCCGAAACCGCCGCAACAGGTCGTCGCGCGGCGCGTCGCCCTGGATCAGCAGCGGCCGGCCGGACAGTCGTTTTTTCCGGCTGCGGAACCAGCGCCGTGCGGCATTCAGCGCCCGGTGACTCGTGAACAGGCAGAACATGCCGCCGCCGGTCATCTCGAGGAGCGGCACCACCTGCTCCAGCATGGCATCGGTGTGCCCCGCATCGGACGGTTCCGGCAGGCCGGGCGGCAGCCAGATCAGGCCGTTAGAGTCCAGCGCATACGGGCTCGGAAACCGCACGCCCACCGCGTCACCCAATCCCGCACGACTCGTGAAGTGACTGAAGTCATCGCCGACCGCGAGCGTCGCGGACGTGAAGATCCACGCCTGGTGTCCCTGGTTGATCAGGCTGCCTAGCGTATCGGCAACGTCGAGCGGCGTCAGGTGCAGGCGGATGCTGCGCGGATTGACGTCGAGCCAGCGCAGCCCGTCCCAGGTCTCGTCGCTCGCGAGCTGCGACAAGCGCTCCAGCGCGGAAAAGAGCTGTTGGTACAGCTTGTCGATATCGGCCGACGCGTCTGTCAGTGCTGCCACGCCTTCGAGCAATGCCCTGAGCGCGGCGGACAGCTCCTGCATCGGACCCTGCAGTCGCTCCAGTACTGCGGACAATTCATAGCGGCCTTCGTCACGCGGCGCTTCGGCCCGCAGCACTCGCGTAGCTTGCTGGGCCGCCTCCAGGCGGCGCTGGAATTCCGCATCTTTGAGCGGCAGGGTCGCCGCCCGTAACTCGTCGAACACCCGCTCGAGCTCCCGGCTGCCGAGACTGATGCCGAAAAACTGCGCCGCCAGGTCAGGGAGCTGGTGCGCTTCGTCGAGGATCACGACATCGGCGCCGGGCAGGAACTCGACGAAGCCCTCTTCCTTCATCGCGAGGTCCGCGAGCAGCAGGTGATGATTGACGACCACGAGATCGGCTTCCTGCGCCGCCCGCCTGGCCCTGACGACGTGGCAGTCCTGGTACAAAGGACAATCGCTGCCGAGACAGTTGTCGACTGTCGAGGTAACGAGCGGCCAGACGCCGGAATCCTCGGCCACCTCGACCAGCTCGGCCCGGTCACCACTCGACGTCCGGTGTCGCCATTCGCGCACGGCGTCGAGATCCTCGGCGAACGCCGGCGACACGGTGTGCGCGGTCGCCGACTCCAGCCTGTGCAGGCAGAGATAATTTGCCCGCCCCTTCAACAGCGCCGTCTTGACGGGCCGTCCCGCCGCCTTGCCGATCAACGGCAGGTCACGATGATAGAGCTGGTCCTGCAGCGCCTTCGTGCCCGTCGAGATGATCGTCTTCCGGCCGCCGAGCAGGGCGGGCAGGAGATACGCGAAGGTCTTGCCCGTTCCCGTGCCGGCCTCGACGACGAGTTTGCCGGAAGTGGCAATCGCGTCGGCGACCGCTTCCGCCATCCATGCCTGCCCCTCCCGGGTCTGGAATCCGGGGAGATGGGCTTTGAGCGGGCTGTCGGCGTCGAAGAATTCTGTCAGGGAGTGCACGGCTGCAATATACGTCATTGCGGCTACGGCACCGAACAGATATTTTCGGGATAGACCTTATTTGCGGTCGAACTTCAGCGGTTGGCGATCTGCTTCAGCGTGTGCTGGTCGGTCTTGACCGAAATCTGCAGGAACGGCCCCTCCGCCGTGTAACGGGCTGCCGCGAAGTCGCTGTCATGGAATCCGGCGAAGTTGTAGCCGACCGATATCCACATGTTGTCCATGACGTTGTAACCGACGTCGAGCCCGAAGCCATAGTCGACGATGTCCGATTCCCAGGAGTGATAGACGCTGGTGTGCGCGCCCCAGTCCCATTTGTTCTTGAAGCCACGACGGAAGTCGAGGCCGACCAGGTCGGTATAGCCCGAGAATTCCTGGTTATCGAACATGGTCTTGACGATCTTGAATGCGTACTGCAGCGACAACTGGGTGCGCGCGCTGACCCGGCGGTTGGCGTTGAAGTTATTGACGATCCTGCGGCTCTCCTGCCGCTGGGTGAGCAATTCGATGTCCTCGATGATCAGATCNNGACCAGCGGCTTTCGGCCTTGCGCCACGCCCAGCCGAACTTGAGATCGGCAGCGGTGGCGCTGCTGCCGTCGATATTCTCGCTCGTGAAGACGTTCAGCCCGGCAGACAGGCCGTGGCCCATGCTCGGTTCGCGATACCAGCCGGACAGCAGCGACCTGCGCTCCTCGGAATCGGAATCC
>JABAOH010005994.1_pt1 | contig 23181 bp, 23 predicted proteins | sample 7062181 | NCBI WGS metagenome assembly JABAOH01 (sample SAMN14538630, study PRJNA623070) | marine sediment metagenome | biome: marine biome [ENVO:00000428]; feature: marine pelagic biome [ENVO:01000023]; material: deep marine sediment [ENVO:00002113]; isolation source: pool of 5 deep marine... | reverse complement strand
CAATCTTTTTTTAATTTGCAAATTACTGGAGGAAAGCCTTTTCAAAAGATCAAGTTAGCTCAAACGTTTCTGAAAATAATGTACAATTTTTTCACCCCTTTGTTTTCTGTAATCGATATATTAACGAACAATTATTTAAATTCAAAAATATTTTTTCAGCCATATAAATTATGTTGGGTGGCTTGATGTGATAGAAAAATGGGAGATATACTCATGAGAATTACAAAACTTAATCAAATTTTAATAATTTTTATAGTTTTCATATCATCATCAAACCTCTATTCAGTTAATGTATTAACAGTTCAAGATCCTGATCAGTATGGATCTAAACCTGGGTATATTGATAAGGCAATATTAAGTATACCTTTGCTGGGCTTAAACGTCGCATCGGCAAATCATCAATTGGCTGAATTGTTAAATGAAATACAATACTTTTACAATTCGGATGAGTTTGATAAAGTATTAATATTCAGCAATTCAGATTCATTAATTATTAAAGATGATGCTATCAATTGGACAACAAATTACTTAAATAGTGCTTGAACGAAAACCCATTTTTTGTCATTCTGAGGAGCGAAGCGACGAAGAATCTGTGACCACAAAGTTATTGTTTAAATAATGTTTAGTGGTCTCAGATTCTTCGGCAAAAAACGCCTCAGAATGACATTTTAGGGAATTTTCGTTCAGATACTAAATAATTATCTAACCACAAAACCTGTTTTTAATTCAATAAATCTATTAGATGGGTCTACAATTATTCCCTCTTATTTTTCAGATAATGGAATTGATTATTATGGAAGTGGTTACCTTTTGAAAACACTATCAGATAAGACTTTTGGACTTCATTTTGAAACGCATTTAAATGATTGGGATTATATTGCCTCGCTTTTAATACCTAATTCAGCTCCTAATAGAGAAAATTTTAGTATTGATGTTAGTGGCGACGCTGGAAGCAATTCTCTAGTTGAATTTAGAGAAGTTGATCCGATACCCAATGATCCGAATAAGCCAATTTTTTATATAGGGTCAACAACGAATAAGCAGGAATTACATTTTGATGTCTCAGCTAAATTTGTGGGAATCGACAGTAATTATGCTGAATATTTAGATTTTCCCGTTTCTCACGATTCGACTCTGAAAGGAAATATTTTACCATCAATGCTTGGTTTTGAAAAACTTAAAGAAATGTTTATTGAAACCAGTTATGATACTGCCGCAATAGTTAAATTAGCTATAAAGTATAACCTATTGTGTGATTATACAGCATTGATTGCACTTGAACCAAATGATACACTTCATTTTATGAAAAATCCTTTTGAAGAAGATAAATTAGTTTTTGTTGAATTGTACAATGATGAAGATATAGATTCACTAAATTTTGATATTTACCCTAATCCATTTAATTCACAAACAAAGATTACTCTCAATATTCCTTATCCGTCAAAAGTTAAGTTGAATATTTATAATATTCGTGGTCAATTAGTAAAGCAAATTTATAATGATAATGCAGTTAAAGATTCGAAAATTTTTATATGGGATGGTACAAATTCAACATTTCAGAATGTAAGTAGTGGTATTTATTTTGTGAGAGCTCAGATAATAAATAATCAAACAAGGAATGTAATTACTAAAGTAAAACGAATAGTACTGGTTCGCTAGAAAAAACATTTTTATAAACATTTGATTAGTCACCCAACAAATCTTTCCAGTCGAGCGAAAAGCAGCGTTTTAAATTAGTTTCGGACGATGGATTTAATGAAGTTATCAGGAATGCTCAGCGTTTAAGTATTTTGGCGGCTGCAACTCGATCGTTCACTCCTGAAATCTTTTCTCCGCTTCTCGCTGCATTTCATCAATGGATAATGTGCCATACATATCCATCGTTGTCTTACAAGACGCATGACCTAAGAAGTTCTGAATCCACTCGGCTGATAATCCTTTATTCTTCAGATACCTGGTCATCGAGTGGCTGAAGGCATGGGGATTAAATTGTTTAAGTCTCAGGTTGGGATTTTTACCGATACTTCGAGATTAACCAATGCCGAAGAATCTTTCAATATCAATCAATCACAGGGATCAACCTTGTCCTTTGATACTAAAAGGCTTTATGATGATCCAAAAGCAGAAATATCAAACATCAAAAAATAAAATCCCAACATCCAAATTTTAAATAAGTTATCCTCACCTGAATTTCGAAGATTGAAAATAATAAATAAGTTGTTTGATTTTTTATTTGTAATATGCTATATTTGCATCTTACGAAAATTGTATAATACAAACCTTATTGCCCACAAGGATATGTGATGTCAAATGATTTATATAAAAATTTTACCAAGATCATGAGCCGATTTGTACAAAAAATTATAGTGTTGGATCGAGCGGAAAAATTCTGTTATGGTGTGACGCTTTATCACGCTTTTGTGATTGGGACATTACAGCGGAAAAACATACTATCGATGAATGAATTGACTCAAGAATGAGGAGTTGCCATCAGCACGCTGACTAGAATCATCGAATGCTGGTGCGTGATGCTATCGTATGCAGAAATCCAAGCGAACAGGATAGGCAAAAAGTATGTGTTTGCTTGACTGAAAAAGGGAAATATCTGGCAGACAATTAGAGGCATGTTCCGAACGATTCTGGATAAAAATTTTTAATGTCATTCCTGAGGAAAACAAATCACAAGTTGTAGAGATTTTAAATATGCTCCTGCAAGCGATCGAAGGCGCAGAACAGGCATGCTGTCCAAAAAATTAATCTTTTATTCTTTTGGAGAGGATGGTGAGAACATGGCACGATTCTCGATCTCCCACATCGTCCATTGTTCTGTGGGCTGCTGACTTTTGTCCTGAACATGACGTTAAACTGTTGGATTTTAGCACAGAGAGCTGCGAGGTTAGAAAAATCCTGAAGGTCTAATTTATACAGAATTAGAAAACCACCAGAAAATTTTTTTTGTCCCAATTTGGTAGGATTGCAGTTTCGGTGCGAAAATTTTCTTTCGTAATTTAGGTTGTGATTCTATTCTAAGTTTATCATTTTTAGACTTTATCGAAGGTTTCGAAGCCCTCGGGAGGACGCTTTCAGTGAAAATATAATAATGATGAAAGAGAAACATGAATATTAATTTATCAATTATCGATCAAATCGATACCTCAATTGGCAAAATTCCTGTTGTGCCAGAAGCACTTAATTTTAAAGATCGTATAGGCACATTGAAAGTACGGTTGAATATCGGGCGCATGAACTATGTGATTGGTACTGGACTTTATGCCGTTGGCAATCCTGATGCTGGCTCACCCGTGCTGGTTTCTGCTAATTTCAAAATGAGCTTTGATTATCTTCGTAGGGAATTACAGGACATCGACGCCTGGATTCTAGTTCTGGATACCAAAGGCATCAATGTCTGGTGTGCGGCTGGTAAAGGTACATTCGGAACAGATGAATTAATCAGGCAGATCAGAGAGGTCCGGATCGACAGGGTCGTCAATCATCGTCAACTTATCGTTCCTCAGTTGGGGGCTCCAGGTGTTGCAGCGCATCTGGTGAAAGAAGCAACTGGGTTTAAAGTCATTTATGGTCCCATCAGGGCGGCTGATATAACAGCCTTTCTTGAAGCGGGAAATAAAGCGACTGAGGAAATGCGGATTGCCGTTCCTTTGCAAATAGCTGGATTTGTGTTGGGATTAATGTTGTGGATTATCAGTAGATTCATTTAACTAAAACATTGCACCACTGTAGAGATCGCTGAGAAAATAATAGAAATTATCTCAATGACCTCTGTGTTCTCTGCGATTTAAATAAAAGTAAAATAGCAATGAGGATTGGAATGAGTTACAAAAAAAATTTAATAATCCTTGTCCATGCTTTTATCGGTTGGACGTTTTGCGCATTGATTATGGGTATTGGCATGCGGGTGACGTCAATGGAAAATACCCTCATCATCCATGCTATTGCTGGACCGCTTGGCTTTATCGTTCTGTCTTTTATTTATTTTAAAAAATTTAATTACACAACACCATTACAAACTGCCTTGATATTTGTGAGTTTTATCATCTTCATGGATTTTTTCATCGTCGCTATTTTAATCGAAAAAAGTTTTGATATGTTTAAAATCCCTCTGGGAACGTGGATTCCGTTTGCGTTAATATTTTTAGCAACTTATTTCACAGGGCTAATCGTCTCCAAACAAAATTGATCGAATTAGCGGTCTGAAAATGTTTGGCTTAAAATATTTAAAAAACGTCTCTACTTTAACCTTGGATCAGGATAAATGTACTGGCTGTCGCATGTGCACCATCGTTTGTCATCATCGAGTTTTTTTTCATGAACAGTGAGAAAGCGATGATATTGGATCGTGATGATTGCATGGAATGTGGTGCCTGTGCTAGGAATTGTCCTGCAGAAGCGATTTTCGTAAATGCAGGAGTTGGCTGTGCTACAGCGGTCATTAATGGTAAACTGAAACGCACAGAAGCTTTCTGTTGCAGCAGTGAAAGTGACAGTGTATAACAAAATTGTTATTGCTGTCAGTAAAAAAATATATTCTTCTTATCGTTGATAAAAACGGACTAGCCTTCCCGAAGGTTTAGAACCTTCGGGAGGCTTTATTATCGAAATAAAATCACAAAAATTTCACTTCCCCAAAATTATTGCTTTCATTTCTTGCCTAAGTTTGGTATATTTCGTATCTACGAAATATTCGTAGATACGAAATGTCTGAATCCTCATTACATTTCCATTAATTTAATTTCTTAAAAATTTTTAACCAACTATCAGGAGTTTTCAATGATTCTTAACAAGTTGCATCATGCTTTCGGTGAGAGAAGTAAACATTTTTTCCTAGGTTTAGTTTGATGGTTATTTTAATGGTTTTTGTAACGATTGGTCATGTACAAAATTTTGGAGTTGTCAAAGGTAAAGTGACTGATGTTCATAATGGGAATCCCCTTCCCAATGCTAATGTGGTTTTAGTCGGAACACAAAGTGGGGCTGCAACGGGGCAAAATGGTGAGTTTATTATCAATCGAATTCCTGTTGGTAACTATCAACTTAAAGTTACCTATATTGGATATGAGTCTGTTATGAAATCAATCATGGTCAAAGCTGATAAAGAACTTGTTGTAAATATTGAATTGCGAGAAGATTTCTTTTTAACGCAGCAGGTGATCGTCACTGCTACTCGTACTGAGAAACTCATGGAAGATGTCCCTGTCGTCACTGAATTAATTACCCAGGTAGAAATCGAAGAAAAAGGTGCTGAGGATCTTTCTGAAATTCTTGAGGATCGCCCTGGGATTACCATTGAATCTGGCACCAGTGGAGAAAAATTCTTTTATATGAATGGAGTTGATAGCAGGAGAATTCTGGTGCTGGTTGATAATGTGCCATTGACTGGCAAACTCAACAATCGAATTCAGCTTAATTTAATTGATTCTGATAAAATCGATCACATCGAAATCGTGAAGGGTCCTGGATCAGCACTGTATGGAAACGATGCCTTGGGAGGTGTCATTAATGTGATCACAAAAGGTTATTCAGAATCATTAACACTCCAAGCGAACGGACGGGTTGGCTCAAACGATCTTTACAGCGGGAACTTTTATATCTCTGGCGGCAATAAAAGTCTTGGTTACACCTTCCATGTGGATCACATGCGTGAAGGTTTTGATAAAGGTTCGGAAGAAATCGACATCATAGAAATGATGACAAGCAGTGCCAGTGGGAAACTTCGCTATCAAACCAGTGACATTAGTGGCTTAGAACTCCGAAGCGAATATCGACAGGACGAGCAAACGTCTGAATCAATGTTCATGAGCGGCATCAACGATAATTTAGCAAAAATAAAGAATTTCAATTCGAGACAAATTTAATAAAAAATTTCACTTTTACAGTTGGGGGAAGATATGATAAAATTAAGGATATCGAGGGATATTTTAGTCCACGTGTGAGTGCCATGTATTCCTTCGATTCAGGTTTAAAATTGAGAGGATCGTGGGGAGGTGGATTCCGGGCACCGTCTTTTATAGAATTGTATAGGGATTTCCCAATTCCGGTTCCAGGTATGCCCATGAGAGTTGTTGGAAATTCCGATCTAAAACCCGAAAAGTCGATTGGTGGTAATTTGGGAGTCGAGGATTTCGCCGCATACCGCATCGTTGCGAATCGTTTACGGATTATTTAAGAATAAATTTAAGATATCACTCCGAGATCAATTTTTCAGCAAGAGAGACATCCTTGTCGTAACAGGTCATTCTAGTGGTTATTCCAGAGTGAAAAAGAGTGCCTACAACGAAGTCGATTTAACTTTATCCTATAAGTTGAATAATTTACTGACATTGAGACTTGGTGCTACCAATCTGACAGAGGAAGTTGATAAAAATTATGGTCCATACATCGGACGAAGAATTTTCTTCGGGATCAATGCCGCATTTCAAAAGGACTAAAATTTGAGATGGAAGATGCGAAGAGATTGGCGGAATTGGCGCCCAAGATCATGAATGCCTTTCACGATTTGGGGCGTTAACATCCCCAGGGAGGGAAAATATCGATGAGACAATTCCAGGCGCTAATCATCTTGAAAGCCAGTGAATCATTGACGCTTTCTCAACTTTGTGAAAAATTAAGCCTAGCCCCGTCAACGGGAACGGAACTGGTCAACAGGATGATTGAATTGGATTTCATCCAGAAACGACATGAATCTTCGGATCAAAGGCAAGTGCTGTTATTCATTGCTCCTAAAGGGCTAGAATTAATGGAACAAAGACAGCATGTTTTAACAGAAATGTTCTGCAAATTTTTGGTTAAATTTCCACCAGAGGNNNNATTTCCACCAGAGGATCAAAAGTGTTTTGTCAATTGTTTTGAGCTGATTTGGGAGTTTATTCAGAAATATCATTTGAAATCTCAATAATTTTTTCTCTGACAGGATGAACTGAATTGACAAGATTAATGATCCTGTTAATCCCGTCTAAAAATTTATTTTTCGTTTTGAGTTAATAAGGACGTTGATTAATTAAATCCATCATTCATTGCAAAAAAATGAGTCGTATTTTTAGATTTGATTTTTTATTCCTGAAGAACCCTTTCTTTCCGCAGTGCATTTTCCACTAGCACATCTCGATTATAAAGATCCTCCCGAAAGTGAACGCCTCCTTCCTTATCGACCCATGCGGTACAATAAAAAATATGTACGGCTATCGGCTTGGGAAGACGGATAGTAAAATCCTTAACACTATCCAAAGCAGCGATGATTGCTTGCCTTATCCACTTCGGATTGCCCTTTAAGACATATTCTGCTAAATCGAGAGGTTCCGCAACCCGAATGCATCCAGAACTAAAGGCTCGTTTTGTTCGTTCAAAAAGGGAACGTTGTGGCGTATCATGTAAATAAACATCATACTTATTTGGAAACATGAATTTGATACGTCCAAGAGCATTTGTCGGTCCTGGAGGTTGTCGAAATTTAAATGGTAGATTATCCTTCGTGTACAAAGCCCAATCCACTGTATGTGGATCGATAGGATTTGGATCATTCCATTTTCGTACTATTTCGATATTTTTTTTATTTACATAATTCGTATTTTTCTTGAGTTCAGGCAAGATATCTTCTGCAGTTATCGTTGGCGGGACATGCCAATAGGGATTGAGAACCAGATATGTCATTGTCCCACTAAAAACAGGTGTTTGACGGTAATCTTTCCCAACGACCACAGGCATAGTAAGAATTGTCTCGCCATTCTCCACAACTTCTAATGAATATGCAGCAATATTCACCATAATATACCTGTCTCCCAAATTAAGTGGAAGCCAGCGCCAGCGTTCCATATTCACTTCAATTTTTCGGACGTAATCCAGTGATGGTTTGTTTAAAAAAGCAAGTGTCCCCGGTCCAACTTCACCATCAACATCTAATCCATTATTGTCTTGAAAGTTACGGACTGCCATTTCCAATGTGTCATCAAAAACAGTTTTTGTCGTAAGCGGTCTTTCATTCATATCGCCTGAACTAATAAGCCTGGCACTTAAAGCCGCAACACGAAAACCCTGATCACCTTTTTTCATCGTTGGCCCTGGTGGCACAATAGGCCAGCCCCCCTCCATCGCAATTGCTTTATATTTTACCATTTCTTCTCGAAGTTTAGCATAACAAGGAAGCTTCGGGAGTAGACTTAACAAAGTTTCTTGAACCTGTCCTAAAATTAAGGCTTGATTAAGAATTTCTATCATATCTGCCTCAGGTCGATCAGTCACCCATTCTGGATCGATTGACTCTGGATTGACTCTACCGGAAAGCAAATGGTTTCCGTAAAGCAGAAATGCATCGGTGAGCAAAACCTCCAGATCCATCATCTGCTCAATATCAACTGGCATTTTTATTTTAAGATCCATGCGGATTTTACTCAGCATTGAATCCAATGCATGGCTATGATAATCCTGAGGATTTAATCCTTCGAGATTGGCATCATGAATGACTTTGACTAAGCTGTCAGCGATCCGCATCGGTCCCTTATTATTTATCCAGGCGGGCTGAAAATCTCTTTGCGAGTAAAAGCGAAGCGATAATGCATCGGCATGGGTTGTATCTGTCCCGACAATAACGAAGGATTTCAGATTCGACTCATTTAATTTTTGGCGTATTGTCTGTGTAAGTTGTTCGGTGAGAGTGGGTTCTCGCTGAATCACAAACACAAATAATAAGATGATTCCTAAAAGAACGGCTCCAGTTATCAGAATTAAATACGATAACTTGATTTCTTTTTGCATTAGATTCTTTCTCCATATGTGAAAGAAAGTTAATAAATATTTAGTAAAATAACATTAATCAATATATTAAGCACCTAGCCAGGATTTCAAGGTGTTGCAACGAAGGGTTCCTTACAAATTTGAACGCTTAGAGCACATCAGTCTTTTTGAAAATTCAAATGTTTAGAGCGTTGCAACCTTTGGCGCCTTAAACCCAAATCATTATAATCCCTGCAATCCCCTTTCTGTTTCCTGTTGCATTTCATCGATGGATAACGTCCAATGCACATCCATCGTCGTCTTATAAGGCGCATGCCCCAAAAAATTCTGAATCAAGTCTGCTGAAAATTTTTTTTCTTAAGATAATAGTCAATCGAGTACCTGAAGATATAGGGATTGATATGTTTCAATTTGAGATTAGGTTTTTGATCCCTGCTTTGCTGAAAAATTGTCTTAATTAATCGTAACTTGCCTCCGGATTCAGATTTTGAAGCCGTTGATATTCCAAACATTTCCAGGCACCCCGTGCATCTGAGTGCCTTGTAACTTTTTTTCAGTTTTGTCCGCCTAAAGGATGGTCAATTCGATCCCGCTTCCGTTTGTTATTTGGCTTAAAATCTCAGTCCAAATAAGTGAAACAAGTAGTGCTTTAAACAAAATCTCCCACAGATCAAGCGACCTGTAGGAGATGTCTTACTAAAAGGAATACAATTACTTATGAACAATACTACTATTCAGCTTCACGGGTGTTATCTTCTTCCTTTTTCTTACGAGTGCCTCGTTTTGGTGTTTTTTTCTTTGGCTGCTCAGTAGATTTATCTTCTTTCGATGTTTCCTCAGGTTTTGTTTTGGTAGTAGAAGCCTCTTTTACTGGTTCCGCTTTTCCTTGATCATCAGTAATTTCGGATTTTGTTTCCTCAGCATCTGATTCATCTTTAATTTCTTTAGCATCAGAATCGGGCTGATCTTTCTCCGCCTTTACCTCAGTTTTTGTCTCTTCTGCGCTGACTTCCCGTTTGACTACCTCACCAGTTTCATCAACTTTTATTACCTCTGCACTGACGTCAGGTTTGGCTTCTTCATGAATTGTATCAGAACTTTTGGCTTCAGCTTTAGTCACTGGCTTTTTCTTTTTAACCTTCGATTCAGCCTCTGCCTTTGGCATTTCTTCTTTTTTGGCTTCTGCTTTATTAACTTCTGCTATTTCTGTTTCAGCTTTAACTTCTGGTTCCGTCTGTTCTTCTTCTGCCTCCTTTTCTTCAGAACCTTTATCTGTTTCTTTCGTTTGAGATTCTGCTAAAGCCTGATCTTCAATTTTCTCTTCTTCAGTTGGTTCTGTGAATAACTCATCTGGCTCTTCTATTTCGAGTTCTTTGCCTTGAGCTTTTTGTCGTGCGAGACTTAATGCCTGATCTATCTTTTCAGATAACACTATTTTCTTAGCTTCTTTATTGAACTCAATCACACATAACTCAAGCTCATCACCAACTTTATAGCCATCTGAAGGTTTTGTAATATTAGGCTTTTTCAGATGTGACAAAGGTACAAACCCGTCGACAACGTCGGGTAACTCCACAATGACACCCTTTTCAATTAGGCGTACGATTTTGCCTTTGGTAATTGTACCAAGCTTATACACCTCCTCAAAAAGATCCCATGGATTTTCTTTAATCTGTTTAAATCCCAAAGAAATGCGTCGATTTTCACGGTCAACATTGAGTACGATCACCTCAATGGTATCGCCTTTTTTGACAACTTCTCCAGGATGCCTGATTTTCTTGGTCCATGATAGATCAGATATATGAATTAACCCATCAATACCTTCTTCGAGTTCGACAAAGGCCCCAAAATTGGTTAAATTTCTAACCTTACCTTCATGTCGTGAGCCGATGGGATATTTTTCTCCAAGCGTATCCCAGGGATCAGGTTCTAATTGTTTCAAGCCCAGAGAAATTTTCTTTTCCTCTTCATCGATACTTAGAATTTTGGCTTCCACAATTTCTCCGACTGCCAAAATTTTAGATGGATGTTTAATATGCTGCGTCCAGGACATTTCTGAAATATGTATCAGACCCTCAACACCTTTCTCTAATTCAATGAAAGCCCCATAATCAGATATATTGACGACCTTTCCTTTTACAACAACTCCAACAGGATATTTCTTAGTCACGTTTTCCCATGGATGCGGTTGTAATTGCTTCAATCCTAATGAAATACGATCCTTTTCTTCATTGAAATCGAGTACCATCACTTTGATCGTCTCATCAAAAGCAACGATTTCGGAAGGATGACTGACTCGCCCCCAAGATAGATCGTTAATATGTAACAAACCATCGACTCCACCGAGGTCAATGAATACACCAAAGTCGGTAATATTTTTAACTGTTCCCTCGAGAATCTGATTCTTCTCCAAATTTGCAAGGATCTTTTCGCGTTGCTCTTTCATCTCTTCTTCAACGAGTACCCGATGAGAGACGACGATATTCTTTCTCAGGTTGTTTACTTTGACAACTTTAAAATCCATTGTTTGACCAATAAAGGCATCAAAGTCACGAATCGGTTTTACATCAATCTGGGAACCTGGTAAAAATGCATCAATACCATCTAAATCGACAACAATACCACCTTTAATTCGTCGTATACATTTACCTTGTAAAATTTCACCACTTTCGTAGGAATCAATAACTCTTTCCCAGCTATGAATAAAGTCTACCTTTCGTTTAGAAAGTACAAGTTGCCCTTCGGAATCTTCAATATTGTCAATAAAGACTTCTATATCATCACCGATTTTTAATTCCTCGGGTTTTGTAAATTCTTCAATCGGAATAGTTCCTTCAGATTTAAAACCTATATCGATTGTCACTTCTTTATCGCCAATGGACAGGATTTTACCGAAGATTAATTCACCCTCGACATAATCACTGATTGTTTCTTCATAAAGTTTACTGAGTTCTTCATATTCTTCAGAAGAATATTCTTCCTCTTCTTCTAATTCTTCTAATTTTATGTTTTTCTGTGCTGATTGTTGTGTTTCTTTAGGTTGCTCAGAGTCGGTTGTCGTTAACTCACCTCCTTCTATGTCTTTCTTCTGATTTTCAATCTCACCCTCAATAATCGGGATTTGATTGTCGTTTAATTCTACCATTTAATTATACCTCCTAATTTAGATTATGTTTAATCGTCAAATTCAACTGGTTTGTTCCATTGATCGATAACGAAATCAACCTGTTCTTCAATCGTTAAATTCGTCGTATCCAGTCCAATAGCATCGTCAGCTTTTTTTAATGGCCCAATCGCTCTGGTACTATCAATATGATCACGTTGCTCAAGTTCCTTAATGACTTTTTTTAAATCAATGGATTCTCCTTCATGATAAAAATTTCTCTGTCTTCTTTCAGCTCTCTCTTCCAGCGAAGCCACCAAAAATATTTTCAACCGAGCATTCGGGAATACCACAGTTCCAATATCGCGACCTTCAGCAACAATTTTTCCCTGTTCCCCTATTTTACGTTGCAGTTGAATCATCCAATTACGAACAGTCTTATGTGATGCAATAATGGAAACAATGGTTGCAATTTTCTGAGTTCGAATTTTATGAGTTACATCTTCTCCATCTAAAATTATCTTCAATCGATCGTTATTAACTTTTAGTTCAATTTGTGTATCATTAACAAGAGATAAAATTTCCGATTCGTTTCTGAGGTCGACTTTATTTCTAAGGGCCTTCAGCGAAAAGGCTCGATACATGGCTCCGGTGTCCAAATAAGTAAATCCTAATCTTTGGGCAACCAAACGAGCAGTGGTACTTTTTCCTGAACCAGCTGGACCATCTATTGCAATGACATCGATTTTGTTTTTAACCATTTTCTCCTGACACCACCGCTTTTAAATCCACAATCTCTCGATCTGTTAAATATCTCCACTCACCTGGTTTTAATCCTGCCAATGTAAGTGTTGCAAATTGGATTCGGACTAAACTGACTACATCATATCCCAGGGATTGCAGCATTCTTCGAATTTGTCGTTTACGCCCCTCATGAAGTGTGATTTGGATCTTTTTCCGATCTTTTCGGAGGAGTCTTACTTTACACGAACTTGTAATTCCATCTTCTAATAACACTCCAGATTGCAGCTTATTTATATGACTATCTGAGATGGGTTGATTCAGCGAAACATGATAAATTTTATCCACATTAAATTTTGGATGCATCATTTGAAATGCCAGAAGACCATCATTCGTTAATAATAATGCACCCATTGTATTTTTATCCAAACGACCAACTGGAAATACCCGAAAAGATTTGGGTAGCAAATCCAGTATTGTTTTCCTACCGAGTTCGTCACTTACTGTTGTGACATATCCTTTCGGTTTGTTTATTAATATATAAATAAATTGATCTGATGGAGAAATCCGTTTTCCATCAACGGTTACAATATTATTCTTTTCATCAACGATTGTACTCAATGATTTTCTGATATTCCCATCAATGGCTACTCTTCCCGCTTGAATCATTGACTCACATTTTCTTCGTGATCCAAGCCCACACAGAGCCAGAAATCTATTTAACCTCATCATCAGTTATTTCAGATTCATCCTCATCGAACGTGACCATTTTGTCCATGATTTTTCCATTTAATTCATCACTGGAAAACGGAAGTTCTTCCTGTCCACTTCCCAACAATTCTTCGATTTCTTTCGGTTTGGGAAGATCAGAAAAATCATTGATACCAAAATATCGAAGGAACTCAGGGGTTGTGTTGTACAATAAAGCTCGGCCAATAGTCTCAGATCTTCCTGAGATATAGATTAAGTTTCGTTCGAGTAAAGTTTTTACAACCCCATCCGAATTTACCCCTCGAATTGAGTCAATTTCAGGACGGCTCATGGGTTGTTTAAAGGCAATAATAGCGAGCGTCTCTAATGCAGCCCGTGAAAGTTTCGATTTAGATCGCCCTTTATAGTATTGTTTGACATAATTGGCATATTCTGAACGAGTTACGAATTGAAAACCACCAGCTAATTGAACAATCTTAAAAGCATGCTCATTCTGATCATACTCAACATTTAGCTCATCTACAATTTTATTAATTTGAGTAGCATCTAATTCCTCAATAATATTCTTAATTCGATTTTCAGTAATCGGATTGTCAGATGCAAAAATTAGAGCTTCAACAATTTTTTTTATTTCTTTAAATTCTATCACTCTTCCTCACTATCCAGATCTCTCCAAATGCTTTTGATTGTCTGGCTATTAATTCGCCCCGTCTTATTAACTCCAGTAGGGCTATAAAGGTAACGACGATGATAAGCTTATCTCTGATTTGAGAAACTAATTCGAAGAATGTAATCTGGTTGCCATTTCCCAAACGATTTAGGATATATTCACTTTGCTCTTCCAAGCTAATTTGAATATCCTCTATGTGATGAACCGTTTCTTTGGGTATCTGATCGAGAACCTGTTTAAATGCACTGATGAGAGAGTAAAGCGTCACCTCCTCATCTATATCGATTCCACTTTCAGTATCAGGTTCAATTTCTTGGTAATAGCCTCGAGGGAATACATTACTTTGTTTCTCCTCCAGATCAGACAATTTAAATGCGAGTTCCTTAAAACGTTTGTATTCCAAAAGCCGACTGACGAGTTCCATTCTGGGATCAATGATTTCCTCTTCTTCGTCTGTTTGGGGACGAGGTAATAACATTTTTGCCTTGATCCGAATTAGTGTTGCAGCCAATAATATGAATTCGCCTGCACTTTCCAGATCTAATAATTTTATAATTTCCACATATTCTAAATATTGACTGGTGATCTCTGCAATAGGGATATCATAAATATCGACCTCATTTTTCTTTATAAGAAATAAAAGAAGGTCTAAAGGTCCTTCAAAATTTTGAAGTTTTACTCGATAGGCCATCCTTACCTGATTTTCATTAATTTATGGACTTCATCCATGGTTTCACTTGCGACATTTTTTGTGACGGAATTTCCATGCGCGATAATATCTTTAACATCGAACATATGTTATTCATAATATTTGCGTTTTTCCCGAAATGGGTCTAGATGTGCGGTGAATTTTTCTGTCAGATTTTTTTTTTTACAAGTCACACACCCTAACGCACCACTCTTACTATCTCTTTCAATTTCGGGAGTCTCTTCAGGATTAAATTTCCTGTGAAACGTGAATACATTACAAATCTTTGGTCTTCCCGGATCACCCAAATGAATTTTTTGTGGATCCTTAATTGCACTTTTTACTTTGTCTTGAATCTCTTCTGGCGAATCGAACACTAAGATTGTATTCCCTAATGATTTGCTCATTTTTTGCCATCCAATCCTGGTAGCCGACTGAACTCTGGGACACGACCAGAAGAAATGATAAATATATTCCCGTATGTATTGTTAAATCGACGGGCAATTTCCCTTGATAATTCGATATGAGGTAATTGATCCTTACCAAAAGGCACCAAATGAGCTTTGTAAATCAGAATATCTGAAGCCTGAAGAACGGGATAGCCGAGATGACCAAAAGTCATATTGCTATCCAATCCCAGATCTTTGGCTTGTTCTTTATCAATCGGATTTCATTCCAGCCTTGATACAGTAACTAACATTGAAAAGATTAAATACAATTCTGCGTGTTCTTTTATTTGCGATTGGATAACAATCGGGCTTTTATCAGGATCAATTCCCGCACACAACCAATCGATTACCATATCGATGGTATCAGCTTCGATTTTTGAAGTATCTAAATCAATCGTTAATAAATGCCAATCTGCAGCAAGATGAAAATTTTCATACTCACCCTGTAATTTGATCCAATTTTCCAGAGCACCAACATAATTTCCCAGATGAAGTTTCCCAGTTGGTCGCATCCCGCTCAGGATTCGTTTTTTCATCTATTGAATTCTTTTATATGCCCGTCGTCAATACCCAGGAAGTGAGAAAAATAAATTATTATCATTAGGATCATTCTTTCGCGGATCTTATTAAGATTAGAATAAAATAAAATTTCATACTACTTTTTCTCACTCCCCTTATTTGCTTTTTTCATTTCATATAGAGATATGGTTTCCAACGATTATCAATTGTACCAATAAAATATCGAATAAAGAAAATATAATTTGGTCGTTGTGGCCTTCCCGCCAGTTTCATTCCTGCTTCTTCAGGAGTACGATTTCCTTTTTTATTGTTACATTTAACACAGGCACACACAAGATTCTCCCACGTATCCTCTCCTCCTCGAACTTTGGGAATAATATGATCTATTGTCACAGATCCTTTACGGCTTCCACAATATTGACATTGATGATTATCCCGTTTAATAATATTTTTACGCGACAAAATTATCCGTTTTCTTGGCACATTAATGTAACGGGTTAATCGAACAATGCTAGGGAGAGGATACCTAGTACTTACAGAACGAATAAAAGCCTCGTTTTTTTCGATGATCTCAGCCTTGCCTAAATAAATCAGGATAATTGCTTTCCTGACATTGGTTATGGTCATCGGCTCATAGTTCTGATTAAGTACCAGTACCTGTGAATGTAACATAATCACTACAAAATAATATGGTTCATACTTTTCATAACTAAATAGAATCAACTAATTTACAATAAAAAATATTAATAGTCAAGTTATTTTTGTCCAAATATTTTTAGTTAAATACTTAAGCTTCCCCCAAAAAAAATTCCTGATTCAATATAAAAATACCAACTCCACCCAATCTGAATCAGGATTTTCTAAATATACTGAAGATCTATCTCAAAGTTTCAGAATGTTGATAAACTAATTAGAGTCTGTCTAAAAAAATGACCAATTTCACATTTTGTTGTCCCAGATTGTTAATTTTTCAGAAAGACACTAATGAGCACAAAGAGATATGATTAAAAACAGTGATAACTTAAAATTTCTCAGCCTCATCAATTAACATGATAGGAATGTCGTCTTTAATATCATATTTTAACCGACAAGCATGACAAATAAGCTTTTCATTTTTCTGATTATATTCAAGATCGCCTTTACATTTAGGACAAGCTAAGATGTCTAATAATTCTTTACTTAACATGATTTATACCTCCTAATGACTTACCGAAGATGTATGAAATTTCAGATTTATATATTTTTTAACACTAATTATTATTTCGATTTATAATCCCAAAATCCCATTTTTCCAAATTTATTGATGCGATTACGAATCAGTTCGTCAATTGGGATTTTTTTTAAGCTTTTTAATTCAGTCAAAATAGTATTTTTTAAATTTTCAGCAACTTTATCGTAATTCCGATGAGCTCCTCCAGCAGGTTCTTCAATCACAGCATCTAAAATTTTCATTTCCAATAAATCGATAGAAGTGACTTTCATAGCTTCTGCTGCAAGATTAGCCTTTGCACTGTCGCGCCAGAGTATTGCCGCACACCCTTCCGGAGAGATGACTGAATACCATGTGTTTTCCATCATTAATAAACGATCACCTACACCAATTCCCAGAGCGCCACCGCTGGCACCCTCACCAATTACAATAACTAAAATAGGAACTGGCAGATGCGACATTTCAAACAGATTTCGAGCAATCGCTTCAGCCTGTCCCCGTTCTTCAGCACCAATACCGGGATAAGCACCAATGGTGTCAATCAAACAGATAACTGGACGTTTAAATTTAGCACCTACCTTCATTACTCGCAATGCTTTGCGATAGCCTTCTGGATGTGGCATGCCAAAATTGCGATAGAGCTTTTCCTTTGTCGTGCGCCCTTTCTGATGTCCCACAATAACAACCTGTTCATCATCTATTTCTGCGAAACCTGCAACTATGGCAGGATCGTCTCCAAAAGCTCGATCACCATGCAATTCAATAAAATAGTTCGTGATTCTTTCGATATAATCCATGGTATAAGGTCTTTGAGGATGTCTGGCCAGTTGTACCCGTTGCCATCGGGTAAGTTTGGCATAAATTTCCCGACTTAGTTTTTGCGCTTTCTCTTCAAGTTTTGCTATTTCTTCACTGAGTTCAACATCATCATTCAGAGCATAATCCTTCATCTCCTGGATCTTCTTTTCCAGTTCGATTAAGGGACGTTCAAAGTCTAAGACGAATTTTTCCATAATTAAATTTTTAAAACGGCCTTAATAATAATTTCTATGTCTAATAACAAAGAATAATTTTTTAAATAATACAAATTATATCGTTCACGATCAGCGATTGTCAGTGCATTATGTTTATTAATTTGAAAAAGCCCGGTTAACCCAGGTTTTAAATCGATACAGCTTTTTGGTTGCTCACGATCATTTGCTTCAATGATTTCCGAGCCCACAATGCTGAGTTTGCCGGATAATACCGACCACAAATAAGGTAATTTCTTTTGTCTGGTTGTGAAATTGTGAACTGAAAATTCTGATATAGTAACCTGTTTTGAATTTACAGTAAAGATCTTTTTCTTTTTCAGTTTTGCCCGTTTGACAAAGGTTAAATAAAAAATCTCGGGGATAAAAATAACTAAACCAATAAAGGATAGAATGAGATCAAAAGTCCGTTTCAAATAAATATTGATTGGACGATTCAGTTTATAATCAATGTCCATTAAAGGCAGGTCGCCAATATACTCAATAGAGGCTTTGCCAATGATCACATCCATACTACTGGGAATGAGCTTAAAATTCACACCGCTTGTTTTAGTATGGGCGATTATTTCAAGAATGCGATCATAAGATACTTGTTCAGTAGAAAAAATTATCTCTTGCGCATGGGTTTGTTTGATGATTGCATCTAAATATTTTATCCTTCCTAAAATAGGGAATCCATGATTTGTCTCATCAACCGACTCTTCCTCAGGACAAACGATTCCGCAAACTTCATATCCAGTATCCAGCTTTTCTTTTAATTTCGTTGCAATTCTTTGCCCAGATTCTACTGGGGCGACAATCAATGCCCGGCGACTCAACAATGTGTTACTTAAAACATCTTCAAAAGGAAAAATCCTAAATCGTGATAGAATTTTCAATCCAAAACGCCATCCTCCCAGTAACAAGATATTCAGAAAACCTGAAATTAACACAACTGCTCTGGAATAGGCATATTGATTGAAAAAAAAAGTCAATGAAGTGTTTAATATAAATCCTACTAACACACCAAAAGCAGCGCGTAAAGCTAAATATTTAGTACGTCCATAACTACCGACCAGTAGTAAACAAAGTATCCAAATCAACGAATAAACCATCATCACAATTAGATAAGGTCGCTCAAAGTTGTGGAATCGAATATATATACCAATAACCATCGAAAGGTTCAATAAAATATAATCAATCAGACCTGGTAAAATCCATCTCAGAAATCTTGTTAGAAAGGTCAAACTGGCTCGTAGTGTGATCCCCACAATCAGCAACCATTGTGGAACGTGTAAATAGCGGTTGTGATAATGCTTTTCTACAAATAACTTCATCGCCTGATAAAATTGGAGGATCAAATCGATATCACTTTTTTTGGAACTTTCACCTTTAAAATGGATGATTTTGGTTTCGGGTAAATAATAAATTTTCCAACCAGCTTCACGTATCCGAAAACACCAATCCAGATCCTCACCGTACATAAAGAAGGATTCATCCAGACCGCCTACATCATCCACAATCTTCCGTCGAAAACACATAAATGAGCCAGAAATAGCTTCCACCTCATAAGTCTTGTCTGGATCAAGATAGGTTAAATTATATTGACCGAATAATTTGCTACCAGGAAAAAGCTTGCTGAGTCCAATGATTTTCGTAAATGCCACCCAGGGTGTAGGGAAACTCCGTCGACAGGCAAGTTGCATGCTTCCATCGGGATTTAATATTTTACAACCCACCATGCCACACTCTGTATGTTTTTTAAAAAAGTTAAGTATAACAGAGAACGTATCTTCCTGAACTATAGTGTCAGGATTAATCAGTAAAATATATTCACCTTGCGCACGCTTTATTGCTTGATTATTGGCAACTGCAAAACCTTTATTTTCTAAATTCTCAATAAGTTTTATTTCAGGAAACTTCTTACGAATTAATTCTACACTTCCATCACTGGAAGCATTATCTACAACAAATAATTCATATTCAATATTATGACAAGATTTTTTTATCGAAACAATCGCTTGTTCTAAAAAATCTTTAACGTTATAATTAACAATAACTATTGTTAAGTCCATCCGGATAATATATTCAATTTATCAAAGTATTTTCCACTAGAAAAATAAAGTTAACTTACAAAAATTTTATTTAATTGTCAAGGTAAAATATTGAATGATTCATTATTACGCCAGTTTAATAGTGAAGATAGGAATTTTCACATCTGCAAACATAATGTTAGACTCATTGAAGGAAATATGCATGTTATCGAGGAGTTGCAAAACTTTATGCCCCGAGTGGTTAGGGGAGAGCGTCCAGGAATGGTTTTCAATATGGCGTATAGTATTCAGAGTCGATATACGTATATCTACACAATGTAAGAAATTCTTGGCATCTCCTATGTCGATTCAGGCATTGCCGTATAGGCGATTTCGCTGGATAAAGTCATGTTCAAGATCATCTTTTACGCTATAATTTACCAACTCCAAATTTCTGGTTCTTTTCAAATCCTGATCTAGAGCTATCAAGTGTTCATTACCTCATTAATTGTAAAACCCAAAGTTGAAATTCATCTGTGACAAGCTTATTACTTGTGTAGCTGATTTTAAAAATTTCTATCCTAAACCAATCGCCCCACCAATTACGAATGTGATCTCTCCATACTTGTCATTCATCCTTATTTTGAAGAAATTTAGCAAATCCTTCTGATGATATCTGGTCATCAGTTCGTTCAAGTGCTACCACATAAGTACTTTTTGATAGTTTATTAAAAATACAATCAGCTACTATTGATTTTATATTTTGCTCTTTTCTGCTGGATACAATTTTTCCTCCTAACAATAGTCCATTCCAATTGGAAATGACGCGCTAATTGCTGTTAAAAATTTTTCCTTTATCTCACCAACGACAATAATTTTTATTCTCATTTTAGACTTTTTATTTCCACAGCAACTTAAATTTTGAGTCAAGTTTTAGAGCCTAATTAATAATCCTATAAAGTAGGGCATTTATACTCATTAAGGATTATTTTTTCATGTTATGCCTATAAATACAGGCATCTTTTAAGCGTTTGTTTATAAAGAGATTTTTGCATGTGTAGGAATGGCAACATTACTGAAATTCTCACCCTTATCGAGTATAACATAAAAAAGCCCCAATAGTAAAAATAACTATTGAGGCTTGAACCACTCCTTCAGATAATTACTTTCTTGTGACGTTTGTTGCTTGCAAACCTTTCTCGGTTTCCTGGATTTCAAATTCCACCTGGTCGCCTTGCTTTAATGTTTTGTAACCAGTTCCGTTGATAGATTTGTAGTGCACGAAAACGTCCCCCCCAGATTCTCGCTGGATAAAACCATATCCTTTAGAAGCGTTAAACCACTTCACTGTTCCTTGTTCCATTAAAACAATCCCTTTTTGTAAAAATAAAACATGTTATACCACCAATCTTTGCTTTCCTTATTTTAACTGCGACGGTAAATAAACCTCATCAGTCGAAATAATTAGAAGACCGCAAAACTGGACTTAATGAATTACCATTAAAGATATAATTTATTTTTCATAAAGTCAAGTATTTTGTTATAATTTTTTCTTAAATTAGTACTTTTAGTTAAATTTAAAGATTATTCCTTTTGATTATGTATATTTGATAATCTTTAAAATAGAGGTTATTGGCTATGTTCTGGAATTTCGTCAATAGGAATCGGACCAAAATCAGATGCTGCACAATTTTCCTGGACTTGCTGAGGAGTTTTAGCTCCTGGAATCGCTGTGTGACATGCAGGATTTGATATACAAAATCGTAAACTTACCTGTGTCATTGTTTGGTTTGGGTAACGCTCAAATAGTGGCTGAATCCTTTTCAACTCAGAAAGGTACTTTTCTAATTTCTCAGGTGATAAATTGAAAATTCGATGGTCGTCTCTATCGAACCGGCTCTTTCGATTAAATTTTCCAGTTAATAGGCCAAATAAAAGTGGAATTCGAACGATAACTCCTATTCCATACTTTTGAGCCCTTGGAAATAGCTCTTTCTCTGCTTCACATTCTAAAAGATTATAGCGGACCTGGATACAATCAATAAGCTGATGATGACGATCCAATAAAAAAGCCTGTTCCGTCTCTTTAAAAGATTGCACACTCCATGCAGCATGTTTAATTTTACCCTGTTGTTTGAGTCTATCCAGAGCTTCCCATGGATCATCCCGCTCTAATTTTTCCTTGTCTGGACTGTGAAGATGGAGAATATCCAACACCTCTACCCCCAATCTTTTAAGACTTTGTTCTGCGGCCCAAATAATGTAATCTCGGTCTGCATTTTGCCGAATTGGTCCATATCCTTTATTATCCTCTTCAGTCGTATTGTAAAAATCATTTCCGGCTTTTGTAGCGATAATGATGTCTCCCTTCTCACGTTCTTTGATTACCTCTGAAATTAATGTTTCAGAATGACCGAATCCGTAAACATCAGCAGTATCGATAAGTGTTACTCCAATATCTAACGCTTTGTGCAAAGCTTTTTTAGAAACTCTGTCGTCAGTTTTACCCCAATTTATCCCCCCAATGGCCCAGGCACCGAAGCCAATAGTTGATACTTCAGGACCACGTGATCCGAGTCGAGTATATTTCATTCGATATTTCTCCTGTTCCTTTTACTAGTTACTATTTTTAATTATAATTTAGCTAATTCTAGCAGCAGATTCAAGTAATAAGTGTAACTATTTAATTTAACTTTAAAATAACCCTGAAATACATTTTATTTATTCTCACTCTAAAATATTCTTTTCCAACACCATCTTCCGTGTGTATACAAATTAACCCACTTGAATCAGGTAAAAGTAAACACCACTGGTAATTGAAAATCCATTTATATTTTTATCCCAGTTCACGAAATAATCACCAACAAAATATTTTCTCACTGTTAAAATCCGAACTGTTTCACCAAATACATTGTAAATTGTAATTCGCAAAGGAGCTGATTGTAGTAAGTAGAAATTGATCTTTGTCATCTGATTAAATGGATTAGGATAGTTTTGGAGCAGTTTGTAGTTTTTAGGTATTTCGATTCTATTCTTTTCTTTAACTGAAGTTGTGACCACACCGTAAATGTAAAATATTCCTGTTTAAGAACGGGATTATTGTCTCTTGCACATAAATGTCACCTTGCTATGGAGGAAACTAATTATCAGTGGGGCATGAAACTTTGAATTTCCAGCACTTCAGAAAATTGGGAGTCTCGTATTATAAATAATAAAGATATCCGATTTTTCAAAATTATATTTTGGCCTAAATATACCTGATGTATATGGAACAGACATGGGTGTACAGAGAAATAAAAAAG
>JABAOH010051071.1_pt2 | contig 23188 bp, 17 predicted proteins | sample 7062181 | NCBI WGS metagenome assembly JABAOH01 (sample SAMN14538630, study PRJNA623070) | marine sediment metagenome | biome: marine biome [ENVO:00000428]; feature: marine pelagic biome [ENVO:01000023]; material: deep marine sediment [ENVO:00002113]; isolation source: pool of 5 deep marine... | reverse complement strand
ATCCCCGGCGTACCTTTTATCCGTTGAGCGATGGCCCTTCCATACAGAACCACCGGATCACTTTGGCCTGCTTTCGCACCTGCTCGACCCGTCAGTCTCGCAGTCAAGCTCGCTTTTGCCAATGCACTATCAGTACGATGTCCGACCGTACCTAGCGAACCTTCGAACTCCTCCGTTACCCTTTGGGAGGAGACCGCCCCAGTCAAACTGCCTACCATGCACGGTCCCTGATCCCGATAAGGGACCCAGGTTAGAACCGCAATGACATCAGGCTGGTATTTCAACGACGGCTCCACGCAAGCTAGCGCCTGCCCTTCAAAGCCTCCCAGCTATCCTACACAAATCCCATCACAGTCCAATGCAAAGCTACAGTAAAGGTGCACGGGGTCTTTCCGTCTAGCCGCGGGTAGATTGCATCATCACAACCATGTCAACTTCGCTGAGTCTCAGGAGGAGACAGTGTGGCCATCGTTACGCCATTCGTGCAGGTCGGAACTTACCCGACAAGGAATTTCGCTACCTTAGGACCGTTATAGTTACGGCCGCCGTTTACCGGGGCTTCGATTCAGAGCTTGCACCCCTCCTCTTAACCTTCCGGCACCGGGCAGGCGTCAGACCCTATACGTCCACTCTTCGTGTTAGCACAGTGCTATGTTTTTAATAAACAGTCGCAGCCACCGATTCTCTGCAACCCCCTCGCGCTCGGGGAGCAAGTCCCTTCACCCTAACAGGGCACACCTTCTCCCGAAGTTACGGTGTCAATTTGCCGAGTTCCTTCACCAGAGTTCTCTCAAGCGCCTGAGAATTTTCATCCCGCCCACGTGTGTCCGTTTACGGTACGGTCACCATGTAATTGAAGCTTAGAGGCTTTTCTTGGAAGCAGGGTATCAGCAGCTTCGCGGAGACAAGCTCCACTGGTCCCGTGCCTCAGCGTTGACCCCCCGGATTTGCCTAAGAGATCCGCCTACACGCTTCACCGGGACATCCAACACCCGGTCTGCCTAACCTTCTCCGTCCCCCCATCGCACTACATGGCGGTTCTGGAATATTAACCAGATTCCCATCGGCTACGGCTTTCGCCCTCGCCTTAGGGGCCGACTCACCCTGCGCCGATTAACGTTGCGCAGGAAACCTTGGGCTTTCGGCGAGGGGGTTTTTCACCCCCTTTATCGCTACTCATGTCAGCATTCGCACTTCTGATACCTCCAGCAGTCCTTACGAACCACCTTCACAGGCCTACAGAACGCTCTCCTACCGCTCAAAATGCCCCGAAGGACATCTCGAACCCGCAGCTTCGGTTTATGACTTCAGCCCCGCTACATCTTCCGCGCAAGACGACTCGACCAGTGAGCTATTACGCTTTCTTTAAAGGGTGGCTGCTTCTAAGCCAACCTCCTGGCTGTTTATGCCTTCCCACTTCGTTTACCACTTAGCTACACTTCGGGACCTTAGCTGGCGGTCTGGGTTGTTTCCCTCTCGTGTCCGGACGTTAGCACCCGGTGCACTGTCTCCCGTGAATGCACTCTTCGGTATTCGGAGTTTGCCTTGGTTTGGTAGATCAATACGACCCCCTAGCCAAAACAGTGCTCTACCCCCAAAGGTGTAACACGAGGCGCTACCTAAATAGCTTTCGGAGAGAACCAGCTATTTGCGGATTTGTTTGGCCTTTCACCCCTACCCACAGCTCATCCACTAACTTTTCAACGTTAGTTGGTTCGGTCCTCCACGAGGTGTTACCCTCGCTTCAACCTGGCCATGAGTAGATCATCCGCTTTCGGGTCTACACCAACCGACTCAATCGCCCTGTTCGGACTCGGTTTCCCTTCGCCTTCCCTAAAAACGGTTAAGCTCGCCAGTCAATGTAAGTCGCTGACCCATTATACAAAAGGTACGCAGTCACCCCAGCTTGATTGACCCTCAACAAACCATCAAGCCAGCACGCCTACAACGCCCACAGCGTTGCAGACCACCCATCTCAATTTCACTCCTCGTTCACTTTTCTGACTCACATCGCCAGTCAACAAAAACCGAAGACCAATTAAGCTGGGGCTCCTACTGTTTGTATGCATGCGGTTTCAGGTTCTATTTCACTCCCCTCCCGGGGTTCTTTTCGCCTTTCCCTCACGGTACTGGTTCACTATCGGTCGATTACGAGTATTTAGCCTTGGAGGATGGTCCCCCCATCTTCAGACAGGATTCCACGTGCCCCGCCCTACTCATCGCGCGCCTAGTTCCACAACCACCCTTTCGCATACGGGACTATCACCCACTATGGCCGGCCTTTCCATGCCGTTTTGCTAGAACAGTTGCTAAATCGCACTGGCTGATCCGGGTTCGCTCGCCGCTACTGCCGGAATCTCGGTTGATTTCTTTTCCTCCGCTTACTTAGATGTTTCAGTTCAGCGGGTTCGCCTCTCTAGTCCTATGTATTCAGACCAGGATAACCCTTGCGGGCCAGGTTGCCCCATTCGGAAATCTGCGGATCAAAGCTCGTTTGCCAACTCCCCGCAGCTTATCGCAGGCTGCCACGTCCTTCATCGCCTGTAATCGCCAAGGCATCCACCACATGCACTTATTCGCTTGATCCTATAGCCTTGCATACACCCACACATCGACTACAGGAACTCATGCGCTTGCCTTAATTTAACTCAGATCTTCATGCCGGCACCAATACCCACAATCGGGCATCAGCACCAAACAATGCAATCTTTAAACCCATTGATCCAACACACCACCCACACACATCCGCGTGCAAAGCAGCACATCAGATCGACTTCTTCCACATTGTTAAAGAACAACCCTCACCCCCAGTAAGGAGTGAGCAGTGCAGCGTGCCACAACAGCAACTCAAAACACCACTCCACGCCACACTGCTCACCCATCACACCACACTGATCAATGGTGGTGGAGCTAACCGGGATCGAACCGGTGACCTCCTGCTTGCAAAGCAGGCGCTCTCCCAGCTGAGCTATAGCCCCATGCATGATTGGTGGGCCTGGATGGATTTGAACCATCGACCCCACGCTTATCAAGCGTGTGCTCTAACCAACTGAGCTACAGACCCGGCCCCCTTCCCCAGTGACCAGAAACTAACGCCCTGGCCCCCCACGTACCAGTGTCTCGCGAACAACAGAACAACCGAAGCATGTGGGCACTTCTTCAAAAGCACCACCTGAGCCCTTGCACTTTTCTCTAGAAAGGAGGTGATCCAGCCGCACCTTCCGATACGGCTACCTTGTTACGACTTCACCCCAGTCATGAATCTCACCGTGGTAACCGCCCCCCTCGCGGTTAGGCTAGCTACTTCGGGTGAAACCAACTCCCATGGTGTGACGGGCGGTGTGTACAAGGCCCGGGAACGTATTCACCGCGGCATGCTGATCCGCGATTACTAGCGATTCCGACTTCATGCTCTCGAGTTGCAGAGAACAATCCGAACTGAGACGGCTTTTTGGGATTGGCTCCCCCTCGCGGGTTGGCAACCCTCTGTACGCGCCATTGTATGACGTGTGAAGCCCTACCCATAAGGGCCATGAGGACTTGACGTCATCCCCACCTTCCTCCGGTTTGTCACCGGCAGTCTCATTAGAGTGCTCACCTAAAAATGTAGCAACTAATGACAAGGGTTGCGCTCGTTGCGGGACTTAACCCAACATCTCACGACACGAGCTGACGACAGCCATGCAGCACCTGTGTTGAGGCTCCCTTTCGGGCACCAAGCGATCTCTCACAAGTTCCTCACATGTCAAGGGTAGGTAAGGTTTTTCGCGTTGCATCGAATTAATCCACATCATCCACCGCTTGTGCGGGTCCCCGTCAATTCCTTTGAGTTTTAACCTTGCGGCCGTACTCCCCAGGCGGTCAACTTCACGCGTTAGCTTCGTTACTAAGGAAGTCTCCTCCCCCAACAACTAGTTGACATCGTTTAGGGCGTGGACTACCAGGGTATCTAATCCTGTTTGCTCCCCACGCTTTCGTGCCTGAGCGTCAGTGTCGACCCAGGGGACTGCCTTCGCCATCGGTGTTCCTCCTGATATCTACGCATTTCACTGCTACACCAGGAATTCCATCCCCCTCTGCCGCACTCAAGCTCCTCAGTCACAAGCGCAATTCCCAGGTTAAGCCCGGGGATTTCACACCTGTCTTACAGAGCCGCCTGCGCACGCTTTACGCCCAGTAATTCCGATTAACGCTCGCACCCTCCGTATTACCGCGGCTGCTGGCACGGAGTTAGCCGGTGCTTCTTCTTACGGTACCGTCATCAATACAGGCTATTAACCTGCACCATTTCGTCCCGTACGAAAGCGGTTTACAACCCGAAGGCCTTCTTCCCGCACGCGGCATGGCTGGATCAGGGTTGCCCCCATTGTCCAAAATTCCCCACTGCTGCCTCCCGTAGGAGTCTGGGCCGTGTCTCAGTCCCAGTGTGGCTGATCATCCTCTCAGACCAGCTACGGATCGTCGCCTTGGTGAGCCGTTACCTCACCAACAAGCTAATCCGGCATCGGCCGCCCCTCGAGCGCGAGGCCCGAAAGTCCCCCGCTTTCCTCCTCAGAGCGCATGCGGTATTAATCCGGCTTTCGCCGGGCTATCCCCCACTCCAGGATACGTTCCGATGTTCTACTCACCCGTTCGCCACTCGTCGCCAGGCCGAAGCCCGCGTTACCGTTCGACTTGCATGTGTAAAGCATGCCGCCAGCGTTCAATCTGAGCCAGGATCAAACTCTTTAGTTCGATCTTGAAATTACTCATAAAACGGAATTGAAGTGAACTTCACTTCTGTTCCATGAGCGTTTTGAGTCCAAGGGACTTTTCAGCCCTCGCCTCCAAACGCCCACGCTTATCGGCTGTATTTTGTTAACGAACCACTCGCCTCAGATCAAGCCTCTCAGCTTAACCTTCAAACCCCGCCGCGATCAGCAGAGCCTCGCATTATGACACAGATTTTGTGAGGGCGTCAAATTTCAGAAGAAATTTTTTGCCTCGGTCTGTGCCGCTTCGTCAACCACCTCGGTGTGCCAGCCAGGCCAGCGACCGTTGTCAGTGATCAGCGAAGCCTTGCAGTATACACAACTTTCTGCGCGATGGTCAAAGCCATCCGGCACATTGTTTCGAGGGTTCGATAATCACCGCCCGTCCCGCCCTCTGCACACCTTCTCATGGCTTTGCTCACTCTGCAGAACGCCCAGCTGGCCCACGGCCACTGGCCGTTGCTGGATCACACCGACCTCGCACTCGAAGCCCGCGAGCGCGTGGGATTGATTGGCAGGAACGGAGCGGGCAAATCGTCTCTGCTTCGCGTCCTGGCGGGCCATGAGCGCCTGGATGACGGCGCGCTGCAAGTGCAAACGGGACTGCGCATCGCCTTCGTGGCTCAGGAACCGTCGTTGCAGGATCAGCACACGGTGTTCGAGGCGGCAAGTGTCGGCCTCGCGGAGGCCATGGCGGCACGCGAACGCTACACCCGGGGCGCCCCGGGCGAGGATCTCGATGCCTTGCAGGCGCGTATTGAAGCATTGGACGCTTGGAATTGGGAGGCCCGTGTCGCTGAGACCTTGGATCGCCTGCACCTGGACCCTCAATCGCAGGTCGGCGCGCTGTCGGGTGGCAATCGCAAGCGCGTGGCGCTCGCGCAGGCGCTCGTCAGCCGCCCCGACGTGCTGCTGCTCGATGAGCCCACCAACCACCTGGATCTCGACAGCATCGCCTGGCTGGAGTCGCTGCTGCTCGAATTCCCGGGCTGTACCGTGACCATCAGCCACGACCGCGCTTTTCTGGACGCGGTGACCACGCGTATCGTGGAACTGGACCGCGGGCGCCTGCAAAGCTACCCGGGCAACTTCGCGCAGTATCAGGCACTCAAGGAGGAGCAACTGGCGCAAGAAGCCGTGGTGAACGCCAAGGCCGACCGCCTGCTGGCGCAGGAAGAGGTCTGGATCCGCAAGGGCGTGGAGGCGCGACGCACGCGCGCTCAAGGGCGCATCACCCGGTTGGAGCACCTGCGCACGCAACGCGCCGGCCGGCGCGAGGCGCTGGGTCGCGTGAAGCTGGAGCTCGACAGCGGCGCCGCCAGCGGAAAGCTGGTGGCCGAGCTGCTGAACGTGGGCAAGGGGTTCGAGCAGGCCGATGGCCAGCGCAGAGTGGTGGTGCGGGACTTCTCCGCCACCATCCTGCGGGGCGACAAGGTGGGAGTGATCGGCCCGAATGGCGCAGGCAAGACCACGCTGCTGAAGCTGATCCTCGGCGAATTGCCGCCCGACGCCGGCACGGTGCGCCTGGGCAGCCGGCTCACGGTGGCGTACTTCGATCAGATGCGCGAGCAGCTCGACCTGAACGCCACGCTGGAGGACTTCATCAGTCCGGGCAGCGAGTGGATCGAGATCAACGGCAAGCGCACGCACGTCAAGAGCTACCTGGGCGACTTCCTGTTTTCGCCCGCGCGCGCCAACGCGCCGGTGCGCACGCTCTCGGGCGGCGAGCGCAACCGACTGCTGCTGGCCCGCCTGTTCGCGAGACCGGCCAATGTGCTGGTGCTCGACGAACCCACCAATGACCTCGACATCGACACGCTCGAGCTGCTGGAGGACCTGCTTCAACGGTATGAAGGCACGGTTTTCCTGGTGAGCCACGACCGGCGCTTTCTCGACAACGTGGTGACGAGCACGCTGGTGGCCGAGGGCGAAGGCCGCTGGCGTGAGTACGTGGGCGACGTGCAGGACTGGCTGACCCAGTCGGCGCGCGCCACACCAGCGACACCGCCGCTCGCGGCCACACCGCCCAAACCGACGGCAGCCGCCCTCCCGGCGAGCGAGGCGCCGCGCCGCAAGCTCAGCTACAAGGAACAGCGCGAACTCGACGCGCTGCCCGCGCGCATCGCGGCGCTGGAGGCCGAACAGGCCTCACTCTCGGCCGAGCTTGGCGACGGCAGCCTCTACGGCACCAATCCCGCGCGCGCGGCCGACGTGTCGCAGCGTCTGGTGGCCGTGGAAGAGGAATGGCTGGCCGCGCTGGAGCGCCAGGAAGCGCTGGGCACGCGCTGACCCCTCACACGATCAGGACGCGCCCACGCGGCGCGAGAAGGTGCGCCAGAACGTCGCGTCCTGTGTGGTGGCGAAGTTGATGCGCATGAGCGTGCTGGGCGTGCGCGCCGCGTGAAAGAGTGCCCCCGGTGCGATGAGGTAGCCGTCATCGAGCAAGCGCTGGGCGAGCGCATCCGTGTCCACGCCGGTGTCAACCCAGCCGAACAAGCCCAGGGGTTCGGCCGCGAAGCGGCAGCCCGCGCCCAGCGCCAGCTTGACGCTGCGCGTGCGAGCGGCATCGAGCCGCGTGCGCACACGCTCGGCGTGCCGGCGCAATTGCCCTTGCTCGATGCAGTGCGCCAGCGCCTTCTCCAGCAAGGCGGGCGTGGTCAGGGTGCTCAACAGTTTGGTGTCGAGCAGCGGCTCGAGCAGGCCCGGCGGCGCGGCCAGGAAACCAATGCGCCAGTTGGGCGCGAGGATCTTCGCGAAGCCGCTGACATAGATGGTGCGCTGCAGGCCGTCCAGGGCGCTCAGTCGCGTGCTGTGCTCGGGGGCGAGGTGGCTGTAGGTGTCGTCTTCGACGATGTGGAAGTTGTGTTGCTGGGCCAGTTGCAGCAGGCGGTGCGCCACGCCGGGCGAGAGGCTGTAGCCCGTGGGGTTGTGCAGCACGCTCACGCTCACGAATAGCTTGGGCCGGTGCGCCTCGGCCAGGCGTTGCATCACCGCCAGGTCCGGGCCATCGGGACCGCGCGGCACGGTGAGGATGCGCATGCCCAGCGCCGCGAGGCGCGCGAACTCCACCGCCCAGCCGGGCTCTTCCACCATGACCGGATCGCCAGGGCGCAGCAGGGTGCGGCTGACGATGTCGAGCGCGTGCGTGGCGCCTACGGTGGTGATGATCTGCGCAGGATCGACCGGCACACTGATTGCAGCCAGCTTCTGCGCGAGCACGCGGCGCAGCCCCTCGTCGCCGCGCGGCTCGCCGTAACTCAGCGACGTTTCATTGAGCGCGCGCGTCGACGCCACGCGCCGCACGGCGGCCGGCATGAAGGTCGACTCCAGCCAGTCGGGCGGGAACACGCCCATCCCCGGCTGCGGCTTGTCGCTCACCTGGTGGAACATGCCGCGAATGAGCGCCGTGGCGTTGATGGGGCCTTGGGCTGGCGGTACGGGCGCCGCGTGGCGCGGCTCGCTGCGCGGCGCGATCGGCTCGCGCACGAAAAAGCCCCGCTGGCGCTGCGCCTGCACCAGCCCCTGGGCCAGCAACAGATCGTACGCAGCCACCACGGTGGACGGGCTCACGCCGTGCTGCGCGGCGCAGGCCCGCACGGAGGGCAGGCGAGCGCCCGGCACCAGCAGCCGCTGCCGGATGCGGTCGGCGTAGCGCTCGGCCAACTGCTCGGTGAGCGACTGGTTCGCGGTTTTCATCAGCATGGGCGGGCTCCTCACTGTATTGCCTCTTGCGGCCATACAGAACACGAGATTGAATGGGCGAACTGTACTGGTTCTGTATTGATCTCCGAAGGTACATTGAACCTCCCCACTGCGCCAGCCTGTTGTCCATGTCCGCCCCCGAACTGACCGCCCTGCTGATCTTTTGCACCGCGATGAGCTTTTCGCCGGGCCCCAACACCACGCTGTCCACCGCGCTGGCGGCCAACTTCGGCCTTCGGCGCGCCCTGCGCTTCTGTCTGGCCGTGCCCACGGGCTGGACGCTGCTCATGCTGGCCAGCGGCCTGGGCGTGGGTGCGCTGATCGCCGGCGTGCCGCCGCTGCGCTGGGCCGTGAAGCTGCTGGGCGTGACCTACATGCTTTGGCTGGCCTGGCAGCTCGCGCGCACCGCGCGCCTGTCGCAAGCGGACCCCGCCCGCCTGCAGGTGGGCTTCTGGCAGGGCGTGGGACTGCAGTTCGTCAACATCAAGGCCTGGATGCTCGCGCTCACGCTCAGCGCGGGCTGGGTGATCAGCAGCGCGGGCGCGCCCGCGCCGAACCCGGGCGAGCGGCTGTTCATCGTCTGTCTGGTGATGCTGTTCTTCGCCTTCGTCAGCAACTTCCTCTACGCCCTCATCGGCTCGCTGCTGCGCGAGTGGCTCGCGCGAGGCGCGCGCCTGCTGTGGTTCAACCGCGCACTGTCGGGCGTGCTCGTGGTCACCGCCTTGTGGATGCTCACCGTATGACGAACGACGAAACGCGCGGCTGGTTGCTGGGCCTGGTCGGCGTGGCGGTCTTCGGCCTCACGCTGCCCATGACGCGCCTGGCCACTGGCAGCCTGGAAGCGCCCCAGCTCTCGCCCTGGTTCGTCACCTGGGCCCGCGCGGCCATCGCCGGCGGGCTGTCGCTGGCCTACCTGTGGGCCACGCGCTCGCCGTGGCCGCAGCGGGCGCACCGCGGTCCGCTCGCGCTCGCGGTGCTGGGCAATGTGATCGGCTTCCCGCTGCTGCTGGGCTGGGCGCTGCGCCACGTGACGGCCAGCCACGCCGCCGTGTTCACCGCGCTGCTGCCGCTGGCCACCGCGGCGGTGGCCGCCTGGCTGCTGCACCAGCGCGCACGCCTGGGGTTCTGGCTGTTCGCCGGCCTGGGGAGCGCGCTGGTGGTGGTCTACAGCCTGCTGCGCGCGCACCAGATGGGCCACGGCTTCGGCTTGAGCTGGGCCGACACGCTGCTGGTGGGGGCGGTGCTGGCCGCCGCCCTGGGCTACGTGGGCGGCACGCGGGTCACGCCTGCGCTGGGCGCCGAGCGCGTCATCAGCTGGGTGTGCGTGCTGGCGCTGCCCGTCACCGTGCCGGGCGCCCTGCTCACCTGGCCCGAACAGGCGGTCAGCGCGAGCGCCTGGCTCGGGCTCGGCTACGTGGCGGTGTTTTCCATGTGGGCCGGCTTCTTCGCCTGGTTCCGAGGGTTGGCCCTGGGTGGCGCCCTGCGCGTGAGCCAGCTCCAATTGCTGCAACCCTTCATCAGCATCGCCGCGGCGGTGCCGCTGCTGGGCGAGCGCCTGGACGCGCTCACCCTGGTTTTCTCGCTGGCTGTCGTGGCCAGCGTGTTCGTGGGCCGGCGCCTGGGTGCAGCGCCGGCCTCGCCCTCCCTGCCCACCACCAAGGCACTCACATGACCGCCACCACCCACTGGACCCTGGCCCGCCGCGCCGAGCGCATGAACCCCTCCGTGATCCGTGAAATCCTCAAGGTCACCGAAAAGCCCGGGATCATCAGCTTCGCCGGCGGCCTGCCCTCGCCGCAAACCTTCCCGGTCAGCGCTTTCGCCGAGGCCTGCGCAGAGGTGCTGCAAAACGACGGACGCGCCGCGCTGCAGTACGCCGCCAGCGAAGGCCATGCACAACTGCGCGAATGGGTGGCGAGGCAACTGCCGTGGACCGTGGACCCGGCGCAGGTGCTCATCACCACCGGCAGCCAGCAGGGCCTGGATCTGGTGGCCAAGGTGCTGATCGACACCGGCAGCCGCGTGCTGGTGGAGACGCCCACCTACCTGGGCGCGCTGCAGGCCTTCACGCCGATGGAGCCGCGCTTCGTCGGCGTGGCCAGCGACGCCGAGGGCATCGACGTCGACGACCTGCGCCGCCAGGCCCCGGGCGCACGGTTCCTCTACGCGCTGCCCAACTTCCAGAACCCCACTGGCCGCACCATGAGCGAGGCGCGCCGCGCCGCACTGGTGCAGGCCGCGGCCGAGGCCGGCCTGCCCATCGTGGAAGACAACCCCTATGGGGACCTGTGGTTCGACGCGCCGCCGCCCGCGCCGCTGACCGCCCGCAACCCGGACGGCGGCCTCTACCTCGGCTCCTTTTCCAAGATCCTGGCGCCCGGCCTGCGCCTGGGCTTCCTGGTGGCACCGCCCGCTCTGTACCCCAAGCTGCTGCAGGCCAAGCAGGCCGCCGACCTGCACAGCCCCAGCTTCAACCAGCGCCTGGTGAGCGCGGTGCTGAAGGACAGCTTCCTTGAGCGCCACGTCCCCACCATCCGCGCGCTCTACGCCTCGCAGTGCCGGGCCATGCTGGCCGCCCTCGAGCGCGAGATGGCCGGCCTGGGCGTGCAGTGGAACGCGCCCGATGGCGGCATGTTCCTCTGGGTGCGCCTGCCCGAGGGCATGGACGCCACCGCCCTGCTGCCGCACGCGGTGGAGCGTGGTGTGGCCTTCGTGCCTGGCGCGCCCTTCTTCACCGACGCGCCCGATACGCGCTCGCTGCGCCTGTCCTTCGTCACCGCCACGGTGGAGCAGATCGACCGCGGCATCGCCGCGCTGGCGCAAACCGTGCGCGAACACCTGCCCACACCGGTCCCTGCATGAGCCTGCACCTCTGGGGCCGACTGAGCTCCATCAACGTGCGCAAGGTCGTGCTGTGCGCGCAGTGGCTCGGCCTGGAGCTGCCACGCAGCGACGCCGGCCTGTCGTACGGCGTGGTGGACACGCCGGCCTACCGGACCATGAACCCCAATGGCCTGGTGCCCGTGCTGCAGGACGGCGACTTCACCCTCTGGGAAAGCAACACCATCCTGCGCTACCTGTGCGAGCGCCAGGGCCGCGGCATGCCCGCCGACCTGCGCACGCGCGCCGAGGCCAATCGCTGGCTCGACTGGCAACAGACCACGCTCAACCGGGCCAGCGGCCCCGCCTTCGTGCAGTGGATCCGCACCCCGGCCGAGCGGCGCGACATGGCGGCGATCGAGGCCTCGGTGCGCGCCAGCGAGCCGCTGTTCGAACTGCTCGACGCCCATCTCGCTCATCGCCCGTACATGGCGGGCGACGAGGTCTCCGCGGCCGACTTCCCCATCGCCTGCGAACTCCACCGCTGGTTCGGCCTGCCGCAGGCGCGGCCGGCCTGGCCCCACCTTGAACGCTGGTACGCCGGCTGGCTGGCGCAGCCCTGCAGCCGCGGCGTGCTCGATCTCCCTCTTGCCTGAACCATGACCACCCGCCCCTTCCAGCAAGTCGACGTCTTCACCGCCACCCCCTGCCTGGGCAACCCGCTCGCCGTGGTGCTCGATGGCAGCGGCCTGAGCACCGGGCAGATGCAGGCCTTCACCGACTGGACCAACCTGTCGGAATGCACCTTCGTGCTGCCGCCCACGCAGGCCGGCGCCGATTACCGCGTGCGCATCTTCTGCCCCGGGCGCGAACTGCCCTTCGCGGGCCACCCCACGCTGGGCACGGCGCACGCCTGGCTCGCCGCGGGGGGAAAGCCCCAGGGCGAGGACATCGTGCAGGAATGCGGGGTGGGCCTGGTGCGCATTCGCCGCGACGGTGCGCGCCTGGCCTTCGCGGCGCCGCCGCTGCGCCGCTCGGGACCGCTCGACGAGGCCGACGTCGCGCTGATCGCGCGCGGCCTGGGCATCGCCCGCGAGGACGTGCTGTCGCACAGCTGGTGCGACAACGGCCCAGGCTGGCGCGCGGTGATGCTGCGCAGCGCCGAGCAGGTGCTGGCGGTGAAACCCAATGCCACCGTGCTCGCCGGGCTGGACATCGGCGTGGTCGGCCCGCGCGCCAAGGTGGGCGTTGTCGGGAAATTGGAATCGGACCCCGATTTGCTGTTCGAATCTGACCCCGATGTGCTGTTCGAGGTGCGCGCCTTCTTTCCGGGCAACAACGGCATCGCCGAGGACCCGGTGACGGGCAGTCTGAACGCCGCGCTGGCGCAGTGGCTGATCGGCGCGGGCATGGCTCCCGAGCGCTACGTGGCCAGCCAGGGCACCGCGCTGCGGCGCGCCGGGCGCGTGCACATCCGGCGCGACGCGGACGGCACGGTCTGGGTCGGCGGCGACTCCGTCACTTGCGTGCAAGGCACGGTGCAGCTATGAACGCCGCCTTCGACCACCTGGTGGTCGCGGCGACCACACTGGCCGAGGGCGTGCACTGGTGCGAAACCACCCTGGGGCGCCCGCCCGCGCCCGGCGGCGCGCACGCGCTGTTCGGCACCCACAACCGCCTGCTGCGGCTCGACGGCGCCGAGCGCACCTACCTCGAGCTGCTCGCCATCAACCCGGCGGCCAGACCCACGCGCGCGCCGCCGCTCAAGCGCTGGTTCGACCTGGACGATCCCTCTCTGCGCGAGCGCCTGCGCGCGCACGGCCCGCAGCCCATCCACTGGGTCGCGCGCGTCGACGACATCGAAGCCGCCCGCACCGCCTGGCTCGCCCAAGGCATCGACCCCGGCCCGGTGCTCACCGCCTCGCGTGAGACGCCGCGCGGCCTGCTGCAATGGCGCATCACCGTGCGCGACGACGGCGCGCGCGGCTTCGACGGCCTCCTGCCCACGCTGATCCAGTGGGGTGGCATCCACCCCGTCGCCACGCTACCGCCCAGCGGGCTGCAACTGCGCGAGCTGTCGCTGGCGCACCCGCGCGCGGCGGCACTCAACGCCGCCCTGGCCGCCATCGGCCTGCCCGGACTGCGCGCGCGCGAAGCCGAGGCATCCCTCGGCGTACACCTGCACGACGGCCGGCTGTCCCTGCGCCTGAGCACCACCCCATGAGCATCACCCTGCCCTCTCTTGACGAGATCGAACGCGCCGCCGAAACGGTGTACCGCGACTTCGCGCCCACGCCGCAGTACCCCTGGGCCACGCTGAGCGCGCGGCTGGGCGCCACCTGCTGGATCAAGCACGAGAACCACACGCCGGTGGGCGCGTTCAAGATCCGCGGCGGCCTGACGTACTTCGACCAACTCGCGCGACGCGGCGCGCTGCCGCGCGAGGTCATCTCCGCCACGCGCGGCAACCACGGCCAGAGCGTCGCCTGGGCCGCGCGCGCGCATGGGGTGGCGTGCACCATCGTCGTTCCGCACGGCAACTCGGTCGAGAAGAACGCCGCCATGCGCGGCCTGGGCGCGACCCTCATCGAACACGGCGACGAGTTCCAGGTCGCGCGTGAACACGCCATCGCGCTCGCCGCTGAACGCGGCGCGCACATGGTGCCGAGCTTTCACACCGAACTGCTGAGCGGCGTGGCCACCGCGTGGTGGGAGTTCTTCCGCGCCGCGCCCGGACTCGACGTGGTCTACGTGCCCATCGGCCTGGGCTCAGGCGCCTGCTCGGCCATCGCGGCCCGCAACGCGCTGGGTCACCGGGCGCGCATCGTGGGCGTGGTGAGCACGGGCGCCACCACCTACGCCGACTCGCTCGCCGCGCGCCGCGTGGTGGAAGCGCCGGTGAGCACGGTGCTGGCCGACGGCATGGCTTGCCGCGTGGCCGAAGCCGCCGCCCTGGCCCCGCTGGCCGATGGACTGGACCACCTGGTGAAGGTGAGCGACGAAGAAGTGGCCGAGGCCATGCGCGCGCTGTTCGCCGACACGCACAACGTGGCCGAGGGGGCCGGCGCCGCGGGCTTCGCGGCGGCGTGGCAGGAGCGTGAGCGCATTCGCGGCCAGGTGGTGGGCGCCGTGCTGAGCGGCGGCAACGTGGACAGCGCGGTGTTCGCGCGCGTGCTCAGCTCTGGGGCGCGTTGACCAGGCGCGCCACGATCTCGCAGAACTGCTCGACCGCGTCGGTCTTGAACACCACCTCGCGCACACCGGCGGCGCGCGCCTCGGCCTGCAGCTCGTCGGTGATGTAGCCCGAGGCCACGGCCACCGGCAGGCGGGGATCGAGGGCCAGCGCCTCGCGGGCCACCTCCAGGCCCGACATGCCCGGCATGTTGTAGTCGGTCAGCAGCAGCGCGAACTCGCCGGGCTGGTCGCGCAGCGCGGCCAGGGCATCGGCCTGCACCGACAGGGCCGTCACGCGGTAGCCGCGCCGCTCCAGCAGGCGGCGCACCAGGAAGACGAGCGTGTCGTCGTCGTCGAGGTAAAGGATGTGGGGCTTGGCCTCGCTCGGGGCCGGCGCGTCGGGCTGGGGCTGGGTGTGTTCCACGGCGGGCATTGTGACGGGTTTGTCCCCGGCTGTGAGCGCCTCGGTGGCCAGGGGCGGCAACCACAGCGAGATGGTGGTGCCCTTCTGTGGCGTGCTGCACACCTCGATGTGGCCGCCGTGGGCCTCCACCAGCCCCAGCACCACCGACAGGCCCAGGCCGGTGCCCTGGCCCACGGGCTTGGTCGTGAAGAAGGGCTCGAACATGCGGCGCTGCACCTGCTCATCCATGCCGCAGCCGTCGTCGATGACGCGCAGGCGCACCGCCGGTTGCCCGGCCTCGCGGCAGGCCTGGGCCAGTGCGGCGGGCAGGCGCGGGTCCGCCGCGGGCACGCCATCCAGCGCGATCTCGATGCGTCCGCCGCGGGCGGGCAGCGCGTGCAGCGCATTGGTGCCCAGGTTCACCAGCACCTGCTGCAGTTGCGTGGCGTCGCCGGAGACCTCGGGCAGCGGCGGCTCGATGGACTGCACCAGTTGCACCTGCGAGGGCAGGGCCGCGCGCAGCAGTGCGCAGGACTCCACCACCACCGCGGCCAGCGGCACCCGCGCGCGCGCCAGCGGCTGCTGGCGGCTGAAGGTCAGGATCTGGCGCACCAGCTCGCGCCCGCGCCGCGCGGCGGTGCTGATCTCGCCCAGGCTCTCGTGCGCCGGCGCGTCGGCCGCCAGGTCCTCGCGCGCGAGGTCGGCGTTGCCCAGGATCGCGGTGAGGATGTTGTTGAAATCGTGCGCCACGCCGCCGGCCAAGGTGCCCAGCGCCTGCATCTTCTGCGACTGCGACAGCCGCGCCTCCAGCGCCTTCTGCTCCGACTGCGCGTCCTTCATGGCGGTGATATCGATGAAGGTCAGCACCACCCGGCGCAGGCCGCCCTGCGAGTCGCTTTCCGGGTAGCCGCTGCACAAGGCCCAGCGCAGCCGCGCACCGCCGTCGATGGGCAGGCCCACCACCACGTCGCGCACCGGCTGGCCCGTCAACAGCACGCGCTCGAACGGCCGGTCGTGCCGGCGCAGCGGCTGACCGGACTCGTCGAGCATGCGCCAGCTTTCGTAGCTCGGCTCGGGCACCACGCCGTCGGCGCCCACCTCGCTCCAGGTGAGGAAGCGCCGCGCGGCGGTGTTCATGCGCCACAGCGTGTGGTCGGGGTGGAACACCATCACGCCCGCGTCCAGGTTGTCCACCAGGCGCTGCAGATCCGCCTCGCGTTGGCGCTGCACGGCACGCGCGGCCTGCGCCTCGTCGCGCAGCCGCAGCATGAGCAGGCACTGGAAGGCCAGCGCGCACAGCAGGTAGGCGACGAGAAAGCAGAAGGTGAGCAGCGTGATCGTCGGCAGGAAGGGCCGCTGCAGCACCACGCCCAGCAGCAGGTACCCCAGCAGGATGGCCACCTTCAGCCACAGGACCCAGCTCAGGGTGCGGAATTCCACCGGCACCGGCCAGGGGCGGTGCGTGCGCGCATCGCCGATCATCATCAGCAGCAGGGCCAGGTTGGTGCCGATCCACAACAACTGGCGCGCGGGCAGGCTGTCGACGACCTCGATGAAGACGATCATCACCAGCCACTCGACCGCGATCAGGGCCAGCACGCCGGTCATCAGGCGGCGCACCGACAGGCCCAGATAGGCGCGGAAACCCACCCACAGCAGCGCGAAGGTGAGCGTGAACAGCAGGTTGCTCAGCGGCAGCCCCACCCAGGCGGGCAGCAGCGGACGCACGCTCATGGCAATCGACGCGATGGTGTGCGTGAGGCAGGCCAGGGCCCACCAGCCCAGGCCGCCCACGTGGGGCAGCCGCCGGTGCTGGGTCCAGAAGGCCAGGCCGATGACGATGTCGATGCCGGTCCACACGGCATACAGCGTGGGCAGGTGAAGCGACATGGAAGGGGCGGGAAACCGGTGGGAATCGGCGGTGGCGGAACGCGGCCCGCCGGCGCGGGGCGCGCCTTTGGGGAGAATGGACCATTGCAGCACGCGCTCCCGCGCGCGAGCGCCGGATAAGCGGCACGAAAACCGCGCAAACGCCGGCCTCGCGCCGCCGGCACTTTCACCCAGGTGACACCTCGGCTCGAGGCAGTCGCTGTCGAGACAAAAGCGATCGCGCCGCGCCGCCCAGAATCGCGCCATGGGAACGCTATACCTCGTGCGGCACGGACAGGCCTCCTTCGGTGCCGCCGATTACGACCAACTCAGCGAGCTGGGCCAGCGCCAGTCGCAGCGACTGGGGCGCTACTGGGCCGAGCGCGGGCTGCGCTTCGACGCCGTGGTCACGGGTTCGCTGCGCCGCCACGCGCAGACCTGGGCCGGCATCGCCGAGGGCGCCGGCCTGGCGCTGGAGCCGTTGGTGATGCCGGGCCTGAACGAGTACGACGCCGACGCGGTGATCCGCTGCATCCACCCGCAGCCGCTGCAAAAGCCCGACACGCCCGAGCTTTACCGCCACCACTTCCGTCTGCTGCGCGACGGCCTCGCGCAGTGGATGGCCGGCACCGTGAGCCCGCAGGGCATGCCGTGCTACGACGACTTCGCGCGCGGCATCGCCGACGCGTTGGACCACGTGCGCGGCACGCACCACCAGCAGAACGTGCTCATCGTCTCCAGTGGTGGGCCGATCGCCACCGCCGTGGGCCAGGTGCTGGGGCTCAGCCCCGAGGCCTCGATCGAGTTGAACCTGCGCATCCGCAACAGCGCCGTGACCGAGTTCCAGTTCACGCCCAAGCGGCACAGCCTGCTGACGTACAACACGCTGCCGCACCTGGATGGGGCGGACTACAAGGACTGGGTCACGTATGCGTGAGCCCCGGGGGCGGGTCACATCCGCCTGAGCGTATCCGCCGGCAGCTGATCCATCTCCACCAGCAGCTTCGCCAGCGCCCGCCCCGCCGCGTCCAGCAGCGCGCGGCCGTTCTCGGCCGTGGCCGCGCTGGCGTTGCCCACCGCGCCTGAGGGGTTGAGGTCCTGTGCCTGCCAGGCGAACTTTGCGCTGCGCCCGTTGCCCAGCGTCTCGAAGCGCTGCGCGCGCTGCTCGCTGCTGGAGGCGAAGTTGCGCGCCAGCTCCATGCGCACGCGGCCCGGGTTGAGCACGCGCATCAAAGCCGTTTCCACCTCGCCGGCGTGCGCGCCGAAGCGCTGCTCGTGCGCGGAGAACCGCGCATTCACGTCCTGCCCCTGCGCGTCGAGCAAGGGCAAGTGGAACCAGCTCGTGCTCACCACCAGCAGGCCGCGTCGCGCGCGCAGGTCGCGCGCCACCGGGTCGAGCAGGCCCACCTGCCCGCCGTGGGTGTTGAAGATCAGCAGCTTCTTGACGCCGGCGTCGGCCACGCACTCGGCCAGCTCGGTCCACAGGCGGATCAGCGTCTCGGCCTTGAGCGTGAGCGTGCCCGCGAAGGCCGTGTGCTCGGGAGAAAAACCCACGGCCTGCAGCGGCAGGAACAGCGCGGGCAACTCGTCAGGCAAGTGCGCCAGCGCGGTCTCGATCACGCCGCGCGCGATGTCCGCGTCCACCGACAGCGGCAGGTGCGGCCCGTGCTGCTCGGTGGCGGCCACGGGCAGCACGGCGATGGCGCGCTCGCGGTCGAGCGCCGCGAACTCGGCGGCGCTCAGGTCTTGCCAGTAGCGCGAGGAAGGGGTGGCGGCGGACATCGTCCGATCTTACGGGCGACGCCGCCTGAATGGCTCACGCCCGCGCGTCAGCGATACAGCCAGCCGCGCGACCACGGCAGCTCGCTCGCCATCCGACCCGAGGGCCGGCACAGCACCTGGAACAGGGCGATCTCGTCGTGCTCGAAGGCCCAGGCGCAGCCGGCCAGGTACACGCGCCAGATGCGCCAGGTCTTCTCGTCCACCATGGCGCGCAACGCGGCGGCCTTCGCTTCGAAGCGCTCGCTCCACAGCCCGCAGGTACGCGCGTAGTGGCGGCGCAGGTTCTCGATGTCGAAGGCCTCCAGACCGCCCTCCTGCAAGGTGCGCAGCACGGTGGCGATGTGCGGCAGCTCGCCGCGCGGGAATACGTAGCGCTCGATGAAGCTGCCACCGCCATGGGCGGTCTCGCCGTCGTTGGCGTCGGTGCTGGTGATGCCGTGGTTCATGGCCCAGCCGTCGGGCTTGAGCAGTTGGCGGATCTTCTGGAAGTAGGGCACCAGGTTGTCCAGGCCCACGTGCTCGAACATGCCCACGCTGGTGATGCGGTCGAAGGGCCCGTCCTTCACGTCGCGGTAGTCCTGCAGACGGATCTCGATGCGGTCCTGCAGGCCCGCGCGTTTCACGCGCTCGGTGGCCAGGTCGAACTGGTTCTGCGACAGCGTGACACCCACGCAGTGCGCGCCGAACCGCTGCGCCGCGCGCAACACCAGCGCGCCCCAGCCGCAGCCGATGTCGAGCAGGCGCTGGCCCGGTTGAAGCTGGATCTTGCGCAGGATGTGGTCGATCTTTTTCAGCTGCGCCTGGTCCAGCGTCTCGTCGCCGTTCTCGAAGTAGGCGCAGGAATAGACCATGTTCTCGTCCAGCCACTCGCCATAGAAGGCGTTGGAGACGTCGTAGTGGTACTGGATGGCCTCGGAATCGGTCTCGCGCGTGTGCTGGAAGCTGCGCTTGATGCGCCCCATGAGGCCGTTCTCGGGTTGGGCGTTGTCGGCCAGGCCGTGGGCCGCGGCCAGCACGTCGGCCAGTGAGCCCTCGACGTCGATCAGCCCTTCCACATAGGCGCGTCCGAGCGTGTCCAGGTTGGGGTCGATCAGCAGCGGCAGGCCGCTCGCGTCCTTCACGCGGATGGTGACCTGGGGCTGCTCGAAGCGGCCCAGGTCGATCGGGGTGCCCCCGTCGCGCCAGTACAGCCGAACCGGCAGATTGACCTTGTCTTGCATGCGCCGTGCCCAGGGCATCAGCGCCATTTCCACGATTGCTCCCATGCAGGCCCTCCAAAGGTGGTTTGACGTCAAGCCAAGTTGCGGTTGTACCGAAAAAACCGCGACCGTGAATCGCCGATGACAGTTCGGCACCATCGGCCCAATGGCAAAACCCGTGCCCGCCCAAAGACCCGGGCGGAACTCGGGCGCTGGCCTCCGCTCTTACCGCGGCGTTCACCGGCGCCCGACAATCCCCTGGTCATGACCCTGCCCCTCCCGACCCTGGCCGCGCGCGCGCGGCGCCTGCTGCTGGCCACCCTGGGCGGTCTGGCCCTGTGCCTGCCCGCCGCCGCGCCCGCACAGAACCTGGCCGCCCTCATGAAAGGCGCGCCCGCTAGCGGCGTGTTTCAGTCGGAGCAGACGCGCGCCGAACTGCTGGCCCACGCGCCCGAGGGCGCCGCCGCCGGCCGCACCGTCTGGCTGGGCCTGCGCCTGGACCACGCGCCGCACTGGCACACCTACTGGAAGAACCCCGGCGATTCCGGGCTGGCCACCGAACTGCGCTGGACCCTGCCCGAGGGCGTCAGCGCGGGCGACATCGACTGGCCCACGCCACGCAAATTCCCCATCGGCACCCTGGCCAACTACGGCTACGACGGCACCGTGGTGCTGCCCGTGCCGCTGACGGTGAGCGACAACTTTCGCGGCGAGGCCGTGGACGTGCGCCTGGACGCGAGCTGGCTGGTGTGCCGCCAGGAGTGCATCCCGGAGGAAGCGAGCTTCAGCCTGCGCCTGCCCGCCAACGCCGCCACCGGCGGCCACGGCGAGTTGTTCGCGGCCATGCGCGACGCCCGGCCGCGGGACCTGACAGCGGCCGGCAGCCAGGTCGAGCCCCAGGACGGCTTCCTGCGCGTGGCCCTGGACGGCCTGCCCGCCGCCTGGCGCGGGCGCGAACTGGAGTTCTTCCCCGAGCTCGGCGGCGTGATCGAGCCCGGCGCCGCCTGGACCCAGGCCTGGGACGGCGCGCGCTGGACCGCGCGCGTGCCGCTGTCGCCCCAGCGCTTCGACAGCCCGAGGGCCATGGACCTGGTGGTGGCGCCCGCCAAGCCCGCGGGCGACGGCCCCGGCGAGACCGGCGCGCGCCTGGCCGACGTCCCTGTGCAGGGCACCTGGCCGGCACCGGCACCGCTGCCCACGGCCGGCCTGCCCGACGCCCTGCAGGCCGCGCTCGACGCCAACGCCGCGCGCTCGGCCGCCGCCGCCTCCGCCGCGCCGGCCAATTCGCTCACCCTCGGCGCGGCGCTGATCGGCGCGCTCATCGGCGGCCTCATCCTCAACCTCATGCCTTGCGTGTTCCCGGTGCTGGCCATCAAGGTGACCGGCTTCGCGAAGCACGGCGGCGATGCGCGTGCGCACCGCGCCCACGGCCTGGCCTACACGGCGGGCGTGGTGCTGTCCTTCCTGGCGCTGGGCGGGCTGCTGCTGTCGCTGCGCGCGGCGGGCGAACAGCTCGGCTGGGGCTTCCAGTTGCAGAGCCCGGCGGTGGTGGCCGCACTGGCCACGCTGTTCACCCTCATCGGCCTGAACCTGGCGGGCCTGTTCGAGTTCGGCAAGGTGTTGCCCAGCGGCTTGGCCAGTCTGCAGGTGCGCCACCCCACGGCCGACGCCTTCCTCACCGGCGTGCTGGCCACGGCCGTGGCCTCGCCCTGCACCGCGCCGTTCATGGGCGCCTCGCTGGGCCTGGCCATCGCACTGCCCGCGCCGCAGGCCCTGCTGATCTTCGGCGTGCTGGGCCTGGGCATGGCCCTGCCCTACCTGCTCGCGAGCTGGGTGCCCGCCGTGGCGCGCGCCCTGCCGCGCCCGGGGCCGTGGATGGAGCGCTTCAAGCAGTTCATGGCCTTCCCCATGTTCGCCACCGTGGTGTGGCTGCTGTGGGTGCTGGGCCAGCAAAGCGGCATCGACGGCGCGGCCGCGCTGCTCATGCTGCTGGTGGCGCTGGCCCTGGCGATCTGGTCCCTCGGCCTGCGCGGCAAGGGCCGCGTGGTGATGGGGGGCGTGTCGCTGGCGGCGCTGCTGGCGCTGGCGGTGGGCATCGGCCCCAACGTGCTGCGTCCGCCGGACGGTGAGGCCAGCGCCAGCACGTCCACCGGCGTGGCCGGTCTGGCCTGGGAGCCCTGGAGCCCGCAGCGCCAGGCCGAGTTGCTCGCGCAAGGCCGTCCGGTCTTCGTCGACTTCACCGCCGCCTGGTGCGTCACCTGCCAGTACAACAAGCGCACCACGCTGGCCGACGAGCGCGTGCTGGGCGACGTGGCCGGCAAGAACGTGGCGCTGCTGCGCGCCGACTGGACCCGCCGCGACCCCGCCGTGACGCAGGCCCTGGCCGCGTTGGGCCGCAACGGCGTGCCGGTGTACGCCATCCACAAGAACGGCCAGCCCGTGCAGGTGCTGACCGAAGTGCTGAGTGTCGAGGAGGTCCGCACGGCGCTGGCCGCGCTCTGATCGCGCGCCGCCCGTCTTCCGTTGTTCGTCCACCGCAACCGTCCGACTGGAGCCACCATGAAACGCCGTCCGCTGATTGCCCTGGGTGCGCTGTCGCCCCTCACCGCCTTCCTGCCCGCCGCGCACGCGGCCGCCGTGGGCCAGGCCGCGCCCGACTTCACGCTCACCGACACGGCGGGCAAGCCGGTGAAGCTGTCCGACTTCCGCGGCCGGCACGTGGTGCTGGAATGGAACAACCCGGGCTGCCCCTTCGTGCGCAAGCACTACCAGGGCAACATGCAGGCGCTGCAGAAGGAAGCGGCGGACAAGGGTCTGGTGTGGCTGACGATCAACTCCACCGAAGACGCGAGCAGCGACTACCTGACGCCGCCGCAACTGGGCCGCTGGATGAGCGAGCAGAAGGGCATGCCCACGGCCACGCTGATGGACGAGGACGGCAAGGTGGGCCGGGCCTACGCGGCGCGCGTGACGCCGCACATGTACGTCATCGATCCGCAGGGCAAGCTGGCCTACGCGGGCGGCATCGACAGCATTCCCTCGGCACGGGTGGACGACATTCCCAAGGCCACCAACTACATCCGGCAGGCGATGACCGAGATCGCGGCTGGCAAGCCCTTGAGCGTGACCACCAGCCGGCCCTACGGCTGCTCGATCAAGTACGCGGTCTGATTGCCTCCTTCTTTCGCGTTGCAGCGTTCTTGGTTGGCGAGGCGGTTGCGCGCTTCTTCCTCGCGCTGACGGCTGGCGTGGTCCGNNCGAACCCCACCATCCGTCGAGAGTGACGCCCGAGCGCGCCACGACGAATCCGGGCTCCCCTTATTGGGGTCAGATTCCCCTTATTGGGGTCAGATTCCATTTAATCGCCAAGCGAAGGGAAGTCCGGTCTTCTTTGGCTGGCCCGTGCGCTACTGGGGTCGATGGTGCGGGTGTCCGGGCGCAGGCCCCATTCGCGCTTGCCACAGAGGGGGCGCGCCAGCCGCGGTGGT
>JABAOH010002012.1_pt3 | contig 23189 bp, 18 predicted proteins | sample 7062181 | NCBI WGS metagenome assembly JABAOH01 (sample SAMN14538630, study PRJNA623070) | marine sediment metagenome | biome: marine biome [ENVO:00000428]; feature: marine pelagic biome [ENVO:01000023]; material: deep marine sediment [ENVO:00002113]; isolation source: pool of 5 deep marine... | reverse complement strand
ACATCCATAAACAGAGACAAAGGCTGAAGAAAGAATTGGAATGAGTTTTCAGCAAAAAATTAAGAAACCGTTGATGCTTTTGTATCCAAACATCCTGCTCACCTTTTTCTTCTGAGAAGTCGTTAGGGTTGGTGATGTTATTGAATTCAAGTAATACTAATATCACCAATACCACTAAAATGTATATAAATCATGTTAAATCTAGGGGAAAATGGATAGTTTTGTCTACGTTATTGATTGCATAAAGCACCACTCTCGTTATTAATGCCCGGAAAAAGCTTCTTTTATGGCCATAAACCTCGTCATCTGTGAGTATAAATCGGTTTGGAGATAGGTCAGCACCCTTTGTGATTTGTTTGTGGCAACGTCGTGCTAGAGACTATAACGAAAAGTGGATACAAAAGCATCAACGAGGTTCCGCTAGAGTTGATTCAGCGAAACTTTTTTCCAAGGCCAAAAGGTTTATAAAATTTTCCCGATGTCGGCAGCATCAAAGATTTGATATCTCTTTCAGTCAAATCATTTTCCCAGAACTCAAAGCTCTTTGTCTTCGAAGATAGCACTCAACTCGATCCTTTCAAGGGTAAACCGTTCAACTATTTAGGGGAAAAACGGGAGATATGCTCATAAGATTCGGTGAACCCATGCACATCTCTCATTCACATTTTAGTTCACGCTCTAAAACATTAAGATAGACAAAAGAATCGAGTTCTTATTTTGGTAAAAAAATAACTGCATTATCCATGATTCACAAATGTTGACACAGAGACAGAGAACAAATGGGCATTCTACGGAAATAGCTAACCTAGCAGAATCTTAACATCTAATCAATATTCAACTATCGGCTATTCGCATCCGGAGTATTGCTTTGATGGACATTCATCAGAAGTTGGATCTGTTCATCTTTACTTTGTCATTCACGTTTTGCAAGGAATATGGTTGCTTTGACCAATTGTTAGAGGTAAAGAAGCTGAAATGAAATCATAGGTAGTGAGTAGACCCCACGTGCACAAAGGAATATTTCACGAATCCTTAGAGTAGGCGTTTCCGAAGCGCGTGCTACACGCATACAAGATTACCGAGGCAGAAATTAAAATATCCTTTGAGTAGCCAACTTTGCGGCACAACAAAAAACAGAAAAAAAGGACCACCTCAAGCTTTATAGGACCCTTTAATCTAACCAAACAGAAGATGAGGAAAAAAATCTAAAAGATTTCAAAATTTCGCTTTAATCTTTTTTATATTTTGTGAGGTCAAGGGTCTCGGCGATTAAAGCCATTTCTTTGAAACCTAGTGGCTTGTTAGTTGCTTTTAGGACTAAACGTTCTCTCCATCCACAATCTTTACACTCATATTTTATAGGGGTTAGAGCTAAGTGACTTGACAGGTCACCTTCCATAGTTCGAACCCTTTTAACTCGGGCGCTTTTACATTTTGGACAGATTTGTATATCTACAAAGTTTCCTTCCTCTTCCAATTCTTCTAAAATCTTGAGAAGTTCGGGAAAGGTCTCACTGACAATTTCTTTCTCTTCTGAGAGAATCAGTTGTTGCTTTTGCTTCTTCTTTTTCTTCTTCTCTTTAGTTCCCATTGTTCTATCCCCAGGAGCAAAATACTTTCAATACTGATCTTGATTATCTTCACTAGCGTGGTTAAGGCTTTTTCGTTTTCATGACTTTTGAAGTATAAACTTTAGGCGTTATAATTTATCAGTGCGTATGGAGAATCGATATTTGGTTTGGTACTTGTTGAGGGTTCCAAGGCGAACTGTAAAAGAATACGTCGAAAATTGGTAGAATACGGGTACAATCCCGAAACCATGGATGCAATTATAGATTTTTGCACTAGGTGATAATTGCGGAAAGCGGATTAAGATTCTAATTTTAGTCTTTTCATGTTTAGAAAACAAAGAGGCGTAATAAGAAACGTGGATTTCGATATTGTTCTAAAGCACTTGGTAGAGATAACTTGTTCAATTTTAATTTTGCAAGTTTTTCCATCTCTTCTTTCAGATTACAGACGAAAATTCTTTTTCACAAAGCAACACTAATCATGTTGGTTCCAATAGTTACCGTTGTTTTTTGGGTGGAGAATGCCAAAAAATAGAGGCTAAGGCATACGGACCTAATTTGGTTTCAAGATTTCCTTTACATGAGTTTGAAGAATATAAAAACAGAAGACAGACAATTCAAGTACATAATTTTAGGTTACCAAGCGCGCCCTCCAGTATTAGGTTCATGAACCTCAAAACCTGAATGCCGTGAAACGCTTACCCCATTTTTCGTATCAGCATTTGAAAGTAGCTACAATTGCTACTCAAACCTGTGGGCGCCTACGATTATTGTTCGCTCATTCTGTAATGGTCTCCAAGCTAATTGGCATGTGAAAAAAAGTATTTGGGGCGTTTCCAAGGGATTTTTTGCGTTTTTTATTTAAATGTTTCTTGAATTCGGTTCTTTTCGTCGTTTTCGAATAGAGAATAAACAAAGATTTTTGAAGGAATATTGAATAAGTTTCCGATTAGAATTCCAGATGCAACTTTTCATATAGACTAAGATGGAAGCAAAGGCTATCATTCTCTTTTTGAAATACGTTTAGATGACAGATACTTGGATTTTTGGTGGTTATATATGGTTCGAAATTATTCGTTGTTTCTTGATTTCCTTGTCGTGGTGGTAGCATTAATTTTGTTTAGGGGCGCATAGTAATAAGGCGCCAACTTTATTTCATGCGGATTTCCACTGTATCGCCGTCTTCGAGTGTAAAAGTCCCGCCAACTTTTTGTGGACTAAAGCGTAGGCGCTTTGACCATATTCTCGCATATGAAAATTGCTTGTAGAAGTCGCTGTGAATCTGTTTCGCTAAATCAAATATCGTGAATCCTTTTTTAACGGTGAAGGGTTTAGTGGACGGAACTCTCTTGTTAGGTTCTTTTGTGTAGACACGAATTATATCCAGCATCTCAAATATTGCAGGACCAATCTTCTCAAGTCCAAATTTGGTTTTGCAGGAGACTGGAAGGATTTTCATTTCTTCTCCGACAAGATCTTTCAGTTGTTCAATATTCTTCGCTGCGTTGGAAATGTCAATCTTGTTGACTATTACGACAGCTGGCCTATACACGGTGCCCTCAAAGACGGCGTCTTCAACATCATCTATGGTGGCTTCGCCTTGAATCTTGACAATAGCATCCCGTATACCATAACTCTTGAGAAGCCGCTCAACATCTTTTGAAGTACACTCAAGCAGGTATCCCAGAAGGATAATTTTTAACCCGGCGCCCATGTACTTTCTTTCAATCTCAACTCTGGCTTTGGGCTTTCGTGTTAGAACCCTTGCCTTCTCCAATTCCTGTGAGATTATAGAGAATTGTTCAATAGGATCTCGGGATAAGTCAATCATAAGAATGAGGCCGTCAGCGTTTCTCGCTGAGGTTAAGGTTTGTAGTCCCCAAACTCCTCTGTCTGCGGAGCCTTCCATCAGAGCTGGTGCCTCTACTATCTGAAACTGAAGGTCTTGATACTGGAACATGCCAGGCGTTGGCTCCTTGGTGGTATATTGGTAGTTGGAAATTTCCACTTTGGCGTTGGTTAGAAGAGAGAGGAGACTGCTTCGCCCAACGTTGGTAAGTCCTAAGATTACGATTTGGGCATCTCCTTCCTTTTCGACAAAGATTTTTGGTCCGCCAACTCCAGCTTTCTTGCGTTTCTTCTCGGTGATCTCCTTTCGAAGTATGGCAATCTTTCTCTTAACTTGGGCTCTCAGGTTTTCTGTGCCCTTGTGCTTAGGTACGAGACTTAAAAATTCTTGAAGTTTTTCGATTTTTTCTTCAGGTCTTCTTGCCTCAGAGGCTTCTCTCCATTTATGTTTGGCCTCTGCTGGAAGATTAGCGGGCATTGGTTAAACTTCCAATAGTAAGTCAAGGAGTCAATGGTATTATTTCTTTTCCCATGAACTCTCCTGGCTCTAAGCGTTCTTTGATTTGCAGGGTCAATTTGATTATTCAGAGATTTACTGAGCTTCAGCGCAAACGTAGCTTTTTTCTTGGAGTTCTAGTGGGCATCCGCCTCCACAGATTTGCAGCTGTGGGCAGTCTTTGCATTTTGGCTCCACGTATTCTTTCTTCCTAATGCGTACTGCAAGAGGGTGATTCCATATTTTTTTCCAATCATCTTTGAGGACATTGCCAAGGCTCTCAAAATAGCTTTGACAGGGATAAACGTCGCCATTTGGACCAATACACATGTTAATCATTGCGGCTGTGCATGATTTGACGCCTAAACCCAATTTGACGGGATCAAATCGGCAATATTGAGTTGGAGTATACCATAGAAACTTTAGTCCCAACTGACTTGCTTTGTCATGAATCTGTGGTAAAAGAGTATTCAGTGTCTCGAGAGGTAAAGCGAATTCTTCGCCTATTGTGTTGGCCTTTCCCGAGTAGATCAGGCTATTGCATCCAAAGGCGGCAACTCCGAGTCGTTTTAAAAATTCTATGGTTTCTAGGAAGTCTGAGGCGTTGTGTTTGCTTAGGGTTGTGTTTGTTGTTGCGTAGATCTGTGTTGGGATTATGTTTTTGATTCCAGCGACAGTCTCTTTCCAGCTGCCCTTGGTTCCGGTTATTAAGTCATGGATTTTGGGATTGTGTGATTCAAGGGTCACTTGAACGAAGTCTAGTCCAGTTTTCTCAAGGATTTCAACGTAGTTTTTGTCTTTCAGTTTTCTACCATTGGTGATGAGCCCAGTAACCAATCCTTTGTTTTGTCCGTAAAGCAATAGTTCAGGTAAATCTTCACGCAGGGTCGATTCGCCTCCAGTGAATGTCAGTATGAAGACACCGATTTGATGAAGGCGATCGATTACTTCTTTCCATTGTTTGGTGGTGAGCTCAGAAGTTTCATGTGGGCCTCCAGCATAACAGTGAATGCAATTGTTCTGACACCTAAAAGTTAGTGCCAAATCCATACGTAAGGGAGCTGAAAGCTCTTGGGTGAATGGTTCAACTCGTTCTACATCAAGGAAAGATACTGGACAGACTTCTTCAGTTTGCGCTAATGTGCTTACTGTGTAGATTAGCCTCTCGTAGTCAGCTCTGGCTGTTCTCTTATTCACCCTATATATGCGTCTGATTTTTTTTACGGCTTCATCTGTTGTCTTTCCTTGCATGAAGAAGAAAGCGTGGGCTGCAGCTGTCTCGTTTAAATATAGAACCGTGTTGGCATTGATGACTAATAGTCCTTGGCCATCTGGTTCTACACGAAGTTGAAGAGCCAAACCTTCGAAATCGCCTCTTCCCCGATAAGTGTATCGGCCTTGAGGGATCTTGGACGCACGAAATATCCTGTGCACAAAGTTCATAATCTTTAACTGCCTCCTTCAGCCCACTCCTCCGCCGGCACAAGCGCAAGCGCACGATACGCAAGCGCATACGCACGCGCAGGATGCACAAGCACATACACAGCTGGATCTATGATGAGCCGGTTTTGTTGAAGCTTTTGCAGCAGCTGGCATTGGGACGATTGCGTTGGCGAATTTTTCGAGGTTGGTAACAATTTTGTTTGAGGTGTTTTCCACAGCCGTTGCAATGTTATTCGCGAAATCGGCGCCCGGAATCTTGGGAGGCTTTGCAGCTTCAGTTGGAGCTTCTATATTTGGTTTGTAGGTGGGTTTGGGATGATAATGTCGATAGCTGTACCAGTACCAGAACCAGAACGGACTCGGCTCGAAGGCTTTGCTACTGAATGCAGTTTTGGTGCGCGATTGATAATTCGGATCCAGAAAGAGCCACAACAGTTGTTCATCGTAAGCTTTGGAGGCTAACTCCGGTGTTCCAGCCTGTTCAACTTGGTTCCATGCCTTCGCCACAATCTTTCGATAGTAGTCAATTGTGTCGCGTCTGCAGTAACCACGCAATTTTTCTTCAACAGTTTCTCTTAGAAAAACCACTGTTCGTGCCAATTTCTCTTCGTCGAGGATTCCATCCTCTTTTATTGCGTTGAGAAAGTCGATTTCATAGTATCGGAGAGGTGTTTCCGGAGTTCCAGTCTTGTTCTGAAATGGTTTCATGATTTTCAGGTTGATTGACGGGGAGGTGGATTCAACCCAGATTGCTCTCTTTTGTAGGAGACTGTAAAGGATTTCTGTGACTATTTGTGTTGGTTTTACATCGAGAAGGTATGAGGCCTCTACAGCTGTTAAGCCATGTCTTATTCCGAGGGTTTCTATACTAATTTTAGGTAACAGGTATTGTCTCTTTCGAACTACATAAATAACTGCGCCTATTACAGCAATTGAGGCTCCGAAAATCAAGAGTGCTGGTCCATATTGCTGCAAAAAGGCAACTACACCGGTTGGGCGTGTTTCGTAACTCTGCACATACTCTTTTGGGAAAGAGACTCCAAACATGTACTTCTGATTCGGCGAAAGATTTTCTCTTTGCCAGAAAATTGATAGTTGGTCATCTTCAGGAAATGTGCCGTTCCAAAGCTCTTTTGTTGTTGTTACGTTACCTACGGTGACCCCGGGAGGCAAAACAATCTGCACTTGAAGGTCGAGGACGCTTGCTTCTTCCCACCAAGTCGGTTTGAACTCCATTCCAACGTTTTCAGTCGTATCTTCGTATATCATTCGTGCAACGTTTGTAGTGAGGTTAAACCTCACAGTTTGCCCAGCTGGTAAGGGCTCGTAGAGGTTGACTTGAACCTTGTAGTCGCTTCCAGAACTCGCATCAGAGGTCTCGAGCGTGTGCCCATATTGATCCAAGGCGGTTCCTATTGTGAAATCGCTTTTTGGCTGGCCAATGTATACAAAGTTTATGCTGGGGCCAGAATCGAGTGTTATACTAATGTCGTAAAGAAGGTCTATGCTGCCGTTCTGCTTTATCCATATTTTTGCCCACTCGTGTTCCAGATGATATTCTCTCTGTGCTGCTGCAGTGCCCACAAACGCCATTAAAATCAATATTATTGATAATGCGAATAACAAGGAACGAGTCTTCACCATTTCGGTTCCTCAGCCACCTCAAAAGTTTGTCCACAATAGGGGCATGTTGCGTATGGCACGCCAGACACAATTTTTATGGTTTTTGTGTTCACAGAAGCCGAACAGTTGGGGCATTTGAGCGCAACGGCTTTCATCTCTCCTGACAATTCCAATCTTTGGACTATTGTCTTTTGCTTTTTGGTTATGTAATAAGCGATTCCGAAACCGACGACAAACAGCATAGCGGCAATAATCAATCTTGACGCCTTTACTTCAACTGAAATTGCTGCCCCGGTGGACCAAGCGAATATTATACCGAAGAAGAAAAGAACCGCGATAACAATTGCTCCCAATACCGTTTTGAGGTTCATGATTACATTTGATGTACCTAATGCAATTTAACCTTACCGCGCATGAGAAGAGGTCAACTTTCTTTTTTTCGGAGTCATCCGCTGAAAAACATTTAATCAGGAGTTTGGAATACGCACAAGGCTGCCTTCATGTAAATTCTTCATAAATAAGTAAATTTCACGGATTCTGCTTCTGAATTATTGGGTCTCCCAATATTCTCCCGCAAAATCCCCCTTTCTTCTGTATTTATATTCGACGCTGAGGGGTTAGAATTTAACCCCCATAGAAAATTTAGCATTCACGCTCTTGTGGGCATGAACATCTTTTTGCCTGCGTTTCAATTGGCGAAAAAACGACTTAAATAACAATTGTTGAGATCCAGCAATGTTTATATTCTAAGGTTCTCTGGATAGCTTGAAGAAATTATGTTTAAGCAACTAGGAAAAGAGGAGAGATCTAATGGCATATTTAACACAAACTAAAGGTGGGCAACCCGTCCTTATTTTGAAGGAAGGAGCTTCGAGAAGTAGAGGAAAAGAAGCCCAAAGAAACAATATTATGGCAGCCAAAGTAATTGCTGAAGCAATAAAATCTACTCTCGGACCAAGAGGTATGGACAAAATGTTAGTGAGTGGCATAGGCGACATAACAATAACCAACGATGGAGCAGCAATACTTGATGAGATAGATGTTCAACATCCAGCAGCAAAGATGATAGTTGAAGTTGCAAAAACCCAAGATGACATGGTGGGAGATGGAACAACAACTGCGGTGGTTTTATCGGGAGAACTGCTGAAAATGGCTGAAGAACTGCTCAATCAGAATGTTCATCCTACATTAATCGTTAGTGGCTATAGGAAAGCAGCTCAAAAGGCTCTAGAAGTCTTGGATAAGATCAGCCAAAAGGTGGACTTGGATGACAAAGAGACTTTAAAGAATGTTGCTAGAACAGCAATGGGAAGTAAAACTGTTGGTTCAGCACAAGAACACTTTGCCGCCATCGCTATCGACGCTGTTGGTCAGATAGCTGAAAAACGTGGAGACAAGTGGGTTGTTGACGTCGACAACGTTCAGATCATTAAGAAAGAAGGGAAAAGCCTTCAAGATACAAAGCTTGTAGGCGGTATAATATTGGACAAGGAAGTTGTTCACTCGGGTATGCCCAAAAGCGTGAAAAAGGCTCAAATTGCACTTATAAACACACCGTTAGAAGTTAAAAAAACTGAGGTTAGCGCGGAGATTAGAATACATGATCCTACTCAAATCACAGAGTTCCTCCACCAAGAAACTAACATGCTAAAGAGAATGGTTGAGAAGATCAAAAAGGCAAAAGCCAATGTGTTAGTTTGCCAGAAGGGCATAGACGATATGGCTCAACACTTCCTAGCAAAGGAAGGCATATTAGCGGTTAAAAGCGTAAAAGAGTCCGACATTGAAAAGCTCTCAAGAGCTACTGCTGGAAAGGTTGTAACAAACCTTGCTGATTTAAAAACGGAAGACCTAGGATATGCTGAACTTGTTGAGGAACAAAAAATCGGCGATGACAAGATGGTCTTCGTTGAAGGATGCAAAAATCCAAAAGCTGTTTCGATTCTGATACGGGCAGGTTTAGAGCGGATGGTAGACGAAGCTGAGCGTGCCATGCACGATGCTCTCTCAGTTGTCGCTGATGTATTCGAGAAGAATAAGATAGTTGTGGGCGGTGGAGCTGTAGAAACCGAGGTAGCCAAGAGACTACGTGAGTATGCGATTCAGATTGGCGGAAGAGAACAACTGGCAGTTGAGGCTTTTGCGGAATCCTTGGAAACAATTCCCAAGACTTTAGCTGAGAATGCTGGTTTAGAAAAAATTGATGTTATGGTTGAGCTGAGGTCAGCCCACGAAAAACCTAAAGGAGAAAAGATGGGCTTCGATGTTTTCACAGGTAAAGTTGTTGATATGTACGAGAAAGGAGTCATCGAACCTTTGAGCGTTAAGGAACAAGCAATAAAATCAGCTTCAGAGGCATCATCCATGATTTTAAGGATCGATGATGTAATATCCGGCGGGAAGACCGAAGCTCCACCCACTCCTCCTGGAGGCTACGGTGGAATGCCTCCAGAATATTGAGAATTTCGCATTCGCTTGCCCTTTATGGTAGTACTACCCGAAAATTCCCTGCGACTTTCTTTTTTTGTTCGATGTATCTTGCTATAATTTTTCCGCATCTTGGACAGTGAACATGAGCTGAAAGACTCTAAACATCAATGTATGCGAGCAACCAAATGTATGTGACTGTTATCCAACAGCAACATAAACTTAAGTACCTGTCTCTTTAAAAAACTGGAAGGTTTTGCCTGTAAAGCTAGCAATATACGTTGAGGGAGTTAGAAAAATCAAATAGGTTCCAATTAGTAACTGCAAAATGGGCGGGGTCTGGATTTGAGAAATATTGAACCAACTAGATGGGGGCTGTCTCCTACTTTCGTTGTCTTTATGACAATTTTCATAGATATAACTGGATTCGGGATGATCATTCCTCTCCTCCCATTCTACGCAGAGACCTTCCAAGCAGGACCCGCCGCACTGGGTATTCTCGTAGCCTCATTTTCTATGATGCAGTTTATTTTCTCTCCGATTCTGGGAAGATTTTCAGACAATGCGGGAAGGAGACCCGTTCTACTGCTATCAATCTTGATCTCCAGCGTAAGCTTCATCATCTTTGCACTGGCAAATTCGTTTCTTATGCTGCTTCTCTCGAGGGTAATCGCTGGGATTGCTACGGAATCAGCAGTAGCCCAGGCTTACATAGCAGACATAACCAGCGAAAAGGAAAGGGCTAAAGGAATAGGCAGGGTAGGCGCGGCTTTCGGCGCAGGGTTCATGATCGGACCTGCTATAGGAGGTTTCCTTAGTGTTTACGGGTTCTCGGTTCCTGGCTTTGCCGCTTTTGCTCTTGCGTTATTGAACTTTCTTTTCGTTTTTTTGTTCCTCCCAGAGCCGACTAAAATCGTAGGGAATAGTAGGCAAATAGAATCAACCTCGAGTGGCGGCTACTTGCGTAGACTTCTCGATGCTCTTCAGAAGCCGCTGACAGGCGCCACGCTGGTCATCCTCTTTATAATTACGCTTGCGTTCTCTGCTATACCCGTAATCTCACCTCTACTTGGAGACTCTTTTTTCGGCTTCAAAGAGACTGAGATGTCCTATGTTTTCGTTTACATTGGATTCGTCCAGATTGTTCTGCAAGGCTTCCTAATTGGAATATTAGTGAAGAGGGTTGGCGAAGAGAAACTCATAGCGTTTGGATCTTTACTCATGACGATGGGAATGTTTCTCATGCCCACAATTTCAAGTATTGCGATTTTTTTTGTTTCAATGACGTTGATAGCTTTCAGCATTGGAACATTGAATACAACTATCCCAAGCTTCATTTCAAAAAGAACCGCTGCGGATGAACAAGGAGGCATGTTAGGCGTAGCCCAGTCTGTGGGTAGTATCGCACGGGTTCCAGGACCACTTATAGGCGGCTTTGTTTTTCAATTTGCAGGTCTGGCTGCTCCATTCTTCCTGAGCGCAACCATGTTGCTGATGGCGTTTGGTCTCAGTTGCCGGGTATTTCAAGTATGCGTCCGTCGTAACAGAAAAACCGAGGTACATCAGCGTAACCAAAGCCCCGAAGCGAATCAACACATAGAATAATTATACGCTAGGTGTCAAAACTCTCTGTCGCAAATAAGAAGGCTAGGGGTCTGTGTTCGAATTCAAGCGCCTTGGGTGCTGTGCAAACTCGAAAGTAGAATCCATTTGTTCCCTGATTGAGTGCTACTGAATAAATGCAAAATGCACGCGCGCAACTATTAAGTTTGCTTAAATATTTAAATAAACCAAGTCAATGTGATTATGTTGCGCAATCTTGCTGTAATCAATCGTACAAGACTTGACATGAAGGGCAGAAAAAGCTTATTCTTCTTCTCTTTCCAGTTCTTTTGCTCTCAGCCTTTTCCTTGCATTGGTCACATTTTCTTTTTCTATAGATTCTGAGGTGGGGATTCAGCACTCTCACTTTTTTCCGAACCTGGTAAAAGAGCATGGAAAACTGCCTGGTTTTGACAATAGCTTCTCTCAGCTTCTCTTCAGGAATCTTTCCGACAACACTCAATGGGTGCAGCTTTGCCATGAAAAGCGCTTCGTTTTTTATTATGTTTCCTACGCCTGCAAAAACATCTTGATCGAGAAGAAGATCACAAATCAATTCATCTTTCATTTCCGTAGAAAGCTTTAGAACCTTATCGAAGTTCCACTTTTCAGAGGTGATGTCTATTTCCTCATCATAGAGCTTAATAACATCGGCATTGTTGAGAATCTTCACTGAACAGTTGTAAAAGTTCAACATACCCCTTCGAAATACGAGTGAAAGTCTCGGCTTGGCTCCTTTCTTTTCCTCGTTTATTCTGTAGCTTCCAAACATGAGAAAGTGGATTTTGAAAGACACATCAAAGAATTTTATGAATAAAATTTTGCCTCTGCTGAAAACGTTCTCAATCTTCTTTCCTTCAACACCTTCTTTTTCTATTCTCGCGTTTCCAGAAGCTGATTTGACAATCTTTCCTTTTAAAACTACGAGTTCTTCCGCAATGATTCTAACTAAGGGTCCTTCCACTTTTTGTTTCCTCGATTCTAAGTAGAAGACCATCAGTCAAAAATAACTCTATTTGATTATTAGATAGGGGCAGTCACATGATTCATGAAGATAGAGTGAAGAAACTCAACAAGAAAGAGATTAGGAATGGTAGGTACGTTCTGTACTGGATGCAGGCATCCCATAGGACCGAATACAACCAAGCTCTTGAGTATGCAATTTCAAAAGCGAACAAAATGAATAGACCTGTCGTCGTATACTTCGGAATAACGGAGTTTTTTCCTGAGGCGAACGAAAGGCATTACTACTTTATGCTGGAAGGACTCAGAGAGGTCAAGTCCTCTCTTAAAGAAAAAGGAATACCAATGGTAGTGCGGCATAAATCACCCGAATTGGGTGCGATTGAATTATCAAAAGACGCTTCACTAGTTATCGTAGATGGGGAATATTTGAGAAAACAGAAGAGATGGCGAAGCTACGTGGCGCAGACTATCGATTGCCCTCTAGTTCAGGTTGAGAGCGACGTGGTCGTTCCCGTGGAGGCGGCTTCACCGAAGGAAGAATATTCCGCAGCTACCTTTAGACCAAAGATCAAAAAGAAAATAGGGACCTATCTTCTCCCGATGAAGGAGAACCGCCCAAAAGTCGATTCTCTTGAACATGACTTTGACTCATTTAACATCGAGGACCCGGAAAGAGTGGTCTCAAGTCTTGAGATTGACAAAAGTGTAAGAAGAGTAGAAGATTTTCATGGCGGAGCAACCGAGGCTAAAAAGCGTCTCGAAGATTTCTTGAAAAACAAATTGGACTACTATGAAGAATATAGGAATGATCCGACAAAAGAATTTCTTTCAAATATGAGCCCCTACCTCCATTTTGGGCAGATATCCCCCATCTACATTGCCTTAAAGGTCTTAGAAACGGATAGCCCTGGAAAAGACGCTTATTTAGAGGAGCTCATCGTAAGAAGGGAATTGAGCGTGAACTTCGTCTTTTACAATCAAAATTACGACTCCTTTGATGGGCTTCCCAACTGGGCGAAGAAAACATTGAAAGAACACGCGAAAGATCCACGGAAATACATCTATACCATTAAAGAACTGGAGAACGCTGAGACCCATGACCCATACTGGAATGCTGCTCAGATTGAAATGAGAACCAAGGGAAAGATGCATGGTTACATGAGAATGTACTGGGGAAAGAAAATCATTGAGTGGACCAAAACTCCGGGGGAAGCTTTCAAAATCGCCCTCTACCTCAACAACAAATATGAACTTGACGGTAGAGATCCAAATGGATTCACTGGCGTAGCATGGTGCTTCGGAAAGCATGACCGTCCGTGGAAAGAAAGACAGATTTTCGGGAAAATAAGGTACATGAATGCAAACGGCCTGAAAAGAAAATTTGACGCAGACCTATACGCAGAAAAAGCAAGACTTATCAACTGAACAAAGTTTAGTCGTGTGCGCGCGCTCGAGGCTGGTTTAGAGCGAGTCGGAGAAGACGGCACACGCTTAATACACTTCAGGAAGAGGAAGTAAAAGAAAAATATGCGAAATTCTTCAAAAATAACTAGATTTCGATGATTCTGCGTCTGAGTGGTGATATCTCCCGAGGTCCCCCGCAAACTCCCCCTTTTTTCTGTTCTTAGAAGGTTCTTAAAAGAACAGAAGCGAAGCAGATTGATATGCACGCATGCGTAACTTTTTTGCAATAACACTCTTGAAATATGAAAAGTTTGTAAGGGTGAATTGTGGAAGGTGGTTAATTGTGTCTTCTGGAAAAGAAGGGAATTTGATAGTTTTCAGATTTGAAGATGGAGAAGATGTCATGGAAAGTTTGAAGGGAGTTGCTGAAGAGCACAGGATTCAATCAGGAGTAATCCTTTGTGGAATTGGAATGCTCCGCGACTTTGAAATCAGTTTCTACTCTCGCGAGAAGGTGAGTTATGTAACACACAAATTCAAAGAGCCGGTAGAGCTTCTATCCTTTTCCGGTAACATTTCAATACGGAATAGCGAGACCGTCTTCCATTTGCATGTAGCTTTGGCAAGAGAAGATAATAGTGCAATTGGAGGACATTTGAAAAATGCAACGGTACACAACACTATTGAAGGCGTCATTGTGAAGTTATCCCAAATAAAGCTCACGAGAGACTCGGGAACTGGGCATCTTCATGTATTATAACGTGGGCAAAAATAAGAAATGAGACTAACGCAAAATACTGGGTTGGAAAAAAGATGGACCAAAAGCTCAGGATCGAGTTCACGTATGCATGAGGAAAGAGGTAATATTGGATGTCTATGAGACTATCTTCAGGTAAAGAAATACCTATGGAGATGCATAAAGCGAGGATGGTTCAAAAAATCTGGTTGACGCCTGTGGAACAACGATTAAAAGCCATAGAAAAAGCAGGCTACAACACATTCTTGCTCAAAACCAAAGATGTATTTCTTGATATGCTAACTGATAGTGGCGTAAACGCTATGAGTGATAATCAATTCGCAGGCATGATAAAAGCCGACGACGCTTACGCCGGCAGCATGACTTTCTACGAATTTGCTGACGCAGTGAAAGACGTTTTAGGGTACAAATACGTAATGAATGTTCACCAGGGAAGAGCAGCGGAGCACCTAATACCCAAGGTATTCGTCAAATCAGGTGATGTTATCCCCACAAATTATCATTTCACCACCACCAAAGCGCATATTGAACTTCTAGGGGCAATTTGCCTAGAAGTCTACACCGACGAAGCATTGAAGACCGAAAGCACCTACCCCTTCAAAGGCAATATGGATCCGCAAAAGTTGAAGGACACTATCAAGGAATATGGCAGAGACAAGATACCCTTTGTTCGCATGGAAGCCACAACTAACCTGCTCGGTGGACAACCTTTCTCCATGGAAAACTTGAAAGAAATCAAGCAGATCTGCAATGAAAACAAAATCCTTTTGGTGCTGGATGGAAGTCTGATCTGCGAAAATGCCTACCTAATAAAGCAGAGACAAAAAGGGTTTGAGAATAAAACTGTTGCAGAAATAGTTAAAGAGATGTGTGGGCTTCCAGACTTGTTTTATATGAGCGGAAGGAAAAACACGTCAGTCAGAGGTGGCTTCATAGCAACAAACAATGAAGAGATCTTTGAAAAGATAAAGCCTTGGCTTCCAGTTTATGAAGGCTTCTTCACGTATGGTGGCATGTCTATAAGAGAAATTGGTGCTATGGCGGTTGGAGTAAGAGAAATGGTTGACCCCGACGTTGCAGGCTGTTCAATAGAACAGATAAAATATTTTGTCAACAGACTTGTTGAAATGGGAATTCCTGTGGTCACCCCACCAGGTGGATTAGCCTGTCATCTAGACGCGACGAAGTTTTTGCCAAACATTCCTCCGACACAGTATCCAGCAGGAGCCTTAGCAGCAGCACTTTACATAGCGTCAGGAATAAGAAGCATGGAGAGAGGAACTCTTTCGATGGACAGAGATGAGAAGAGAAACGAGGTTCTTTCTGACTTGGAACTCACAAGAATTGCGTTACCGAGAAGAGTTTACACGATCTCACATATTGAATACGCAGTTGACAGAATAGAGTGGGTGTATAACCACAGAAGCTTGATAAGAGGGTTAAGATTCGTGTATGAACCTCCTGTACTCAGGTTCTTCCTCGGAAAGCTGGAAGCTATAGATAACTGGGGAAGAAACCTATATGAAGCATACAAAAAAGACATAGGTTCCTCCTGAACTCCTGCACGCACAAGCGCGTGCGAAAACTTAGAAGAATCTTTTAGATAGACAGTAATCGGAGGTCCCAAATTCATGAAGACAGTTATTTACAAGGAGTACAAGCCCAGTTCCGTTTTGAACATTCATAAGCATGTTGATGGTGGCTGGTTCTGGAACAAGTACAGTGCCTCCCCTTACATGGGTTGTTATCATGGTTGTGAGTACTGTTACGGGAGGGACGAGAAGTACAATCGCTTGGCCAAGGAGCCCGAAGCAGCTGGCTTAGACGATCCCTTCTCTCAGTACATTAAAATTAAAAAAAACGCTGCAGAGTTGCTTAGAAAATCATTAGTGAATAAGCCTAGAGAAATAATCTGCATCGACAGTTATCAGCCGATAGAGTCGAAATATCGCTTGGCTCGGAAAATGCTAGAGGTTTGTGCTGATATGGGCTTTCCAGTATTCATTAACGAGAAATCACCATTACTGCTGAAGGATCTTGATATACTCAAAAAGATAAACAGAGCGTCCTATCTGAATGTTGGATTCTCTATAATCTTCTCAGAAGATGATAGAGCAAAAAAGAGTTTTGAGGCTCACACACCAACAACCAGTTCACGGTTTGAAGCAATGAAAAGACTAAGTAACGAAGGAATAATCGTAGGAACTGTTTTCATGCCAATCCTACCATTCTTGTGTGACACTGAAGAGAATGTCAAGGCAATTGTCAAGAAGACAAAAGACGCTGGAGGAGCCTATGTTCTTGATGCTGGACTAACTCTTCGAGGGTATTGTGGCACTCACTTCTACAGATTCTTGAAAGAATATGACGAAACACTAGTACCAGAATACAAGAGACTCTACTCAGACCAGAAAGCCTTGGGAAAACATTACGCCGACTCTCACGAACTTGTGAAAAAAAATTGTAGGGAGTATCGCCTTGCTAACCACATCGACAGACCATTAGACTTCTATCCTGAAGATATTCGAGTCAACAAAAAAGTCGCTGAACACTTCTATTTGAAGTCAAGAGAGATCATGATGACAGAGGGCATGGGTTATAAGCAGTTCGCTTTTCTGAAAGCAGCATGGATATTGGACTCTCTCAATGAAAATGTTAAGGAAATATATGAAAAGAGAGGGAAAAAAGGGCTTTTAGAACTTAAAGGCATTGGTAAAAAAATGTCTGATGAAATCATTAATGTGTTGGAAGCTTGTACCTCCGACTTCTTCCATCAGCTTTAAATGAAATTATGGAATTCATGCATGCTTTACATTGAATGTGCATGCATTTTTATCTAATCCGACCCGGCCAAACCTTGCCAAAATAATGAGTCTTCAACATATAGGATGGAACACTCAATGCATGCATAATGATTCTTCTGATATGTCTTATCAATAATTTGAGAGCAATCGTATGCATGCGCCTGCGTTAACGATAACTTTTCTAGCGCGCACACTAGTTATTTTTGTTTGACCGGATAGTCTTGGAAAGCTTGTATAGGACAATCCCCGCAAAAAGGAATATGGAACCTGACAGAATCACGGTAGTATTGAATTGTGAAACTAGGAAAAGGCAGGTTAGGAGACCTAGGAAACCAGTTATGGGAAATTTACCTATATTTAACGGAGCTCTAAAAGGCCTTTCCAGTTTCTCTCTTCTGTAACGTATGTATATCAATGAAATATTTACGAATGCAAAAGTGATGAAAGCTCCAAAACTTGTTAATGCAGCTACGAGCTCTAGGTCGCCCATGAAAAGAAATACTGTTGAAACGAACATGGTGACTAAAATCGCTGGTCGTGGTGTCTCCTTTCTGGGGTCAACTCTAGAAAGAACCCTTGGAAAAGCTCCTTCTTTAGCCATACCATAGATCATTCTTGAACCCACAACTAACATAATCAAAACGGTGTTACTAGTGGCAAAAAGTGCTATTACGGACATGAGGGTGAATGCGTTTTCACCTAGAACTTGAGAGGCTGCAAAGGCTAGAGGCGCGTTGCTAAGGCCAATAGTCTGCCAATCAACCAAACTAACAGAGATTAACGCCACCAGGACATAAAGAAAAGTTGTTATGAGAATCGACAAAATCAGAGCTTTTGGAATTACTTTTTCCGGCTTTTTTGTTTCTTCAGCTATATTGACGATGTCCTCAAATCCAAGATAGGCGAAGAATATCAAAGCCGCGGCTGATAAAATCCCAGATGAGCCATTGGGAGCTTCCAGCAAATTAACGCTTCCAAGTCTTCCCAGACCAATTGCAATAAAAACAACCAATCCAGCTGCCTCAACAAGAGTGAAAAGAATATTCATTCTTGTCGACTCTTTTATTCCCAAGAAATTGATGTATGATAAACCAATTATGAGAATTAACGCAGCTAAGACTCTGGGTAACCCGAAAAGTCCTTGAAGGTAACCCGCGAAGCCTAGAGCCACTGTGGATGCAGAGATTATTCCGGTCAAGATCGTCAACCAACCGACCATAAAAGATAAGATTTCGCATCCGCAGGCAATTTTAACGTAAACGTATTCTGCAGCATCTCTTGGAAAAACTGAAGAAAGCTCAGCATAACTTAGCCCTGTTAAGGAAGCAACTATCGCGCCGATTATGAAGGAGAGCCAAACGGAGTTGCCTGCAATGCCAGCAGCCTCTCCGACTAAAACGTAGATTCCAGCTCCGAGAATTATCCCTACTCCCCAAGATGTTACCGCAAATAGCCCTATCTCTCGTCTCATGAAAATCACGCCAGTTGATTAGTAACTTCGGAATATTATTATAAGGATTAATCTTCAATTACCCAAAACGTTTCCTAGCGTGCACCCCAGTAGTAGCGGATATTTCGGCAAGCCTAACTACATCTTCGAGTTCAATTTCCGGCGTCTCAAGCATTCCCCAGTTTAGTCGACAATCAACTTGCTTAAGATCCAACCCACCCCGCTTGATCACTGGTGCAAAAATTTCCTTTTCCACAATTCGTTTAATAAAACGTTGCAACGCCATAGCGTGACGTTCAGAAGGCATGAATGGAGAAGTGTGAACAGTGAATAGCCGAATAAAGAGGGCCTTAACAAGAAGGCTGACAGTAAAGGGTCCTTCTGGCAAAAGGGTTGCTGAGGTCGAGCCAAGCGAGAAAATAGTCTACCTCGTATCTTTCTCAATTTACACTATCATAGGATTGATGGCCCTGCAGATCTTTCACATGATATGGATCAGGTCGTGGAACAGCGAAGTCTTCTCAGCATTTCAGGGTTGATTGGCACAGTCACAGGTATTTTCATCAGTCAAAAAACCGAGGGGGGAGGGGGTAGGTGAAAAATCCGACGCTAAAATTTCAGCAATCCATGATTCGAAGAATAGGAAACACCAAGGAAGCCCTCAGAGTTGACACGCAGTTGATTCGGAGCAAGCTTCTGGAAAGCCTTGAAAAGCAATTTGAAATAGCTGATAGGTTTGCGAAGGATGAGAAGCTTAAGCCTAAGCAGAGGCAGTTCTGGATGCGGGTTTCTTCAAAATTTGCCTAGATTTCGCGGATTCTGCGTCTGAGTGGTGATATCTCCCGAGGTCCCCCGCAAACTCCCCCTTTTTTTATCTAAGGCTACGTACCCGAATGTGTAATTTTCTCTTTCCTCAATTGAGCAATCCAAGGCAGGGCAAGTACGAATCCTATCGGGATTGTCCACTGGGCTAGGTTTCGAACTTTGGCTCCGGGGGCTACGATGGCTGTCATGGAGGCCTCGTATTCCACTGTAATGGAGTCTGAACTTGGATTTGAGAAGACCAACGTAGCATTAATGACTTTAGTTGGGATATAATCGATTTTTCCTTCACGCATTTCTTTCTGCGATCCAATCGAGTTGGGATTCGCCTTCAAAAATTCTTCCAGTCTTGTTATATTGTTGTAGTCAAAAAAAGGCGTCTCTTGTTCCGAATAATGTTCGGTGATCCAGTCGTATAGGGTTTGAGTGCTCACTTCGAGTATATAGACGGTTAAGGTGCTGCTGGCGTTGATTGTTACTTCCAAGCCTTGTTGTGGCGTTAGAACATTCTCAGAGGATGTTTGAAACATTTTCGGACCTATCCCGCCACCACCCGAAGAACTTCCTAATTGGGCTGGGGGAATAAGCGAAACAAGGAGCAAGGCGAAACCTATACTTATGAGAACTGTGCCCCCACGGCCCAGAAAGATTGTCCAGCGTTTCATAGGCCAAGTCTCCTGCTGAAATAGAGGTATCCCAGGAAGAAGAGAAAAGCCACAATTAGATAGCTGGCTCCAATGTAAAGGAGTACTTCTGAGAAGGTTGGTGTCCAAAGTTCTGGGGAAGGCACGTTTGTTGAGTAGTATCGTGATAGAACAACGTCTGGGGAAATCACTGCTAGGATTTGAAGGGCTAAGATAGATTCTGTGCTGGTTGCAACTAACATTGCTATGGCCCCTATGATGTTGATAGCGAAAAACAGAACTATGCCAACAATAAGAGCTAAGCTTCCTCTTCTAAGGGTCAACGTCACTAGGAGCACTATGCCCGTAAGAAAAAGGGAGGGGCTTAAAGTTGCCGCATAAGTTAGAAGCACCGTGCCCAAGTATGGTGACACTACATCTGGAGCTAAAACGTAGAGTGCTGAAATCTGAATGGTGAGAAGGAGAATGAGAGCAATGCCGAGGGCTGAGAGAAGTTTTGCGGTTAGGATTCCGCGTCTTTTAAGAGGATATGAAAAGTAAGTTTGGATTATTCCTTTTTCGAGGTCGCTTCCTAAACCGTAGGCGACGTTTTTGAAGATGAGGATGAGGAAGATGAAGAGGGAGAAAGCACCGAGAATCGAGGTAGTCACGGAATGGGCTATAGCTTCGCTTGGGAGGCCTTGTGAAGGAGCTATGACGGGCCCGAAACTTGCAAACACGAATGTGCCTAGGGCATATAGAAAAGCAAAGATTTCTAGGATTGGGAATCGATAGTCTTCGTGTAGGGCGGAGGAGAAAACTTCCAAGAATGGTTTGCCTTTTCCCATTAGCCATCACTTCTTTTCCTTCGCGCCTACCGCTAGTCTGTAAAGTTCTTCTAGGGAGGCGCTTCCGGTTTCTATTCCCAAGATTTTGGCTTTGATTTTCTTTGCCAGTTTGGGGGCATCCTCGTAAAGTTTTTCTTCCTTTCCTTCAATTACTCTGACTGAGATTCCTCTGGGGTCTGTTTCTAATTTTTCTATGTAGTTTAACTTTTTGATTTCAGAGGCTAGCGCTTCAGGGTTGTCGGTGGAGATTCTAACGGCACCAACGGCATATTTCTCATAGAGCTCAGTCAGTTTTCCATATGCCCAAACTTTGCCCTGGTTAATAATCGCCACCGAGTCGCAGACCCTACTCAACTCTGGGAGAATGTGAGAAGAGAGAAGAAAAGTGACTTCTTCTTCCTTGTTGAGTTGTAAAACCAGATCCAAAAGCGCACTTCTGGCTTGAGGGTCAAGGTTAGCCGTCATCTCGTCTGCTACTATCAGCTTAGGTTTATGAATAAGAGCGTGCGCGATAGCAAACTTTTGAAGCATGCCCGCTGAAAGAGCTTTAATTTGCCGATCACTTGATTCCTGCAAGTTTACTAGTTCTAAGACTTCTAGAGCTCGGGACTCAGGAACGCCGAAGACTCTGCACACTCTCTTTAGATAGTCTAAAGTTTTTTGGTGGGGAGGAAAGAAGGCTTTTTCATAAACTACTCCAATCAGTGACCGTATAGCTGTGTTGTCCCAAGGATCCTGACCAAAAACTTTCACGTAGCCTCTATCTGGCTTAAGCAAACCAAGAATCATTTTAATTGTGGTAGTTTTCCCAGCACCGTTGGGCCCTATTAAAGCCGTGACAGAACTCTCGTCAAGCGTCAAGTTCAGACTATCGACAGCAACCACTCTGCCATAACTCTTGGCTAGATCCCTAGCCAGAATCAATGTCATGAATTTCTATATAATTGAAAGGAGCATTTAAGCCTTGGTGGACCCAAAGAAACATTGAAAAAAGCAGGCGCATCCTACACGTATCCGCCTTGGGCTGGTCCATGGGATTAGCGGCAACTCTGATAAACTCAAACCTCGCGGATTTCGCAATGCAGTTTCTTAACAACCTCTTCAGCTTTTGTTGGGTTAACTTTCAAGGTGAACAATTTTCGGGGAGTTCGAAGCTTCAGCTTCACTGTTCGTTTCAGCCGTTTTATGTTGCAATATTCTGCTCGCTCGGAAATCTCTACGAATTTGTCCATGTCAAAGACTTCTTGTGGCATGTTTCTCAGCCTTTTTTAGGTTTGTATTGTGTTTGTTTGGCTTGTTTTATTTTTTGCGGTTTGTGCGTGAATAATCTTTCTCGAAACAGGTTACAATTTGAGTCGGCTACTGGGATATTTGAGCGAAATACTAAAGTTATGAAGCGTTGAATATCAAGAGGAGGAGCTTTTATGCCCATAGATAAAGAAGAATTTAACAGTGGACAATTCCACAGTGAAATGGAAGCGGAAATAGTTTCTTTTCTGAAGGAACGAAAGGAAGGAGCTTTCACATCCCAAGAGATAATGGCAGGATTACATTACCCCACAGATTTTAGCACCCCAGAAGTAGCTAAGATTTCAACCTTCGTCATATCCGATTTCACCTCACTTCTTTACGATTTGGCAAAGAGCGGAAAGATCAAAACGAAAGTAGTGAGAGGACGAATGCACTTCATGGCAAGAGGAGATGATATAGCCAAATGCCCCAAGTGTGGAATAGAATTTGCTGCGAAAAAGACTTGGAAAATGGCTGGACGCCCAAACAAAAAGGGTGAAAGACTTCAACTTCAGATAGGCCTCTTCAAATGCTCCAAACATGGAACCTTCAGAGCCGTCTTGGCAAAACGAAAAATCTGAACAGATGCGAGCACACGTATTCCTCAGAAACCTAGGCACACAAAAAGTATATATACGTCTGAGCAGTTGCCACAAGGAAATATTACCAAGGAGGAAGATGAGAAAAGATGTCACAAAAATGCGAAAGTTGCGACGGATCCCTCATCATTCTCGAAACTTTCTGCACAGACCCCTATAGTCAAGGCGTAGAATGGTTCCGGGACGTTAAAGAAAAATGCGTCTGCAAGAGTTGCGGGAAAGAAAAAGAGATAACCATTGACACAGTTAAACAGGACAAATGGTTCAAATAGAACGGACACGCGCTTCGGTTTTTCTAGTTAAATTTCGAGGTACATCGCCTCAATGACCTTCTTCATCCACTTTTTGCGCCAGCTCCTACAATCCGTCTTTATGATTTTCCTTCTATTCTCAGGCCTTTTCCTAGCCACTCTAGAAACTTCTATAAATGTCTCGTATCAACCAGTCCTGTTGACCGCACTTTGAAATTAACACCTCAGCTTACGAATCCACGCTCAACTACTTATTGAGATTGCTAAAATACAAGCAATTGTGAGCACAGCCTCAGTAAAGGCTCATCCCGTAACGTGAAACACACCAAGAATCAATTTTCTTGTGCTTAGTTAGGATCGATTTT
>JABAOH010038278.1_pt1 | contig 23205 bp, 18 predicted proteins | sample 7062181 | NCBI WGS metagenome assembly JABAOH01 (sample SAMN14538630, study PRJNA623070) | marine sediment metagenome | biome: marine biome [ENVO:00000428]; feature: marine pelagic biome [ENVO:01000023]; material: deep marine sediment [ENVO:00002113]; isolation source: pool of 5 deep marine... | reverse complement strand
CTAGAAAGGTGACTTATTTGGTGGAAGTAAAGAAGTGTTGGGTAGTGTTTGTTGTTCTGTTTATGTTCTCATCTAGTTTAGCGATAATCAACGTGCCTATGAAAGTTGCTGCTCAACCAACACCATACGTCAGAGTTTACGTTAACCAGACCCTAGGATACATACCTGGAGTGCCAGTAGGCAACAAATTTACGGTTGACATAATCATTGAAGTAAGCAATATTACCGATGACAGCCTTGAAGGCATCGTTGGTTGGTTGGGGACTTTTCGCACAGGTTGACCCTGACGTTCTCAACATTACTAGAGCTATAGGAGCAGCAAGCGGCTACTTCCTGTGGGAATTTGCAGACTGGTGGTTTGAACCCTATCCAACCCAACTCTCCTCCATAAATGCAACGGAAGGCTTGGCAAACGTTGCGGAAATGCTCATGCCTTTACCCGCGGGGGGAGCAGGCGATCCTTGGAGTGGTCTTAAATTGGTAACCCTTGAGTTTCGTTCAAAATCAGAGACTGCTTACTCAAAAATAGATTTACCTAGGATCGAATACTATACGGCGAATGGAGACTGGTATCCAGTCAATGAGATTGTCGGTGGACACTACAACCAGCCTGTTTATCATAATTTGACGGTGGAGTCAACGCCAATCGATGGAATCAACTTCACCATCGACACGACAACCTACACGACAAACCGCTCGATTAACTTGACGGAAGGAAATCACACGGTTTCGATACCTTCAACTTGGAAGGTCGGTGCACACCAATACAATTTCGTAGAGTGGGAAGACAATTCCACTAATCCAATCCGTGTTATATCTCTGACATCCAACTTGACCATCACAGCAACCTACGAACTCGCGAAAAACTACATTTTAATGGTTAATTCACTTCCTATAACAGGCATTAACTTCATGATAGACAAGACGACTTATACGACAAATATGTCTGTTAGCTTGCTTGAGGGATTTTACACGGTTTCTATGCCTTCAATTTGGATTAACGGCACTGACCAATACAATTTCCTGAGGTGGAAAGACGATTCAACAAACCCTGTGCGTACCATAGCTTTAACATCCAACATAACCATGATCGCCACCTACGAACTCTACGTGAGACCGGTTAAGTATATCCTCTTCGACCAAACTCATGGAACCAACAGCATCACTAGCTACAGCGTCTGGGTAGCTAACCTCACCGAAAGAGACTACATAGTTGACACCCACACCACCGGATCCATAACATCCACAGTTTTGACAGGATACAACATCTTCGTCATCCCCGAAGCCCACGACTACTATTCCTCAGATGAGCTATCGGCGATACAAGATTTCGTGTTAAATGGAGGCGGACTCCTAGTCATAGGCGACGATAACCCTTACATATACACAGATCTCACGGGTTTCGCTGACATAGATTGGATATCCGGTGGAGTAAGCGGTATAACCTACGACATTACGCCCCACGATGTCACCGTGGGCGTAACCTCCGTTAAACTGCAATCACCATTGGCTGAGATGCTGGTAATGGCTCCGGCACAGGATCTTGTAAGAGACCCTGCAGGAGGCATAATGCTCGCTGCTTCAGAACAGGTCGGTAGGGTCATCGGCTTTGCCGATGAGGGATCCCTTATGGATTATGATGCCCTTCAGGAAGACAACCTACGACTCGCCAACAACATGATCGACTGGCTGCGCGGCATACGATACGAACACGAGCTGGCTGTGGCGTTGGACGCACCAGACTTTCTTGAGCCTGGCGATTCATCGCTGTTGAACGCAACCGTGTACAACATAGGGCTAAACAGCGAGACTGACGTGGAGCTGTTTCTGTTGATCAATGGCACCATAGTTGGCAACGCAACGATTCCCGAACTACTGATAGATTCCTGTTCCATGATCAGCCATTTCTGGACTCCCACAGTTGAGGCAACGTATAACGTGACTGCCTACGTTCCACCCGTGCCTGACGAAAACGGCACCGCAAACAACGTCGTCAGCAAGATAGTTCGTGTTCGCCTTCTGCCAAAACTGTTAGTCGTCGATACGCCATCCTCTGAGGACACACGTGCCCTCGACATATTAGAATACGAATACACATTAGTCACACCAACTGAATTCGCCACAGTCGATCTATACCAGTATAATGTCCTGTTCATTGGTTGGATACCCGGAGACGCCTTGGTTGACGCGTTGTTCGCCCGTTCATCCGAGATTGCTGATTGGGTAGCTGCTGGCAATGGAATAGTCGCCCTAGCCGAAATTGACGAAGTCAATAGATGGGCTTGGCTACCCCTATGGGTAAGCGGATCTTCCTACGACAGTGGAGATACTGTACACATCCTCAACCCCGCACACCCAGTGATGTCAGATCTAACCGATACCGAACTCAGCGTCTGGGTAAACTCATACCATGGATATTTCATCAGCTACGATCCCGCTTGGGAAGCACTCGCTGAGGGAATTGAAGCAGGTCAACCCATCACTTTGGCTGCCACGTATGGCTCTGGTCGAGTTGTCATAACATATCAAGACCCAGACTTTCATCTAGTCTATGGAAAGGAAGAAGGAGCCGGGAAACTTCTCAGAAACATGATCGAATGGATTACACCTCACATTCGATATGAACACGAACTAACTGTGACCTTAGACACTCCAACGTTTCTTGAGCCCAGCAACTCTTCACTACTGAACGCAACAGTCGTCAATCGCGGATTGAGCAACGAGACTAATGTTAGGTTGGAACTGTTCGTTAACGATATCTTGGTTAACTCTACGGTTATCGACTTTTTGCCAGCAAACGCTTCTTACACGATTAGTTACATGTGGATTCCCACCGACGAGGGTGCGTACAACGTGACAGCCTATGCTCCACCCGTGCCCAGCGAAAACGTCACAATAAACAACGTTGCAACGAAAATTGTAACGGTCACCTATCCATTAATTCGCCCGATTGAAGGGCAATGGGCAAACTACACACTATACTATGTGGAAGATGACAGAATAATCAGCGAAGGAAAATTGACCTTTACATATGAGCATTATGTTTCACCATATCTAATCAACGTCACTATGTGGCAAGAATTTACGGGATACACTCAAACATCTTGGATGGTCGTCAACATCATGAACAGGAAAATCGAGAGCAGTGGTCCCATGGTTGGGTTTGGACAGTGGTTTTTGGGCTGGATAGAAACTGACATTACACTTGACTCAACCGTAAACCTACTGACCAGTACAGCAACTGTGGTCGGCAGCAAAATTATTGAGATAAACGGATATTTCGTAGATTGCTGGGAATTAGAATACCAAGATTACTACTCTGGAATCAGATACATTTTCTGGTACGACAAAATCTCCGGATTATTGATAGGCATGGAATATGGAGGCTATCCTTATTATTACTACAGTATTAACCTAACGCTTGCTGCCACAAACATTCCGATAGGCGTGCTTCCCGTAGCCTCCTTCACCTACTCACCAAGCGATCCATTTGTCGCAGAACCCGTGACCTTCGACGCCTCTGCCTCCTACGATCCTAACGGAATCATTGTCAGCTACGCGTGGGACTTCGGCGACAACACTACTGGAACTGGATTGACAACGAACCACATCTATACAATGGCTGGAACCTACGAGGTTGCACTAACAGTCACCAACGACGAAGGGTTAGCAAACACTGTCACAGTCACAGTGACGGTTTCACGGACCACACTAGAAGTTGAGGTGGACGTGGGTTCCATCCACTTCAGAGGCGAAATGGCTGAATTTTACGTTTTGGTGTCCTCTATGGGCGAACCCGTTGACGCAACAATAAACGCCCTACTGTATTATTCTAACGGAACTCTACATGAGGACTTAACCAGCTTTGTGGAGCATGTTGCCACAGGTCTCTATAGGGTGCCTTACACAATACCCATAGATGCTCCAACCGGCACCTACGTACTGGTTTCTAACGCCAGCCTTTTCACAATTAAAGGTTCTTCCCTTGGGAGCTTTCTGGTGAGCCCCACATTAACAGACGCTTGGTTAGTAGACATTGAAGATGACATAGTCACCATAAAAACTGACATTAGCACGATCAAAGTGTCCCTAGAAAGTATCAACGCAAAAATAGAAGATATAATAGATATGCTTCCCTTCAAAAAGGAAAAAGTAGCGGTAATCGACACAGATATAGGTGCCGTCAGAGCAGATTTGGCTGACATAAATGCTGAATTAACTGCCTTCAATGGGGAAATAGCAACCATCAAAACAGACGTAGGCACCCTGACAACTGATGCTGAAAACATCGAATTAGAAGTAACGAACGTGGATGGAGACACTGCCACAATTAGCACCATCTTAGGCACCATTCAAGGAAGAGTGATTTCAATCCAAGATGACGTAGTCATAATTGAAACAGAAATAGGTATAGTAGAAGTCACATTGCCACCTACACAAACCACCATCCCCATCAAAATACCTATCGAATGGGCATTACTACTCCTCGCAGCAACAGCATCCATAACAGTTATCGCAACACTACTCTTAAGAAAACACAAAGAAAACAATTATGAAAAACCAAAACCTCCTACTTTTTTTGGACTATAACCATAATATAGGCCCTTTTCGAATTCGTTATTGCGCGCACTTTTCTCTATTTTTATTGTCACTTAATTGACGGGTTCCCCAAAGCAGGTTTTCGGTTTTTCAATTAAAGTGTAAACACAGTAAATAATGTTTTTTGGGCATAATGTTTTTGGAGTTGGGAATGCGTGTGCACATTCAGGAGCTTTTGCTCCATGTGTGTGTGCATTTAAAATGTTCTATTGTTCTTTCTCTTCTAATACCTGCGTGTTCACCTGAGATTCTAGAGAACCAATGGAACGCTTCTTTGTTTCCACATTTTGGACATAGCTGAGAAATCTTCACATGGTTATCTTGTGGATCGTCAACTACATAAATCAGATCATTTGTGCGTGCACGATCTGTTTTCCTCTCGTTTTTCGATTGTCTCTCGAAATTGGTATTAATTACATTCCCACATTTTGGGCACGAAAAACCTTCTTTTGTTTTCTTCACGTATGAATCACATTTAATACAAAACTTCATAGTTGTTCACGCAATTGTTTTGTATGAATCTCCGTATTTATTAACACTTGGCAGATGTAGGAGCCTTGTCAGTCGTATTGTTTTCTTTTCCACTTGATGCGCAAATAGGCTTGTTCTCCTTGAACGGCGTCATTAATCCGTTTGAGTAGAACTGCTCTACGATCTCTATCACCCAAACGCATCATCTCCTGGAGATCACGCATCATCAAGAATTCTCTATTAACGATTATGAACTCACAATAAAGATTCAAAATCCGTGTGTGCGCGCAAGAAAAGAGATTAAAGATTAGGTGACATTGTTAGTTTAGAGGTTGGTCTCTCTGGAGGTTAATTATCTCATAGATGCAAAGGCGAACAAGGAGGGAGTGGTCCTCACCTTCTTCGATTCTTCTAGTGATACTTGTAAAGAGGTGCTGGACAGAGATTTTAGACCGTACTTCTTCATTCCCCACCCTATGGCTCGGAAGGATCGAGAAACCGTTGAAGAGTTAGGCGGTGACACTAGAGTAGAAGAAAAGAAAGAGCTATTCACTGATCAATCGGTAAAAGTTGCTAGGATTGAAACAACTGATTCTTCTGATCTCAAACGGGCTTCCAAGAGATTTGAGAAATCTTGGGAGAATGAAGTTCCATTCATTTTAAGCTATGTCTACGATCGAGGTCTAAACTTCGGGGCTCAACACTTCATCAAAGGGACAGAGGTTAGAACGGTTTTTCAGGTATCTGAAAAAACGAGGAAAAAGTTCGAGAAGAAGTTTTCTGGAGTGAAGAAAGCTGATCCCGTGAAGTATGACTTGTTGGAGAGATGGTTCAGCCTTTGTTCCCAACCAGTTCCTGAAGTCGCTCCTGAAAGGCTGGGAATTGGTGAGAAGGTGGACACAGAACGGTATTACTTGGCTTTCATGCTTTCTAGAGTGGCGAATCTCCCTGTGCCTATGGCTTACTCCAACCGTCAGGTTAGCACTTGGATCAAATCTATTCTTCACAATCATCTCAGAAGAAATAACATTTTGATTCCAACTTCCAAGGAGCTTAGGAGGGACGAGACAAAAAAGAGTGTTCAAGGAGGGCTTACTTTTTCGCCTCAACCCGGCGTTTACTTTAACACGGTGGTTGTTGATTTTGAGAGTTTGTATCCGAGTCTAATCGATGTTTACAATCTGTCACACGAAACAATTGATTGCATCCACGCTGAATGTCAAAACAACAAAGTCCCCGGCCTTGAACATTATGTTTGCCAACGGAGGAGAGGCATCTACTCTGTTCTTATGGGTGCCATAAAGGATCTACGAATCCATTGGTACAAACCGCTGGCTAAAGACAAAAATATATCACTTGAAGATAGAAAATTAGCTCAAGCCTCATCTCAACTCTTGAAGTTAATCTTGGTTTCGAGCTACGGTGTTACCGTTAGAATTCATGGTATCGCTCGTCCGTCCTTGGCTGAGTCTATCACAGCTTACGGCCGCCACATCCTACAAACAACGTGGGACATCGCTAGGGAAGGAAGTCTTCGCCCCACTTACGGAGACACAGACTCACTGTTTCTAGATGACCCCCGCGATGAACAGGTAAATCGTCTCATCAAAACCGTGAAGGAACGTCTTAAGTTGGATTTAGCTGTGGATGAGCGGTATTCTGTCTGTGTGCTTCCAAGGGCAATGAAAGCTTACTTCGGAATAAGAAAGGATGGAACTCCAGATGTTAAAGGAGTGACGGCAATCAAGTCTAATTCCCCTGCTTTCATCCAGAACGTTTTCAGAGACTGTGTGAAGGAGATGGCGAATGTAAAGAATCAAGCTGACTATGTAGAGGCTAAGGATCGTGTGCAAAGAGTTGTAAGAAACGCTGTAAAGGATCTTAAGACTGGAAAATTGCCCATCAAAGACTTACAGTACAAAGTAGAGGTTCACGAAGATCCTGCTGAAAAGATGAGAGACAAGGCGTTGCATCAACCTTACCAATGCGCCATTCAGCTTATCGACTCAGGTAGATCGATTCAAAAGGGCGCTGCAGTCAGTTTTGTGAAGGTTAAACCTTTCCAGTATCGGGGAAAGAATTTCACTGTGAAACCTACTGAATTGATAAGAGATTTTCGCGAAGTTAACGTGGATGATTATGTGCGCAACCTCAGAACAGCTCTTAACCAAACCTTCAAGCCGATGAACATAGAGTTCAAGGAAGACGTGGAGAGAAAAGTTACTCTAGCGGATTTTATTTGAACTTGTACTAAGTGGAGAACTCTCTCGACATGAAAACTCTAAGTATGAGATATCTCTTTTTCTCCAAGAGTCTTGAGGGCAAAGAGGCTTATTAATTCATATTGAAGACAGTTCTACTTGCATTTATGCGATTAATCAATAAGACTGGCCACTCAAACCTTCCAAAACTTGAAAGCCTTTCCACATTACCGACAAGATTGTCTGTTTAGACCACGCCCTGTTTTCTCTATCGGAAACTTAGGAAAGTGGAAGGTCTCTGCGTGGAGTAGTGGATCGCCAAACGTCCCAAACATAATAGGCTATTTTCAATTTCGCTACCTAACATTTTTCACTTAAGCTATGCATTCCTCGCATAGAAAGTTACCGTTGGATTCTTTGAGGTTGCTAGACCAGTTACCACATTGCTCGCAATAACCCGCAATCGCTAGGTGTTCTGAAAAATCTGCGGGTGTAACCTCTGCAATTTTCTTCTTTTCTTGCAGAATCTCTACGAGTTCAGGTGTAACAGCAAGTATGTCCTTGTTGGAAATTATGCCTATGAGCTTTCCTTTGGATGTGATACCTAACCTTCGGATGTTGTGTCGGCGCATTTTTCTTGCTGCTTCAACTAAGGTCCCTTCAGGACTTATGACAACGAGAGGTGAGGTCATCACTTCTCCTGCGGTTAGCTTGCCAATGTGAGCGCCTTCTCCTAAAACCCGCTTAACTAACCCTTTGTCAGTGATTTTTGTTAAAATGCGCACAACAAGATCTTTTTCAGTTATTATGCCCAGAGGTTTTCCTTGCTTGCTAGTTACTACAACAGATCCAATTTTATAGTGTTCCATAAGTTGGGCAACCATAGGTATACACGTGTTCTCTTTAACTGTAATTAACGGACTGGTCATAACATCTTTTATGAGAATTTGTCCTTCTGTGTCAGTTTCATAATTTTCTGTTCGGATCAATTCGTTCACCCATTATGTCAGATAACGATATGTTTGACAAAGATATATTTCTTTCTATTCTCGAACATAATATTATTAGTGTCCTAATGAAAAGTCTAGGTTTTATGATGATAATTTCCTTATCTTTCCATCGCTTTTATTTTCTTCGAGGAACTTTTCAAGCTCCAATTTGTTTGGTGAAGATTGGGCGCCTTCTCGTGTACATTTTATAGCGCTGCATCCAACTCCATAGATAACAGCGTCTTGGAGGCTTTTTCCTTCGAGGAACGCTGTTAGAAAACCTGCATTAAAGGCATCACCAGCGCCAACGGTGTCTATAACTTTTACCTTAAATGTGGAAACTGAAACTTTCGTAGTGGGCGAATATGCGAGAACGTCTTCTTTACCGCCTTTAATAATGTAGGTTTTATTCTTTCCTATTTTGTCTCGTAAATTTTCCATAACGTTCATGATCGGTTCGTCGACATCAACAGCCAGAAGAGCCCTAGCCTCTTTCCTATTTACAAACAAAATATCAACGTTCTTTAATACTGGCATTAATGTTTTGTATCCTAATTCAGATTTCTTTCGTCCAGGGTCAAAGGAAACTGTTAGATTAGAATTTCTTGCGATCTCGGCTACTTTCACTAGCGCTTCTAGGTTTAGCCCGGTCATGTGGAGATGTCGGGCGTTTTCAATGTACCTTTGACGTATTTCTTCGGGGCATATTGGCTCAGATGCGCCTATCATCTGAACGAATTCTGGTATTCCTTTCTTGTTTACCGTGATAAGAGAGACTCCTGTTGGGTTTTGAAAGTCAACCAATGCATGGTCTAGGTTCACCTTTTGCTTGCGAAGGCTTTGGATGACACTCCAGCCGTACTCGTCGAATCCAACTTTTCCAACTATCCCGCTTTTCAGTCCAAGTTTAGAAGCCGCAACCGCTGAGTTTGCAGCTGAACCGCCAGCGCTAAATTTTAGGCGCCCCATGATTACAGCTAGTTTGTCGGGTAATGGGAAGTCGTTTACGTAGCATCTGATATCGTATAATAGATGCCCTATACAAACAATGTCAAGAGTCAATCAACGTTGCACTCCTAAACGCTTCTTGTTTACATTTGCATATATTTGTGGGGGTTTGCCTCGAATTTCTCCTTGCACATTGAGCAGCAGAAGTAGTAGGTCTTTCCCATGTGTGTTGTCTTGTTCTTAGCTGTTTTCTCGTCCACTTCCATCCCACAAACAGAATCCTTCGCCATACGTTCTCACCTCCCTTTAGCCTAAACATTGAAGCGGTTACCTTTCCTTCTTTTGATATTCTGGACGAACACGTGCCCTTCTTAACAGGTTTGCATTGGTTACCACCGTCACCGAACTCGTAGCCATAGCTATCTCCGCTATCACCGGATGAGCCAAGCCCAACATGGCTATTGGAAGGGCAACAGTATTGTAGAAGAACGCNNCGGATGAGCTAAGCCCAACATGGCTGCTGGAAGGGCTACAGTGTTGTAGAAGAAGGCCCAGAAGAGGTTTTGTTTGATCTTGCTGAAGGTTTTTCGTGAGAGTTTTATGGCGGTGACCACGCTGGACAGGTCTCCTCTTACCAACGTTACGTCAGCGGATTCGATGGCGATGTCTGTTCCTGTTCCTATGGCGATTCCCACGTTGGCTGCTGTTAAAGCTGGAGCATCGTTGATGCCGTCGCCAACCATGGCAACCGTTTCGCCGTTTTCCTGCAACTTTTGGATTTCCTTCACCTTTTGATCCGGTAGGACTTCTGCCAAAACTCTTGATATGCCCACCTTTTTGGCTATGGCCTCTGCGGTGCGTCTGTTGTCTCCTGTAAGCATGGTGGTTTTCAGTCCCATCCTTTCAAGTTCCCTTATGGCCTGCACGGAGTCTTCCTTTAGAGTGTCGGCAACAGCCACGACTCCAGCGATCTTTTTGTTGACAGCCACAAGCATCGCTGTCTTGGCTTCCTCTTCAAGACGCTCTAAATCATCTTCTAGGGATTTGTAGTCTATCCCCTCTTCTTCCATCAGCTTTCTGTTCCCAACAAGGACGAATTTTTGAGGAGAAAGACCAATTTTGGCTTTCACACCTCTCCCTGTCACGGCTTCGAATTCCTTTGCCTTAGGCAGTTCCAGGTTTTCTTCCTTTGCTTTTCTTAGAATAGCCTCGCCTAATGGATGTTCTGATCCAACTTCTACACTTGCAGCTAAGCGAAGAACCTCTTCCTTTGCATGTCCTGCTGACACTATATCAGTAACTTCTGGTTTTCCTTTAGTAATCGTGCCGGTTTTGTCAAAGACGATTGTGTCCACATTTTTGAGGGTTTGTATGGCTTCTCCATGGCGTATTAGCACTCCGTTTTCGGCTCCCATGCCACTTCCAACCATTAGGGCCGTAGGAGTGGCTAGTCCAAGGGCGCATGGACATGCAATGACTAAGGTTGCAACCAGTGCAAAGATTGCAAGGGTAACAACCCCCAAGTTTGGATTGACCCACGGCAAAAACGATTGAGCCCAAAGGCTCACTATCTTGATCGTATCGGGCGCGACCAACCACAGAACAAAAGCCACAACCGACAGACCCAAAACGGCAGGAACAAAGTAGCTCGTTATTCTATCGGCGAACTCTTGGATTGGAACTTTAGAACCTTGACATTCCTCTACCATTTTTATGACTTGTGATAGGAAGGTGTCCTGCCCTATTTTGGTGGCTTTTACCTTCAACATTCCGCGCTGGTTTACAGTGGCGCCTATGACCTCGTCACCCACCTTTTTCATTATTGGCATCGATTCTCCAGTGGCCATGGATTCGTCCACGGAGCTTTGGCCTTCAATCACTACTCCGTCGGTGGGAATTTTTTCTCCAGGCCTGACGATCATCACGTTGCCTACTTCAACTTCGTCGATGGGCACCTCCTTTTCTTCACCGTCCACCAAGATTCGGGCGGTCTTAGCCTCCAACTCCAGCAATTTTCTGATCGCCTGTGAAGCCCTTCCCTTTGCTTTTATCTCTATATATCTTCCCGTGAGGTGAAAGGACATGATCATTCCAGCAACTCCCGCGTAGTTCATGACGGGACTGAGGAATACCGCTGGACCCGTGATAAATGCTGTAGATGTGCCTAGGGCTATCAAAACGTCCATATTGGCGTTGCCATGAGATACGGCTTTTACCGCAGAGAGAATGGTTTCTTTACCCGCCCAAAACAGCGGAGGAACTGCGAGGAGTATCATTCCGAGGTTATATACGATTCGATTTGGCCAAGCTAGTCCCAAGAGCATCTCTGGGATCATCCAAGCTATGATGGGGATGGTGAAAGCCCACGCAACCATCATTCTCATTTTTGCTTGATGAAATTTCCGTTGCTCTTCCTCTATTTCCTTCTCGTATTTAGCCACGCCTTCCTCTCTGCCAAGCGCTTCATAGCCAGTGCCTTCTATAACCTCTTTTATGCCTTCATAATCGATTTCCTGCACATCATACACGACAACGGCCTTTTCAGTTGCAAGGTTCACGTTTGCTTCTACGATTCCCTCGGTTTTTTTCAAGGCGTTCTCTATGGTCTGGGCGCAGGAGGCACAGGTCATCCCACCGATTTTTATAATGGTTTTTTTCGTCTCTAAATGCGCGTCGTAACCGGTGGCTCTCACGGTTTCTATGAGTTCTTTTTTATTGGTTACTTTTGGATCATATGTTAAATATGCCTTTTCTGAGGCGAAGTTGACATTCGCCTGTTCCACTCCCACATGTTCTTTTAGGGCCTTTTCTATTGTCTGGGCACAGCTAGCGCAGCTCATTCCGTCAATATCGAGAACAAATTTTTTGCTTTTCTGTTCCTTGGGACCACTATACTCGGTCATTTAAACCTCATCCTCTTAACGCTTGCAAAGTTCTTAATCGTTTCGTAATGTTAGGGTGAGTGGAAAGTAACTCCATGATCCTCTCTGCTGTGGTTACCTTTCTCTTGAGGAGTTGTTCAACCAACACGTGGCCTGAGAGGTTTGAGTTGTATTCTGCGGCCTCTGCCGCGTCTCTTTCCGCTTTATCTGGATCCGAGATGAACAAAGTTTTGAAACTGTTAAAAGTATATGCTCCTCGCCTTCGTGAGACCTTTATCCTCCCAGTTTTTGAAACGATCTTCGCCAAGCCCTCTGAGAGTTTTCGCGGGCCCTCCTCTACAACCGAAGCGCTGTGTCTGTCCGCGTAGTACTCCCTAAGTCTGCTCAGGCCTAATGTGAAGAGCAGAAGAACCCAGTACACGGCTATGCTGGCCATCCCAATGAGAATTGCTGCTCCGCCTCCCCCTCCCCGTCTGCTTCCCCCAAAATAGGCGGAGTACAACAGAGAACTGCCTATGATGTAAACGAGAGAGGGGAGGAAGGAGACCAGCATCATTATCTGAACGTCACGATGCTTCAAATGTCCCAGCTCATGGCCCAAAACCGCTTCCACTTCCTCTTCCTCCAGCGTCTCAAATAATCCCGTGGTCACGGCTACACGGGTGCCGGCAATCGGAGAGCCATATGCAAAGGCGTTTGGAATTGGAATGTTTGCGATTCCAAGCTTGGGCATTTTGATTCCAGATTTCCTACTGAGCCTTTCAACCATTGCATGAAGTTTAGGAGAATCACTTTGTTTCACTTCTCTCACTTTGTACAAGGCGTTTATTAGGTGGGGAGCAAAAAGCCACTGGATAATATTGAAAGATGCTACTAAAGTCACTAAGAGGATTAAGTTCAAGGAGCCAAAGTATCCAAGCAGAACTGCAAAGAAGGCTGTTGACGCCCCTATGATTATAGCCAAGGTTCCCAACATAGATACTCGAAGTTTCCACACACTCAATCTTTTTCACTCCTTTTTTCGGTGCTATTAGGCATTTGGCAACAGAAATATATAAATATTTCTTTCAAAGATATATCTAAAAGAGGGTTAGATATGCCATCCGAAGTTGACGAGTTCATTTCAGATTTTTCTCGATTCTACATACTTACACTTCTCTATGAAAAACCAGCTCACGGCTACAGCATACTCACCAAATTTAAGAAGAGAATAGGGAAAGAAATCAGCCCCAGCTTGGTTTACCCCTTTCTACAACAACTCGAGAAAAAAGGGCTTGTGAAACACACCATGAAGCCGGTGGGAGAAAAACAGAAGAAAGTATACCAACTCACGCCAGAAGGCAGAAAACTCTGTAAGAGACTATTCAAACGTTTTGCGGCTCTCGTTTCCACCGCTATTGAACCAAGCCTAGAAGTTTGCGCCCACTGCGGATGCAAAGTCTACGAAGGCGGATACTTTGAGGTCATAGATGGTAAAGAAACTACCTTCTGCTGCAAACACTGTGCAGGCTCATATAAGCAAGAGAGAAGAGCCGCTAGTGAACACCCACTTTTTCAGGAGAGAAGTGAGTGATGACTGGATGACGAAGTATCCATATTCATGAGGTAAAAAGAGTTTTTGATGATACGTAGAGGCATGTCTTATGGCAGAGTACGGTTATGGACAATGGGGTCTAGTGTTTTTAAATGTGATTCTGTTTGGCCTCTTTCTACTTCTTATACCTCTTAAGAGGAAGATAGAGCGTCGTTCAGCAAGCATTTACCTAGCTTTCATAATTGCTCTGTACACTGAAATGTACGGATTCCCTTTAACCATCTATGCTCTTACGTGGCTATTTGGATATCAAAATCCTTTAACGCATATATCCGGACATATCCTCACAGGAATAGTAGGAGAATACCTGTTCTTCTCCTTCCTTCATCCACTCTCAGTAGTAATTATCCTAGCAGGGGGGCTTTTGATAGTTGTCGGTTGGAGGAACGTATACGCAGCTAAAGGCGAGCTAGCGACCAACGGCATTTATAGATATACCCGTCATCCACAATACCTGGGAATTCTACTGCTCACGTTGGGTATGATTGTTCAATGGGTCACTCTTCCCACACTTTTAATGTGGCCAATTTTGGCGATTTTATATTACCGTCTGGCACGGCAAGAGGAGAAAGAAATGGAGAAAAAGTTTGGTGCACGTTACCGAGAGTACAAACGCAAAGTTCCAATGTTTATCCCCTTCCCAGAAATTAAATAAAAGTAGGTAACCCAGATTTGTCCATGATCAAAACGCCCATAACGTCGTGCGCGCGCTGTAATCGGCTAGATTTCAAATTTTTCTATTATCCTTCTCTCTCTTTTTCCAGTTATTTCAGCTCCAACATGGATGTAGTTCTGCAGTCCCGAGTTTTCAATTCTTTTTTTTAGCAGCTCGTCTAATTGGAAGATGCCTGCAGAGTTGGACATTGTTATTTTTATCGTTATTGGTATTTTCTCTCCCTCTTGAATCTCCACTTTTTCGATTGAGAGCGCTGAAACTGCGTGGATGTCTACTTTTCCTGCTTGAAATGGAATTCTTGCTCTTCCCTTTTCCATGTCAAGGGCGTCGGCAATTCGCACGATGCCTGCTTCCACAGTTAAGGGTTTCCTCGGGTGTTCGTGAGACACTATGGCATGTAGCACTTCGGAGCAAATTATAGCTCGTTTTTCTTCAGAGTAAATCGGTTGTAGATATTTCTCTATGAATTCTAAAGCTAAGAATGCACCATACTGTTCGTGTCCATCTCTTGCAACTATCATACCTAAATCATGAAAAATCGAGGCGAGAACTACTACAACCTCGGCATCCTCGTTTTCCATGTCATAGTGTTTAACAATGCTGGGTGAAACTTTTCTTCCAATCAAGATTCTTAGGAGTTTCAGCGCTGAGTTGGCGACGATTTTCACGTGTGTCGGTCCGTGATCCGTGTAACCCAGTCGGTCAATCGCCATCACGTTAGAGCATCTCCAAAACGTGTGTAATTTCAAGTCTTTTTTCACTTCTTCAACAACGTGTTCCAACTTTGTGTTGCCGTGAAACGGTATGTTGAAAACATATCTCACTTCATTTTGGCCCTCCGTCTGTCTGCGTTCCACATTCTTTGCTTCGAAGACTTAAATAATTAGTCTAGCAACGTTCCTGCTTTTGTTGGTTCCAAAGCCGGGTTGCGCGCGCTAAAGTTTCAATTCCCTTAGTTTCTGCATGCGGAAAAGGCATGATATGGAAACTTATCCACTCACGAAGCGTGAAAACTCTTCTCAATTCCTCTCCTTTTTCTGTCAATAGCATTTAACGGCAAACTTTTTTAAGCAATAATTGTCATCAAAATTTTTCTCTCGCCATCTTCATCTTCCTTCGCGAACATGAAACCGTTTCAACTGGTTGTGGCGTCTACAGTGAAGCGTGACTAACGCGACGCGCACGCTTATTCCCTGCGCCAGCAAAACCTACTATAGGTCAAACAATAGCCATTCTCTAGGAAGAAATGTTCCAGTTCTCCCTGTTCTTCTTGAGTTGTTCTCGAGAAACGGGTGACTCTCTGGAAGTTTTTCTCTGAGTCTTCTTGAGTAGTCTTGTAACCTTCGAGGAAACAGCATCTTCAAGAACGGTCTGTCAGGTCTAGGTAACTGTTGTTTTTCTCTGGGAGAAGGAGGTTTCTCAGAGGACTTTCCATGATGGTTATGACCGAGGGGGTCCCTACCCTCTAGTTTGGCGTACAAGCTTGGCTAGATTTCTAAGTCTTCTCCCTAATGGCCCAATGGTGCTTTCTGAGTATCCGTCTTTCTTCATCTGCCATAAAACTTCAAAGACTTTCCGTAGTGTGTAGGGTTCATCTTTAGTGCGGGGGGTGGGATTCGAACCCACGAACCCCTACGGGACAGCCGCCTCAGGGCTGCGCCTCTAGTTGGCTAACAACCTTTAACCTGGCTTGGCAACCCCCGCCCTCTAGCCTAGGTTACTTTTACTCAAGCTTCAATTAAATGTTACTTGCTAACCAGCGACCAATAGGATACTGTTAACTTATCAGTGATAGCGTAAAGAACTTTGTTGAACAAAAGAAAAAAATGCATTATTGAATAAACCTGAGTAGTTGCTCTTTTTCATATTTGGGTCATATAGCGAAAAGATATATTGAAAACAAGTTTTTTCTCGAAGAAACTGTTTGTGCTAAAATAAGATAAGTTGGCTTGACGCTTTTGAAACTCAGTCCTTTTTTTCCTATTTGGTTTTTAATAGCAGCAGAATGTTGAAAACAGCGTTTTCTTAAAAAAATTTGTAATAGGCGCAAATCAAGCAATCACAAATAACTTAACAGCATCAACCAATAGAAAAATACTTTTGTAGCTACCAATTCAATTATGGACAAACCAAACACAAACATTCACTTAAAAAATAAAACGTTGAGAAATGCCGTATGAAACCCGACACAATTCTCGTCCTAGACTTTGGTGGACAATACTGCCATCTCATAGGGAGAAGAGTTAGGGAACATCAGGTTTATTCTGAAGTGGTCCCACACGACATAACCCTCCAAGAACTCAAAGCTCTTAAAGAGCAGTTCAACATCAAAGGATTGATTCTATCAGGTGGCCCCTTAAGCGTTTACGAAAAAAACGCTCCCAAATTCGACTCCGAAATTTTAGATTTAAACATGCCAGTCCTAGGCTTATGTTATGGACACCAACTCATCGCCAATTTTTCTGGAGGAAAAGTGAAAACCGCAAAGAAAAGAGAATACGGGGTAACCTACGCAATAGTCGATAAGCCTCTAGGCGTACTGAAAGACTTGGAGAAAAAAGAAAAGGTTTGGATGAGCCACGGCGACACCGTTTACGCACTTCCCGACAACTACGAAGTGCTTGCGCACACTGAGAACAGTCCAGTGGCGGCTTTTAAACACAAGGAAAAACCGATATACGGGTTGCAGTGGCACCCGGAAGTTGTTCACACACCGAATGGCATGAAAATGCTCAGGAACTTCATCTTCGAAGTCTGCAAGTGTGAAGCAAACTGGAAAATGGAGGACATCATAGAAAAAACAGTGGAAGAAATAAAACAGACGATTGGTGGCAGAAAAGCTATAATTGGCTTAAGCGGAGGCATTGACTCCAGCACAGCCACCGCCTTAGCCGCCAAAGCCATTGGAAAAAATCTAACAGCAGTTTTTGTTGACCACGGGTTTATGAGGGAAAAGGAACCAGAATTCGTCAAAAACACGTTCAAAAGATTCGGCATCAACTTTGTTTTAGTGGAGGAAAAAAAGAGGTTTATGAAAAAGATAGCAGGAGTGATTGACCCTGAAAGAAAGAGGAAAATCATTGGGGAAGAATTCATCAGAGTTTTTGAAAAAGTTGGAGCCGATTATTTCATACAGGGAACCATCTATCCAGACAGAATTGAGTCAGGCTTCAGAAAGTTTTCGGACAAAATAAAAACCCATCACAATGTTGCAGGCTTGCCCCTCAAAATTGAGTTCAAAGCAATAGTTGAGCCGTTACGAGACCTGTACAAAGATGAAGTTAGGAGGGTTGCGGAAATGTTGAAGCTACCCAAAGAGATAATCAACAGACAACCATTTCCAGGACCAGGCTTAGCCGTAAGAGTCATGGGTGAAGTTACTGAAGAGAAAATCAACATCGCTAGGAAAGCAGACAAAATCGTAACAGAGGAAATAGAGAAAGCTGAATTGAATGAAGGAATGTGGCAATACTTCGCTGTTTTAACAAGCACGAAAAGCACTGGAGTTAAAGGTGACTCTAGAGCCTATGGCTACACAATCGCTATTAGAGCTGTTGAAAGCAGAGAGGCTATGACCGCTGGCTTCGCAAAAATTCCCTATGACACTTTAGAAACGATTTCAACAAGGATAACCAATGAGATACCGCAGGTCACACGAGTTGTGTATGACATCACTCACAAACCACCAGCAACAATAGAATGGGAATAACAAAGAGAAGCCGTGTTTTATATTGCATTTAGCGCTACTAGGAGAGAAATAGTGGTTATGCTGTCTGCTAACGAGCTTTCAATGGGAATCACAAAGTTATCTGAGTCCCAGCCTCTCCGGTAAGTAAGTATAGCCACAGTATATGAGACAATGACTATAGCTGAAACGGCTAAGATGTTTGTCGTTATGAGTTGCGCCGTGAACCTTAACATATTAAACGTGGTTGTTCTGCGTGCAAAGGATGAGATTGCCGAGTACAACATAAACATCACCATCGAAGCTATCCATGCGCCGCCTATTTCGGTTAAATGTTGCTTAATTGAGGAAAACGATGATTTGAGCATACCTAAGAAAAGCTTAGTTGTGGCTGTTGAGCCTACGATGGATCCCACGTCTCCCACAGTATCGATCAACGCTGGGTAAACTACGTATATTTCTGGTCTATTGCCTACAATGTCACTTACTTTAACAAGAACCGAGCCTGTGACACTGACAACAAAAGCTACAAATACAAGAGTTAGCAGAAATTCTTTGATCGTTTCAACAAATTTTGTCTCTCTAACATTTTTGATTAAAATGTATACTACGACGAAAAAGAAAACGAAGTCGAACAGTCCAATCAAGTAATATCCTAATGGGGTTAACGTAAAGAAGATTTCCAAAATGAAAATGTAACATGCTGTGTCAATGATGTCGGCTACTGTCGATATTACAGGATATGCGGTTATGTCTGGGTCTAAACCATGTCTAAAAGAAACAACAGAAACTGCTACTGTTATAGGAGGGATGAAAAGGATAGATAGGCCCATGGTTGCAATAACCACAGCCAGCACTTCAATGAAATCTGTAACCGTGGCTTTCCAAAGAAATAAACCGAATGTCAAAGCCCCTAGTCCTATAACAATGCCACTCACAAATGACAATACGACGACCGCACGCAAAAGAAGATAAAAATTCTTCGTATTTTTAGTATAGCTGGGTTTCACCGTTCCTAAGTGTAGACCAGTGCTAATGTGACCGCTGAACAAGCCCCCTATAGCACCTCTGATACTTAAAATTCCAGGGAAAAGAACAATAATCCATGGAGCCTTAGTGAACACATCAAGGGACAGGAAGATGAAGGTTCCAGCTAGGATGCCGCCTAGATTGAAGGACAGTGATAGCAAGGACTGTCCTAAGCTTTTGATCAGCCCAGTTATTGAAGTTCGAATAGTCATCGCAGCCACTTCCATCCATTTGATGTCGCCTCATCCTTGAACAGTGTATAGTAGCCATGAATCTTAAGTCCGCTGGCACGCGGGCTCGTCTGACGCTAACACGCCCACTATGCAACTTTGATTTCCTCAACAGTGCTTGAAGTTTATGAACAAAGCTTTCTTAAAGGTATTTTGCTATGTTTCGGCACCGTGGTGAGGTTTTTTTCGTGATCCCGCGAGTAGAGTGAAAAACTAGGAATAAAGTTTCCTCTGCCCTTTAATTCATATTCCTTGTCAGCGATTAAATAAGTTTAAATTCTCAACTAAACGATGGATAATTACATGGTTCTCTACGTAGCGTATAGGACTTCAAGAAATCTCAAGGATAGAAGCCTCATACCTCGTCGACTCAGAGTCCTGGGATGTACACGAGTTCACAAGGCGTTTTGGGAAGTAGAAGAAGAAAAAGCGAGTATGGTTTTGAAAATACTCCACAAAAATCAGCCAGTGTTTCTCAGGAGGATAAGAGAGGTCAGAAAGCCTAGATTTGTAAAAGAAAAGGGCATAAATGATTTTGGGAGTCTAGTGATTGTTACATATGAAAACCCTAAAGAGGTAAAAAGGGAGAAGATAAGTAATTTTTTAAATAAAGCGCCTTGTATCCGCCTTTGTCGCTCGGTTTATGCTTTTTGCCAAGAGCACTCTCGCTTTGATGAGAGCAATGAACTAGTTGACGCTCAACGTTTCCGGATGTTCATACAGGAATTTCAAAGTGACGTTAAAGTTATTCCACGAGTGGTTGTTGTAAACTCTGATTCTGTTGAAGAACTCTTAGAAGAGACGAAAAAACGTGTTGAACACGAAATTTCCGACATCATTAAGTGTAGCAAAAAGCTTTATGAGAGAATTAGTAAGGGAGAACAGGACATACAAAAAATTCATTGTTCTTTGTCTAAGCTTAAAAGAAGATTTATTGCCGTGAAAAAAGTCGCGTCTTATTATGAAAAATGGCTAGGAATGAACTTTACAAACAGCTTAGTGAAGATAAATGTAACTTTTAGAAAAATTCATTTATTAGTCAAAGAAGAGCAAAAACCACAACGTTCCGAATGAGAACCTAAAAAACCAAAAATAGTTGGGTTGCGCATTCTGCCCCTTCTTTCTCTTTTTAGGTGTTTGAATTTACTTCTCCTTCTTTGCTTTCCTCTTCGGTTTTTCTTTTACATGCTCTTCGACTTCGGCTCGTAGCTTACGTGTACGCTCGAATACTTTCTCTTCATCAGGTAGGGTTTTCTCTTCTTTAGGTTTCTTTCTTCTCCTAAACCGATCAAGCAGACCCATGATGGATGCCTCCCTTAAGTCCTAAATCATCTTTATGTATTCACGAAATTTTTTCCCGCAACATTCATACAATTTAACATGTATCTTGCTCATGTTCCATTCCTTGATTGAATTTTCAGTCTCTTTTCCGCATGTGGGACATCTAGCCATTTTTAGTCACCTCTTCAAGGATAGATTTTAAGTTTTTAACTCAAAAATGGGAATTAAAAACAAGGTTTTTCGCCTAGTTCACGTAGCGTGCAGCTCTGGGCTCTACTAATACTCTTCCTCTTCTCGTTTCTTCTTAGCTGGTTTTTTCTTCTTCTCGGCCATGCTTGTCACCTCCCTTCACATTTTTGGTTGTGGCACACTTTCTCCTCTTCTTCAACTCGTGTGCTTTTGCCAGCCAGAATTTTCACATTGAAAACTTATTCACAACATTCAAATAAGGCTTCATAGCATAAAGAAAAGCTGAAAAATAATTTTTTTAACCGAATAAGGCAAAATGAGCATCTGTAAAACTGAAAAAGAATTGAAATAAGTCTATATCTGATAAAGACCAGATTTCTTCGTCAATAAATTTAAAAAAGACAGAAAATAAGTTACAAAAAAGAGTTACTTGTGAAATATATAAATAAACTAGTTCACCCTCAACTTTGAGAGTTTTCTCAATTTTCGTCTTTTTGAATAAGATTTTTAATATTAAAATCGCCAAGAGTATCATTACTGGAGCGACGCTTAATTGAAAGCAGTTATTTTGGCTGGAGGATTCGGAACGAGGTTGCGACCGCTCAGTTGCACGAGACCGAAGCTTCTTTTCCCAGTTGGCAACAAGCCTTTATTGGATTGGAAACTGGAGAGATTGGCTAAGAACGGAATAAAAGAAGTTATATTGGCTGTAAATTACATGGCTGAAGCTTTCATCCAACGCTACGGAGATTCAGCGTATGGAATGAAGCTTTTCTATTCTAAGGAAGAAAAGCCTCTACGAACAGGAGGACCCATTAAAAACGCAGAGGAATTAATTGGACGAGAGAAGTCTTTTCTCGTCTTAAACGGAGACATTCTCACCAACCTTGATTACTCGAAGCTCGTGAAAGAGCACAGAGAAAAAGACGCAACAGCAACGATAGCCCTCTATCAAGTTGAGGACCCTAGTCGTTACGGAGTAGCTGAGTTAACTGGAAAAAATCGTGTTGTGCGGTTCGTGGAAAAACCATCTCGTGAGAAAGCGCCCAGCAACCTGATAAACGCTGGAGTTTACGTTTTAGAGCCTAAAATATTTGATTATATCCCGAGCGGTCAACCGGTTTCAATTGAGCGCGAGGTGTTTCCAAAACTGGCGAGTGAAAGNNGAAGATTATTTGAAAGCAAACAAGCTCTTGCTTGACGTAGAAATCAAAAAGAGCCAACTGGGAAAGGATGTCCGCTTGGAGAGTGATGTGAAAATAAAAGACCCGACAGTGGTTGGAGAAAATGTGATCATTGGAGAAAAATCAGAGATAGGTCCCCATGTAGCTGTTGGAGAACGTGTTACTTTAGGAAAAGAAGTCCATGCGCAGAATTCAGTAATTTTCAGCGGAACAGTAATTTCAGATTTCACGACTGTGAAGGGCTCAGTTATCGGTGAAGACGTGACCATCGGTAGAAAGGTGAAAATTGGGGAGGGCTGTATGATTGGCGACCACGCTGTTATTAGAGATAACGTTACTCTCACTCGAGACGTAGCTGTTTGTCCTTCAAGAGAAGTTACTGAAAGCGTGTTCACATCTAAATGCTTGATGTAAATCGATTTTCAGCTTTTTTTAAAACCTATCTTCGGTTCATCACATAAACTATTATACGAATTATACGCAAAAATACTGTTACCAACAAATCCAGAGAACGGGTTGAGATAAATGTCCACAGCAATGACGCTTAGAAAGAACAACATAAACACTCCTAAAAAACGCGGAAAATACACTGTCTGCGTTGTAGGATGTGGACGAAGAGGACTGCCCCACGCCTGCCTCTTCGCCGAAGCGGGATTCAAAGTTATTGGCGTCGACGTGGATCAGCAGGTCATCAATTTGATGAAAATGGGTAGAGCTCTCTTCGCTGAACCGAAACTCAAAGCCATCCTAAAGAAACATGTAAAGAACGGCAGCCTCACTGCCACAAACGATGCTAGAAAAGCCGCATCAAAAAGTGACGTTATTCTATTGGCTGTTCCAACACCCATTGACCAAAAGAAAAAACCCGATTATTCACATGTTGAAAAAGCGTGCAAAGACGTGGGCATGGGTTTACGTTCTGGGTCCCTCGTAATTTTTGCAAGCACAACAGGTCCTAGAGTAACTGAAACCTTGGTGAGAGAGACGCTAGAAACAGCATCCGGCTTAAAGGCTGGAGTTGACTTCGGTTTGACTTACAGTCCAGTTCGCGTCATTTCAGGAAAAATGTTAAAGGACATCACTTCTTCTTCGAGGGTGGTGGGCGCTGTCAATGAACAAAGCTTGAAGGCTGCTTGCTTAGTTCTGAGCACAATTGTAAAAGGGAAACTAATTGAAGTGAGAGATATAAAAACGGCGGAGTCAGTTAAGCTTTTCGAAAACGTATATAGAGATGTCAACATCGGCTT
>JABAOH010131312.1_pt1 | contig 23224 bp, 38 predicted proteins | sample 7062181 | NCBI WGS metagenome assembly JABAOH01 (sample SAMN14538630, study PRJNA623070) | marine sediment metagenome | biome: marine biome [ENVO:00000428]; feature: marine pelagic biome [ENVO:01000023]; material: deep marine sediment [ENVO:00002113]; isolation source: pool of 5 deep marine... | reverse complement strand
AGAGCTCTAGATGGAATTTTTCTATATTTTACATCAAGTAAATGGCCTTTTTCACATTCTAAAGTGCCAGATTTTATAGAATACTCTAATCCACAATTTGGATCTATGCATTTTAGATACGCGTTTTCTTGCAACGTTGATACGATAAGGCGTTGTAATTTAAATTTAAAATATGCTGATTCTTAAATTCATAAAAATTGCCAATTTTTCTTCGCAAAATCCCAAACTTTTAGATTATCATTTTTTAATTTAGAATTTACATTGGATGATTTTAACAAGTATTTGAGTGGAATTCTTACTCAAATCAAAGATTCTGTAAAAACCCTTGAAAATCTTAAAGATGTTCCAGGAGATCTAAAAATTATCAGCACAGAGCTTGCAAAAATTAATGGATTAATCCAGGTAGTTGTTAAAAAATTAGAAACAGCTGATAATAAATCTGATAAATATGTTAAATTTTCATCTGCAGCGACTTATTACTTGGAAAATTATTCATTTGAAAGAGAAATTGAAATCATGTCTCAATTGTATTCAGATGATCCACACAGATTAAAGAACATTAGACTTTCGATTCTAAAATCAATCTATGAGAAAAAAATGCTTGAAAAAGCAGACTCTATAATGGAGGACTGATTACATTATGTATTGTCAAAAAAATGCATAATATGTGGGTGTAAAGATCATCGACTTGTTGGATGTGTGATTCACAAAGCCAAAAAATGCAGTTGTTTTAAATCTGAATAATATGAGATTAAGGATTACAAAGTTTACAAGATTCAATATTTTCTAATTCTTTTTCTGCTAAAGCAAATGAAGAAAACCAATGATAAACCAATGCATCTTTATTTTTCAAAAAATCATTTTCAAAAATTAACTTGCAATTAGTTTCATGGATTACTGGTTTAGCTTCTGAAGTAATAATCACAAATCCGTAATTAGACTCCTTAATCTTTCTGAGCTCCTCGACACTTTGAATTTTAACCATTAAGCCAAATTACTAATCTTTTTTAGATTTAGGTCCAGACCGAATGTGGAAATTACTACAACATTTACACTCGCTTTTGATACACTCTTCTTCTGTATAGTGTCCACATATGCCACATTCGCATCCTTTATTCATAATTATGATATACAATATCAGAATATAAGGAAAATTGCTGATTTTTTACTGATATTATACTCAAATGAGATTACTTTTTGCTTTTAGCTTTTTTACTTGCTGATTTTGTAGTTTTTTTACCAGAACCAGTCTCTTTAGTCTGCAATTCTTTTTCCATCTCTGCTGCTTTATCATCAACAACTTTGATGATCTCTTGAATCAAACCGTCAAGTTCACTATCTGATGCTCTTGGCTCTACTGCATCTGCAATGTCATTTATGGTACTTGAAATCTCTGCACTTACTTGCTCGAAGCTTTCGGGATCCTCATATGCTGCATTATACAATGATTTTAGGCTGTTTACTTGATTGATGATCTGATCTGTTAGTACAATTCTAAAATCCGTCCCATTTACTTCGATCTCTTTTGCGCTCATAAATGAAATTTTTATTTTCTATCTTATAGGTTTTTTCGCCAAAAATTACTATACTAAAAATAATCTAAACCAAAAAAATTAAAATTTTTTAAAATACAATGTATTCAAGTGCTGAGGCATCGCTAATCAATGATGAGTGCCTTGAATTAACTACATATCCGTTTTTAATCTCCTTAGTAGGTATCCACCTATTAGTAGAAGAGTAATTTCTTTTCTCCCTAAGCTCTTTTTCTATACTCTCAATATCAAATTCTCCTTCTTCTACTTGCTGAGTTTCTAAATGCTTTATAGTCACAAGAACTTTGGTCACTTTCACTCTATCTCCAAATTTCCATTGTGAAGGAGGAATTTCATCTGACACTTCAATTACCTTGATTTTCATCTCTTTTTTCCCAAAAGTGTCATGACTAACTAACACTCTTTCATCTACAAATTCTTCAAATCCCATACCTATTATTCTCGTTAATAACTAAAGAACCATTCGGTGTTTTGATTTAAAAGGCATCTCATAATCTTTTAAGAGTAATCTCTTTTGTTTGCCGTTGACTAAGGCATAGGTCTTGCCATCGTAAGTACATACACAGTCAACTATTTTTTTTGAGTTATCCCAAACCTTGTAAAACTCTCTGAGTTGCCTATTTTCATATTCCCCAACTCCAACTCGCTTTTTTGACAAGAATTTGAAAGCAAGCACCACTTTTCGGGTTTTGTATAATTCAAAATGCTCTGTCCAGTCTTTACACCGTATTATCTGATCAAAAGGAACCTGAAGAGTAGTCCCTGTGCCTGATTTTGCTTCAATTGTAAAAAGAGTTCTTGTAGAATTGTTTACTGCTAAAACGTCAGGAAGAGCCACACTTGGAGAACCAAGTCTAAATGCTTTCCATTCCTCTAATCCATTGAATCGTTTCACTAGCGTATCTTCCCAATTATACCCACGTTGACGTCTAGTTCTAGCAACTTTTTGATTTTTTTTCCTAATACTTGGTTTTTTAGAAAAAATGGACCTAGAATAGATGTTTTTTGTTATAACTTGCGCTTTTGCCAATAACTCCTATCGGATTTTTATCATATAGAACAGCTGGTCATTATACCATTACCTTGGGATTAACATTAAACTTGATCGAAGGAATAATTATTTAATAGTAATTTAGATAATTTCTCAATGTCTTGGGATTCAGATATTTTTGTTTGTAGTTACTGTGGCAAAAAATATCCAAAAGATCCTACAAAATTAGCCATGCATATACGAAACAAGCATGAAACTATTCGAGGCTCTATTAGTAACGTCTCTTAAAGCATACTTACAGAAAAATAGTAATTTTTTCCATCCATTTTGCAATTCTCAAGTCTTACCTGCTTGTTAATTTCTGGTTGTTTTGAATTTTCTTTGAGTGTACTTAATACACGAATTTTCTTTTCAAATTCTACTAAACAAAAAATTACATCATTATTTTTTGAAAATTCTAATATTTTTCCAATTCCATCGGATTCTCTTAAAGTGATTTTTCCAAAACAATTACTACAATAATCGCTTGGAGGCCAAACTACCTCATTACATTTTAAACACTCTGGAATCATAAATTTTCCTTTTTCTAATTCTGATTCAAAATTATTCATGATTCTAATAATAACACTGTACTAGAAGTGGCTGCTGCTGACATGTTGTGGACTAAACCAACATGTGCATTTTCAATTTGACGTTTTTCTGCTTTTCCTTGTAATTGTTGAGTAGTTTCAATTACTTGTGCTATTCCAGTTGCACCTAATGGGTGCCCTGCTCCGATTAACCCTCCACGTGGATTAATTTTTTTATTTTCTGTTTCATAAAGTGTTTTGACAAATTGCTTTCCCTGACCTTTTTTACTAAACCCAATTCCTTCTAATGCCATTAACTCACAAACAGTAAAAGCATCATGTATTTCAACTACATCTACATCATTGGGAGTAAGTTTAGCTTGATCAAAAGCAATCTTTGATGCATCAATGGTTGACGCCATACTTGAAAAGTCTTGGTTTTTTGTAAAACCTGCAGATAATGTTCGTTGTCCTATTCCTTTAATCCACACTGGGCTTTCAGAAATTTTTGGTGCCATTTTTTCTGATGACAACAATACTGCTGAAGAACCACTGCACGGTCTTGAACAATCCGATACTTTGAGGTCTTCTGTTAAAATTTTCGAGTTCATTAATTCATCTATGGAATAAACTTTATTGGAATATGCATAAGGATTGTACTCTGCATTATGATGATTTTTTGCTGAAACTATAGCTAGATCTTCTTCTGTAGTATTGAATTTTCTTTTATGGGCTTTAGTAAAAATTGAGCCCCAAAAAATTGGATGTTTGTATTCACCTCTTGATACATCCCATTCTAAAGTTTGTCCAGGACTGTCACGTCGTTCTGCACCAATAACTAATGCAACATCTCCAAGACCTGAAGCAATATACGAGTATGCTGAAACTATGCTATTTGTTCCAGAGTTACAAAGACTCTCTACTGTATGAGAAATTCGTGGTTCTATTCCAGAAAGTTCTGAAATAATAGCAGCTAAATATTTTGAATTATCGTTTGTTGATACTAAAACAGTATCAATATCTTTTTGACTAAGATTTGGATTTTGATCAAAAAGTGATTTCGTGGCATTTAGCATTAAGGTCTCAATTGGGATTTCTTCTTTAGAGAACTTTGTATTTCCGTATGCTGTAATTGCTACTTTATTCATTTTCAATCTCCCCAAAAGTTGAAGTTAAAAGATTAAACGATTCAGAAACATCTCCAATCGGATTAAATTGAATTATTGGAAGATCTATTCCTACTTCATAAAATTGCTTTAATTTTTTAATGCAATCTTCTGGAGTTCCATAAATGCATAATTTTTCCAACATTGATTCAGGTACTTGTTCATAGTTTGATTTTAAACCTGATTTTTGATACTCTTCATAGACATTTTTCGTCTCATTTTCAAATCCATTTTTTGCCAAAAAATTTCTATAAATTTCTCCTACAGAAATGTAAAATGCGAGTGTTCTTTTTGCTCTCTCTACAGCTTTTTCTGTATCCTTTGACATACAAGTAATTAGTTGACAGGAAACGTCGATTTTCCGTTTTGATTGCATCTTTTTGATAGTACTTTGTAATTCTGAAATTGGTCTTAGGTAAAAGATTACTCCATCACCTATTTGCCAGCAAAGATCTACCATCTTCTGATTTACTGCAGCAAGATAAATTGGAATTTCTTTTCTAGGCGGCTTGATTAGTAATGAAAAATTCTTTAAAGAAAATATCTTTCCGTCAAAATCAATTTTTTCTCCAGATAGAGCTTTTTTAATAATTTGAATATATTCTGTCATTCTAGTAAGTGGGTTTTCAAATTTCCCCCCATGAAATTCTTCCACTATTGGTACACTGCTTGTTCCTAAACCTAAAACTAGTCGTCCATTTGAAATTGTATCAACTGTTGCTGCACCCATTGCAATTAAAGAAGGACTTCTAGAATAGATGTTAATTATTGATGAACCGATTCTTGGTGTTTGTAGTTTATTTGAAATAGTACTTAGCATAGCAAAATTTTCCATCCCCCATGTTTCAGGAATCCACACCGTATCTGGATGAAAATTTGATAATGTTGAAGCACAATCGATTACTTCGTTAATTGATAGCACTGAACCTAAACTATAGGCTAATCTCATAGCCTATCTAGAATTGAGAAGACAAGAAAAATCTATCCATTAAGCATTAAGTAAAATTTGATTGAGTCTGGATATTATCACATTACTAAGATAGTACGAATGGATGGCATACCAACCAGAATCTGACCATCCCTTCTGGGAGCATACAAGTGAATATGCAGCAACAAGTGATGATACCGAATTCATAGGCGAAGTAGCTTATGTACTAGTAACCCTTTACAAATCCGAAGTACCGCAATAACTGCATACCAATTTTCTATTTTTAGAATTATTTTGAAACAAATTTTTCAAACTTGTTAGATTTTATTTCTTGTGAACAATCTTCTATGTCTTTGTAAGAATCAACAGAATGCCAAAAAACGTTTTTGAATTGATGCAGATTTAATTTTCTTTTTTTTGCATATTTTGGAAATGTTGTTTTTTCAATATCTCCTTTTTTTGGAAGATCTTTGATTAATGATTTAGTTAAGTGATATAGCCCTGCATTCATCCAAATATCACTTACCTCTTTTTTTTCACTAAATTTTGAAACCTTATCATCTTCGATATTCATAACTCCAAATTTTGTTTTCAATGTCACTGTAGCAATTGAATTTTCTTTTTTCTTGAGTTTGTTGATGTCGATGTTAGTAATTACATCCCCGTTTAAAACATAAAATGACTTTTCTTTGATATGTTTGGATGCTTGCTTTATAGCGCCTCCAGTACCTAATGGATTTTTTTCTTTTGAAAAAATGATGTTTATTCCAAAATTCTTTTTAATTTTTAAAAAATTTTCAATTTGATCTGTTTTGTAACCTGTGCAAATAATTATTTTTTTTATTCCAAATTTTTTTAAATATCGTATTTGCCATTCAATTATTGGAATGTTATTTAGTGGAATTAGTGGTTTAGGGACAAAATCTGTGATTGATTTTACTCTTTTTCCTCTACCGCCAGCTAAAATTATTGCATTCATAGATTTTTAAAAACTCGTCAGTCATTAATACTTTAAAAAATCTCTATGGTAGCAACACCAAGGTAATATCCTATTCCAGTAAGTAAGATGCTCCACGAGCAAGAACCAATTAATGTAAAAATTAAAAATTTTTTTAATCCCATTGAAAAAATTCCTGCAGGAATTGAAACCAATTCTCTAATTCCCGGAACTAATCTTCCAAGCAAAACTGATTTGTCACCATATTTTTCAAACCATTTATCTGCTTTAGTTAATTTGTCTGAATTGATTTTTGCATACTTGAGATATTTTGCTAAACCGGTTCGTCCAAGTTTTAATGCAATAAAGTAAATGATTGTTGCACCTAATGTAGCTCCTAGTCCTCCTGCAAATCCGACGCCAAAAATATGAATAAAAGACATTTCATTTTGTAATATTACAAATCCGGCTAATGGAAAAACTGCTTCGCTAGGAATTGGAGGAAAAACTGTTTCAATTAATGCAGCAAGGAAAACCCCTGGATAGAGATTATCTGAAACTAAAGAAATAACCCAATCTATGAATGCCTGAATTTCGGTCAATTATGATTTTTTTGGTTCCGTCAAGTAATAATGTAATTCTGTGTAACATTCTACACAATAATCGTTTTCATTTGTATGTTCACAATTATGTATTTTTTTAACATCTTTACCACACTTTGAACATATCGGCATTTTATCTGAATATTATTTTGAGTTTTTTATTTTTATTGCGCCTAATGCAATGATGAATGCACCAACTCCAAGCAATGGACCAGCTTCTGCCATAGCACTTCTTCCAGCCTCTACAGCTTCTTGAGATGGTTCCATGCCAAGAACTACTGCGCCACCAATTAGAATAAGAATTCCACTTGCAATTAACATAATTCCAAGTATACTAGATTTTTCTTTTCTTGATATGAAAAATGAGATTATTGGTAAAATTACTGCAGGCATTCCTAATCCTATTCCACGTGCCATGTGATCTGGTCCTAGAAAACCTTCTCCGGTTCCGCCTCCTACTGCCACATCTGCACCATAAATGACAAGTAATGCAATGGATATTCCTGTCATTACAAGTGATGCCTTTAACATGATATTCGTAATTTTTACTCAATTAATAAATCATGAACATAATTTGTTTTACACTTTGTATCTGATTTTTAGAAATTGTTAAGATCTAGTGCCTATCTTGAATCAATTATGCTAAATGGAGTTGACTGAAATATCGCTCCATCATTAGTTGAGACAATCATTTCATATGCTCCTGTAGCAGGATTACACTCTTGTAGTGGCATTCCTACCACAAATTCTTCATTTTGGCATACGTCTTCAGCATTTACCATGTAAAGAACAAAGGTGTTAAAATCAATTGAAGGATTCTGACTATTGGTCATTACATTAATGGTTGATTCTGAAACTATTTTGCCGGTTTCAGTTTGCAATATCTGCATAATGAATGAGCCATCATTTGGATTAAAATTAGAAAACTCAGTCCAAACTCTAACCATTCTATCTTTTTCTTCCCATGCTAAATCCACTTCGGAATTACCTACATTTGTTAGTGCTATCTGAGGTGGGGTTGTAGCATCTGCTAGAGTAACTGTAAGGGTAGTTAAAGCGAATAACAAAATTATCGAGGGTAGCCTTGAAATCATCTCTCATTGAGAGATAATTGAGTCATTGACATAACGTCATGTGTGTGTCAAATTACAACACAATTTTTTCAAGAGTATATAAGAAGAATTTTTGATTATTCGTAGTTTTAGAGATTCTTTGGTAGTCTTATTAGAAAAGTAGTTGGATGATTTTTCACAGATATACTTCCCCCGTGCTGCTCTACAATACTTCTACAAATTGAAAGGCCTAATCCAGTTCCTAATTGTTTTGTAGTAAATAGCGGATCAAATATTTTATTCATATCTTCAGGTTTTACTCCAGGACCAGAGTCTTCAAATGCTACAAGAACATCATTTGCATTATCGATAATTCTTATCTTGACTTCTCCCTGGTTTTCTACTGCTTGAATTGCATTTAATAATAGATTTGTAAACACTGCTTCGATTTTTCTATAATCACAATTAATCCTAACATTTTCTTCATCAACATGTATTGTCACGTCATTAGGAATCGTAATTCCATCTTTTGCATTATTAATAATATCTAACACTGCATATGGTTGAAGTTTTAATTCTGAAGTTCTAACGAAATCAAGTACATCATCTACTTGATGTGACATTCTATTCATTGCTCTGCGTAATCTTCCATAATACTGGAGTTTTTCTTCAATCTTTAATTTTGGTTTTGATTCCATTAATTCAATTGTATTTTTAATTGTAGATAATGGGTTTCGCAAATCATGAGCCATTCTAGATGCAAGCTCACCAATTATTGCAAGCTTTTCAGATTTCATTAACTCGCTGCTTTTTTCATCTACTTGACGAGATAAATAATCTCGTTGTAATTCTAATTCTTTTTCTTTTAAAACTACTTTTTCTAAATTAGTTCTAAGATCTTTTGTTAATTTTGTATTTTCTTCTCTTTGTTTTTGTAACTGTTTATTTGATTGTTCTAACTCTTCATTTTTTTTGCTAAGTGATGATATTAAATCTTGTAAAAAAGTTATTTTGCCTTTTAGATCAGTGTTTATTTTTATTGCTCCACCAAACTGTTCACTAGTTTTTGTAGCTAACTCTTTAATCTGTTCAGCTCTTTTTTCTAAATCTGCTTTTGCACTATCTAAATCCTTTAATGCTTTTCCTTTAAACCCCATGAATTCTTCTAATTTATCAAAATCAGATTCAGAATCTTCAATTGATACTTTATCTTCTGATGTCTGCAAGTCTACTCTTATTTTTCTTTAAAGAATTCCTATTACCATGTGTTTGTTCAATTACGACAGACCCTTTTTAGATCTAAAATTTTTTTAAAATGATGAAAATAAATTGAAAATAACGTCTCCATACAACAACTGCACAATAAATGCTGCAGTGATAAAGAGCATGTAGGGAACTCCTGGAGTTATCCAAGTGTTAGGTGTTGTACAAAATTCTGCATATTCAGCATGATGCAAAACCAGATTCAATTTTTTGTTTTTGCCTGCCTTTTTTTCAATTGAGAATCCGTATTTTGGATTCTTTGCACGATATCCCAAAAACATCGCAGTAATTTTTTTGCCCCTTGATTCCTTGAAACCTTCAAAAATGTCGTTTTTCTTAGCAATTTCAATTACATTTCTAAAGAAATTCATGAACAATGGTATTATTGAAATCAATATTGCATTTGTTAGAATTGTAAATGGAGTAATCATCTCATCTGTTAATGTAATTTGTGGAACAAGTAATGCTAGAACAATTATTGCAAAAGCATCTGCTCCACCAAAGAATCCAATTCTCCAAATAATTAATACAATTGGCGCAACAATTAATGAAAAACCAATACTTGTTAATGCATCCATGAGGTTTGGCTCAAAAACTAATAACACTAAAGCCAATGCACCAAAAACTATCCAGATATAATCGCTAATCTCTCTTTTAGTTACATCAGTGTATGATGCATATCCTAGCATTCCAATAGCTAAAATGATTCGTAAATGACTTAGATCAATTAATTCTTCCAGCATTTTTCTTACCCTGTAAAATAGATGTAGATTTCCTATTTAACGACCTGTTTGCGCAATTGCATGAAATTGAATATACTCTAAAGAGAATAATAAAAAGAAGAAAGGTTGGGAGATATGAAAATTGGTTTTTCATATCAAGAAGCTAGCACTTTTTCAACAGGCTTTGCTTTTTTCCACAAATGTGAGCACAGGCTATACATGTTGTTGATCATTTCTTGAGAGTTTGTGTATAGGATAGAGTCGTTATCATCGTTCAAGTCCATTGTTTCTTTAATGGAGCCGGACATGATTAATTGGCCTCCTTCTTCTACAATAACTCGGCTTTTTGAAGGTAGTTTTCCTACTCTAGTTTCTGTAGCTTTTAGTCTACTGATTAATGGTAGGACGCTATCGCTTGATGTGTCTGTTAGTACTTTCACTTCTCCACCGTTTTTCTTGCACAAGGCAATTTTTTCTGGTATGGCGGTATGGTACATTCTGAGAATATCTTCTGCAGTTGTAACGATGTAGATTGTTTTAGATGATTCTTGAATCATCTTTCCAATTCGTGAATAGATGTTGGAACGACCTTGGATGATGGATATTGAAGAGGCCTCGGAAACTTGCTGTGGTCTGTTTAAATCCTTTAGATCCTTGACGATTTTGTTAGATAGTTTCTGCATTGTTGTGATTTCGTCTTCTCTTCGTTGAATGACGGATGTCAATGCGTCAGCAGGTGGTACTGCTTCACAGATAGTTGGGTTTGAAAACGTGGTAGTAATCAATCCCATATCTCTTAGTTTGTTTAATGACCTGTATGCTTTGCCTCTGTCGATATCGAGTTTAGTAGACATTTTGCCTACTGTGAGTGAACCTATTCGTAAAAGGCCCAAATACATGGTAGCATCGGTCTTGTCAAGGCCAAAGTATGATAGTTCAGTGAGTAGTTCTTCTTCTATGTTCATAGCTCTTCACTTATACCCTCCATTATGACCTGGGTTTTGCCTGCTTTCGCAGATGTCTTGTTGTTTTTTGTTGTGACCATTTTTCCCGAGTTTGTTAATTCTGAACGAGCTAATCAGTAGCAGTATGTCATATTTCAAACAGACAAAACTAGGCACAATTTTGAGAAACTCATGCCTGATAATTAAGATCCAAGTTAAGTAAAATAACTCCATAAAATTAGGGTCTGAAAATATGCCTGCCGACACTAAGACTCTAATTAATTTTGTAAAAATTGCAGCTCAAGAAGTATACAAGGAATTACACGCTGGCTATAATGAAGCAATCTATGAAGAAGCTATGGCAGTAGAGTTTAGGGAACATCGAATTGATTATGATGTTGAAAAAATACTGAGATATTCTACAAGGGTGTAAAAGTTGGAATACATAGATTAGATTTCATCTTAGAAGAAAAACTTGTAGTAGAACTTAAAGCTCAAATGACAATTACTCAGTCCCATATAGGACAAACTATGTCATATCTTAAGACTCTTGGATTAAAAGACGGAATTATTGTAAATTTTTCATATCCAGATAAACCACGTCCTGATTTTAAGGTAATTCATCTTAAGTAAATCATTACTAAATACTTTACAAAGGGTTTTACATAATTTAAACAGATTCGAACTTTATTTCTTTTTTAATTTGTTCTACCTTATGCAACAAATTTTCAACTTTTCCTGAATCCCCAATGTCAATAATGTTAACATGTCCTAGCTTTCTTTTTGGTTTTGATTCAGCTTTGCCATACATTTTTAGATATACTCCTTCTTGCTGTGAAATTGTTATTGGTTTGTAGGTTCCTCTGAAATCTTTTGGTCCAAGTATATTATACATTATTGCATGATGAACTAATTCTGTACTTCCTAATTCTAATCCAAGTATTGCTCGCAGATGCTGTTCAAACTGAGATGTTTTACTTGATTGTAATGTATGATGTCCTGAATTATGTACTCGAGGAGCAATTTCATTAATTACAATTTCATCATTTTGTGTAACAAACATCTCTATTCCAAAAACTCCCGCACCTTTTAGAACATCCATTGTTTTTTTAGCAATTTGTTTAGCATTTTGTATAATTTTTTCATTAACTCTAGCTGGAGCTATTGTAGTTCTTAGAATATTATCCTCATGAATATTTTCAACTAGAGGATATGTTGCAATTTTGCCTTTTGTGTTTCTAGCAGCAATCACTGAAACCTCCATTTTAAAATCAACAAATCTTTCAAGCATCATTTTTTGATTACCAAAATGCTCATATCCTTTTTTCATATCATCTTCTGAATCAACTTTGAAATTTCCTCGACCATCATATGCATCTCTTCTAGTTTTCAATAATGCTGGATATCCAAATTTTTCAATTCCTTTTTTCAACCCATCAAGAGAGTTTATCTCAATAAATTCTGGGACTGGTAACCCATTCTCTGACAGGAATGTTTTTTGAAGAAATTTGTCTTGGATTATTCTTAATGTCTCTGGAGAAGGATTAATTTTAACTCTAGACTCCATAGCCTTGAGAACGTCACTATTTCCAGATTCAATTTCATATGTCAAAATATCAGATTTTTCAACCAGCTCAGCTATCGCAGATTCGTCCTTAAAATCCCCAACAATTTGTTTTGCTCCAACTTGTGATGCAGGACATCCTTCTGTTGGATCTAAAACTATAATCTCTGAAATTTCACCTGGTAGGTTTTTTGCAGCCTCTGTAAGCATCATTCCAAGCTGTCCTCCTCCAATAATTCCTAAAACCTGTGTCATGTATCGAGTGTCTATCTAGGATAAAATAAGTTAATAGTTCTTAATTAGAAATTTATGCTTGCTTGGATGAAGACCAAATAAATTCAAAAAGCAATCTCATTGAATAGATCAATGGTTTTGAATCAGTCCACATTGCTGAGATGTTTTGCAATGACTGATCTTCTTTTTTGGTAAAGAAGATCATCTCTTTATCATCTTTCATGATAAAGCAGAGCTCATCTTTTAGATCAGATGGCATACATTTGATTTGTTTTTTATCAATATTTTCAAAAATGTACATCGTTTTTTCGGTACATGATGTAAGGATTTTGGATTTGCATTTTTTACTGGTAAAATTATCAAGAAAATCTGAATGGTATAATCTAAGATAATCTTTTTCTGAACCTAAAACAATGATTTCGTCTTTTGTTTCTGAAACCATCTCGTTTAATTTTGCATTAATTGGATTTGCACCTTCTAACATTTGAAAACGATTTTCAGAACTCTCAGTTTTTTCTTTTAAAAATTCAGGAATACTATCCCATAGTTTGAGAATTCTTTCCTCTTTTTTCTCTAATGATTTTAACCGCTCTTTTTCAGCATTAACTAATGTTTTAACAGCTTTAGTTGGTTTTAGCGCAGAAAATTTGATTGGATGACCAAAGGTTGCAAGAACGATTCCTTTCTTTTGTAGTACAGAAAGCAGTTGATACGTTTCTGTTCTAGCAATCTTTAATGCTTTACAAACTTCTGGTGCTGTTTTAGAACCATATTTTCCTAAGAAAATATACACTTTAGATTGGTTTTCAGTTAAATCAAATTTTGATAATTCTTCTTTTAGCTCATCTGCAGATATTTTGTAATCATGTAAACTAGTGCCTATACTAGAATCGAATATTGTTTGTTGTATTCCTTCTTTCATGTTCCCTCTTGCCGATCATCATAGCGAATAGAAGATCTTAATATCGTACAAATGTCAACATTTTTTGATCGCTCTGATCGAATATGCGATCAATTCGTGCCTAATTTCTTAGAAATTCAGGCTGTTTTATGTGGGATTTTATAAACACTGAAATTACTTCATTTTTCCTTATATTAAGATGCCAAAAAGAAAGAAAGGAAAGCATAGAAGACGGGCTGATAATAGCGCTGCAAGAAGGAAAAGAAAAAATTCCAAACGTGGAAAAGCAAAAAATCGATAATTTTTGCATCAAGATTAAAAACTGTCTGTGGTTTTGATGTAATGTGGGCAGTTACAAGAAAAAACCATTAGTTGGAATCATCATGGGTTCAAGCTCAGACAGTAGAATAATGCATGCAGCTGCTGAAATTTTAGATGAATTTGGAGTAAAACACGAAGATCAAATTATTTCTGCACACAGAACTCCTACAAGATTAGAAGAATATGCAAAACATGCTGAAAAAAGTGGTTTTAATGTAATAATCGCAGGTGCTGGAGGCGCAGCTCATTTACCAGGAATGATTGCTTCACATACAATAATTCCAGTAATCGGAGTTCCTATTCTGGTCTATAACGATAAACAAGACAAAAAATCTCAAAAACACAAATTTTCTGCATTTGGAGGTTTGGATTCACTATTGTCCATATCTGAGATGCCTTCAGGTTCTCCAGTAGTCACTGTTGGCGTAAACAAGGCAGGAAATGCGGGAATTTATACAGTAAAAATTCTTGGAAACGCATTTCCTGATTTGAAGAAAAAGCTAAAACAACACAAGCATGATCAGCATAGAACTGTTTTGAAGGAATCTGAAGAAATGAAAAAAATAGGTCTTTCAAAATTTGTAAAAAAGAAATTCAAATAAAATTATGTCATAATTTTGAAATTGATATTTTTCTTTTTCAAATGAGATATTAGTTGCTCTGCATGCTGTTGTCCTTCTGTTTCTAAACTTAATGTAACTCCTGCAGAACCTGCTGCAATATCTGAGCTTAATCTATCATGCACTACCTCTACAATGTTTACACTAAGAGATGCAATTTCATCTACTAGTTCTTTTAATGCTCCAGGTTTGTCTGGAAGTAAGATAGAAAGTTTGACTAATCTTCCCATCTGAGTAAGACCTTTTGCAACAATTTGTCCTAATAGATACATGTCAACATTTCCTCCACACAATATTGGAACAACTTTTTTTCCAGGAGATGGTTTTGCTTCTAGCAAATATGCTAGACCAGCTGCTCCTGCTGGTTCTACTACCATCTTACCTCTCTCCATTAACAAGAACATGGTTTTGACAATAGTATCGTCATCCACTAGTACGATATCATCGATTAATTCCTTGATTATGTTGAAAGTTATTTGTCCAGGTTTTTTTACAGAAATTCCGTCTGCAATGGTTCTTTCTCCCCCTACTGATTGTAATTCTCCTGAAGCTAACGAATTTTTCATTGCAGGAAATGATTTTGATTGAACACCAATTACCTTGATTTTAGGATTTTTGGTTTTTACTGCTAATAATATTCCAGCTGCCAAACCTCCGCCACCTATCGGAACATAAATTTCCTCAACGTCTGGCAAATCTTCTAAAATTTCTAAACCGATTACTCCTTGAGCTGCAATTACTTGAGGATCATCAAATGCATGAACGCTTATTGCGCCAGTTTCTTCGGCAATTTGTTTTGCTTTCATCCAAGATTCATCATAATTATTTCCTTCAAGAATTACATTAGCACCATATCCTTTTGTTGCAGCTACTTTTGCAGGTGATGCATTTTTTGGCATGACAATTGTACATGAAATGTTTTCTAATGAAGATGCAAATGCAACACCTTGTGCATGGTTGCCAGCTGATGCAGTAACTACCCCTTTCTTTTTTTCTTCATCAGTTAATGATTTTATTTTAAAATAAGCTCCTCGTATTTTGAATGATCCTGTTTTTTGTTGAAACTCTGATTTCAAATAAATTTCAGAGCCTATTAGTTGGCTGAAGATTGGCGAATACGTTAATGATGTTTTTCTAATTACATCTCCTCTTTGAGATTGAGCTTTTTGCACATCATCATATGTTGGTGTCATCGGATTGATGATTTAGTTATTCTATTTTAATTCTTGTACAAATATGAAAAAATCAACAAATTTTCAAAATTTTTGTTAAAAAATTACGTTCGCTTTAGAAAGCTTTTATAGTTCTTGATTGATCGTTAGGAATTAGTCAGGGACCTGTGCAACTCCCCTAAGAGGTACCTCGCCTCAGTTTGCAGGTCCTTGATTTATTTTATAATTTTAAAATTTGGCAAATAAAAACTCTTTTTTATTTTTCTAAAATATTTACGATCGCATCTAATCTGTTTAAGATATTGTTTTTTACTTTTTCAGAAATTTTTTTTGTATCAAACATTCCTTCTTTAACATTATTTTTAACATACTCTAAATCTAAACTAAAAAGAAATCCCTCTTCACCAGTTACTAGTTTTGAATCATCAATTAACACTGCACTTGTTTGGTAACACTCCATCAATAAATTATCTAATCCATCAAACAATTCTTTTTTTCTTTTAACAAGATCTTGAACATCTACATCTGAACGCTCATCAATTTCTTTGTAAATTTTTTCACGTAGTTCATCATTTTCATAAAAAACTTCAAAAAGTTCCTTATGATCAAGGTCTACATATCCTAATTCTTTGAGTTTTTCAATAATGTATTGCTCGCTTTCATCAGCAAGTTGTGTTTCTGAATTTTTAGTTGTATCTATGATTTTTGAAAGCTCTTTTTGATATTCAATTACTTTGTTGTCTGGTTTATAGTATAACAGAACATGAAATTGTATAGAAATGTGGCCAGAAATAATGTAATTGTCTTCTTTTGACTCAAATTTTACAAAAATTCTTCTCAAATCTTCATTATTTGTAATTGAGAGATCTTGGGATGTCCAATCTTTAAGATTATTTACAATTTTTTTAAAAAATTCTTGAACTAACATTGGATCAAAAGTTGATTGATCCGTTACTGTACCATCTCCCAGCATCCCTTTTACGGTTACAGTTTTGGTAAGCTCTTTCATTTTTTTGAGGAAGAGATCTTGAATTTTTTCATTTTTTTTATTCAATACCTGAATAAATTCCTCTGAAGAATTAGTGCCAAGACGCACCATTTTGGTAAATCGTAATCCAATAAAACCCTACACTACGATCAGTTGTTCCTAGTGACAATGAATTTTTATGAAAATTCTATAGTTTTTATAGAAAAACGGTTCAAATGTTTTCAGTGGAAGCTGAGAAGATCATTTGTTGGAATTGTACAGCTGAAATAGTTCAGTATTATAATGAGGGGTATAAGGGAAGACGTGCAAGATGCCCCATTTGCGGCGTAGATTTTCCTCTAGAGTGACCACGAAATTGGCTGAAAATAAAGAAAATTCTGAAAAAAATTCAAAACCAGATTCAGATAAAACTCCTGATCATAAATCTTCAGATTATGTAGATATGGTTCTTAGCAGAAAAGGCGCTAAAGTAATTGATTCAGATACATTAATCAAAGAAACTCAAAAAAGAGTTTGGTCTTCATTAAAACAAGGTTATGAATATGAAGAAACCATCATCAATGAATCTGATGAGTTTCTCCGTGATTTAGTGTCTTCTCGTGTTAATATGATAGTATTGTATGTCGATATGGTTGGCTCTACTGAAATCACATTATCCTTACCAGAAGAAAAGGTAGCAATAATCATCAGATCATTTGCACAAGAAATGTCAAATGTGATTCGACACCATGATGGATATGTTTTAAAATTTGTAGGGGATGCAGTCATTGGATATTTTGTTGCCGAAGCCTTACCTTTGTTAGCAGCTGATAATGCAGTTAACTGTGCCAAAGCCATGCTTGCAGTAGTAGAAAAAGGAATGAATCCAATTTTAAATCAATATGATTACCCCGAAATAAAAATAAAAATTGGTCTAGATTTTGGTAAAAATATTATCGTAAGATATGGCTCAAATAAAGAAAATTCTCATGTGGATATACTTGGTCCTTCAATGAATATTGCATCAAAAATTCAACACACTGCATATCCAAATCAAATTTTGATTGGAGAAGATGTTTACAAAAGATTACACCCCAATATTCAAAAACAATTCAATCAAGTTGTTTGGACACAAACTAAATGGAAGTATCATGATAGAGAGACAGGAAAGTTATATCCAGTTTATGCTTATGTTGGATAATTTTTAAAAATATTTTTTCTATACAGTAAATTTGTCAGGACATTCTACATGTTCGTAATGATGGTCTGTGAACTTATCTTCTACTACATAGATTACAATTTTGTGTAATTCGTAGTTTCGAATAGTTTTTTTGCATTTAAGACAGTTCTTTTTCTTAAATTCCTTCATTTCAGAAGTGGCGATCAAGGATCTCTATAAGGATCTGCGATCAGCTCGATCTGACAAAAAATGAGCATTGGTTCACAAAATCATATCTAATTTCATAATGATAAACAAAAATACCCCTAAAATCTCGTAAAAATATGGATTTTCTAGGTATTAGAAAAAACATTGAACTTTCAGGAATTCACCCAGAATTTGGAATACCTACATCTATGTTTCCAAGATTTCCACCAGGGATATCACCACCATCTATGGGGTTAGTTGATCAAAAAAAATTAAAAGAAAAATTCTTCAGAGATAATTCTTCTATCAATACTAAGTTACAAGATTTTAATCAAATGTATCAAAAATTTGCTTCAGGATTATTTGAATTAGCATATCCTGCATTACCCCCAGGGCATCCATTATACTCTAGACTAGAATCAACTGTTTCACTTCAAAATGAAAACAACAAGTTAAGAAAAGAAAACGAAGATTTGAAAAAACAGTTATCTTCAGACAATAAATCCAATAAAAAACCACATAATATTTAGAGAAACTTTTCGTATTTTTTAAAGATGTTTTCCAGAGTACTTTTTTCATCTTCAGATATTAGGAGATCTTTAGAAGAGCTACTCTGGATTTTTGATAGAATAGTAGATAGAAACAATCTCTCTTTGCTTTCAAGATAATCTTTTGCTTTTGATGCTTGTAAAAGTTGAATTTTAATAATGGTTCCAGGTTTTGACATAAAATTCATAACAATTCTCATTTTTTGATTAATTTTAATATAGGTATTTTCTAATTTTTTCATGGTAAAAACTCCACAAGAAAAATGGAAAGAGTCAATCATATCTTATAGAAAAAAATGTCAGAAAATTCTAAATCTTTCAAAATCTATCAGATATGCCGGAATTATCAATGAGTATGGTAGAACCTTAACTGGAATGGTTAGGCCAAATACTATTCCACTATGGTCTGCAGAACAAGTAAAAAATGAATTTTTTATAATTTCTACCTTAATGACTCTAAGAAAAACATATTCAAACAAAGTTGGGATGTTAGATTTTATGCAACTATCTCATCCAAAAGTTACCATTCTAGCTTTTCAGAGAAAAAACATTACGTATTATGTTTCCATTGATGTTAAAATAAAAAACATTGAAACAATAGTTAGTAAGATAAAAAAAATTCTCTAAGACGGAGTAAATCCGTGATATCCTGCAGATTGTTCTGTTTTATCTTTAAAGATAGGTTCAAAGAGGGAAATCATATACTCGTCAGGATCTAAAATGATTGCATTAATTCCTGCATCTCTTTCTACAGGTTCTCGATAAATTTTAACGCCTTTGGATTTTAGTTCCTCAATTGCTGATTTTACATCGCCAACTAAAAATCCCAACATAATTCCATTTTCCACAGATGTTCCTTGATGAGGGGCAGTAAGGGAAGCAGGATGAAGGCTAACTAATGCGCCAGCAGTACCTAAATCTACCCAGGTTCTTCTTTGTTGTTTTATGGGCAATCCAATAATTTCATTATAGAATTTTACCGATTTGTCGATATCCTTTACAGCAAGTATGACATTTCCGACCCGTTTAACATTCATGGTAATCTAGACTCTGTAATTTAATGGGCTCCAAGTTAAATCCTTTTTCATTGTACCTCAACCATTGTTTCAGTTCGCTCAACCCCTGCAATGGTCTGAATTTTGGTGGTAGTGTCTTTAATTTCAGATAATTGACTAACATCAATTAATGCGACTGCATCAAATTGTCCGCTAACTGGAAAGGAATCATAAATTGACTTTATTTTTCTTAATCGTGCAGCAATCAATTTTTTTGGTGATTTAACTAAAACTACAGCTTTTACCATCCCAAATTCACTTCCACTTCAATCAAAGTTTCTGTAGTAACAATTTCTTTAATTTTTTTAAAATCAATTACAATATTGTTGATATCATCAATTGAGCCTTGAAGTACAACGCTGATATCGGCCCTACCTGTAACTACCATTATTTCTTTAATCAATTTCCGTTTTTTCTTTAAAATTTTTACAACTTTATCGACAGTACCTGGTTTTACAGTAATTAAACAAAGAGCACGCATAACATCATCATATATGTCGCATCAGTTATTTACTTTGCTTAATCAAGAGGTATAAAATTAATCAGAAGATGCTTCTTGAGACCTAGCTTCTTCAAGATATGCTCTTCTGGCTTCTAATTCGGCATTTTTATCAATTTCAATATCTTCTTCTATGACAACAATTCCTACATCATCTGAATCAACATCTTTTTTTGCTTTTTTTCCTTTAGCCTTAGAACCTTTTTTAGTAGATTTTGTCGATGTTTTTTTCGTTTTTTTGGTAGTTTTTGATTTCTTTGCTGCCATAAATAACGCATGAAAAATATGAAATCATGTATTAAAACATTATGTAGAATTAGATTATTGAAAACATCGTAATCCACTATATATTGAGGCTAACTTGGTGCTTTTTTTAAAAATTATAATGGTGCCGCGGGCGGGACTTGAACGCGCGACAGCTCGGTCTTCAGCCGAGTGCTCTCCCGGGCTGAGCTACCGCGGCACATTGAAAATTCTCTAAAATAGAGGATTAAAGTGTGTCTACGGTTTCCAGACGATGTCCTCAAAACCATTCTTTTTATTTACAGTTCTTGCAATTACAAAAAGTAAATCTGAAAGTCTATTGAGGTATTTTTTACATTCATCATTGATTTCTTCTTGTTCAGATAAGGAAATTGCCTGGGTTTCTGCTCTTCTTGCTATGGTTCTTGCTAAATGAACTAAGGATGCTTTTTCATGTCCTCCTGGAAGTATGAAATTAGTTATTTGAGGTAGTTCTTTTTCTAAGAGATCTATGTTATTTTCAATACTAGTTACCATTTCAGATGTAACTCTGTTTTTTGTATCTGACAAATCTGGACTCGATAAATCTGAACCCACTACAAAAAGATCATTTTGAATTTTTTTTAGCATTTCTTCAAGTTCTTGATCAAACTTACTTGAAAGAATCAATCCAACTACGGCATTTAGTTCATCTATTGCGCCATATGCTTGAATTCTGATATGTGATTTGGAAATACGTTTCCCCCCTTGTATTCCAGTACTTCCATCATCTCCAGTTTTAGTATAAATTTTCATAGAATAATTTGGCAAGTGTAGATTTAATACCTTGTTTTTTGTAATTAGAATATGGCAGAAGCATCTTGTCCTTATTGTGACTCTACTTTTGAAAATAAAGAAGACCTATCAAAACACATTGATAGAATTCACCACGGTTCTGGTTTATTAGAAGGCGATACTAGGAAATTCTAATTTGTTTGAAGATTTTTTTCAAAATATCTTAGAATTAAAAAAAATTAAACGAAAAGGATGGATAGATAAATTAGGTATTGATAATCCCGAATCCGTAGCTGATCATAGCTATTCAATGACGTTTTTATCACTACTTTTTTCCGAAATTAGGGGGTTAGATTCAGAAAAAATCATGAAAATGGCCTTACTTCATGACCTGGCAGAATCTGAAGTTGGTGATTTGACCCCTGATGAAATATCTAAAGAAAAAAAAATTGAATTAGAAAACAACTCAATGAAAAAAATATTAGAAAAACTTCCAACTGAACTATCTCAAAAATATCAAAATGTTTGGGATGAATTTCTATCTGAGAATAGTAAGGAATCTGTGTTAGTACATGATATTGATAATTTAGAAATGGTAATACAAGCAAAAAATTACATGGACCAAGGACACTCTAGAGATAAAATTCAACCATTTATCGATTCTGCAAAAAACAAAATAAAGAATGAAGAACTCAAAGGCGTTATAGATAAAATATTTGATAAAAATGTCTGAAAGAAGTAAAGATGAATTAATTGAAGCTCAAAAAGAAGTAATTGGAATTTTATTTGAAATAGTTAAACGATTTCAAGCAAACAACGAATTAGATGAAGAATATTTTGAATTAATTTCTGCCAATAGTAAAACAGAGGTAAATAAAAAAAGATTAGATGAGATATTGTCAAAAAGAAAAGAAAACGGAAAAACTATTGGAAGATTATTAGAAAAATTAGAATTATGAGTTATTTTTGCTGATTAATCGCAATCACATGTACCATCGTTTGATAAAATTTTGAATTTGTTTGTCTGTTGATATTTTTCTTGAATATAATGTGACATGTTTGTAATTCGAATTATTGATTTTTTTGCTTTCCATGAACCTTCATTTTTAAACCAATATTCTATCTCATCAACATTGTAATTTTCTCCACTTTTGAGAAGATTCAAAAATGTTTCTTTGATAAAAGCTTCATCTTCTTTTTTTAATGAATTTTTATCTGTCACCATCGTTGTAATTTCATTTAACTTTATGATTACGTTGTTTGTTAATGGCATACATTGAACTAAATTGGTAGGTTTTAAATTATTCACTGTTTTTTACATCATATGCAATACTTTGCTGCACTTCAAAAAGGTAAAAAAAGAGTAGAGGTAGCAAGAGAATATCTCAATAAAATTGCAGACAATAAAGCAATGCCTGCATTAGCCTTGATAGATAACAAAACAAATGTTTGGGAACCCGTAGGTGAAGAGAATCTTTATGCATTCGTTGATGAAACTGCAGGTTTTGTTTTAACTGATACTAGCGGGTATATTTTGGCTCTTTGTGATAAAAACGGTATTTCTAAAGCAATTGTTCAAGGAGTAACTAAAGAACAAAAAGAAAGTATAGAAAAATTACTCAAAGATGACAACATTCCTGAATACAAAGGTAAAGTATCTCTTCCGGTGTGATATGAATAATGGGTAAATTTGCTAGTGAAATCGAAGTTAGAGGTCACCTAATTGACTCGCTGATTTTAACAAAAATTTTCGATGGAGTAATGGATCTTGGAGGGGAATTTGAAGTACAAAAGATTCAGATTGGAAAAAAGAAAAAAGATGAAAGTTATGCAAAACTTCGAGTTAGTGGAAATAATCAAAAGCATCTTGATAAGATTCTTGAATTAGTTTATCGTGAAGGAGCTACTGCTAAAATTCAAAAAGAAGTATCATTGAAATCTGCATCTAAGAACTGTGTAATGCCTGATAATTTTTACAGTACAACAAATAATTCAACTCAGATTTTTCTTAAGGGAAAATGGATTCAAGTAGACAACATGATGATGGATAAATGCATTGTAGTAAGAGGCAATAAAGCAAAATGCATTCCGATTCGTGATGTAAAAAAAGGCGACAAAATTGTTGTAGGTGAAGACGGAGTACGCGTTACTCCTCCAAAAAGACCAAGAGAAGGAATGAATGTGTTTCAATTTATGGGAGGTAGTAGCTCAAGTGAGCGTCCTACACAGCATA
>JABAOH010029305.1_pt2 | contig 23236 bp, 23 predicted proteins | sample 7062181 | NCBI WGS metagenome assembly JABAOH01 (sample SAMN14538630, study PRJNA623070) | marine sediment metagenome | biome: marine biome [ENVO:00000428]; feature: marine pelagic biome [ENVO:01000023]; material: deep marine sediment [ENVO:00002113]; isolation source: pool of 5 deep marine... | reverse complement strand
TTACAACAATTTTTCCAGCGGGTACAGTAACGGAGACACTGTCAACGGGGTACTCCCACTTAGTCCAAGAAGGTGCTTGACCAGCAGTTCCAGATGCAGTAGGCAAACCTGAGAAATACCTAGAATCGTAGCATCTAGCCGCCCTCACCGAATCAATCAGTTTTACACTTGAGTTGTACCACCATCTCAGTCCAGTGACAACAATACTTTCGTTTGTAGGATTGTAGAGAACAGCTTGATAAAACCATCCACTAGGATCAATATCATCTAATCTAGCAAAGCTGGCAGCCTCAGCAAAAACCAGCAAACTTGATGCTGGCACGCTAACCGTCACATTTTTTGTAGTAGAATCTATATCTGACTCACTATCCACAATGACCAAACTAACCGAATAAATCCCTTCTTCCGCATACTGATGCATTGTAACAGGATCACCCTCTACCACTAAAGGTGAGCCATCACCAAAACTCCATATGTAACTTACAATAGTTCCACCGTCAGGTGTAGAAAGCGAAGCGTTAAAAGTCACTGTCTCGCCAACGACCGGAGTTCCAGGCAAATATGTAAAGTCAGCGATGGGAGGGGCTGGACTTGCAAGCGAGGGTTGAAATGTAAATGGAAGAATTAGCATCATCACTAACAAAACTGAGTAAACACTTACTTTACGCGACGATGGCATTAGATACATTCCTCTTTTTTCACTCCATTTATAACGCCAAAAGAATCATATGGCATGCACACATTGAATCCGGTGAACATAGAAGAACAATTAACATGCTTCTACATCCAACCAACTGCTAGCAATTTCACCTCCTTACACCTCAAACCGCGGTTTCCAAATAATCAACAATCATTTAGTCTCCATTGAAAAAAGCATTATGAAGCAACAATTATGATTCAAAACCCATAAACTATCGAAAAACGTCAAAGACAAAACAAATGTAACTAATATCCATTTGTATGGCGCCGGGAGTAGGATTCGAACCCACGCGGTCCAACAGGACCACAGGCTTACTTGCTAAGAACAATGCCCCAGACAAAAGCGCTCTTTCGTTTTCCTTTTACACATTGTTCTTTCGCCTCAAGGCCTGCGCATTATCCGCTCTGCCATCCCGGCAACTCGAATAAAATGCAAGTGTCCCCAACGTTATAAAATGTTCCCTTTCTATCAATTTGAAAGTAGAAAAAGTTTAAATCACAAGTTTCACGAAGTGTCATCGTTACTCTCAAAGGAAGATGAAACTTGCCGTGAAATGTCAATACTGCAACAAGGAAGTTGCTTTACCGTTCAAATGTCCCTTCTGCAACCAATATCACTGCAGTGAACATCGACTGCCCGAAAACCACAAGTGTCCTGAATACTGGAGAGCCAAAGCTCCACGTGAACAACCGCCTCCAATCATTGTAGAAGAAACAGAAACAGCTCCGTTTGAGCACACCGTATCTTATACACCACCAATGCTCAAACCTTTGCGGTTCAGTTCCACCGAAATACGGCACCTAACTCTTAGCGCCTTGCTGGTCATGGGAGTCGGACTATCCATCGTCTTATATGAGTCGCTGAGACCAGAAATTTTGGCAATTCTTGTGGCAGTATTCACCTTAACATTTCTTCTACATGAGCTCGCCCATAAATTATCAGCACAACACTTCGGTTTGTGGGCGGAATTCCGATTAACCTTATTTGGAGCACTTATCACTGCTTTTTCAATTTTTCTTCCATTATTCAAAATCATTTCACCTGGCGCAGTAATGATCGCAGGCTCCATAGACAGAGAAACTGCTGGAAAAACCGCTATAGCCGGACCTCTAACCAACATAGTGCTCTCAACCATAATCCTCACGTTCGCTTTGTATCCGGGCGTTCAAACGGTTGCGATGTGGAGCGCAGCTTGGAACGCGTGGATAGCCTTAATTAACCTTATTCCTTTTGGACTGTTGGACGGAGTGAAAGTGTTCATGTGGAACAAAATCGTCTGGATTACGGTGTTTGTCGCGTCTGTGGCTTTAACATTTTTCACTTTCATTCATTTGTCTTGATTAGCCATAAACTTTTGTACTGAAGACAGGACATATTTATGGTGTTGTTGGGGAAAACTATGAGGCTGGATTCATCAGTCAAGAATAAATATCCTAAGTTAACGATTGGCTATGCTGTTGTGCGAAATGTGAAAGTTGAACGAATCGTGAGCGAATTAGAAGAAGAAAAAAGACGTGTCATTGATGAAGTTAGAGATGAATACACTTCTGTTCCTATGCTAGAAATTTCAGAGATCAAACAGTACCGAGAGTTCTACAAGTCCATGAACGTGGACCCCACCAAAATACGACCAGCTACTGAGTACTTGTTTCGAAAAGTGCTTGCAGGAAAGTTCCTTACAATCAACAATCTAGTTGATTCCTGTCTCGTAGCCTCTGTGAAATACTGGGCGATCGTCAGCGTTTACGACTTCGACAAAACGAAGGGCGTTCCAACAGTGATTCTTTCGAAAGGAACTGAAAATCTTCAATTAATTGACGGGAGGAATGTTACGCCAGCAGTTGGCGAGGTTCTGCTACGAGATGATGAAAAGATTTTAACCGCTTACACGCTGGGAGATGCTAAGGCTACGATGGTTACTCCAAAGACCGAAAATGTGTTGATGGTTGCTTGGAACGCTCCAGGAATTAGTCGCCAAAGAGTAGAAGATGCTTTGAATGCGGCTATTGAGTATGCAAAAAGATTCTGTCAAGCAACTGTCGAAAAGAGCGAGATACTTACGTAAACTAGTGTCTCTTACAGAAGTTCGATGCTTACAAAAACTTCTTCGGGCACACGGATTCTCATGATTCTCCTCATAACCCGTTCTTCAGCGTCAATATCAATGAGACGTTTATGAATCCGCAACTCCCACTTATCCCATGTGGCAGTTCCCTGACCGCATGGAGTCTTTCTAACAGGCACACGTAGCTTCTTTGTGGGCATGGGGATAGGTCCTGTGATCTTCGCGCCTGTCTTGTCAGCGATGGCTTTCAGTTCTCCACAAACATTTTCCAGCTTCTTGTAATCTGTGCTGGTTAATCGTATCCGTGCTTTTTTCACCATCGCTACATGTTCTCCTTAGCGTTGCCTCTTATCCATTCTCTATGTTTTAAATACTTTTTCATTGATTTTGTGGTTTAATACATATGCCTTTGAAACATCTTAGGTTTTCGGAACATCTGGACGCATTCATTGGAGTGAAATGATTGAAATCTGTTCTCGCAAGGTCTATTGCTTCTTCTACTGTTGTTGCTGTTGTTACGTAAGGTTAAATTACTAGAAGTTGGGTCAAATGTATCCATGAACTCCAAAACGGTTTTGGGTGGAATTGCTGTTGCTGTTCTGTTCTTTTTCGGTATCATATTCGCTCTAGCCGCAGGAGCACGCGACGCTCCTACGAGATTAACCATTGCTGTCTTATTGTTCGCAGTAGGCTTCGGAATCGCTTATTACATAACCAAAAAGCCAAAGACGATAGTGCAGAGGTTGGAGTTATCAGGGGAGATTAAGGCTGTTGCGCTCAAATGTCCCAACTGTTCTGCTTCTGTAAACGCTAATAACATCAAAATCGTGTCTGGCGTGCCATACGCAACATGCCCTTATTGTGGACAAACATTTGAGATAGCAGAGGAACCAAAATGGTGAAGACCCGTTCTTTGCTGGTCATACTACCTGCAATGTTCATTCTAATGACGTTTGTAAGCACTGCAGCAGCACAGAGGCAATATTATTTGGAACACGAATGGGCAAAAATATGGATAAATCAAAACGGAACCATCGATTTGCTTTACGACATAAGTATAACACTCGATTCTGGTCCCAACATAAACTTCGTATATATTGGTCAACCTCAACGCGACTTCACAATAGGAACAGCCATGGACGAATACGGTCACACATTAGTGACAACCGACGCGAGTTCTGGAAGCGATTACAAGGTGCAAGTCAACCTTTACGAGCCCTTAGCGGCTGGGCAAACTGTGAGATTCAACCTCACCACAAATGTTGCCCGTATGATATATGAAGACACACAAACCAACGTTGGCATGAAGTTCACTCCGACTTGGTGGGAAGAAGCAAGAGTGCTCGACCTTCAAGTGCAGATTGTTTTGCCTCCGGGGGTCACTGCGGATAACGTAACAACAACAGAAGAGCTTTGGAACGGCACGTTTCCTGAGGATGACCGATTATCAATTTTCTGGCAAAGAGGAGATCTTTCGCCGAATCAGAGATACACTTTTGGAGTTTCTTTTCCAAAAGAGTATGTGCAGAGTTACGTGACACAACCAACTGGTATAGTCGCCTTTTTACAACAATATGGACTTGCTATCCTGATATTTGGAGTCTCAATCGCTGCAATAGGCGCAGTTGTCTATGTGGTTCGTAAGAGACCATATCTGATACCGACGGTTAGCATGGAAACCCTTGGAATAAGGCATGGTTTAACAGCCGTAGAGGCTTCATATCTTCTCGACGTAAAGCCAACAATTTTAGTCACAGAAATCCTCTACAGTCTCTTACAGAAAAGAGCCACATGGGTTGAGTCCACAACTCCCGCTCTCAAATTGAAAATAATGCAACCCTTTCAGAACAAGACTGGGACGCCGGAAACGCCTCTCCGATACTACGAAATCGACTTTCTCAACGCAATCAAAGAAGACGGAACCCTCGACGAAGAGAAACTGGCACAAACAGTGGTGTTTCTAAGAGATACTGTCGAAGAAAAACTACGCGGATATTGCAGACGCGACACAATCGACTACTACAGAAAAATTGTGGCGAAGGCTTGGCAACAAGTGGAACAAGCAGGCACACCAGAGTTAGCCTCGAAAGCTTACGACGAACAACTGTTGTGGCTTTTCCTCGACCCAAACTATCAATCGCGCACCCAAACAGCATTCCGCGACAAAGCCTTCGAGCCAAGTCCATTCTGGCTGTGGTACTGGTATAGCTATCAACACTATCATCCCAAACCTACGTATAAACCAAACATAAAAACACCAACCAAAGCGGCAAAGCCGCCCACAATTCCTGGCGCAGATTTCGCGAACAACATTGCAACGGCTGTAGAAGGCACCTCAAACAAAATTGTTACCAACCTCGAAAAATTCGCCAACGCAATAGTCCCACTGCCAGCTGCGCAAAATCTTCCACAAAACCAGCTCACCATAGGTCCAGCTGCGTATGCGCTTGCGCATCCTGCGCCTGTGTATGCGCGTGCGTATCGTGCGCTTGCGCTTGTGCAGGTGGAGGAGTAGGATGAAGGAGGCGGGTGGCGTTTATGAGTTTTATGCGTAAGATGTTTCGTGCGTCTAAGATTCCTCGAGGTCGCTACACTTACAGGGGAAGAGGCAACTTCACGGGTTTGGCTCTTCAGCTTCGTGTGGAGCCTGATGGCAAGGGACTATTGGTCATCAACGCTAACACAGTTCTGTATCTAAACGAGACAGCTACAGCACACGCCTTCTTCTTCATGCAAGGCATGACAACAGATGAAGCCGTTAAAAAAATCAAGCGCATGTATCGAGTGAACAAGAAAACGGCAAAGGATGACTATGAGAAGCTAATTTACACCGTGAGCACGTTGGCGCAGACTGAGGAAGTCTGTCCCATATCTTTTCTCGACGTAAAGAAAGTGGAACCTTTCACCCAAGAGTATTCAGCGCCCTTACGTATGGATTTGGCGCTTACTTTCAGATGCCAGAATAATTGCGTTCACTGCTACGCTGGGGGGCCGCATGAAACTTCTGAGCTCACCACAGAACAGTGGAAAGAAGTAATTGACCGCCTTCATCAGATTGGCGTGTTCATATTGACCTTCACAGGAGGCGAACCAACCCTGCGTGAAGACTTGCCAGAACTGTTGCTTTATGCGCAAAACAAGGGAATAGTCACTGGACTTATCACCAATGGCAGAAAACTAAAAGAAAAAACCTACGTTGAAACCCTTGAGAAAACTGGGCTAGACTTCATTCAAGTGACCCTTGAATCACACAAGCCTAAAATCCATGATTTAATGACAGCGACCAAGGGAAGCTGGAAAGAAACCGTCGCTGGAATAAAAAATGTCATTCCAACACAGATCTACGCGACCACAAACACAACTCTTAGCAAATATAACGCCTCATATTTTTTGGAAACTATAGACTTCCTAAAAAAACTCGGAGTTGCCGCTTTTGGATGCAACAGCCTGATCTACTCGGGAAAGGCCAACGCGATAAGCGAAGACTTCGTCTTGCCACTCGAGACACTGAAAGAACTCTTACCCAAGATTCATGATAAAGCGAATCAGCTCGGATTAAAGTTTCTATGGTATACTCCAACTCAATATTGCCGCTTTGATCCAGTTAAACTAGGTTTAGGCGTCAAATCATGCACAGCGGCGATGATCAACATGTGTGTTGGACCGAATGGTGATGTTTATCCATGTCAAAGCTACTTCGAGGGCCTCGGTAACATCCTAAGAGACGATTGGCAAAAAATCTGGAATCATCCACTTGCAGTGAGTATAAGAAATAGAGAATACGTGGAGACAAAATGTAAAGACTGCCCGCAATTGCAAATCTGTGGAGGAGGATGCCCGTTGGAACTGCAGAAAAAGAACTACATTTGCGCCGAAGCTCAGTAAACACCTCCACATTTACCCTTGCTTTTGGAAATCAGATGACATATAGAGATGTTGCAAAGGAGCGTCTTAATCTCCAAAAACAAAAAAGGCTTTTAACAACCACGACACAATAAGCGAAAAGGTGAAAAACGTTGTCAGTGGCCCAAAGAAAATTCTTCGGAGAAATAGGCGCGCTACTCGACAGAACAGTTATGGTGACAACAATAAACGGAAAAGAATATACAGGAACCCTCACAGGGATAAACCCGGAAACACTGAGCCTCTGCTTGGCAGAAGCCAAAGATGAGAAAGGAAGAATAATTCACAGAGCATTCCTGAACGGTGCTATTGTGGCCCAAATCTTTGCTGTTGAGAAGCCTTTTGACCTCAAAGCGTTGGCTGAACGCCTCGAAAAAGTTTTCCCAAGACTAGTCAGGCTATACGAAGACAAAGGCTTCATCTGGGTAATGGACAAGGTTAAAGTTACTGAAGATGGTATTGTAGAGGGCACAGGACCAGCCGCTGAACGAGTCCAGAAAGTATACGATCAGTTTCTCAGCGAAATCAAGACCTAAAATGGTTGTCTAAAGTTCCTTCATAAAAGTTTTGCGAACTCACCTATCTTCTTGCGCGCGTATACTTCCCGCGTTACACTATCTTGAATCTTACGGACAGGTCTGCCAATTATAGGGGAAAGCCCTGCTGCATAGACCGTCATATTTACCGTATAAATGCCTGCAGCAACCAAGCTCCATCCAGGATCTCGTTGCTCCCACACCCAAGTCAAGGAATCACCAGCAGGCACATTTAAAACGGCACCTTCCCATAAGCCTGGTCCAACGAGACGACCCTCTGAATCTATTATAGTAGCCCATGCATAATCTGGAAATGCTACGGTTTTGGTGCTGTTATTCGTGAAGGTTATGGTGACATTTTCTTCGCGTTAATAGACAGTTTTATCTATCTCTAGAACAAGACCGTTTGAAACATCCTTCCTCGACAACTCAACAGATGGATGCTTGTTCAGCATGTAAGCGTATGTTGCAACAACCCCAATCAACGCAACGAAGAAAATCCACAACGCAAACGGAGTCCTCTTTGAAAACCTCTTTAAAACCACTCTTTTTCCACTTCTCCTACCCACTATTATTCCTAGGTTGTATCAATAATTTAAATCTTAAAGAAAAAATATGCGCGCGCTGATCTCTTTCATTACGAACTGCTCCATTTCCACACTATCCCCTTTTAAACTAAGGTGCCGTAATAATGATGACTCTAAGATTCATTACATTTGTTCCAGTTGGCTCCGTATAAACAGCATCTTTAAGGTCTCTTAGCACGTGGGAGGAGTTATGCTTCATAAGATTTTCGTATATATCTATGCCCATTTCCTTTGCTCTTTTTAACGTATAACCATCAGCGATGCCCCCAGCTATGTCCGTAGGACCATCCGTTCCATCGGTGTCTATTGCTGACACGGTGATGTTTTTACTCCCATCTATTTTCAGGGAAAAACCAAGAACGAATTCCTGATTTCGCCCACCTTCTCCATGTTCCCCTTCAATTGTAACAGTTGTCTCTCCGCCAGAAATGAGGACGCAAGGGGGCTTAAACGGTCTGCCGTTCTTTTCGATATCCCTTGCAATACCTGCTAAAACAATGCCCGCTTCTCTGCTCTCTCCTTCTATCATAGTAGATAAGATTGCGGAGTTAAATCCCAACTCTTTAGCTCGGTTCTTCGCGGCTGTGCATACAGCTTCATTGTTGGATATTACAAATGTGTGAACTTTCATTCCAGTGAAGTCTTTAGGCGTTTCTAAGCTTGGGTCTGTAAGTCCCTTTTCAAGGCGAGTTCTCACCGAATTTGAAACTTTTTCCCATAATCCATACTTTTTCAGGGCAAAAACAGCGTCTTCAAATGTAGATGTGTCTGGAACTGTTAGATCAGTTATGTAATCCAAAGGGTCTCCTATAACATCAGAGACTGTTAAGTTGACTATTTCTGCAGGATGAATGTATTTTGCGAGTCTTCCACCTTTTATGGCTGAAAGATGTTTTCTAACCGCATTTATCTCTTGGATTACAGCACCGCTTTTCAGAAGTAAATCAGTTACTTCCACCTTGTCCTCTAAACTTATTCCCTCAGCCGGTAGTGGGGCTAATGCGGAACTGCCGCCAGTTATTGTGCTGAATACGAGGTCGCCTTCTTTTGCATTCTTGGCTATTTTTACCATTTCTTTTGCGCCTTCTAGTCCCTTTTCATCTGGTATGGGATGGCTAGCCTCTATCACCTTTATTCTCTTCAACTTACGTTTTTGTCCTCTCTTCACAATTATTAATCCGTCTCTGATTCTTTCTCCCAAAATATCTTCTAGTGCCATCCCTATGGGCATGGTTGCCTTTCCTGCACCCACCACGTATATGTCTCCTATTTTTGAGAGGTCGAATTTTAGATGACCGACAATCAGGTTTCCGTTATCAATGTGAACTATCTTTTTGACAGCCTTGTAGGAATCCACTGCCTCCAAGGCATGTTCAAGTATGTCTAACACGATCTTCCTTCCTTTGATGTTGCCGTGAGAGAGCAACTCATCCTTATTCTTTATTATCATTAAACATCCCTTACATGGCACATAATCATTCTTTATTGAAACGAAGGCTTAAATGAACCAGCGAGATCGAGGCTCTTCCTTTGTTTTCTCCTCTATTGGAGTAATGCTCAAACCAAAAGACTCAAGTATTTTACGAGTTGCCTCCGCAGCCACATCCAGCTTACTCAAGTTCACTTTCAAACGCAACATTTTGCAAACAGCCTTTAAAACTTCACGTGCAGCCGCTGCGTCGGGATATAGACCAGGAGTTTCGGCTAAGAGACAAAAACCGCTCATACCTTGCAGCTTGCCCAGTCCTACAAGAAGCCCTGCCACACCAAAAATGTGTCCATGAATAATTTTGGCGCCGAGATTTAAGGCTTCACGTAAACTTTCAGTGTCAGAGGCTGCACAGTACAGCTTNNACGTCCACACAGTTCATATTGTCCCTGCGTGGTCAATGCCTGCGTGTTACCGTAGAGTACAATAAGATCGCGTTCGTTTTCCCTCCCCTTATGATAGTAAAGTTCGTTTAGTGGAAACCGTGTTTTACCCTTGTCTGTGGATATGGTAAAATCTTGAAAAGATGATGAACGGATTTCTGCAAACATTTTTGCCTTTAACTCCTTAATGAGATGCAGTGCAGCGATGTTTGCAACAAATCCTATGCCGGGCAATCCTTCAATTAAGACTGGGTTGTTTAGAACAGGTTTTTCATGTGTCAGAGTGGTGCAAACCACGCTTCGATCTCTCCTTTTTCCAACAGCATAATTAAGAGATATTCAGTAATATAAGATGATTTGGCGGTTATGGTTCATGTCCTTTGAAATACGTGACAGAGATTTGCTTGCGAGGATAGGTAGACTTGAAACTAAAGGAGGAATAATTGAAACTCCTCTCCTTCTGCCTGTCATAAACCCCATGGTTCAGCTGATCACTCCTAGAACCATACAGGAAACTTTTGATTGCAGAGCACTTATAACAAACGCCTACATCGTGAAGAAGCACTTCGAAGCTGAAACTGTTAGTAAAGGGATACATGATTTTTTAGATTTTAAAGGCGTAATTATGACTGATTCTGGAGCCTACCAAATTCTTGTTTATGGAAACGTGGAAGTTGCTTCTGAAGAAATTGTGCGATACCAAGAGGAAATCAACACGGACATTGCTACCATATTGGATGTACCAACTGGATGGATAGCCTCCAAACAACACGCACAATACACAGTTAACGAAACCCTCAGTAGAGCAAAAGAACTAGCAAAAATCAAGACGCGTGAAGACATCATCTGGGTCGGACCAGTTCAAGGAGGCAGGTACCTAGACCTCGTTGCCCAATCAGCAAGGAAAATGGGAAAACTGCCTTTTCAAATCCATGCTTTAGGAAGTCCAACATCAGTTATGGAACAATATCGCTTCGACATCCTTGTTGATATGATTCTAACGGCGAAAAAGAACCTGCCGCCAGAGAGACCACTCCACCTTTTTGGAGCTGGGCATCCATTTATGTTTGCGTTGGCAGTAGCATTGGGGTGTGACTTGTTTGATTCCGCTGCTTACGCCATTTATGCTCGAGATGAGCGTTACATGACTGAGCACGGAACCACTAGATTCGATGAACTCGAGTATTTTCCATGTTCATGCCCAGTTTGCAACAAGAACGATCCGCAAAGTATGCAGGCACTGCCAAAAGTTGAAAGACAAAAAATGCTTGCTCAACACAATCTTCACGTAAGTTTTTCCGAATTGAAACGAATAAAACAGGCAATAATAAAAGGGCGACTCTGGGAACATTTAGAGTTAAGAGCACATGGGCATCCAGCTATACTTCAAGCCTTAAAAAAATTGAAGAAACATAGCGAATATTTAGAGAAACAGAGCCCTGTGACAAAGAGCAGAGGTCTCTTTTTCTTCAGTTCCATTGGGTTGAGTAGACCTGAGGTCGTTCGTCACAGAGAGAGGCTTTTTGAAAGATATTCACCGCCAAAAAAGACGCGGTTCCTTGTTTTGTTGCCTCAAACTCAAATGAAACCCTTTCATAAATCCAGAGAACATAGAAGAGCTTTGAAAGTTGTTCAGCAAAGGCTAGGCGATAATATCAGTGAGGTTCACATCTGTACATACGCAGCGCCCTTCGGGGTAGTACCTCAAGAACTTGACGAGGTTTATCCTCTTTCTCAATACGAAATTGCAGCTCCATTCGATGCTGAGACAATAGAATATACTGCGAAACAAGTTTCAAGCTATATCGCAAACACGAATTACAGTGGAGTAGTTTTGCTTGAAGATTTTGAGACATGGAAGGGAAAAATTGCAAGAACTTGCAAAAAAGCTTGTACGAAAAAGAAAGTTTACTTTAAGGCAATGTCTGTGGAAAACCCTTGGAATAAAACTGCTCTCGAAGATCTTGCAATAATACTGGAAAAATTGTTTATATGAATGGAAATGAAGATGTGGGCAAAAACCAAAAGGAGATGATATGTCTATAATTGAACTACAGAACTAAAAAGAAGCAAGTTTAGGTTATATTCTACTTTCTGAAATAAGCCTTATTTCAATTGTTAAGATTCTGTGATGTAGAGAGGGATCATGATTGGAGCAGACATTGAATCAAAAAACGTTCATAGAAGTCAAAAACGCATTGAAAAAAACCCTTCACACTCTAATTGACCTTGATTTTGAAGATGGAAAGCTTGACGAAGCAATCAAAAGATTCTTGGATGCTGAAAAAATGCAAATAAACTTAACATTTCATCTTCATCCAAACGATGTTATCTTCGTTAGGAACCTGGAAAACGACAAAATTCCTCAAAAAATATTAGAGCGAGTTAAAAAACTGAGACGCAACCATAGTATGTAATATTTTTTCCATCTTTACTTATATTTTCTTTTATCATTTAATTCATTGCTGAAGACAAATGATACAAGTTTATGCATTTTTGTATTTCAAATGATAACAAAGATTAAATAGTTAATGAACTCTTGTTAATCTAAGAATTCAACGAAAAGTTTTCCCTCTAGTGGGAAAATAAAAAACCTAGAAGGAGGCAAAGGAGAAGTTGACAAGTTCCGGAAGAGGTCGATTATTCAGAAGAAAAGACGGCAAATACCTGATATATCTCCCCAAAGACCTAGCTGAAGACTCGATGTTTCCCTTCAAGACAGAAACATCAGTGAGGGTTAAGGTGTCTTTTGACATCGGGGGGCAAACGCTTATTATAGAGAAGTATCGTGCGCCCCAATAAATAAGTGGCACACTAAATATACAGACGTGACCTCCATTCCCCTTTTTTGCAACCGCATTCCGTAGGCAATACTATATATTATAGCAAAGAACTCTAAATGCGCAGATGGAAACTAGATGATTCGGATAGATTTACACGTGCACACAATTTTCTCCGGCGACGCAACAATCAGCCCAAAATTTATAGTGAACCAGCTCTATTCTCATCCATTCATTAAAGGAGTCGCCATAACAGACCACGACACCCTTGAAGGTTACGATCGTGTACGAAAACTTGCTGCCACATACGAAGATGTTCTCATCATTCCTGGAATAGAAGTGAGCACACAATGGGGGCACATTAACATTTTAGGAGTTGAAGAAAAACCGAGAGATTGGTTGACTATAGAAAGAGTCATTGATTTTGCAAGAGAAAGAGGAGGTGTTATTGTAATACCTCATCCATATAGAGGATCAAGCATGGGTGAAAGGATGAGAGACATACCAGCGGATGCAATAGAAGTTTTTAATCCCCATTCAACATACGAGCAAAATAAGATGGCTGAGAAAATGGCAAAGGCAAAAAACTTGCCGGGAGTAGCTGGAAGCGACGCTCATGATCCCCGAGAGATGTGGGCTGCTTACACAGAAGTGAAAGCTGAGCCAAGTGTTGAGGCAGTTCTAAACGCTATAAGAAAGGGGTTAACAAAGGCGAAATCAGCAAGGCAGCCTTAAATGTTTAAAAGTCTCAAAAACAATTCTGGGGCAATAAATAATCAAGTTCGTTGAACAATGGAAGGTGAATCAGATATCGCCAAAAATACGGTTTCTCGGAGGCGCCAGGGAAATTGGAAGAATAGCGCTGGCTTTCAGAACGGAAAAGTCTCAGTTGTTGTTGGACTACGGTATTATGGTGGGTCACGAACCAGGTTTTCCTATGCACATTCCACCTAAAGAGGTCGACGCCATCGTTCTATGTCACAGTCACTTAGATCATTCAGGCGCTGTTCCAATTTTTCACATTCGAGAGGAGAAAACTGTTTACGGTACACAACTAACTTTTGATATAGCAGAATTGTTGATTTCGGATTTAATTCATTTGACTGGTTACTATCTTCCTTTTGAATATCTTGAGTTACGTTCAATGATGAGAAGCTGTGTTCATCTTGATTATAGAAAGAAACAAACCGTAGGAGATATTCACTTCCAGCTCTTAGACGCTGGACACATACCTGGAAGTGCTCAAGTTTTAGTGGAAGCGGATGGAAAGAGGCTGCTCCACACAAGTGATTACAACACCAGCGATACTCGTCTTCTTCGTGGTGCTGACCAAGACTACGGGGAGCTTGATGCGTTAATTATTGAAAGCACCTATGCTGACGAAGATCACTCTGATAGGGCAACCTTAGAAAAGGAATTCATGGAGCATGTTACTGAGGTGGTGGAGAGAGGTGGAACAGTTCTGGTTCCAGCCTTCAGCGTAGGTCGATCACAAGAGGTTGCTTGCATACTTGCAGCCCATCATTTTGAGTATCCAGTTACCATAGATGGAATGGCTCGCAAAGTTAATCGAATATTGATGAGACACAACACGTACATGGGAGACCCTCAGTTGTTTATGAATGCGATGCACTCTTTAACTTGGGTTGAAGGATGGAGAGATCGAAGATCAGCAGCCCGTAAGCCGGGTGTAATAATATCTCCCGCAGGCATGTTAAAAGGTGGTCCAGCCGCATTCTACATACAAAAATTAGGTAAAAAAAGGGATAACGCTGTTTTTCTTGTAAGCTTTCAGATCCCGGGAACGCCTGGTCGGGAGTTGCTGGATAAGGGTAGATGTGTGATTGACGGAAAGATGCGCAAGATAAAAGCTGAAGTTCAACACTTCGATTTCTCGTCTCACTGTGGAGCCAGCCAACTTCAAGAGACGGTGAAGAGGTTGAAGGGAAACCCCACAGTGTATGTCACACATGGAGCTGAGGGAAACTGTGAAAGATTTGCACGGTGGGTGAAAAAAGAAACAGGGCTTAAGGCAGTTGCTCCGAAGACAGGAGACACCTACACCATCTGAAGAAAAATATATTTTGATGTTGTGCAGAGAGCTTTTATGATATGCGCAAGTTTTATCGTATTTTTTCTGCTAACACTTTGTCTGCGTCTTCTAATCCTAATCGTTTCAGCACTTCTGATCGTGGTATTCCGTTCTCATCCCAGCCAGCAGCGTCATAATATTCTTTTTTCGATTCCTCAAATTTAGTTTTGTCAATCTTTTTTCCAGCATAAGGTCCAGATGGCAACGGCTCATAAAACCTTGCTGGGTTGTCATCGTGCACTTTTGAGTCCCATTTGAAGTCGGGTCCACTTAGAAGCAGAAGGGTTCTTTGTAGCTGAAGTATCCTTAACGCTGATGTCTCGTACCATTCTTTATGTCCTATTTCCCAACCGGTGACTGCTTTAAAGAAGTCCCATATTAGATTTTGCGACGGCTCAAAAGTAGTGAACCAGCAATAGACGCCTGAGTCATGAAGAATTATAGCTAATTCACTGTCACCATGATCAATCGGCATATAAGCTACTGATGTGTGGTCTCCACCTTGTACAGAGCAGGCGTAAGATATGTCTGTCGTATAGTCTTTTCCGCTTCTAATTCCATGAGCGCCAAGGGCTATTCCTTTCACCTGAACTGCATACTGCATCACATCTTGTCCCTTCATTTTCTGTATTTGAAGGGCAGCCTTGTAAGAACCATCTGCTAGTATCTTGCCTATTCCTTCCCTAGCAGCAATCTTTTCAGCCAACGCAGCGAAGGCTTTTGCATCTCCCCACTTCAACTCTATGCCACCTAAGTTTTCTTTCGTTAAGATACCTCTCTGATAAAGTTCACCAGCAAACCCCAACAAATTTCCACACTGTATGCCGCAAAGCCCCAAATCATCCATTAAAGATGACAGGTAAACCACTTCTTCCGGGGTGAAAATGCCTAGATTTGTTCCCAAATAGGCTTGAAGCTCATAGTCAGGATTATCTCCTATGGCTCCCTTAAAAGGAGCCACTTTGACCATCGCAAGTTTCATACATGTTATAGGACAACCGAAGTCTCCCCAATATCTTTTTATCCAAACCCTCTGCTCGAACCTGTTCACTCCAAAACTTTTTTCGTCATGCCACTCCTCCTGCCAGTTTCTAACAGGCTCAGAACTGGTACTAGCGCCCACCTCATAACCCGCGCCACTGGTGCCCCACCGCCTGAACGCGTCTCTCTTGTAACATTCCTGTGACACTTTTTCTATGAGCATTTTCACTTTCTCTATATCATCTACTTCGGGCAAGGGCCCTGTGCCTTTAACCACCAACGCCTTAAGATTCTTTGAACCCATCACGGCGCCGTATCCACCGTAGCCTGCAGCATGCGCCCATTTTCCCATCACCGAGGCCACCTTAACCCTGTTCTCTCCAGCGGGCCCTATGTAAAGTATTGCGGGTTCCTTCCACATACCGTAACGTGGAAAACTCTTTTCGAGTTTCTCTCTACCCTCTTTCGTAAGTATCTTCAGGGTTTGTTTTCCATTTTTACCCCAAACTTGGCTTGCATCATTAATTTCAATTTCAGAATTTGCGATGAATAAGTAGCTCGGTTTAGCAGCCTTACCAGTAATAATTAAGCCGTCGTAGCCAGCGCATTTAAGTTCTATTGGAAACTCTCCAGCAATTGTTGAGCCAACTACGCCATTGCTCTGCGGAGACTTCCCGGATATACAGATTCTGCCTCCTGGGAAGAAACCGGTGAGAGGTCCGGTTAGGACTAGAAGGATGTTTTCTGGTCCAAGAGGGTCAATCGTTTCCCATTGGGTACCCAACCTGTCCCATAGGATTTTGGTGGCTAGACCTCTACCGCCTATAAACTGTCTTAGAATGTTCTCGTTGAAAGTTACATTCTTTACGTTTCCTGTTGAAAGATCGACTTCTAGAAACTTGCCTGCGTATCCCCGCATTTTTAGATCAACTCCTCTCCAGCTTCTCCGTAGAGATTGATAACCAAGTCTCGTGTTATCTCCTCGGGTGTGCATGCGTATAGTTTGTAAGCGCGATCACGACCTGAAATTTTCTCGTCTGCCTTAGAGATGACTCTAAGAGCGCCCCATTTTCCTTGCTCACACGTTTTTACGCATTGAGGTTTTCCGCCACAAAGGTCACATATTACCGCATAATTCTCAGAGGGATGCATGTGAGGAACTTTGCCTGGGCAAGCGTCGATGCAAAGACCGCAGCCCGTACACTTTTCTTTGTCAACCAGAACTGCTTCTGTTTCTTTACTTACTGACAAAGCGTCTACTGGACAGGACTCAACACACGGGTAGTCTTCGCACTGAACGCAGAGGTGGGGAACTTCAGCTCCTGGAACGAGCATGAACACCCGAATCCTTGAAGCCTCTGGCCATATCTTATTTTCATGAAAAAGTGAGCAAGCTATCTCACATTTTCTGCAACCACTGCATTTCAGATAGTCTCTAACGATCCAGATACGTTTTTGAGAGCTCATCTCTTGTAACCTCTAATAGAAGTCTTACGAAATCTTTGATTGGTTACATTTAAATCTAATTATATAATGGGTTCTGTTAACTCTTCGAGACTTTTGCATGTAGATCAGTGAAAGAAATAACCAGCTATCTCTATGACTTTCTAATAGAACGCGCGTGCAAAAGAATAAAAGGATTTTATCCTCATATAAAAACATGTGATTTGAGTTGGTAGAGAAATACTGTCCACAATGTGGAAAGACATCGCCTGAGAACGCAGATTTTTGCTCGAGTTGTGGTGCATCATTTACAGAATCAAGGGGCAAGCAACTTATTGTTGTTACAACACCGACGGTGCCAGGTTACCAGATCGTAAAGGTTTTAGGTGCGGTTCATGGTTTAACCGTGCGGACTAGAGGAGTAGGCGGAAAAATTGTGGCTGGAATCGAAGGAATTTTTGGAGGTGAAGTGACATCGTACACTTCAGAAGCCGAAAAGGCAAGAAGAGATTCCTTGGAAAGATTAATTGAAAAAGCCACAAAAATGGGAGCCAACGCCATAGTCGGCGCAGATTTCGAAACAAGTGACATTCTACGAGGAACTGCAACGTTGTTCTCTGCTTATGGAACTGCAGTGATTGTTAAACCGATTAGAAAGGAAAGCTGAGGGCGTTAACGTTTAAATCCTCTACTCGGTGCTTTACGTGTTCAGGTGAAGGAATGAACTTTGGAAAGCGTTGACGTTGTTGTTGGAATAATTTTGAATGGAAACAAGTTTCTAGTTGAACGCCGCAGGTTGGATGAAAAAATTGATCCAGGTATCGTGTGCTTACCTGGGGGCCATGTTAAAACCAATGAAAGCAAGGAGGAAGCTTTGAAGAGAGAACTGCGAGAAGAGTTGGGTATTAAAGTAAAGGGATTGAAGTTTATATGTAAAAACTTTTACATCGCAAGTAACGGCGAAAGACAAAACGCGTATTGTTTCCTTGTTACAGATTATGAAGGAAAGCCAGTTTGTAAATCGGCTCGAGAGATTTTCTGGGAAGATAATATTGAAAATTTAAGCTTAGAGGTGGATAGGAAAACAATTATGATACTAAGGGAACTTATCGATGCACCTGAATAGCTCTGAATTGTGAGGGATTTAAAAGCCACACTGCATGGATTTCGTACACGATTGATTATATCGCCAACCGTGCACTTCTCTTTTCTATGCACGTGTCCTTAAGTACGGTAAAACTTGTGTTCAATAGGGTCCTTCGAGCTGTCCCATGTGATAATTTTTTCAGGGCGAATTTTTATGTAGATGTATTCTATGCCTTGTGCGTCAGCCCATTCTATGTATTCGTCGAGGTATTCTGGTTTGACGTATTTTGATGCCATTCTTCGATCAATTTTTCTTTCTGTCTCGTTACTTAGTTTCTCAATTTTTGCTGTTCCTTCGATGATCACTGCCTTAATGGGCGCTTTGTCAGTGTCAATGGTAACTGCCACTTTGTTGTTTCGTCTAATGTTCCTTGCTTTTACGGAGTCTTTTGGAATCGTCATCAGAAGCTGGTTGTTTTCCCAAAGGTACCAGACAGGAGTGACATGAGGTGAATTGTCAGGTTTGACAGTTGCTATTCGTGCCGTGTGACCGTCAGAAAGAAAATCCTCTATTTCTTGAGAAGACATAACAATACTCATATTCTTACCCAACCCCTTTCAACATATGAATTATTATCATATTTGGATTCTGCTTCTTAATTTTTGTTGGATGTGACCGCCATTGATGTTACAACGCATGCGCATTTTTTTGTGTATTTGAAATTCATAAAACTTAGAAATCCTTCACTCAAATTGAACTCCTCAAAGGAGGAAACAAGAATTGGATAAGGAAACAGAACGAATGGTCAGGAAACTCAAGAAGGAATTACGTGTCTTGAGAGCAAAGGCCAAACAAAAGAAAGACGCGAAGATTATGAAGGCATATCAGAAATTGGCGTCAACCTTACATTAGCCTTCCTACTCGTCCGTGTTACATGTCACCCGATGTTTTCTGCATTATTTAGTATACCCTAACTACCCTTTTCTGTCTCATTCTATCTACAGATGACATGCATTTTACTCTCAGCGCGTGTGTGTGCATTTTTCAGTAAACCGAAGTAACATCAAAAAGTAGTTGGAATCTGACGAAAATAGTTAGACTTCACGGATTTCGCATTTAAGTGGAGACATCCCCGAAACTCCCCCTTTTTTCTAACTTTGAGACGACAAGACAATTTCTTGTAGTTCTTCTTCAGAAGTAGCCTTCCCAAATTTAATAAGCTAATTGGTTATCATTGTATTTGCTGTAGTCTTTGTTCTCTTTTCTTCATTTCATTGTAGAGGTATTCAAACCACTCGAATAATTTTGGCATATTATACTGTTTTCTCATGCCTTCTATTATGGGCTTCAATTTTTCCCATACACCCGTAGTTGATCCGCTCAGAATGTACTCAATTGTATCGATATCTATGAGTCGTTTGTGTAGCAGAAATCCAAGTCCATCATTGTACCCCGTGATTGTGTGAAGTGCTTTATCAGACAGCGGGTCACCATAGTTTTCCAGATATTCTTTATAGTCCTTGAATTCCAGATTCCATATTTTAGATATGTATTCAATAAGTTCGCTCATAGTAACCTTTAGAGCTGGATTGAGTTGTATAATGAGTCCAGTGTGTCTCGTTTTGGCCGCATCTCGCATCTGAAAGATAGCAAAGATCACACCTACTGCTACGCTTATGGCTGCAACTATTGCTGAGATAGATGGTATATCTAACATTCTATCACCTAAAAGAGAAGATTAAGAGAAGTGAGTATTAAAAGCTCTAGTTGAGTAGTGTTTACTTCATCTTGTTTGATATTCATTTTGAACTAATAAATCTCAGAACAACCATTGTCTCTCGTTCTTTGAACTCAGACCCCATAAGATAAGAACAATTCCAGCAACAAACAACCAAATAACATTAACAGATAGATATCCTAGTGGGATCACCATCCTAAATAAGATCGAGATGAGCACTAACGAGCTAATTATCAACATAACTATTCCCAAAGCAACAATTGTCCTATTCATAACAAGTAGCTCCAATGTACATTTCAGTTGCATGCATGCAAAGCATTTCTTATCCTTACTCAAACTACTTTTACGATACGACAAGTCTTGGGCATCTATCTCCGTAAGCACCAGCCTTTAGACATTGCTTGCTTGGTTTCTGGTGTCTACACTACATAAATCTGCTTTCAACTGGAGCTTTACATACGTATTTTTGGCTTTTTCTTTTCTTGAGCCTGAATGCAGTAGTTAAATGAAGAATCGTGTAGCGCCATAAGGTTTTTGCGAAACTAGAAAGTTTTCACAACTTTTAAACCGTTCTTGTCGTAGGCTAGTTGGTTGCTGAAAAGGTTCCTTAGACGAGAAACCACTTCAGCATCGTGGGCGCTGGTGTTGAGCAGAAAGAGGCTGGTTGTCTTTTCTGAAGACAGCAGGTCCAATGCATAGCGTAGGAAGGTGAAGGTTTTCTCTTCCCCTATTGTTGCTAGTAGTTCTGATAGGATGTCGAAAACAACACAGATATTGGCATCCCCATAGGTTTCCAACACCTTGTTAGTAGCATCCAGAATTAGAGCTGTGTTTTTAGCGGGTAAAAGTACTTCATTCTCAGAGGATGATTGTGGGGTGGACGTTGAAATTGACGTTAGGAAAAACTTGATTGCTGGCTGGTCCGCCAACTGCGAGTGGATAGGGCTTGTACTGGAGGTAAAAACATAGATGGGTTCAACATTAGCCATGCTCTCCTTAGCTAGGCTGTCGATAACCTTCTCATAGTTGGAGGAGGGATCAAATTCCAAGAGAATCCTACGACCAACCAACCGTTCATGATTCCAGTCTATTAATTTCGAGAAGGAGTCCATGTTCTCGAGGAGGTCAATTGATCTTGCTGGCACGACCTTTCCTTTGCCCATAGCTTTCAGGAGTTCAGTAACTTGTGTCTCTGTCATGCGTTCCACGTTGATGGCGGTGATCTCCATGAGGAAAGGACTAAATACTATACCCGCGGGCTCGTTGGACGTCACCCATTTAGAGATATTTGGGTCGGCCCATCTCGGATCATTCCAGAAGTCTGTAATGAATTTCTGCCATTTCCCATCAATAAAAGAAAAATCGCCGTAATCTTCGATTGATCTTACGTGTTTGAATCCTTTGCTCTTCGCCTCAGCCCATCCGTTCAAACCATCGATAATTGCCCTTTCAAGGTCTAATTTGCCATTTGTCATGAAAAAATCGGTCAGGCTCCCCAAGTCAAGAGAGCCAGCTTTTTCGTACGCTTCCACGTTGATTCCGTGTTCCTTGAGTTTAGCTCTGACTATCTCATTTTCCTCGTCTGGATAATCGTACTCGATCCGATCGCCGCTCTCAAGGCCTTCACGTATAAATGCTGAGAAAATCTTCATCTTATCCGATGCTGACGTATACAATACAATAACGTTCTCGCCTTCCCTGACGTTAAGAACAGGACCAGCCTTCAAAGCATCAGATGGAATAGGATGTTTCTCTCTACGTAGCAAAGAGTTTATGAAAGATAACTTCGGCATCTTGCCATTCCTTGTTCAATCAAGGATTCTCCAAATATTTGATTGTTTTGAATTTGAAATCTGAATATTCAGTATTAGATAGCGTTAAATCTGCACGATCGCATTTATTTCAGAATGACAATTCTGGGAGTCCACGTTTTCCGTTCACCCATCCTGTACCATTAGGTACATCCCAAATCGGGTATACGGTTTTTGGAAGTCCATGATCGGTTGTCCTTTCTCCGTGGTCCGTTAACCGTCCGTTGGCCGTTCCCGTTTTTTTGGTTGGTTCCCCCGTCGTCCGTTGTGTGTGTGGGGGTTAAAATTTAACCCAACCAACCAACCGAGACGGACGACGGGTAACGGATTTTCCTATCCTGTTTACCCCTGTTTATGGAAGGTACCTAATGGAATAAGAATGTACAGGATGGTACCATAGAAAAAAGAGTGAGGGGAAAAAACAATCGAAAACCTACCCCCATATTGTCTGCATGCATGAGTTTCTTTTGTGATGGGCTGTCGTTTTTTCATGTCAGCGTTAACGAAGATATATAAGATGAAATAGGTGAAACCACCTTTTTAGGTGAATAAAATGAATCAGGTTACTGATGCCGAAACTGCAAACTCCCGCTGGCGTTGGCTTTACAAAATCGGCGGTGGGGCTGCCCTTATTGTATTAGTATTGTTCCTTGTCGGAATCATCGGCATCATTACCGTAGGTCTGCAACCGACCACCACAAACGGCTGGTTCACGCCATTTGTCAACAATTGGCTCATTGTACTCTTCAAAATCAATGCTGGATTCAACGGGGTTCAACCGAACTCGCTTAGTGCACTTAATCTCTTGGACATTATTATCATGGCTCTTTCTGGCGTTATGTTTCTCGCGTTCTACGTTGCGGTCAGGCGTACTAATAAAATTTGGTCGTTAGTCGCTGCATGCCTACCCTTCTTGGGGATACTAGTTTTTCTCGTAACGAACACAGCGGGTCGCAGCGCGCTATTACTGAGTGGGCTAATAATCTCAGTTGTCATGCTGCGGAGCAATATCTTCAGCAGAGTAAGCGCTTATGTGGGAATTGTGGCAAGTGTACTCCTTTTTTTTGGCGGTGACATAGCAACCGCCATCTTCTCTTCCTCGACTATCATTGCCGTAAACATAGGCATTGGGTATGTGCTTTGGATGATATGGTTCTTCCTGATTGCCCGAAGGCTCTACCAGCTAAGGTAGGTAGCATGCATGCATGAACCTAAAGTAAGTCTTTATTCCTATGTATGACCATTAGAAGTTAATAAATGTGAGAAATATCAATACATCCTGCCTTGTAGAACTAGAAGTTTGATACAGAAGATTCTTCTAGGGCAAATTTTAACTGCAGTTGCCTAACATATGCATAGTACGAAGGGATTTTCCTAGATGATATAATTTTGATGGGATTTTCACCTTGGTAATGAAATAAGATTGAAGGAGGTGAAACAGGTGAAAAGATTGATAGTTTTACTGTTATTGGCTTTCACACTGGTGTTAGTACCAGCAGTTTCGGCACAGCCCAATAAGCCTCTTAGAGTTGAAATGTCGTGGGATATAGATTACACAATTTTCCCTGTGGGATGGCGAGGGACAGTTTCAGGAGACATCAATGGAGATATCACAGTCACCTTAGTTGATGCCAGATGGAC
>JABAOH010045913.1_pt1 | contig 23239 bp, 19 predicted proteins | sample 7062181 | NCBI WGS metagenome assembly JABAOH01 (sample SAMN14538630, study PRJNA623070) | marine sediment metagenome | biome: marine biome [ENVO:00000428]; feature: marine pelagic biome [ENVO:01000023]; material: deep marine sediment [ENVO:00002113]; isolation source: pool of 5 deep marine... | reverse complement strand
GGCCCCTGGGGGTTTTCACGCGGTGAATTTTTATAATAATTTCTTCCATACCAATCGCTGCACCATTCGCATACATTCCCGGCCATATCCAGGATTCCATAGGGAGATTCTCCTTGAGGATATGAACCCACCGGGGAAGTCTTGCCAAAAAAAAATTCTCTAAATTTCGCTAATTTTTTATCCGGCTTTTTATTACCCCAGGGATATGTGCGGCCGTCGGTTCCACGGGCAGCTTTTTCCCACTGCGCTTCCGTGGGAAGTTTGAAGGTTAAGCCGATTTTCCCGGATAACCATCTGCAATAATCAACTGCATCATCCCAGGATACGTTAATGACCGGACGTTTTCCTCTGCCCCATCCTTTATCATTAGGTTCTTCTTGATAGGTTTCCCCACAATATTTATCATATTGATCAAATGTTACGGCATATTTTCCCATCCAGTATCCATCCAGGTAGACGGTATGAGGCGGTTTCTCCCCGTCATAATCATATGAGCCCATGGTAAATTCCCCTGGAGGAATATAGACCATGACGATACCATCCCCATAATCCGCTTCCCAGAAACCCTTTTCATTTTTATATACTCTTTGGGCTTTTGACTGCACAATTTTTACATATTCAGGGATTTCCTCTGATTCTTGTATTTTTTCTTTCACAGCTTTTGGTGGTTCTTTTACTTTAATGGTTTCCGTACGTTTTACGGTTTTTTTCGGTTTTACTCCCAGGTGCCGGCCTACCACCGTTACCAACTGATCTACATGCTTTTCCATGGGCGGCGTATAAGCATCCAGCCATTGGCAGCGAACTTGCAGTATCCTTAATTCCCCCTCAGGGGAAACATCATCGATTCGAAACGGGATAATCGTAATATTTTTATCAAGAGCCAGTGTGACCTCATCATTAACCCATCGGGAATGGTTTGCATTTTCAGAAAAAACCAAAACCACGACTTTGGATTTCTCAACTGCATCGATGATGGCATTCAGCCAGGAACCACCCGGTAAAACATCACGGGGGGCAATCCAACAGCGTATGCCTTGAGATTCCAGTGCAGAGCAGAGCTTCTCCGCAACTTCAGAATCTTTTGATGTAGAAGAATCACCTTTATCCGTGGCGTAAGAGATAAATACGTCGTGGATTGTACCTTTCGTTTCTTCGTCTTGCATTATCTCACCAAAAGATAGATATATTTTACACCATTTTTCCCGGTTTTTATAGATTAACTTCTTAAAAAAGTTTCATAATAAATATTTTGGCTGCCACCTTTTCGCATTTTTTTAGAAATCCCCTTTTGAGAAAAACTGGAGGTGGCTGCGAAGCGGTCGTAATGGCAGTGAAAAAAGGAGGCAGCCCGGTTTTACTCTAAACTTTATTAAAAATAATAGTGATATCCTGATTTTTTGCCAGTTTACCATCAGAGGTAATCAAAGATAACTGATAAAGAAAGGCTGTTGCTGCAATAAACCTGTCTGCCGGGTCCTGGTGAGGCAATTCCATCTTTCTGCTTTGAATCGCAATTTTTTTATCTATTGGTATTTCCTTTATGTTGGATTTATTTACTGCTCTCTTAATCCATTTATCTACAGGTTTTGAAATAGTAATCCTGCCTTTTTCCAATAAAACCATAAACTCCCAAAAAGAAATAGAAGAGATAAACAATTCATGTGATTTATTTTTTAAGATTTCCTTTACTTCTTCAGAAAGCTTTTTGGGATTTGAAACAGACCAAATCCAGATATGTGTATCCAGGAGATATTTCACTCAGCTAGTGCCTCCCACTGGTTTTCATCCATAACCGGTGAAACGATATCGCCATGGATTTCAGTACAATCTTCAAGACAGCCCAGCCAGGAGTCATCTTCGGCTGGCTTACTTTGTGTTTCTTTATTTGGAACTTCGGATTCAAAAGGTAAGCCGTTTTTCTTTTTGACCATTTTATAAAACAAAGTAACAGCTTCGGTTGCGGAAAGTCCTAGTTTTTTAAAAATGGCATTCACGTCTTTTTTCAACTCAGGTTCAATCCTCGTGGTTATCACTGCTGTTTTTGCCATTTTTATCACCTCCTATTAAAGTTTCAGTGTTTCAGGCATCGACCTTATTTTAATGCAAAAGCTCCTTTTTTTCAACTGGAAAATTCTGGTACATCCGGTAGACTTCTTGGGAAAAAAAGGGAAAAGGGAAAAAAGGAAAAAAGGGGACAGGTGCTCTGGGTCAAGAAAAACCGTGTCATAATAGTTTAGCTATTTGGCAGGATAACCCACCAGTTTATGCTGCGCTTCATCGTAGAGGCGTAAAGATAAAGATTTTAAACTGGAAAGCAATGTTAAAGACTTAACTTCCTGGAAGGCAGGATTCTCATTGTGACATTTCTCCAGGTAATAATTGGGAATTCGAGGACTCAAATGATGGATGTGATGGAAACCGATATTACCGGTAAACCACTGTAAAACTTTCGGTAATTTGTAAAACGAACTGCCTTTTAATGCCGAATCTATTCTATTCCAGTGGTCATGGCGCGCCCAATATACCCCTTCAAACTGGTGCTGCAGATAAAATAACCAGACACCCAGTGAAGAAGCAAACGCTAAGATGGGGAGTTGAATCAGTAGGAATTCTTTGAATCCGATCAGTAAACTGAGCAGGACGGCAATACCCACCACAGCGAGATTGGTCAGGTGAACGCTTAGACGGTCTTTTTTGACAGTGATATTGAAGGTGAGACGATGAATAAACAGGAAATTGATCAGTGCCCCGATGGTGAAAAGGATCAATGGGTTCCGATAAATACGGTAGCTCAATTTTACCCGGGCAGGAGCATTAAGATATTCCTCTGTGGTTAATGTCCAGACATCCCCTCTCCCCCTTTTATCCAGGTTGCCGGCAGTGCCATGATGGATCGCATGTTCATGTCTCCAGTAGTAGAAAGGAGTAAATACCAGGAAACCGGTGACCGTGCCCCAGAAGTGATTGGCTTTCAACGATCTGAAAAAAGAGCTGTGCCCGCAATCATGGAATATGATAAAGATACGTATCAAAAAACCTGCGGCAGGTATGGCCAGCACCAGGGTCAACCAATAACTGACCGATAAACTCAAATACATAAGGTACCAGGAAATCAAATAAAGCATAAACGAGTTGACCATCTGCCAGGTACTGCGCTTCAGGTCTGGTTTCTGGTATCTCCCCACTTTGGCTTTAACGTTTTTTTCGTCAAGCATCACTATCTCCTTTACCTTCACCTTACTTCCATATTATTTATATGATTTATAGTTATAGAATAAAAAAAAATAAAAATCAACTATGGCCCGCATTTCTTCTAAAAAACCTGGAAGGGGGAGGAAGGAAACGGCCAGGCAAGAAAAATCGGCAAGCTAGATCATTTCGAAAACCTGGGTTTGATATTTACTACAATAGTCCTTCTGGCTTGATTTCCAGCGTGATCCGTGGCGATAAACACAAACCGGTATTCACCCACAAAACCGACTCCCGGCTGCCAGCAAAAAACGCCCCTTTCAGAATCAAAAGTAGTACCAATCGGTAATGGCTTTAATGTATGGCCCAATACCTGGTACCCTGAGTACAGACGAGACAGAGCGTTTTTTTGTGTTAAGTGTTTGGTGTTAAGTGTTAAGTTAGCTTTGGGAAAAACTCTATTAAATCTCTCTTCAACTTCACTTTCAATATCTCCCAGGTGAATTTCCATCCGCTCTAATTCCATGACTTCAATAGTTATAACGCCTTTATTATCAGGGTAAAACTCTTGAAATATACCCTCAGGTTTACAGCCTTTTTTTATTCCAATTGGTTTGGAAGCATCAACATGGATGCGAAATACCTCTTCACTTAAAACTGAACACTGAACACTTAACACTGCCATCCGAGAACTTCCTCCAGTATTTTGGATCGTAAAATACCGGCTGCCGATGCCATCGGTGTTTCCTGCATTATCGGTGGCCGTCCATTGGATGGTATGTACGCCGTTCTCATAGGTCGTGGTATCCAGGTAGAAATACCCGACAGCTCCGTTACTGTTGGCATAGTCCGGGAACAAACCGGCAATATCGGGCCGGTAATTGTTATAGGTGGGATGACCAATGTTGACGCCATCCACCCATACATTAATGGTGGAGCCATCTGTGGGTATACTATTGGGCTGTGGGGTTAATACCCAGCCCCAGTTGATGAATTGATTACCGGATGCTGTTCCTCCTTGTGTGGGTGTATCGATGGCTCCAAAAGGTTTAACGGCATTGGCATTGTCGCAAATAATGGTCTTGACGCCCAGCGTGACCTGGTTTCCTTCCATATCGGTGGCAAGGGCATGGATGTTGAAGGTACCGTTGCCGCCGTTGGGTAAGAAATTGGTGAGCATCATGTATCCCCAACCGGCTTTGTAATTCATGGGATACCCGGGATATGCCTGTTCCACGTCCGGCCGTGCGCCTTCTACAAATACGGCGTCTCCAATGTAAACCAATGAACCGTTTTCTTCCCTGAAGAGTTGAACACATTGCACCCCGATATCATCCAGTACCCATCCGGTAAAGGGAACACTGCTCCTGACAGTGGAACCGTGAATTGGCGTGGCAAAGTCACCAAAAGGAAAGGAGGTCTGGCCGCTGGAATAGACATTCAATGTAACCGTTACGGTTTGAGGAGAGTTGGTGGCATTGGGATCTGAGATAGTAATGGTTCCGTTGTACGTCCCTGGAGTCAGGCCGGTTGAATCGACTGAAACGATTACTTCTCCGCTGCCGGTCCCGGATGTGGGAGAGCAATTTAGCCAATTTTTATTACCAGAGGCAGACCAGTTCAGGGTCCCGTCGCCGCTGTTAGAGATGAAGAAGGACTGCGGAGGAGTTGCCGTACCGGAACTATCGGAAGCAAAAATGAGTTGGCTGCGATTCATGTTAATAACAGGCAAGGTATATGACGTATCAAACTTCAGGATTATGAATTTGGTGCGATGCGTTAGATAGACATAATCATTTTGGGCATATACCCCCGGTTTTGCAAAAGAGTAATCATCATACTCATACCATGCACACAGAAAAGGAACCGACACGTCGAAAATCCTCAATATATCTTCTAAATAAGCCACATAAACAAAATCTCCTTGTAAATATATATCCAGGGGACTGCCAGGGGTGGGAAACGTTGCCCACCCCCTGGGAGATGACGGATCGTTAACATCGATAATATGCAAGCCGTCGTCATTCGCTGTAACATAGGCATAATTGCCGCTCACAATAACATTTTCGGGTGAGCCGGAAGTATTATAGCTGCCAACGACATTAGGAGAAGAAGGATTCGAGACGTCGATGATTTTCAACCCGGTTTGGTATACCGTCACATAAGCGTAATTGCCGTTGGTAAAAACATCTCTAAGGTCGGCCAAAGAGAGCTGCCCCGCCAATGAAGGAGATGAGGGTGACGATACATCGAAGATCATTAAACCGGTATAATCGATGACATAGGCATATGGATAGTTGACAGACATACTCCTGGGATACCAGTACTTCGGCGGATCGTATTTTCCGGTAAGGGCCGGGGATACGGGATTCGAGATATCGATAACCTGGAGACCGGTTCCCCCGGCAACATAGAGGTAATGACCGTTGACACACATATCATCCACCACGGAGTTAGTTGCAAAGGTCCCTGCCAGTACAGGCGCTGATGGGTTGGATATGTCTACTATTTTCAATCCGGAAAAAATATCGTATATGTAAGCATAATTGTCTTTGACAACAAATACACCGACCATCTCCAATGAAATATCATACGTCGCCACCTGGCTCGGTTCCGTGGGATCGGTAACATCTAAGATTTCCAATCCAGTATCCCCTTTTGTTATTAAAAGATTATTATCGTTCACAAATGAACTGTCGGTCGCATGGAGATTATGGAGATTAGAGTAACTCCAAGCTTTTTTCATATTCGCCGGATCGCTGATATCGTAAATGTCAAGGTCACCATCATAGAAAATATAGGCATAATGACCTTTAACCAATATATTATTCATGAAATCGATCACCTTGAAAAGCTGGGTCCCCAGAAGGCCGGGAGAGGATGGGTCCGATACGTCGATGATGCAAAAGTTGTAATCATCAAATTCAGTACCGGGAATACAAGAGGTGGCATAGACATAATTACCACTGGCATATACAAGGGTTAACGCACCCTGCCCGGAAAAACTACCCACTGGTAAAAGAGATGAGGGGGTCGATATATCGAGGATTTTCAAACCTGTTGCATACGCAATATAGGCATAACTACCGCTAACACACACATCGGAAATCCCAGGGAAGGTAAAATCTTCTACCTCCAGGGCAGGTGAGGATGGATTTGATACATCGATAACCAGTAATAGCCCTCTGCCGGTAACAGTGGTCCCGGTTGTCTCAGCTCCCCACACATACGCATAATTGCCGCTGACAACCACTCCTTGCATGGATGTCCCTGATTTTTTATAGTTTCCTTTCAACGTGGAAGATAAAGGGTCGGACACATCGATGATCAGCAATCCGTCTTCTCCATCCGCGACATAGGCATAATTCCCGCTTGCGTATATCCCGGATGCACTACCCGGGATATCGTAATTGCCTACTTTTACAGGGTTAGAGATGTCGCTGATATCGACAATATCAAGACCGGTTCCACTGGTGACAATGTAGGCATAATTGCCCTGGACAGAAACAGCCACATATTCGCCACTGCCCCATTCACCCACTTTGGTCAAGCGAAGATTCTGCGAATCCTGCGAATCCGCGCAAAAACCATCGACTGAAAAAAATGCCATAACCAACACAAATAGACTAATTAATACTCGTTTCATTTTTACCTCGTTGGTATTTAAACGTTAATAACAATAGAATAATAACATAAATACCGGTCTTTTTAGTTAAATCGGATAACACTTTATATTTTTTTCCAGGATGCTGAATTAAAGGCGCTTTCGCAAGGTAAATATTTATAAATATTTACTTTTTCTTTGTGTTTCTTCGTGTCCTTCGTGGCTATTTTATTGCCGTTTACGGCAGGGTTCGCCAAACCGTGCGTTTGGCAATTTCCACCAACAGCAAGAGCGCCAGGGCTGGGATAAGAAAATAAATATAAATATCCCTGGCCGTATGATATCGTTTGGTGGTTATTTCTGTCTTCTCCCAACGGTCGATTTCAGTAAAAATTTGCTGCAATTGATCTTTATCCGTGGCCCGGAAATACAGCCCACCGGTATTGTTGGCGATTTCCTGTAATAGTTTTTCATCGATCTGCACATCCACCATGATGTACCTGGTTCTTCCATAGGCATCAGTAAAGGGATGAGGGGCTTTCCCCCGGATTCCTACCCCGATGGTATATACTTTCACATTCAATTCTTTGGCGATTCCTGCCGCATCCCTGGGGTCAATTTCCCCCCGGTTATTGATACCATCGGTCAGCAGGATAATGATCTTGGTTTTGCTTTTTGAGTACTGGATGCGATTGGCGGATGTGGCCAGCGCCATTCCTAACGCTGTACCGTCTTCCAATTCACCCAGGGAGGTTTGCTCCAGGTACTGTTTTAACAAGTCGTAATCGATGGTCAGCGGGCATTTGGTATACGACTGACCGGCAAATACCACCAGCCCCAGCCGGTCAGTGGTGCGCTTCTGGATAAATTCCGATATCACATCTTTAGCTACTTCCAACCTGTTCTTGGGCTTGAAATCCACCGAGGCCATAGATCCTGAAATATCAAGGGTAATCATAATATCAATGCCCTTTCGCATTTCTTTGTCGAAGAAACGCAGTTTCTGCGGCCGGGCCAGGGTAATGATAAACAATATCAAGGCGATTAACTTGATGTAAAAAAGATTCTTAATAAAAAAAGTTTTTACTGTCCTGTTCGAGTCTTTGACTATTTTTTTGGATGAGTAAAAAATAAACCGTTTCCCTCGTCTTATCAAAAAGATGTTCCATAGTATCAACAACGGAACAATGGCTAATAAGAAAAGATAATTTTTATAGGCAAAAGCAAATTCTGTCATTGGTTTTTTTCCTGGAGGTTTTCGTTTCCCGGGATTCGAAGTTTATACGAACCGATCATGTCTTTTATTTTATTAAAGACTTCCGCAAGCACCGGCGAATCCGGGATAAATTTAGCAAACTTTACCAGGTCTGCCGTATTCATTACAAACTTCATGTTATCCAATATCAACACTTCCTGTTCGCCCCTTTTCAAATGATCAAGCGTTTCATAGGTGGTGAAATCTTCGGCATTAAATTGGTAGTTCCGGAATAAAAAATGTTTAAGTATCCTGGTCAATTCGATAAAATGAAGCTTCATCTTTCCTTTAACAAATAATTTTTTCTCCCACAACTCCCTGATGCGCTCTTCAAATTCTTCCAGGGGTGAAAGCAGCGGTTCCGGTGCCGGAGGGACTCTCTTTTTTCGCTGCTTCAGCCGTATAATGAGTAATACCACCACCAGTATGATAAACAGCCCGGCCATGACATATTTTAAAATATAAAAGGGATTCCCTTTTATATCGATCAAGCTTTTTAACGGTTTGATGTCTTTATCATCCTCGGTAAGAACAGATTTTACCTTTACCGGTATGGAGTTGGTTTGTTTGGTTTCTATTACTTTTTCATTGTTAATGAGTTCAACAGTAAAAGGACCGATCTCAAAATCTCCGACATTAAAAAAAGCAGCGGTTATGTTTTTTTCGAACATCATATAATCGCTTTGCTGCCTTTTTTCCGTGGGCAGTTCCCGGAGGATTTCGTACTTTTTGTCTTTGGGAATCTTAACGTTGATTTTCCCTACTTCTTCGGTTGTTTTGACAATGATTTTCAAATTTATCCAGTCACCGATGAAGACTAAATTATACGAAGCAGAAATAGAAACCTGGGTCTCCCCATAAACATAAACACCAGAACCGCTAATTACGATGATAAATAAAACCAATACCAACATAAAAAACGTTGAGAATCTTTTTCGCATTTGTAACAGGTCTCTCATTTTGTTATTGTCACCGGGCAAACCGTCTCCTCCTCTCCATGAAAAAATCAAACAGGGGTTTTTCATACTCTTCTTCATGTTCAATGGTAATATAATCGACGTCGTATTTTTTGAAGATTTCCAGCAAATGGTTTTCGTTTTCCCGGGAATCGTCCAGGAAGCTCTGCCTTACATGTTTGGAGGAAAAATCAATGAAGAATTCCTCCCCGGTTTCATGGTCCTTTAAAATAAAAATGCCGGATTTGGGCAGAGTTTTTTCTCGTATGTCTGAAATTTTTATGGCGATGAAGTCATGTTTTTGGGAGGCAATTTTAAGGGATTGGGTAAACCCTTTATCGATAAAATCCGAGAGGAGAAAAAGGATGGCCTTTTTTTTAATAACTTTGTTTAAATAGACCAGGGCGGTATCGATGGAGGTGCTTTTTCCTTCGGGCTCGAATTGCAGGATTTCCCGGATAATTCTCAGGATGTGGGTTTTCCCTTTTTTGGGTGGGATAAACCGCTCCACCCTGTCGGTAAAGATCAACAGTCCTACTTTATCGTGGTTCAAGCTGGCGGTAAAAGCAATGATGGCAGAGATTTCCGCAGCAATTTCTTTTTTGCTTTTGCTCTGGGAGAAGAAATTCAGCGATGCCGACAGGTCGATAGCCAGGATAACGGTTAATTCTCTCTCTTCAACAAACTGTTTAACATACAGCTTCCCCATGCGGGATGAGACATTCCAGTCGATAAAACGAATATCATCGCCATCGATGTATTCCCGCACTTCGGAGAATTCCATGCCCCTGCCTTTAAAGGCGGAATGATATTCTCCGGCAAATAATTCTTTTGATGACTTTTTCGAAATGATTTCAATTCGTCGGACTTTTTTTAATATTTCCTCTGCAATCATGGTCGGTTAATGGTCATTGGTCATTTGTAAATCTGGCATTAAGTCACTTCAATGACAATTTTTCCTGTATATCTTATTTTAAAGTTAGTGGGATAAGCAAAGCGCATATTCCACATTTTGGGTTGGCCGTCCGCCATCTGGATGTAAGAGTTTTTTATTTCCAGGGGTCGAGGGGCATTGATTTCAATGCCTTCTACGCCAGTGAAATTCATTTTAATATTTTTGGATCGCCTACTCATGGTTTCGACGGAAAAATTATTACCGCCAGCACTCTGAATGTACATCATTTCGACTTCGCGTATAGTTTCTTCTTGCATTTTATGCTCCATGTTTTAAAATGTAATTATATTATTAATCAACCAATTTTTCAACCCCTCGGCGAGGCCACGCGCCGCGGGGTCGGAGGCATAAAACTAAAATAGCCAATGAAAAAATTAAGAGGCCGAGAATAACTAATGTATTTTGCATCCCGGCGGCGGGGATGAGAAATGGGGCAATAAAAAACGCGCCTATTCCTGCGCCGATAAGATCAAATGCATATATCCACGCACCTGGCCTGCCTCTTTTCCATTCGCATGTTAAAAAACCTAAAACAGGGAATGCAGCCCCACAAAGTATACCATTCATAAGCATTAAACATATGAATACAGCGTTTACCAGGGTCCCGGATTTTAAGTCGGAGAGCAAAGGGGATGAACAACCGGTCAAGAAGCACAGGAAAACCATAGATAGAAGTATTCCACTCAATGGCAGCTTCGGGCTTTTAAAAGGCCTGTCGGTAATTTTTGCCCCAATGGCAAGACCACCCATAAAGACTGCCAATAGTATGCCTACGCGGTAATATAAATAGCCGGTCAACGACTGATACAGGGAAAGCAGGATGATCTCCAATGTGATGGAAAAGCAGCCGGTGATAAGGGCAGCCAGGAGGAGAGAGTAATTGTTGGCGGTTCGCTGAAAGGCAATCTTTATTTCATTGTTAAAAAGGCCCGGAAACATAACTATAAAAAATATGATGAAATGAGTGCCGATAAAGATACCCGGCAAAATGATGATATCCTTAAGATTTCCTTCTCCAAATAAATCCAGGACTTTAGATAAGAATCCTTCGCCAGGTTCAGCAGAATCAGACGCGGTAATGCCTTCCCACACCTTCATACTGTAGGTAACAGCAGCAGGATAAGCGTCGAGATTAATTTTTGCAGTTGAAGCTTCGAGCCGCTTCTGAAATATACTGATTTGGGTACGTGTATTATCATCACCATCCATGCCAGAATCCGAAAAAAAACTCTCCTGCTCCAAGACACCGCCAAACAGGCTTGAAAAATAAGCGGGTAGTTCTTCCTCCGGGATTTTCTCTTCTCTTAACTCTCCCCTTTCCTCGTACCGGTAAAAGGGCCTGGCAGCAGTCCTGGAAGAGAGCCTTTTGCCAAGCACTGCCGGATCGAGGAACACCTGGTTTTTCCACTGCGATGCCATTAATAAATGACCACCGGCCTGGACCGCGGATACATATTTATATACGGATTTCATGGCTTTGTAAACCGACGAACTCCTGCGAATTAATGTTTTTGATAGATACTCATGCGCTGCCCCATGGGTAGGTAAAAATAGACAAAAAACACCATCGGGTTTCAATACACGATTGACCTGGGTAAAAAACTCCTTTGTACAAAACCGGTTCACTGAAGCATTATCCGGTTCCCCACTGAATACGATGACCAGGTCATAGCGGTTTTCAGGTTCAGAGAAGATAAAGGATCGCCCATCTTCAGGTATAATTTTGATTTTCTTTTCTTTTCGTGAGATCCCTGAATACGTTTCAAACATATCGATAAGAACAGGATCCAATTCAACAATTTTCAACTCACCCACACCATGCGTTAACATATGTTCCGGCAGCCTACTCAATGAGCCGCCGATTAAAAGCACGTGGGCAGGCCCCGGATGCTGGGTCAGGCAGATATCAGCCAGATGCTTTTCAAAAAGGTCGGACGGATTACTCAAACCCGGGGCGTGCTCAATCGGCTCAATACTACTGACCAGGGCACTGTTGTGATAAACCATGAACTGATGCGCCCTGGGGTTTTTGAATACTTCAACCCTCCCGTACCGGCTCTCCCTGACATCCATAAGAGAAAAACCACTCTCACGATTTGATGGACGGACTGCCAGGGAGAACCGGTTTAAATCTAACGGGAAGCCCAAGAGAAAAACCAAGATAAAAATCACAGCAATTTGTATAAAACGAAGAGATCGGGAGATGCCAGAACTCTTTAAAATAAAATATAACCCGGCAACAAAGAGTAAACCTGTAATATAAACAATGCGAAAAGGAAAAAACACATCCACCAGGACAAATGATATTAACATCCCACCCACCATTGCCCCAATGGATTCTGCCCTGTATAAAAAGCCCAATCTTTCCCTGGGGTTTGCCCAGAGACAAAGAGTAAACTGGGCACCCATAAGAAAAGCAAAAGGAAAAGAAATGAAAAAAACAACCGTAATGACACCATAAAAAGAAAAAGCTTGCGTAATACCACCAGTGGTGAAAACCAGCGGATAAAGCCTGAGAAGATAAATTTGCAGCACCAGCACAAAGGCATTCAAAAGAGTAGAAAAAGCAAGAAGATTCAAAGGGTTGAAGTTTAAAGGCCTCCGGGTCCGCCATTTTAGAAATGATTCCGCGGCCATGACGCCAACAGCCGTCCACAGGACAGAAGCACCCAGTATCGAACCAAACAACAGCTCCGTACCATGAAACAACGCCATCACTTCCCGGAATATAAGAATCTGCCCGGTCTGAGCAAAAAAACCGATAAGAAAAAGCATTAGCACCATTTACCTTTGCCTTCGGCGACCAGGGGGCTCTTTTGGAAAAAACTGCCCCCTGGACCCCCGCAAAAACTTTTCATTCATGGTCAACCTGTGTTACAAGGTTTCAGTCATCGTGCCACATTGAAATCATTTTACTTCTCTCGCCTTCTCAACTTCTTCTCTTCTTCGTGTACCTTCGTGTCCTTCGTGCCTTCGTGGTTAATTATTCCCAAACACCAGGAATTACGGCTGAACAATAGGGACATCTACCGTAATTAACATTGTTTTTTAGAACATTGAATCCCATTCTTTTGACAATAATTTTACCACAACTGTGACAATATGTATGATTACCCGCATGCGGCGCAATATTAGAAGTATAGACATACTTTAAGCCCGTATCCAATCCAATCCGGCGAGCCCGTTCCATGGTCTTCTGGGGAGTCGGTGGAAGTTTCTGCAATTTAAATTGAGGATTGAATTTTTCAATATGCCAGGGGGTATCATCTCCCAGGTGACTTCGTATCCACCGGGCAATCTCTTTCAACGTATCATCCCCATCATTCAAACCCGGAACCACCAACGTTGCCACTTCCAACCACTTATCTTCACTTTTTGCCAGCTCCAGGGAACGCAAAACCGGCCTCAACGATGCACCGGTAACCTCCCGGTAAAACCGGTCACTGTTTCCTTTAAACGTAATAGTCACCGCATCGAACTCCCTTAAAATATCTCTAAAAGGCGCTTCATTGATATAACCGGCAGTACAAATGGTTCGTTTTAAGCCATAATCTTTGCAAAAAGCAGCAAACTCTTTTACAAATTCCGGGCAGCAAGCCGGTTCCGTATAGGTAAACCCGATTCCCTCCAGCTTTCTTCCCCTTATCTTTCGGACGATGTGCCCCGGATCAAAAGGGGAGATGTTGCGGGTCTGGGTTGGACTTTTCTGGGAAAATTCCCAGTTCTGACAGTAAAGACAACGAAGATTACATCCCGCATGAGCAATGGAGAGAATATTCATCTCAGGAAAGAAGTTGGCCAGGGGATTTTTTCCAATGGGATCGATATTCAATATGCAGGGTTGACCATAACCATACGTAACCAATTCCCCTTTCGTATTTTTTCGCGTCCGGCATTTTCCCCACTGACCGGGTGCAAGTCTTTCATTATGAGGACAGAGAGTACACTGCACATCGCTTGAAAGTTCAGCCTGGTAAAAATACTCGGCCTTAACCGGTCCCCGTTTCATCGAAGCGGCAAACGCATCGCCAAACGCCTGTTGGACGTTAAACACCTCCAGGGCTTTTTCTATTACCGGGAGAATGCCTGCACCAATACCCGCCAGGGCAAGTTTTTTCAAAAAGGCGCGGCGGTCGCTGTTACCATCACCTCTTTCCATTTTAATTTATCCCTTTTAACCGTTCTTCCAGTATCGGGATAATACGTTCATTTAACAGGAATCTCACCTTTTTGGATGCTTTGGGTCTTCGTTTGTAAGGAGCGCGATTCTCAATCTCTTCCCTGAGTTCATGGATTTTGTCCGCCGGTCTGAGTTCTTCTGCCAGTTTATCTTTCTCAAGTTCAAAATCCGTATCCGACATATTCCTGGCTCTTTCAAAAAGAGAAAGCAGCCGTTGAAGTTCTTCCTCTTTTTCTTCTTCGCTCATCGCATACCGGTGCTTACTGAACCGTTCGATTCGATTTGCAATCAACCGGTACTTCCTCCGGTCCCATATATGCTCCGGGATTTCCCGGACCCTGCGTAAAGCTTTAATGGCATGATCATTCGACGACGCCTGACCTGCCCGCACCGGGTTTTTAAGGTCTTTAGGAGGGATAAGACACGGTTTAAAATCATCGATCACCTGCTCTTGTTCAGGGGTTAATATATTGGACAGTTCACTGTCAAGGGCAGCTAACTCATTATTGATGGTGCGGACAGCCCGGTCTTGCGTCTCTTTTAACCGGTGATTGATCCGCACCGCTTCCCTTTCAATATTGCTTCCTTCCCTGGCAGGTTCACCTTTCATAATCTCATTGAACAATCGTGTAAATTTCTCTTCTGCTTCATCTAAAACGTGCAAATAACCGGAGCCTCTGTTGCTTAGAAATTCTTGTTTAATATTTTGAGCTTTTTTAGCGAGGTTCAGTATCTCTTTCATTTGTTTATCCGTAAGGTGCAAGCCGTTTAAGAGATTAACCGTTGAAATATCGCTAAAGAGTTTTTTAACGCGATCTTGCTTTTTCGCAAGCTCGCTGTCCATCTCTATTCCCTGTTGGAACGAGAAAACAGGAAGCGTGAAGAGGAAAAGGATAGCAACACTTAAAATAGTTGATTTAAAGGTTTTCATTTGTTTACCTCCTTTGGAATGTATTTCCTATTTTAAACAGAGAAAGCTGTCATTTCTTGCAGAAAAAAACAAAAAGGAGGAGGAAAACGATCAATCAAAATATTTTTCGAATTCTTGTTCTAATTTGTGATTTGTAATTTTCATTTTAATTTCTCACCTTCCTTCCCTTTTCGTGTCCTTTGTGGCTCCTTTTTCCTCTTATATGTGTCTTTATGCTCCCTAAACAGGTTTTTTTCACCATTAAACCCCATTTCTCCCACGTTTTTTTCGATAACCCCACGGTGAAGTTGATTTTTTTAACGAAATTTGTTATAGTAAGACCATGAGATTAAACAAACTGCAGATCGAACATTTGGCCTTTCATATCGTGAAAGGTCTATTAAAAGATAATGCGGTCATTACGGAGGATAGGGAAAAACTGGTCAGACAGGTTGAAGACCTCGTTACAAGAGAACTTGAAAAAGAAGACATCCTGGACGAACAGGTGAAAGAAATTTTAAAAGATAAATTAGAAGAGATCCGCAGTACCAACGTCGATTATTATGAAATGTTCAAGATGGTAAAATCCAAATTGGCCCAAAAGGAGAATATTGTCATATGAGCCTAAAATTGTCGAGAAATAAAGTACACTGCCTGGCTTCACTAATCACCCAGTATGTGGAGAAAAATGAAGAATTGGACTACATGGGAGATATTGGCAATATCAGGTACAGAATCATTCGTTTAATTACGGATGAACTGCGAACGTTTGAACAAATCGAAGAGGCGGCACGAGAACGAATGCGAACTCAAAAACGGAACGTTCCTGAAGGGTCAAGAGAGTGGGAAATCTTGTTTCGCAAGTTTGTAACGGAAGATTTAAATAACTTAGGAAAATATTGGGATTAAATGGGACTGAAAATGTGATGTTTTTTCTCTATCCGGTGAGTGATTGCCTCCTACCAGTCTGTCCATTTATTTCCTTTATCTCCAGGGGATTCAAATTTTTCCCCCAATAAAATTACATTGGAATTTTCATTTTTTTTATGCCTGTTTCCTGGCATCCAGGTTTGAGTGAGAAGTTTTAGAAAAGAGCGTGAAGGCTTCCCCTTCCGTTTAAAACAAGGAATTTTTAATTGATAATTATCACTCTCAAAAGTGGTTACCTGTGGTTGGTTCAGGTAAGGAAGCCTTCCAGATGGTCCGAAGGACCTTCTGTGGGTGCCCGCGCCGCGGGCTAATTAAATTAATTTTTTAATTTTTTTTGGGTTGCCTTTGAAAGTCTAATATGGTATTATAGTGCATGAGCTTAATAAAAATCAAAAAAGGTTTAGATGTTCCTATTGCAGGTGCCCCTCAGCAAAGCATTTCCGAGGGTACACCACCAAAAAAAGTTGCCCTGGTGGAGTACGACTATGTGGGAATGAAACCCACCATGGCGGTCAAAGTCGGAGATCATGTCAAACTGGGGCAATTGCTTTTCACAGACAAAAAAATGGAAGGTGTGAAATTCACCGCACCGGCATCCGGAACAGTCACTGCCCTTAACAGGGGAGCCAAACGGGTATTTGAATCCATTGTCATCGAATGCGATGAAAAGGAAGAAGAAATCACCTTTGACTCTTTTACAGGAAACCAACTGGAGGCCCTGGACCCGGAAAAGATAAAAACCAATTTAATCGAATCCGGTTTATGGACTGCTTTGCGGGCACGGCCCTTTGGGAAAGTCGCCAACCCTGCCGGCACTCCCCATTCGATTTTTGTGACGGCCATGGATACCAACCCCCTGGCGCCGTCAGTGGAAAAAATTCTCCAAGGCCAGGAAAACCACTTTAAAAACGGTCTAAAAGTGATTTCTAAATTAACCGAAGGCAAACTCTTTTTGTGCAAAACCCCGGGCGCATCCATACCCACGAAGGACCTGCAATCATTGTCAGTGGTAGAATTCGCCGGCCCCCATCCTGCCGGAAATGCCGGAACCCACATCCATTTCCTGGACCCGGTCCATCGAGAAAATACCGTGTGGCACATCGATGCTCAAGAGGTGGCGGCAGTGGGTAAATTCTTTACTACAGGAAAAATCCCGGTGGAACGAATCATTGCACTGGCCGGACCATCCGTAAAAAATCCCCGCCTCATCAAAACCCGAATCGGCGCCTGTTTGCAAAGTATCACCTCGGGCGAATTAACCGATGGTGACATCCGGGTGATTTCCGGTTCGGTGCTGTCCGGTCGAACCGCCGCAGGCCCCCTGGCCTTCCTGGGACGCTACCACCAACAGGTCTGTGCCCTGGAAGAAGTACAAAAAAGAGTATTCTTCGGATGGCTCAGCCCCGGGTTAAACCGCTTCTCCAGCAAACGTATTCTTCTCTCCAGCCTCTTTCCCAAAAAGAAATTCAACATCAACACGGACATCAACGGCGGAAAGCGGTCGGTTTTCCCCATCGGCACCTATGAAAAGGTCATGCCCATGGATTTCGAGATCACCTACCTCCTGCGGGCCTTGATGGCGGAAGATCTCGAAGAAGCGGAAAACCTGGGGTGCCTGGAATTGTGTGAAGAGGACCTGGCATTGTGTTCCTTTGTGTCTCCGGCAAAAATCGAGTACGGCCCGGTACTCAGACAAAACTTAACCACAATAGAGAAAGAAGGATAAACCAGAATGAAATTCTTGAGAAAATTCCTCGACAAACAGGAAAAGCATTTCAAAGAAGGTAAACTAAAGGGATTGTACTATCTATTTGAAGCGATAGACACATTCCTGTATACCCCGGGAAAACGCACACCCGGTGCTTCCCATATCCGCGACACCATCGATTTTAAACGGATCATGATGATGGTGGTAATCGCATTGACACCTGCAGTGCTGATCGGCCTTTACAACGTCGGCTACCAGGCCAACCTGGAACTCGCCAAATTGGGAGAAGAAGCAATCAAGGCCCAGGGATGGCGCGTCAGTCTATTGAACGGCCTGGGAATCGGCCTGAATGCTTCCAATATCTTTGCCTGCTTCATTCACGGTCTTTTGTACTTTTTGCCCATCTATATCGTTACCATGCTGGTGGGTGGTTTCTGGGAAGTGCTCTTTGCCTGTATTCGCAGACACGAAGTCCATGAAGGATTTTTTGTCACCGGCTTGCTGTTTCCCCTGATCCTGCCCCCCACCATCCCCTTGTGGCAGGTGGCCATCGGCATCTCCTTCGGTGTGGTAATCGGTAAGGAAATCTTTGGCGGTGTCGGCATGAATATCTTTAATCCCGCTTTATTGGCCCGGGCCTTTCTGTTTTTCGCCTATCCCATACAAATATCGGGAAATGCGGTCTGGGTAGCTGTAGACGGTGTCACTAAAGCCACTCCCCTGGCGGTTGCCTCAGAAGCCGGGACCCGGGCGTTAACCAACACGGTTTCCTGGTGGGATGCCTTCCTGGGAATTATCCCCGGGTCTATAGGCGAAACCTCCACACTGGCCATCCTTATCGGTGCCTTCATCCTGGTTGTTACCGGTATCGGTTCCTGGCGCATCATGACCAGCGTCCTGGTAGGAATGGTCGGTTTTTCCCTGCTATTTAACCTCATCGGCAGCAGCACCAACCCCATGTTTGGTGTAGACCCCCTGTGGCACCTGGTATTGGGAGGTTTTGCTTTCGGGACCGTATTTATGGCCACCGACCCTGTCAGCGCTGCCATCACCAAAAAAGGAAAGTATGCCTACGGCCTGTTGATCGGGTTGCTGGTGGTACTGGTACGGGTGATCAATCCCGGGTACCCCGAAGGCATGATGCTGGCCATCCTGTTCGCTAACATGTTTGCACCCCTGATTGACCGCATATATATAAATAAAAATATCAAGAGGAGGAATCTCCGCTATGTCAAATGACAGCCTCAAAAACATAATCGGTGTTGCATTGGGTGTGTGCCTGGTCTGTTCTATCCTGGTGTCTATGGCAGCCGTTTTTTTAAAACCCAGACAAGTGGCCAATCAAAGACTGGAAAGAGAAAAAAATATATTGATTGCCGGGGATTTAATAAAAGAAAAAGAAAAAGTTGACGCAAAAAAGGTTTTCTCCATTTTCTCCGAAAAAATTCAGCCTGCCCTTATCGAACTCAAAACCGGCGATCTTTTATCCAAAGAGAAAATGACCGGGAAACTGGCCCCTGAAAACTTTAATATTAAAAAAATCTACCTGGACCCGGAATACGGCGAGGACGTTCCCCCGGACCAATATACTGCCAGTATTAAACGGGTGCCTACCCACATGATCATATATTTTGTCAAGGAAGGAGATGAAATCTCCAGGGTCATTTTCCCGGTTTATGGCAGTGGGTTGTGGTCTACTTTGTATGGTTTTTTGGCCCTTGATCGTGAATTTAAAACAGTCAAAGGGTTCACCATTTACGACCATGGGGAAACTCCCGGCCTGGGCGGCGAAGTGGATAATCCCAAATGGAAAGCCTCCTGGAGGGGGAAAATTGCCTTTGATGATGCCGGTGAGCTGCAGCTCGAAGTTCTCAAAGGCACAGCAGCTCCCGGTTCCACCACGGAAATTGACGGTTTTTCCGGCGCCACCCTCACCTCACGGGGGGTCGATGACATGATCGCCTTCTGGTTCGGCCCTAAGAAAAAAGACCTCGAAAAGTTAAAAGATAAACCAAAAGATTGGGCGAAAGGTTATTACCGTCCCTTCATGGAAAAATTTAAAGAGAAACAGGAACAAGGAGGGCAGCAATGAGTAAATTGAGAAAGACGCTGCTGGAACCCATATTTGATAATAACCCCATTGCATTGGGTGTGCTGGGCATATGCTCCGCGCTGGCGGTTACCTCGAAACTGGAAACCTCCGTGGTGATGTCCATGGCGGTTATTTTCGTGTTGGCTTTTTCCAACCTCGCTGTCAGCATTATCCGGAACTTTATCGCTGCCAGCACCCGGATATTGGTGGAAATGACCATTATCGCCTCCCTGGTTATCATTGCCGACCAGGTAATCAAAGCCTATGCCTTTGATGTTAGTAAACAGTTGTCCGTCTATGTGGGATTGATTATTACCAATTGTATTATCATGGGACGTGCCGAAGCCTATGCCCTGAAAAATCCCCCGCTGCAGAGCTTAGTAGACGGTATCGGCAATGGACTGGGTTATACCTTTATACTGATAACAGTCGCAGTGGTCAGGGAATTATTTGGTTCCGGCAAACTGTTTGGTATTTCTATCCTGCCCCTCACCACCGAGGGCGGATGGTATCCCGCAAACAATGTGCTCTTAGGGCCTGCCAGCGCCTTTTTCCTGATTGGCGGTATTATCTGGGTTATTCGAGCTTTTAAATCGGAACAAGTGGAGAAGGATTAAAATGGTAGAACATTACTTAAATCTATTTGTTAAATCAATATTTATCGAAAATATTGCCCTCGCTTTATTCCTGGGCATGTGTACCTTTCTGGCGGTTTCCAAACGATTGGAAACATCCGTTGGACTGGGCATTGCCGTAATCGTGGTGCAAACCATTACCGTTCCTGTCAACAACCTGATTTACACCTCTATATTAAAAGAAGGTGCATTGTTCAAAGGGGTAGACCTCACCTTCCTGGGGTTGTTGGCTTATATCGGTGTTATTGCCTCCATGGTGCAAATCCTGGAAATGACACTGGACAAATTTTTCCCAAAACTATACAATGCACTGGGTATTTTTCTACCCTTAATTACCGTTAACTGTGCTATCCTGGGAGGTGCCCTTTATATGGTCAAAGAGGAATACACCTTCGGAGAAAGTGTGGTATTCGGTGTGGGGTCAGGGACCGGCTGGGCATTGGGCATTATCGCGCTTGCCGGTATCCGGGAAAAAATGAGGTACAGCAATGTCCCCGACGGTCTCAAGGGACTGGGAATTACTTTTATTAATGTAGGCCTGATGGCATTGGCCTTTATGCTGTTCTCAGGAATTCGGTTATAAGTTAAGATGAAATAATATAAAGAATGGTGAAAAGATGAGCGCACTAAGTGTAATTTTACTGGGCGTGGTAATGTTTATCGTTATTGTGATTGCGCTGGTTATTGTAATCGTTTTTGCCAGGTCCAGGCTGGTAGCCACCGGTAATATCAATATTGTGATTAATGACCGGACAGAGGAACCAATAGTGGTTCCGGTAGGCGGGAAATTACTCAATGGCCTGGCGGTGAAGAAGATATTTATCCCTTCCGCCTGCGGCGGCGGCGGAACCTGCGGCCAGTGTAAAGCAACCGTACTGGATGGCGGCGGCGATGTCCTGCCCACAGAAGTGACCCAACTCAACCGCAGAGAGATAAGAGAAAAGATCAGGCTTTCCTGCCAGGTGCCGGTAAAGCAAGATATGCGCATTGAAATCCCCCCGGAAGTATTCAGTGCCAAACAATGGGTATGTACGGTTCGCTCCAATCACAATGTGGCTACCTTTATTAAAGAGCTGGTGTTAGAATTACCCGAAGGCGAAAGCGTCGATTTCCGCGCCGGCGGGTATATACAAATAGAAGCGCTACCCCATACCGTCAGTTATAAAGACTTTGATGTTGAAGACGAATATAAACCCGATTGGGACAGGTGGAATATGTGGCGTTATGTTTCCAAAGTAGATGAAGAGGTGTCACGGGCCTATTCCATGGCCAACTATCCCGAAGAAAAGGGCATCATTATGTTGAATGTCCGAATCGCTTCTCCCCCGCCCAATATGCCCAATGTGCCCCCCGGGAAAATGTCTTCCTATATATTTAACTTGAAACCCGGAGATAAAACCACGATAACCGGCCCCTTTGGTGAGTTCTTTGCCAAAGAAACCGACAACGAAATGGTATTTATCGGCGGCGGTGCAGGTATGGCGCCCATGAGGTCCCATATCTTCGACCAGTTGAAACGAATAAAATCCAAGCGGAAAATGACCTTCTGGTACGGTGCCCGAAGTCTCAGGGAAATGTTCTACGTGGAGCACTTCGACAAACTGCAAGAAGAAAATGACAATTTCAAATGGTACGTGGCACTCTCCGAACCCCTGCCCGAAGATGATTGGGACGGCCCCACCGGGTTTATCCACCAGGTAGTCTACGACATGTACCTGAAAGACCACCCCGCCCCCGAAGACTGCGAATACTATATCTGCGGCCCACCAATGATGAACACCGCCGTATTAAAGATGCTGGACGACCTCGGCGTCGAACCCGAAAACATCCTATTAGACGATTTCGGCTAACCCCACAGCGTGGGGGGGCAAAGCAGGCGCATACGCGCCATCTAAAGGTTTCCTTACCTGAACCAACCAGTCTGGAGACCTCTTTTGCTATTGATATGATTCGAGAAGAGGGTTGCTGCGTCAAACGTTTGGGGAAACCTTAAACTTATCTTTTCACTTTTTTCTCTTCTCCGTTTCTTCTCTTTCTTTCTTCGCGTGTCTTCGCGTGTCTTCGCGGTTAAAAAAAATAGGCGATGGACTTTTAGCGGGGTTGACAAATGTACGAATACAAATTAATATTAATAGCTAAACTAAAAAAATGAGGCAAACGGATGATTGCAGGTAGGAAGATTTTAATTGTCTTGGTTGTAAGTGCCGGTATACTTTTGTGGCAATGTGGAAAGCGGAGAAGCACCTCTGAGTTGCTGGAATTGCGCGGACGCACTATGGGTACGATGTTTATGGTGAAAACACTTAAGAAACCTGAAGACCTGGAATTTACCACTTCGGAACTGACACTGAAACTGTCCAAAGATATCGGGGAAATTCTGACAACAGTCAATCAACAAATGTCCACCTGGGTAAAAGATTCTGAAATTTCCCGTTTCAATCGCTTCCAGGAAACCGGCTGGTTTGACGTTTCTTCCGACACAGCCCTTGTATTTACCGAAGCTTTACGGGTCAGTGAATTATCCAACGGAGCCTTTGATATCACAGTCGGACCGTTGGTGAACCTCTGGGGATTCGGTCCTGCCAAAACAGACCGGCAAATACCCGGTGATGATCAAATAAAAAAGGTAATGGCAAAGACCGGTTATCAAAAATTATCGGTTCGCCCATCGTCATCACCCCCTGCAATCAAAAAAGAAATTCCTGGAATCCAGTGTGATCTTTCCGCCATTGCCAAGGGATTCGGGGTGGATAAAGCAGCAGAATACTTGGAATCCAAAGGGTACATGAATTACCTGGTGGAAATCGGTGGAGAAGTCCGGG
>JABAOH010014380.1_pt1 | contig 23242 bp, 19 predicted proteins | sample 7062181 | NCBI WGS metagenome assembly JABAOH01 (sample SAMN14538630, study PRJNA623070) | marine sediment metagenome | biome: marine biome [ENVO:00000428]; feature: marine pelagic biome [ENVO:01000023]; material: deep marine sediment [ENVO:00002113]; isolation source: pool of 5 deep marine... | reverse complement strand
CATTCATGAACAGGATCGAATACATTACGCCCTCCGGGAATCCGCCGAAAAGACGAATGAGGCCGACGATTAAACCTATGCCTAGAGCATAGATCCAAGAGCCTCGGGGAGTAATCGGAGATGTGACCATATCAGTGGCCATATAGAAGGCTCCTATCAGAAGCCCTCCTGATAATATATGAAAAAGCGGAGTAGCGTATTTTTCCGGCCTTGCAAGCCAAAATATTCCAGTGAAAGCAGAGAGGGAGAGCAAGATTCCTGCAGGTATCCTCCAGTCAATCACCCGGCGGTAGAAAAGATAGAGTGCGCCGATGAGAAGAGCAAAAGAAGATGTCTCTCCAATGCATCCTCCGATATTTCCCCAGAAAAGATCTTTAAGAGGAGTGAGCGTCCCTTGGACGATAGCTTCCTCGAATTTTAAATTGGCTAGAGGAGTGGCAAAGGTAGCGGTGTTGATTTTCGCCGTGACAGGGGGAAGCCAAGTCGTCATGGCCACAGGAAAGGCCATCTGGAGGAAGGCTCTTCCCACCAGGGCAGGATTGAAAATATTGTGTCCTAAGCCGCCGAAAGCCTGTTTTCCGATAGCGATGGCCACAACAGCTCCAATCACTGCCAGTTCTAAGGAGAGTGAGGGCGGAAGTGTCATGGCCAGAAGAAGACCGGTGATGATAGCAGAGCCGTCTAAGAGAGAAGAGAAAGGTTGTTTTCTTAACCAAAGAAAAAGCGCTTCTGTGGTCAAGGAAGCGACCACACAGGAGACGATCAAGGCCACAGCTTTAAGCCGGAAAAAATAAAGAGAGGCCAAGATGGCCGGAAGGAGGCTGAGGACAACCACATACATGATTTTTGGGACAGAGTCTTTATCTTTGAAGTGAGGAGAAGATTTGAGGAGGAACGTTTTGTTAGTCATTGAGCTTGTCTTTTATTTTTTATACTCATGATTTTGTTTTTGCCAAGGCGAATCCAATGGACAAGAAGTATCTTGGCCGGACAGCAATACTGACAACAGCCACATTCGACACAATCGAGTATCCCCCAGGTTTCGGCTTCTTCCAGATGATCGAATTTGACGAATTTCATTAGCTGGGTGGGGACAAGAGACATCGGACAATGTTCGATACAACGCCCACAGCGGATACAACTGTATTCGATAAAACTTTCAGATCCTTTCCAGGCCAGCAGACCAGAAGTTCCCTTGATGACGGGTACTTCTAAGGACCATTGAGTCACGCCCATCATAGGGCCTCCCATGATGAGGACATTCACGCCGTCTTTCAATCCTCCGCAGAATTCGATCAAATTTTTGAAAGAAGTCCCAACTCGGACAAGGACATTCTTCGGTGTTTGAATACCGTTCCCAGAGACGGTGATCACCCTTTGGTAAAGAGGAATGCCTTTGCTGACTGCATCCCAAATCGCCTTGCTTGTTCCTACATTCTGGACGACGACACCGACATCAAAGGGAAGTCCTCCCCGAGGAACTTCTCTGCCAAGCAGAGCATAGGTCAAGTTTTTTTCAGCTCCTTGAGGATATTTTGTTTTCAAGAGAACCACCTTGACAGCGTTATCTTTGGCTTTTTGCTGGAAGATCTCAAAGGCCTTTCTTTTGTTATCTTCTATACCGACGATTATCTTTTCTGCTCCCACAGCGAGGCGGACAAGATCTGCCCCCTTAAGAATCTCTTCTGAATACTCTAACATGAGTCTATAATCGGCAGTAAGAAGAGGTTCGCATTCGCAGCCATTGATGATAACCGTATCGACAGGCTTGTCCTTGGGAGGAGCGAGTTTAACTGCGGTAGGGAAAGCGGCTCCTCCGAGTCCGACAACACCTGCTTCCCTAACTCGCTGGCGTATAGCATCGGGTTTTAGCGAAAAAGGATTCTTTGCTCCCTGCAGTTCAGGCAGGAGACGGTCCTCTCCGTCGTTGGTGATCGTCACAGCGGGCAATGAGCTGCCGAGAGGATGGTCTTGCTTGTCGACAGAAAGTACTTTTCCAGAGACGCTGGAATGGACAGATGCTGAAAAGAGAGTCTTTCCTTCACCAATCTTTTGACCCAGGAGGACTTCATCTCCTTTCTGGACAAGAGGCTCAGCAGGATTGCCAAAGTGCTGGAGCAGTGGAACAATCACTTTTTCTGGAGGCGGCATTGCTTCGATCGGCTTATTGGCTGTTAATTCCTTGTTTTCCGGAGGGTGTATGCCATGAGGAAAGGTTTTGGTCTTCATTGCAAGAGGATTAAATCCGCAAAAACTCGGATGAATAAGAAAATAAAGTTTAGTCATTCTCCTCCTGAGTTGTCAACCCAAAAAATGACCGGACAAGTGGTTGATGTCAGAGCTTGATCTCAGTTTCATTTTAGGCATTTCCGCTTTTTTGAAGCTTACATAGCTTACATAGATTGCAAGTCATATTAGCAGGAAAAAACGATTGGCTTGACTTCGTTCGGCAAATATCGAATCTTCATCTCAAATCATTTTCATTGTAATCGGCTATTTTAGTTTCTCTTGGTATTCCTCGATGTCTATCATTCATCGTCTCATCGTTCCAGCTGCAAAGGGAGACTCTGAATCTTAAAAGTCTTGTCATGACAAATCATCTTTTTTCAGAATGAAATTGTATTGAAAGCGTTTTAAATATATCCTTTATCACGAAAAATGAAGATTACAATTGTATTTATTTGGTTTTTATGCAGATAGAGATATGGTAGAATGAGGAAGAAATTGCATTCTTTTTGATGAAAAAATGAATATCGATATCAAGGAAGTCACGACTAGGAAAGACTTAAATAAATTCATCCATCTCCCAGAAAAAATACATGCCGGTGACAAAAACTGGGTTCCTCCCATTTATCATGATGAGTGGAAATATTTTGATCCGAAAAAGAACAAGGCTTTTACTTACTGCGATACCATTATGCTTTTGTCTTTTAGTGGGAAAAAAGTTGTGGGAAGGATCATGGGTATTATCAATTCTCGTTATAACCAACACAAGAATGAGCGGACGGCAAGATTTGGCTACCTTGAGACATGGGAAAATGAAGAAGTAGTCCGGAACCTTTTGGGTTTCATTGAGGATTGGGCAAGAACGAAAGGGATGAATAAGGTCGTCGGCCCTTATGGATTTTCAGACCAAGACCCAGAAGGATTTTTGATCGAAGGATTTGAGAATCGAGCCACCATCGCCACTTATTACAATTTTGAATGGATGCCGCGAATGGTAGAGAAGATGGGATATACTAAGGAAGTTGATTATTTTGTTTACAAACTCGATGTGCCAAAAGAAATTCCACTGTTTTACAAGAGGATATACGAGAGAGTGAAGAAAAAAGGGAATTTTGAAATTGTGGAATTCAGAAAGAAAAAAGAACTCAAACCATGGATAAAACCAGTCCTTGAACTTATGAATGAATGTTATTCAGGGAGCGATATTTACGGATACGCTCCTCTGGATGAAGAAGAGATGGAGGCTTTGACCAAGCGCTATCTTCCGGTTGTAGATCCCAGGTTTGTCAAAGTGGTTAAAAGGGGAGACGAGATTGTGGCCTTCATCGTCGGTATGCCTGATATGACCGAAGGCATCCAGAAGGCGAAGGGGAGACTTTTTCCCTTTGGCTTTTTAAAGATATTGAGGGCAGCCAAGAAAACCAAACAGTTGGATTTGCTTCTCGGGGCAATAAGAGAAAAATATCGAGGACTGGGACTTGATGTTTTGATGGGAGTGAAGATGATTTTCTCAGCTTATGAAGCGGGGCTGGAAGTGATGGATACTCACCATGAGATGGAAACAAACGTTAAGGTTCGAGCTGAAATGGAGAAGATGGGAGGAAAAATTTATAAGAAATTCCGCATTTACAAGAAACAGCTCTAAAAAATTTAAATCTAAAGAAGAAGCATTTATTCAGCGAAAAAGACATATGTGATGATTCAGTAGCATTTTTTATCCTGAATGATTTTATGAGGAAAAAATCTCTTGTAGAATAAAAGCCATGGATAAGGAGGATATCTTCCTCTCTGTTATTATCCCTGCCTATAATGAAGAGAAGAGGATTGTAAAAACTCTTAGAGCCGTCTCTTCTTATCTTGAGGACCAATCTTTTTCATATGAGATCATAGTCGTAAGCGATGGTGCAGAAGATAATACAGTGGAGGCTGTCCGGGAAGCCGGAAGGATGATTCCCAAACTCCGGGTGATAGATAGAAAGGAAAACAAGGGAAAGGGATATTCGGTAAAAGAAGGGATGCTTTCTGCGGGGGGGAAAATCCGTCTTTTCACAGACGCTGATAATTCTACAGACATCTCTAACTTTGAGAAAATGCGTCCTTTTTTCGAGAAAGGATATGATGCAGTGATAAGCACGCGCCATCGGAAAGATGCGCAAGGAGCCAGGCAAGAAATCCCCCAGCCTTGGTATAAAAGACTGATAGGAAATCTAGGAAATTTGTATATCCAAATGATGGCTGTGCCAGGTATTTGGGATACTCAAAATGGATTTAAGGCTTTCCGAGACTATGTGGTTCAAGAAATTTTTCCTCAGACAAAAATAAACCGTTGGGCCTTTGACGTCGAAGTTCTAAGCTTAGCCAGAAAATTCAGATATAAAACAGGTATCATTCCTATTCACTGGAAGAATGACCCCAGCAGCCATGTCAGCCTGGCTGCCTATTTTAAGTTTCTTATCGATGTCTTGAGGATTCGTTGGAATCTGATGCGAAGCAAATATGATTGATTCTCAGTTCCAGAATCTTTTGTGATTATTTCCCATACAAAGTAAGGATTTTTCCTGCTTTAAATTCTGAGCCGTAATCTATTTCTCCTTATTTGACCGTGATTTTCCCCTGTGATATAAGCAGTTGTGAATCTCAAGAAGTGATAATGAGGCAAAGATTGGAGAGGTATTCAAGGCCAGACAAGAAACTCTCCCTCCTTGCTCTATGCCTAGCCTTCGTTCTAGGGGGGGTTTTTTTTATATTTGTCTTGGGCACCCAGATTCTCGGCCCGACTCACATCTCCTGGTTAATGAACGAAATCGATTGGGCTCAGCATTTTCTTGGTTGGCATTTTTTTAGAAACGAGGCTTGGCACTTTCCTCTTGGTCAATTGGATAGTATTCTGCATCCAGCTGGCGCATCTCTTGGGTATACGGATTCAATCCCTATAATGGCTTTTATCTTTAAGCCTCTAGAGAATATTTTGCCAAACCATTTTCAATACTTTGGTCTTTGGTTGTTGCTCTGTTTTTGCTTGCAGGGATTGTTTGCAGCCCTCTTGGTGAGGACTGTAAGCAAGAATATGTTCATCCAATTGCTTGGAGCAGCATTCTTTGTTGTCAGCCCCATATTGATCGGGAGGATTGGGCATCCAGCCTTATGCTGCCATTGGATCCTGCTTGCCGCTCTCTGGCTTTATTTCAGAGAATGGAGGAGCTTCTCCTTGTTCAAACATTTGAGCCGATGGGGAATCATCATCATCCTCAGTGCTGCCATCCATCCCTTCATCACTTTTATGGCCTTGGGTTTAGCTCTGGCCTTTTATCTCCGCTTCTGGTTAGCGGCCCATTCAATTCCCCTGAGACATGTTTTTTTAAGTATGAGTCTGTTGTTTATTTTGACTGTATTTGTCTGGTGGGTAGCTGGATACTTTGAGCTAGGTCCGATAGGCCAGAGTTATGGTAATTTTGGCTATGGATATTTTTCCATGAATTTAGCCTCCCCCGTTAATCCTATCGGCTGGTCAGGAGGGATTTGGGTTGGGAAGAGTTCCGCTTTTCTTAAAGAATGGCCAGTGGCGACAAAAGGTCAAGCAGAAGGTTTTAACTATCTTGGCTTGGGTATGATCGTTCTAGGTCTGTTGGTTGTTTTCGCCTCGATCGTGCGACCGCCAAAATTGGCAACAATCAGATCTCATTTACCATTGATCTTTATCTTTCTATGTTTCACTTTGCTCGCTTTAAGCCATAGAATAACGTTTGCTAACTACACACTCGTCGAGTTTAAATTAAATCGTTATTTAGTTGGAGCTTTGTCTCCGTTTAGATCATCTGGAAGATTTTTTTGGCCTGTCTATTATGGCCTCATCTTCTTGATTCTGGCTTTTCTGCTTCGCCGCTATAAGGCTCGAATAGGGATGGCCATCCTCCTTGTCTCTTTCGTTGTACAGCTTGTTGATTTTCATAAGATGTATGGTGCCTTTGAAAGAGTTCGTCATCCAAAAAAAGAATGGAACAATCCTTTACAATCTGAAATATGGAAAGAGATTGGAGAGAGCTACGAAAAAATTATCCTTGTGCCACCCCGAATCTGCGAAGACAAACCAGCAGCTCCGTATGAGCCTTTTGCCTATTTAGCTGCCAATTTCGGGATGAGGATTAATTCATTCTATTTAGCTCGTTATAATTATGAGGCTTCTTCGAGTTACTGCCAAAACCTGATCTCTGAAATTCAACGTGGTCTGATCGATTCGGATGCTATTTATATCCTGAGTAGAGAATACATGGTTATTTTAGAAAAAGAGGCTGAGATACCCATAGTCTGTAAATCGGTCGATGGATTTTACGTTTGCCTCCCAGAAAGAGGGGCAAGATAGATTCTCTGAGCCTGAGTTAAGGCCCCTTAGAGTAGGCTAATTTGTTCGAGCCATCGTAAAAAAAATGCGTAAAAAAATAATTCTGATTCTGGCTAGCACGTTTGGGACATTTTTTGCTCTCGTCATTTTATACGAGATATACGAGAATATCCGTTATCATAGATTCAAAGCCTTCTATCGAGAGAAAGGAGATCTGTACGGCAACCTTACCATAGCCTCCTCGAATAAAGACTTGATTTGGGAATACAGGCCCTACGGAGAATGCCAGATCAAAAGAAAGGAGTATAAAGGCCGTCTGGCTGGAATTATAAAAACGAACCGCTACGGTTTCAGGGATTATGATTATGACTCTACAGATAAACCGGATGAGATTTACAGGGTAGCCTTTATAGGAGATTCGATCACTTTAGGCCTTTGGGTGGACTTTGATGGCATCTTTGTCAGAAAGTTTGAGATCGAAGCTAACAGATTAGCCCAGAAAGGGAAGGTCCAAGCCCTTAACTTCGGAGTGGATGGCTACAATGCCATTCAGATATTTGAGTTGTTGAGAACCAAAGTCCTCCACTTTTCTCCTAATCAAGTTATATATGTAATGTGCCTAAACGATTTTGATTTTGATGAAGCAGCCGCAAACAAAATTTATTATTTTAGGAAACCCAAGAGCTTTTTTCTGAATAGAATCAAAATGCTCTTTTATCGGACGAAGCGGCTGGAAAAAGAAGATTATTATTATTTTCATTATGAAAGAAACAAGGAGAGTGTATTCCTTAAGATGCTGGAAATGAGAAAAATATTGAAACAGAGAGGAATAGACCTCTTGGTCGTTATAATGCCTATTTTTGATTTTACATCAAAAGGTTTTGGCGGTTACGAATATACTAAGATCCACGATGAAATTTATGATTTTCTAAGGAAGAATAAGATTCGTGCTTTTGATCTTCTCCAGATATTCAAGGAAAAAATCAAGAATTCCCAAAACTTTGCCTATGATGTCTGGCACCCGAACGAAGAAGGCCATCGGCTGATCGCCCATGCTTTATTGGCTCCAATCCTTTTTGAAGGGGACGTTCCCTAAAGTGCCACCCTTGTCAGAAAGGACGTTGAAGAGTCTTTACCAAGAGAATATCCGGAACTTTTCTGAGGGAACAACTCTGAGGAGCGTCACTTTTGGGAACGCCCCCTCTTTTTTTAGCTAAAAAAGCGTATATATAAAAGGAGCTACGGCAGAACTCTGGGTGAAAATCAACAGCAGACCGAATAAAATCAAGACCACGACCATAGGAATAAGCCACCAGAGCTTTCTATGCCAAAGAAAAACCAAAAGCTCTCCTAATATTCCCAACTTCGATATAAGACTTTTCAATGTTCTATTTTTTAATATTATCGTTAATATAATAGCAATATTTATTTGGTTATCAAAAAATTTTCCATGACCAGGATATCTATTCCACTTTTGCTGAAAGTGTTGAAAGCGTTGACAGGCGAATTGACGATTGGCTCTCCCCTTAAATTAAAAGAAGTGTTCAGAAGGACCGGTACTCCTGTGGCCTCCCCGAATTTCTTGACAATCTGATAATATTTTGGATTCCATTCTTCTCTTATGGTTTGTAATCTCCCTGTTCCCAGATGATTAACAGCTCCTATCTCTCCGGCCTTTTCTTCAGTGAGGGGCAAGACTAGAAGCATATATCTTGCTGGATACTGTTGAGCAAGGTTGTTATAACTGAAAAAGTCACCAATCTTCTCCTCTAATATGACAGGAGCAAAAGGTCTGAATGGTTCTCGGAACTTGATCTTAGTATTGACAAGATCCTTCATCTCTTCGCTGCGGGGATCGGCCAGGATGCTTCTATTGCCCAGCGCTCGCGGCCCCCATTCAAACCTCCCCTGAAACCATCCTACAACTTTTCCTTCTAAAAGATGGTCTACTGCCCTATCTGTGAGTTTCTCTCCATTGGAGAAGTATTCATAGGAGACATTGTGACGCTCTAGAAATTCCTTGATTTCAGACTCCTTGTATCCTTTTCCCCAATAGGCATGATCTAAAATAAACTCCCTGGGTTTTCCCAGCAGTCCATGGTGGGCATACAGAGCCGCCCCTAACGCCCCTCCTCCATCTCCTGCTGAAGGCTGTATAAAAATCTCTTCAAATGGTGTCTCGCTCAGAATCCTCCCATTGGCCACCGAATTTAATCCCACTCCTCCGGCCAAACAAAGCTTCTTCAGCCCTGTCTCTTTACACAAAGAGTTTACCAATTTGAGCAAAACTTCTTCGATGACCTTTTGAATGCTCGCGGCAACATCGGCATAGCCTTTGTTCACTCGACAGAGTTCTGGATAATTAGAAGGTTTCTGACCAAAATAAGAAGGAAATCTTGTCTTAGAGGTAAAAAAGGGCGACTCTGGCTTTCTTGGCTCTCCAAAGAGGTCTTCAAATTTCCTGTTAAAAGTCCTCTCGTCGGAATAATGGTAAGAGAAATAATCCATGTTGATCCAAAAAGAACCGTCATCGGCCACTTTAATGAGTTGGTCGTATATTTTGTCCACATGCTTGGGATGACCGTAGGGTGCCATTCCCATGACTTTGTACTCCCCGTTATTCACCTTGAAGCCCAAAAAAGCGGTGAAGGCACTGTAGAGAAGACCAAGGGAATGAGGGAATTTTATTTCACGTAGCAATTTTATCTCTGTCCCTCTCCCCACTCCCATCGTCGCTGTTGTCCATTCTCCTACTCCGTCGACTGTAAGGATAGCTGCTTCATCAAACGGAGAGGGATAAAAAGCACTGGCTGCATGGGAGAGATGGTGTTCGCCAAAGAGTATCTTTTTCTCTCCAATTCCCAATTGATCTTTAATAGTGTGCTTGACCCAAAGCTTATCACCCAGCCAGGTTATCATCGCTTCCCGGAAGACTTTCCATGATCTCGGGAAGGACTGAAAAGTGGTCATCAGAATACGCTCAAACTTCTGGAAGGGCTTCTCGTAGAAGACAACATAATCTAGATCCCTTCCTGTAATCCCAGCAAATTCAAGACAAAATTGGATGGCGTTCCGGGGAAAATCAAAGTCATGCTTGACTCTGCTAAACCTCTCCTCTTCTGCAGCAGCAATGAGGGCTCCGTCTTTTATCAGTACGGCAGCAGCATCATGATAGAAACAAGAGATACCTAAGATATACATCAGAATTGTCTCCTGAAATGCTCTAGATCAGATTGAATCTCTTTCTTGGTCAGCCAGTGAGTTTTCTCATTCTTGCCCTTTATACGTAAAGGATCAGAAAAGATCTTTACAGCCAAAGCAAAAGGGGTGACCAAGAGGAAGAAAAAAAACGAAAGAATGATCTTGCTCTGAAAACTTCCTGTTCTTTTGGAGAAATTCTTCCAGCTCTGCCAAAATTTATTGATCGAGCCTTGGAAGAGCCGTTCTGTTTTTTCTTTTACAGAACTTTGGGTTAGATGGCCTTTTCTTGATAGAGTCACTGCGCTCCCTATAAGGAAACCAATGATTATCCAGGTGAGAATCAAAAGCCATCTGTTCAAATCCAATGCTGTTCTGGAATAAATCGCTCCCGCCCAAATCATGACCATTAAAAGCAGGTCGATAATCTGTGGCTTCAGGTCTACCAGGTGTCCGGCTTGGCTCACAGCGCCGCAAGAATAGGCGACAAGAGACAAAAGGATGAGCACTACAAATGATAAAACTTCCATGAAAATCTTTTTCTATCTTATTTTTTTACTTGGCCTCAGCCCAGTTGATTCCCCATCCTAGGTGGACTTTCAAAGGAACTTTTAAGAGATAGACTTTTTCCATTCTTTTCTGGACAATGTCTTCGATTTCATCCCTTTCTTTATCCGGAACTTCAAAGACAAGTTCATCATGAACCTGGAGGATCATTTTGGACTTGAGTCCTCTCCTTTTGATATCTTTCCAGATGTCGATCATCGCCTTCTTAATGAGGTCTGCAGCCGTCCCTTGGATCGGCGTGTTCAAGGCGATTCGGCGACCCGCCTGTTGAGTCAACTTATCTTTATGCAGCAATTCAGGAACCTGTCTTTTCCTGCCAAATAGAGTTTCAGAAAAACCTTTTTCCTGCGCTTCCTTAACTCTGTTTTCCAAGAACTCTTCCACTTTAGGATATTTTTCATAATAGCGATTGATGAATTCCTTGGCCTCAGAAACAGAGGTTTCTAGCTCCTTAGCCAAGGAAAAAGCAGAGGCGCCGTAGATGATACTGAAGTTGATGATTTTGGCTCTTCTGCGCTGTTCTTCTGTGGAGAGGGAAGTGGAGTCGCCAAACACCCGGGAAGCTGTTTCTTGGTGAATATCGCGGTCTTTGAGGAATATTTCCATCAACGAGTGATCTTCCGAGAGATGAGCGAGAACGCGGAGTTCAATCTGGGAATAGTCGGCGGAGAGGAGAAGGTGGTTCTTCTCGGGGATGAACGCCTGTCTGAATCTCTGTCCTAATTCGCCTCTGACTGGAATATTCTGGAGATTGGGATCACTGCTGGAGAGTCTTCCGGTGGCGGTCACAGTTTGATTGTAGGAGGTATGGATTCTTCCTGTCTCAGGGTTGATGAGAAGAGGGAGAGCGTCGGCATAGCCAGATTTTAGTTTGGCCAGTTGCCTGTGTTGCAGGGCATACTGGGCTATCGGATATGTCCTGGCCAGATCTTGGAGGACTCCGAAACTTGTGGAATATCCCTTGATGATTTTTGTCTTCCTCGATGCAGGGAGATTCATTTTTTCAAAGAGAATATAGCTTAGTTGTTGAGGGGAATTGAGGTTAAATTCTTCTCCGCAGATTTCAAAGACCCTTTTTTTGAGGACATCCAGATCAAGCTGAAGCTCAGATGAGAGAACTTTGAGGGCATCGGGATCTATCCTGACTCCCCACATCTCCATATCAGATAGGACTTCGATAAGAGGAAGCTCGATTTCCCGATAAAGATTCTCCAGCCCTTTCTCTTTTACCCTTGGCCAGAGCAAGGAGCTGAGTTGAAGAGCTAGGTCAGCATCCTGACAGGCGTAAGGAGCGACTCTCTTGACATCGACCGAGTTGATGGTAACCTCCTTTTTTCCTTTGCCCACAATCTCGTTATAGGGAATGGTTTTCACCTGGAGATAATTTAAGGCCAGCTTGTTCAGGTTATGCTTTCCCCAGTTAGGCTCAAGAAGATAAGAAAGGACCATGGTATCAAGGTCTATGCCCTCTATAGTCATGCCTTCTCTTTGTAGCACGATGTAGTCGTATTTTATGTTCTGTCCGATTTTCTTTATTTTAGAACTGGAGAGAACTCCTTGGAGAAGGGAAAAGGCTTTTTCTTTTGGGATTTGCCGAGGGGCATTCTCGTAGTCATGACGGAGAGGAAGATAGAAGGCTTGATGGGATTTTGTGGAGAATGAAAGTCCTACCAGGCATGCTTTTGTTGGGAAAGGACTGTCTGTCTCTGTGTCCAAAGAGACAAATTTTGCTTTTTTTATCTCGGAGATAAGAGTATGGAGCTGCTCTTCCTCAAGGATAGTGGTGTACTTTTTTTTGAGCCCTTGCTTTTCACCTATGTATTCCGAGAGGAGGGATGAAAATTCTAACTCTTGCAGCAGAGGGATCAACTCTTCCAAGTCAGGTTCAGTGATGAAGAAGTCTTGGAGATTAAATTTTAAATCGAGATCTTTTTCAATCCTGACCAGCTGCTGGCTCAAACTCAGCGCGTCCAAATTCTGCTCGATCTTTTCTCTCAGTCGGGGATTTTTTATCCGAGAAAGATTTCTGAGCAAGTTCTCAAGGGAGCCGAATTGATTGATCAGTGTCTTTGAGGTTTTTTCTCCTATGCCTGGGACTCCAGGGACGTTATCAGTAGGATCGCCCCATAAAGCCAGAACATCTTGCACTTGGCCGGGAGCGACACCGAAATAGTCCTTGACCTCTTTTTCATCTAAATAAATCTCTTTTACAGGATTATAGACGGTCGTGTGTTTATCAACAAGCTGGAGGAGGTCTTTATCATGGGTGACGATGACAGAATGTATGTTTTTATCTGAGGCCTGCTGGGCCAAGCTTCCCAGCACGTCGTCTGCTTCATAATTTTCATATTCAAAGAATGGGATTTTTAAGGCATTTATGATCTTTTTCACCACTGGAATTTGAACAACGAGATCTTCAGGCATAGGCTTACGGTGGGCTTTGTACTCTTTGAAAGCTTTATGACGGATGGTTGGGCCTTTGGGATCAAAGACGATTCCAAGATAGGCAGGCTTCTCTTTTTCTTTGATCTTCCGGAGCATGGCCAAGAAACCATAGATGGCGTTGGTGGGGAATCCCTTGGACGTGGAGAGACGTTTGATGGCATAGAAGGAGCGGTAAAGGAGAGAATTGCCGTCTATGAGAAAGAGTTTCTTTTCAGTCATCAAAATAGACTAACAAAAATTTTTGAATGGAGACGTAGAATATTATAGCCTTAAATCTCTTTTATACAGCTAGAAATTCTTTTTAGACAGATGCTGCTTATTTCTCTGATGTCAAGAAATGATCAAACTTGCCTTCCTCTATTTCTTGGAGGATTTTTTCGTGTTGGTCTTTTATGATTTGATAAATTTTCTCCTCGATCTCAGGGCTGTTGAGAAACGAAGTGTAGGAAGTCTTGCGGGAAGCCAGAAGCTTCCCTGTCGCATAAATGAGGGATTCAACGTACTGGTCCTTCATCCCTTTATCTTGGGTTTGAACATGGAGGAGTATGCCTCTATGTTCTATTTCTGTGTTCAATCCACTCATTCAGGCGCCCGATTAGCCTTCATTATTATACTCTTAATTAGGGATTTATCAAGTTATCTTAAACAACAGCAAGCATCTCAGAGAGCATGAATTCCAGCACGGATCTTGAGATGCTTCTTACATAACGTGGGCACAGTTCTATTTCTATTAATTTTTTTCGCCAAAGAAGACACGGCTTCACGAAAGAGAAGCCTATCTTTAGAGCGTCTCTTTGGCTAGATGGAAGTCAAGAAGAAATAGAACCGTCCCCTTTTATAAGGCTTTTTCCCCCGTTATTGACAAAGTAAGGTAAGATGGTATAATAGGAAAACTTATCCGGGAGATAGAGAGATAAAATGATAATAGATATAGATAGACTGCCAAAAAAGGGCCTCAAGGTCCGTAAAGACTTTGAGTTTCTCAGTGGGGATCTGATCGAGGAGAGCGCGGTGTTTCTTGAGCCGGTTCGTGCTGAATTGACTTTAAAAAAAATGGGTGAAGAGATTAGTGTAAAGGGGAGGATAAAGACACGCCTCAGCTTCATCTGTAGTCGCTGTCTGGTTCCCTTTGAATTTCCGATAGATTCCCGTTTTGATCTAGTCTACCTGCCTGAAGAGCTCGACGTGGTCAAAGACGAGCTGGATAGCGAAGATATGAATAAGTTTTTTTATTACAGTAGAAAGATAAATCTTAAAGAGGTGGTATTGGAGCAGTTGAACTTGACTTTCCCGGTCAAACCGCTTTGTTCTGAAGATTGCCAGGGCATTTGCCCTGTCTGCGGGAAGATCATAAAGGATGGACAGTGTTCTTGTGTGCGGAGCGATTCTGATCCTCGCCTTGAAAAACTCAAGATATTCATAAGAGATAAAAGATAAATGGCTCTTCCAAAAAGAAAGCACTCTCGTTCGAGAAAGAAAAAAAAGAGGGCCCATCAGGCTCTCACTGTTCCCCCCTTGTCTCTCTGTTCCAACTGCGGCAACCCTAAGCTTCCTCATCGCGCTTGCCCTGAATGCGGATTTTACAAAGGGAGACCCGTTATTGAAGGAGCCGAAGACTAGTAAAGAAGGGAGGGAGATGAGGGTCGCTGTCGATGCGATGGGAGGAGATCTTGGGCCGAAAGTCATAATAGAAGGCGCTATAAAAGCCTCTCTCGAGTACCAGATTGAAGTCCTCCTTGTCGGTGTGGAAGAAATCATAAAAAAAGAGTTCGAAAAAGTTTCTCCTTCCAAAGCCAATATCACCGTCGTCAATGCTTCTGAATCCATCGGCATGGGAGAGAGCATTTTTTCTTTTAGAAGAAAAAAGATGTCCTCGATCCAGGTCGGAAGCCAACTGGTTAGAGACGGCGTTGCGGATGCTTTCGTCAGTAATGGAAATACAGCCGCAGTTGTCTATATTTCGAAAAAAGTTATAGGAGCTTTGAAAGGTATCGAAAAACCCGCCTTAGCCCTTCTCGTTCCCACTTTAAATGGGATGACCCTTCTCATCGATGTCGGGGCTAATGTCAACTGTCGCCCTTATCACTTAGAGCAGTTTGCCGTGATGGGGCAGGTCTTTATGGAGAATATTTTAGGATTAAAGAATCCTCGCATTGGCTTGATGAGCATCGGAGAGGAGGAGACCAAAGGCAATGATCTGACCAAAGAAGCTTTTGAAAGGCTGCAGGCTTCCCCCCTGAATTTTATCGGCAATATCGAAGGCAAAGACATCTATTCCGGTAGAGCTGACATCATTGTCAGTGATGGCTTTACAGGGAATGTAGCCTTGAAAGTTAGTGAAGGAGCTATCGAGACTTTCTTCAATATGGCTCGCCATGAAATCATGAAAAATTTATTCTCCAAGATCGGCTATCTTTTGATGAAGAAGAATTTGAGAAGGCTTTATAAGCGAGTGGATTATTCTGAGTACGGTGGTGCCCATCTTCTCGGCTTGAAGGGAGTTTGTATCATCGGGCATGGGCGGTCCAACTCGAATGCCGTGAAAAACGCTATGAGATTGGCCAAGGATTTCGTGGCGAACAGAATTCAGGAAAAGATCCAAAATGAGATATTCCGAGTGTAGAAAGGTTTCTGACTAGATGAAGGCTTAAGATGTTATTCTCAGAGAGAGTATCGATTGTGACGGGAGCCTCACAGGGGATCGGAACGGCTATTGCTAAGGAGCTTTCGAGGGAAGGATCTGAGGTTATTCTGGTTGATGTCCAAATCGAGAAGCTAGAAGAGGTGGCCGAAGGCATCAGGACCGAAGGCGGCAAAGCCTTATCCTATCGTGCTGATGTTTCTCGGGCGGATGAGACGGCTGGTGTCGTGGAGGCCGTTCTGAAAGAGCATCAAAAAATCGACCACCTTGTCAACAACGCCGGCATCACAAGAGATAACCTACTGATGAGGATGAAAGAAGAGGAGTGGGATGCAGTTTTAGCCGTCAATCTCAAGGGTATTTTCAATTTTTCCAGAGCGGTGATAAGGAATATGATTTCCAATCGATATGGTCGTATCGTAAACATTTCTTCTGTCGTAGGGCTGATGGGTAATGTTGGTCAGACCAATTATTCGGCCTCAAAGGCCGGTGTCATTGGCTTTACCAAATCTCTGGCTAGAGAGGTGGCTTCACGAGGTATTACCGTCAACGCCGTGGCTCCTGGTTATGTGGCCACTGCTATGACAGAGGATCTTCCCCAATCGGTCAAAGAAACTTTCCTGGGTCTTATTCCTATGAAGAGATTTGCCACTCCTGAAGAAATTGCTCATATGGTCAAGTTTCTTCTTTCTGATGAAGCGGCCTACATCACAGGCCAAGTTATAAACATAAACGGAGGACTGTTTATGTAGATTCAACCAGTCTTTTTAAGAAAAATCTAATCATAGAGGAGGAAAACATGGAAAGAGAGGAACTCCTGAAGAAAGTCAAGGCTATCGTCGCTGATAAACTGAGCATAAGCGAGGACCAAGTCACCGAGGAAGCTTCTTTCATCGATGATTTAGGTGCCGATTCTCTGGACACAGTGGAATTAGTCATGGCTTTAGAAGATGAATTCAACATGGACATTCCTGATGAGGAAGCCGAAAAACTGACTACTGTCGGAAAGGCCATGGATTACGTTTTGGCCCATCTCGAAAAGTCAAAAAAATAAGATATCCAAAGAATCTCATGACTCGTCCTCCCTTTTCTTCAAGGGTCCTGTCTCCGAGACGGGTGGTTATCACAGGGATTGGGTTGGTTTCTCCTTTAGGGATAGGGACCCAGACAAGCTGGGAAGCTCTTCTGCAAGGGAAGAGTGGTATTCGTCTTATCAGCAAATTTGATGTCTCTGAATATACTTCTAAGATAGCAGGAGAAGTGAAGAATTTTGATCCCCTCGAATTCATAGAAAAAAAAGAAGCCAGGAAAATGGATCCATTTATCCAGTATGCCATGGCGGCTGCCCAGCTGGCTGTGGAGGACTCAGCGATTCCGCTCGCCTCTCTGGAGGGAGACCGGTCTGGAGTTTATGTTGGTTCGGGGATCGGAGGAATTGGTGCCATCGAAGACACCCATAAAACATTACTAGAGAAGGGGCCTGGTCGAGTTTCCCCCTTCTTCTTGGTCTCGACCATCATCAACGAAGCATCAGGGCAGATTTCGATTAAATACAGAGCAAAAGGTCCAAACTCAGCTACGGCCACTGCCTGCACCACAGGGACCCATGCCATCGGGGATTCCTTTCGCATCATCGCCAGAGGAGATGCCGATATCATGATCGCTGGCGGGTCGGAGGCGCCTATAACTCCTCTAGGGCTGGCAGGATTTTGTGCCATGCGGGCACTTTCAGTGAGGAACGATGAGCCTGAAAAAGCCTCACGTCCTTTTGACGCCCAACGGGATGGATTTGTCATGGGAGAAGGAGCAGGAGTTGTCATCCTTGAAGAGCTGGGAGCAGCCATGAAACGAGGGGCCAAGATATATGCCGAAATCCTTGGCTATGGTATGAGTGGAGATGCCTACCATGTTACGGCCCCCTGTATGGACGGGGATGGAGCCTATCGGGCCATGAAAGAGGCCGTGGAAGACGCTGGTGTTCCCCTTGAGGAGATTGATTATATCAATGCCCATGGAACCTCTACTCCTTTCAATGATAAGATTGAAACATTGGCTATCAAAAGACTGTTCGGGGCTCATGCCTTCAAGATAGGAGTAAACTCGACAAAATCTATGATAGGACATCTTTTAGGAGCCGCAGGAGGTGTGGAGGCCGGGATCACAGCTCTTTGTCTTAAAAATCAAATCATGCCTCCGACCATAAACTATGAACACCCTGATCCTGAATGCGACCTAGATTATGTCCCCCACAAGGCTCGAGTGGCGGAGGTGCGTTGTACCTTAAGCAATTCCTTTGGATTTGGGGGAACGAATGGCGCTCTTCTTTTCCGGAGATTCGAAGATTAACGGAAAAGAGGGATTGGATTAATTTGAAGCCAATAAAGAAAAGAAAGTCGAGAGGAGCGTAATATATTTTTTTATTGAAGACAAAGCAATAAAAATTGCAAAAATAATCTTTTCTCGCTCTTCTCGTCTTTTCACCTTGGGAGAAAGGCATAATCTTAAGGTCGTACCTTCTTAAGGCTAATTACCCAAGGGCATTTTCGCCTCGTTGGAGCATTAGAGATGAGGCAAAATAACAGAGGAGGTTCAATTGAATATCTTTGTTTTTGTTAAAAGGGTTCCTGATACAGAATCCAAGATAAGGATAGATCATGAGACAAATACCATTGTTGAGGAAGGATTGAATTTTGTACTCAATCCTTATGATGAGTATGCTGTAGAAGAAGCACTCCGTATACGCGAAGCCCAAGGGGGGAAGGTCACAGTGATTTCCATAGGGACAGAGAAGGCCTCTGTTGTATTAAAGAAAAGTTTAGCCATGGGAGCCGATGAAGCCGTTCTTGTCAAAGATACGAATCCAGAGACCTATGATGGCTTAAGGACAGCCAAGATTATAGCCCAGGTCATGAGGCAGAAATTTGCAGATTTCAGTTTGCTTCTCTTCGGTAAACAGGCTGTCGGTGCGGATAATTCCCAGATCCCTTCCATGGTTGCCGAGTTTTTGGGATTACCTCAGGTCAATGTGGTAACCAAATTGGAGATAGGAAACAACAAAGGGACAGCTCATCGGGAAATCGAGGGGGCTCTGGAAAGCGTCTCTTTTTCTTTGCCCGCTGTTATAAGCGCTCAGAAAGGATTGAACGAGCCACGCTACGAGACGTTAAGAGGCATAATGATGGCCAAGAAGAAAGAGATTCCTGTGATATCTCTCCAGGATTTAGGGCTTAAAGAAGAGGAGATTTACTCACAGGTGGAAATCATCAGAATGGAAAGTCCTCCGGAGAGAGAAGCGGGTGTGATCATAGAAAAAGAACCTGCTGTGGCGGCCAAAGAATTGGTTGACTTCCTTCACAGTGAAGCCAAGGTTATCTGAGAGGAGGGGAGAAATGATTCTAGTCTACATGGAGATAAGAGAGAATGAGATAAAAAAATCTTCCCTAGAAGCTTTATCAGAGGCCAAAAGGAGAGCCGATGATTTGGGAACAGAAGTGGGGGCCGCTATAGTTGGCCACAATCTAGAGAATATGGCCAGCAAAGTTTTCCCTTATGGAGCTTCAAAAGCCTATCTTATGGAGAATTCACTGCTCACCCATTATTCGCCTGAAGGATATGCCAAGGCTCTCTATCTTCTGGTAGAGGAGATAGAGACCGAGGCCATATTTTTCTCTGCCACTGCAATGGGCAAGGATTTGGCTCCGCGGTTGGCGGCCAAACTTGGTGTGAGCCTCGCTTCTGACTGCACCAAGACAGAAGCCAAAGAGGGAAAGCTTGAGTTTCTCCGTCCGATTTATGCGGGGAAGGCTTTCCTTGCTCTGGGCTTGAATTCTTCCCCTCAAGTAGCCACCCTCCGGCCTAATGTTTTTCCGCTTGGTGAGCCTTCTGGTGGCCAAGGAGAAGTGGTCCGTAAAGATGTGGTTATCGCTGAAAATGAGATTAAGGCTCAAGTGGTGGAGATATTGAAGGGAGAAGGAGCCGAGTTGGATGTTACCGAGGCTGAAATCATTGTCTCTGGAGGCAGGGGGATGAAAGGGCCCGAAAATTTTGAGTTGCTGAGGGAACTCAGCGCTCTCCTGCCCCAATCAACGGTAGGGGCTTCCCGTTCTGCGGTGGATGCGGGCTGGATAGATCATCAACATCAAGTGGGACAGACAGGAAAAACGGTCTCTCCCAATCTCTACATGGCCTTTGGCATATCAGGGGCGATTCAGCATTTGGCAGGAATGTCTTCCTCTAAGTACATCGTGGCGGTCAATAAAGATCCAGATGCGCCTATTTTTAAAGTGGCTGATTTTGGAATCGTAGGGGACCTCTTTCATGTGATTCCACATTTAAAAGAAGAACTGGAGAAATTAAAATAAAATCAGTCTGTTGGATTAGGGAAATAACTTTAACGAATTTCAGAACCTGATCCTATGTCTTCTTCTGGTTCGAGGATATCGAGGAGAACCTGATTTCTTTCAGAGCGATCCTCCCCTACACTTGTTATATATATAGCAGGCTGATCGAGTACCGGACACTTCGTCTCACAGATCCCGCACCCGATGCAGAGTTCTATCTCGATAACAGGCCCAGAAGGTGTTTTTATGGTTCCATCAGGAAGCTTAACCTCTGTTTTTATGAGTTTGATGGCCTTGGGAGAAGTGGGACAATGTTCCTCGCAGACGATGCAGGGGGTGCCTGTTATATAGGGTATGCAGCGGTTTTTATCCACCCAGGCGGTGCCGATCGTCACCTTTAGTTTTTCTCCTACAGTCAGTTCCTTTATGGCACCAGTCGGGCAGACTTGGCTACAGAGAGAGCAATAGTATTCACAATATCCAATTTTAGGCACGAGCACAGGTGTCCAGAGTCCCTCTGGACCTGCTTCCCAGAGGGTCGGCTGAAGGGCATTAGTGGGGCAGACCTTCATGCATTCCCCGCATCTAATACATTTTTGCAAAAATATCTCCTCGGCTAGAGCTCCAGGAGGCCTTATCAGCTTGGGAGAAGCCCGCTTGGATGCGGATGAAAAGCGGAAAAAGGGGACCGCCAATAAGCCAAAAATGGAAGTGAAGATGAGCTTTCTTCGTGAGAGATCCACGCGGATGATCTTCTCTGGTGATCTCTTGACCGGAAAATTGATGGCGCTCGTGGGACAGATAGCACTGCAGGTAAAACAATAATCGCATTCTGAGCTTTTCCATTCCTGATCAGGGAAGGGCCTCGCTTCCGTTTGGCAATGAATATTGCAGAGATCACATTCTATACATTTTTGAGAGTCTATCCTGAGCTTTAAGATATTCCATCTTGAGATAAGGCCGAGAAAGGCACCTAAAGGGCAAAGATAGCGGCACCAGAATCTTTCTTTAGTTCTATTCAGGAGGACTAGGCCGACGAAGATAAGTCCGATGAAAAATCCCTGGATGAAAGTGGCATTGAGCTCCAGAGTTTCGAAAAATTGGGCCAGACTATCACCAAGAACGAAGAGATGAGCTTGGTAGAGAATACCTAGAAAGGCGTTGAAGCCTATGCTCAGAGCAGGGAGAATGCTTGTCGTAAAAGACCGGTAGAGCAAAGAGAGAGGATCAAGGAAGCCGACAAGGTCGAGAGTGAAAAGGGCGCTGACAAGAATGAATATAAAGATATAGTATTTCCAAGCTGTAGGCCCTGGTTTTTTTTCCTTGGGGCGCAGAAGCTTTGATTCCTTGAAGAGGAAGGAGAAAAACTGATGGATAGAGCCGAGTGGACAGACCCAGCCACAGATCACGCGCCCTAAGACAAAGGTAACAAGGATTGTGATGGCAGAAAAGATGAAAGAGAGGAAGATAGTCCGGGAGGCGATGAGAGTGGCAACAGCTAGGAGAGGGTTAAAGTGGAAAAAGATTTCCACTCGGCCGATATAGTCCTCTCCCGGAAACCGTGTCTCAATCAGGAGATAAAAAAAGAGCGCGAAGAATAAGAATTGAGTTAGGATCCGAAGAGCCTGGATGATCCTGTATTTTTTAGATCGTTCTTTTTTCAATTTTCAATTTCTCGAGCTGGATTTCTCCAAATCCTCTCTTGTGGGCAAGCTGAAGATAGCGTAACTCTTGAGGCTTGATATTGAAGAAAGTGGCTCCGATTGAATCCAAAGCCACATAATCCACACCTGCGGCTACTTTCTTGTATAGCTTGGCATCAGAAAGCCTCCCTCCTTGAGGTCCATTCCTGATGAGTATCCTGTAGGCATCCAGGACAGTAAGAGAGGGCTTGAAAAAGGCAGAGAGATCAATCATGGCTAAGTCCAGTTTCTGGTGGAGTTGGTTACGGTTTCCTCCCAAGGCACCTAGCCAGTTCTTCATCCCGATGGTGATCCTGGATAGGCTGTGGATTTTGGCAATCGGCACATTTATGATTTTGTCAGCTTCGACAAAGTCTGTATAGACTTCCCATTCTTTGAGCCATTCTCCATTGAGAGACATCTTCTTTAGCCGGTGACGATTGGGAAGGAGGACCTTGGCCCCAGCTTTTTTGGCTGCTGCGGCGATGCCTGAGCGTGCGTATGTCCTTCGAGCGGGATTACAGGGGTTATCGATGACTTTGACTTCCTTGGCTCCTCCGTCTAAACAGAGTTCGACAACGGCCTTGACGACTTCAGGGTTGGTGCAGGCCGCTTGTTGAGGTGTCCTATCCCAACCGATATTTGGTTTAACGACGACAACGTCCCCTCTGGAAACAAAGCGCTTTATTCCTCCCAAAGAAGAGATTGCCTCTTTTGTGATCTGATCTGGAGAATCCCCCTGGACAAAAGCTATATCAGGGTAGATTTTCTCTTGCGCAAAAAGCGAAGGGCTGAAACGGAAGAGGAGGCTTCCTATCGTCGCCTCTTTTATGAAATCTCTTCTTTTCATGACTTTATCCTTTTCCTAAAGAGCGGATGTATTCTAAGACGCCTTCGTAGATGCCTTGGGCAATCTGTTGACGGTACTGAGGACTCTTCAGCCTCGCTTCTTCGGTCTGATTGCTCAAATGAGATATTTCAACAAGAACAGAAGGTGCTTCCTCGACTCCGATAAGAACCCAAAAAGGACCTCCTTTGACACCCAAATTTTTAACTTTCTTGTATTTTTGAGACAAGCTTTTGACGAGATTTTTCTGTATCTTATCTGCCAGCTCTTTAGATTCGACTATTTTGCTGTTGCGGACGATCTTCAGGAGAATTTCTTTCATCTCGCTAAGATTTTTAGTGGAGGTTGCGTTTTCTCGAGCCGCTATTTCGTTGACAGAGGGATCTTGGCTGATGTTGAGATAAAATGTCTCAACACCGGAGCGCTTCCTGCTGCGGTGAGCGTTGGCATGGATCGATATGTAGAGGTCTGCATTTTTCTGGTTAGCGATAACCGTCCTGCTTTCAAGAGGAATGAAAATATCAGACTCCCTGGTCAGGATAACTTCTAATTGATCATTTTGGCTCAACAGCTTTTTCAAGCGACTGGAGACATCGAGGACAATGTTTTTCTCCTTGATCCCTTTTTTCCCGATGCATCCTGGATCCTCTCCACCATGTCCGGGATCGATGACAATCGTTTGGATTCCCAGTCCCAACTGACGAGCTATGCTGTATCCAGATTTAGCAGGTTGGGGAGGTTGTGAGGGTTTGGCAGGTGAAGCGTCCTGAGTGGAAGCGAGTGGATAGATATCGATCACAATCCGGAAAGGATCAAAGAGATGGAAGATATGATAACGTTTCACTGTTTGGAAATCGAGGTCGGCCACAACCCGTACAGTGGAGCTCGTTTTTTGGGCGATCCTTATCTGACTGAGATAAGCGTTTTTGACTAAGAATGTTTTTCCATGGAGAAGAG
>JABAOH010012820.1_pt2 | contig 23244 bp, 14 predicted proteins | sample 7062181 | NCBI WGS metagenome assembly JABAOH01 (sample SAMN14538630, study PRJNA623070) | marine sediment metagenome | biome: marine biome [ENVO:00000428]; feature: marine pelagic biome [ENVO:01000023]; material: deep marine sediment [ENVO:00002113]; isolation source: pool of 5 deep marine... | reverse complement strand
AGTATAAACTGTACCGAAAACTGATTTGTTTTATAAGAAATTAAGTCTTATAAAAATCCTTTGAAAGTTAAGCGATGGCATCGGTAACCAACCAATAACTGAGGGAGTACCACAAAAAGATAAAAAGTTCTTGACATTGTATAAAGAAATTATATATTATCTATTATCGATAATAAAATTTCTATTAGAGAAAAATTTATTTTATTATTTGAATATTTTTTCTTTATTTTTTAAACAATTATTTATAGATCAAGGAAGGCGACATGCAATATGGAGATAGAACATCGACCATCACTTCAATTCCGGAACATCTGAACGGACAGGAATGGATTAGAACCGAAAATGATTCAAGGCATTGGACAGGGGAATCTCTTGTGAGTTTTAATACCAGAAAAGATTCTTACATTTACATTGCTCACAGTGATGCCATTTCACCCAAACCAGTTTGGCTTTCAATCGACAATGGTTGGTCTGATACAGGCGAAGATTTGATTAATGATGAATCCAAAAAATTTAGTCTTTTTGTGAAAAAGTATGAGCGCGGTACATTTGAGGTAATAGGCGAGAATGGAGGATTTGGGCAGGACATGTTTACGATCATCGTAAAACCGGTGGACAAACTCTGAGTAAAGTATCTTCTGTTTGCAGGAGTGGGTTCACAAAATCGAAATCATCGAATGGGTAGGATAATCTTATTTCATCTGAAGACGGAATAATTTAATAAATATAGGGTATAGAACAAGAAATTCCTTGGACTAAAATTATAAGGTAAATTATGATTCGATGTATTATATTTTCCGTTTTGTTCCTTTGTTATTCCCAACAATCAATATCTGCCGAATCTACTGAGCCAAAAAGTAAACTGCTCGAATGGGAACAATTGCCACAACTGATACCAGCTCAAGGGAATGAAATCCAACCCGGATTAGCGGGACCTTATGTAGGAATCCATAACAATGCTTTAATAGTAGCGGGGGGAGCTAATTTCCCGGAGGCACCTCCATGGAGGGGTGGTAAAAAGGTATGGTGGGAAAATATTTATGTAATGAAGTTAGAAAATAATGAATGGATTACCAATAAGTCCTTTGTTTTACCACGGCCGTTAGCCTATGGCGCATCAATCAGTACTGAGGATGGCATCGTTTGTATTGGTGGGTGTGATGCTGAAAAGTGCTATGATGATGTATTCATTATAAAATGGAATCCTGAGACGAGTTCAGTTGATATTGAAAGTCTGCCTTCACTCCCAACGCCATTGGCATTTATGGCTGCCGCAAAAGTAGGGAATACAATTTATGTGGCAGGGGGACAGGAAAATATGCATCAGGCAAAACCAACAAGGACATTTTTATCGTTAGATCTGTCAAAAAAAAGTGACCAAATATCTTTTGATTGGCACGAATTGCAGCCCTGGCCTGGATCAGAAAGAATTTTACCGGTTGCAGCTGCTCAAAGTGATGGGAATACCGATTGCTTTTATCTTTTTAGCGGCAGAATGCCTGTTGCTGGAAAAACTACTGCTCTTCTTACTGATGGATACAAATATAATCCTATAAGGAATCAATGGACAGCTATTGCAAATGTTATGGGAATTTCAAAAGACGGGGGCGATGGCATTTGTGTTATGGCTGCTTCTTGTATTGCAACTGGTTCGTCCCACATTTTAGTTTTTGGTGGTGCTAATGGTGGTATTTTTAATGAACTAGAGAGTCTGCAACGTCAGGTTGCGATGTTGAAAGAAAAAGACAAAAATAAGTTTAAAGATCAAATCGAACAAATTGAGAAAAAACGTATCGATATTTTAGAAAACCATCCTGGATTTTCTCGTGATATTCTGGCATATCACACAATCACAGATACCTGGACAAAGTTTGGCAATTTACCTGAAGGAAGCCAGGTAACAACAACTGCAGTTCGTTGGAATGATTCTATTATAATTCCTTCCGGAGAGATTCGACCGGGCGTTCGTACTCCAAAAATTTGGAAAGGAATTCCAAAAACCAGGGCAAAATTTGGAGCGTTAAATTATACTGTCTTAGCAGTATATTTATGCGCGCTTTTAATTATGGGATTATATTTCTCAAGAAGAGAAATAAGTACCGAAGATTTTTTTAAAGGAGGTAAGCGAATTCCCTGGTGGGCAGCAGGAATAAGTATTTTTGGAACCCAGCTTAGTGCCATAACATTTATGGCAATCCCAGCCAAAACATTTGCGACGAATTGGTTGTACTTATGGGGGAATGTAGCTATTATTGTTGTGGCTCCATTAGTGGTGCACTTCTTTTTGCCTTTTTATCGTCGTCTTGACGTAACCACAGCATATGAATACCTGGAAAAACGTTACAATTTAGCAGCACGGCTTATCGGTAGTGTAATGTTTATGTTAGTACAATTGGGGCGTATTGGTATTATCTTATTTCTACCATCACTCGCCTTATCTGTTGTAACAGGTATTGATGTCAACCTGTGCATCATTCTTATGGGAGTTTTGTGCATCATTTATACTGTTCTTGGAGGTATTGAAGCGGTTATCTGGACAGATGTGTTGCAAGTAATCGTACTGTTCTTTGGTGCAATTCTTTGCCTTATCTTTATACCCTTTCACATCAAGGGAGGTTGGAACGGGATGATAGAGCTTGCTGATGGTGCAGATAAATTTAAAACACTTGATTTTCGATTTAATTTTGTTACCGCCACTTTCCTGGTGACTTTCATTGGCGGTATTGGTGAAAAGTTGATTAGTTATGGCACTGATCAGACTACCATTCAAAGATATCTCACCACAAAGGATGAAAAAGCAGCCCGACAGAGCATTTGGGCTGGTGCCCTTTTAGCGATGCCAGCAACGCTTGTCTTCTTTCTTGTCGGATCTGCATTATTCGGTTTTTATAAATCCCATCCACAGCAGTTATTACCTACACTTGAGAATACAGATGCAATTTTTCCATGGTTTATTGTTTCACAACTCCCGGTAGGCGTTACCGGTCTTTTGATCGCTGGGGTATTTGCCGCTGCCATGTCAAGTCTCGACAGCAGCATGAATAGTGTATCTGCCTCTTTTACCACAGATTTTTATCGTCGCTTCAAACCAAATGCAGATGAATCATTTTATTTAAAACTTGCTCGTTGGGTAACTGCAATTATCGGAACTATGGGAACACTTTTCGCACTCATGATGGCTCAATGGGATATAAAATCTCTCTGGGATCAATTTACAACTTTCATTGGATTATTTGGCGGTGGACTTGGTGGATTATTTATTCTTGCTATTTTTACCCGTCGCACAAATGGAACAGGTGCTATTATTGGACTCCTTGGAAATGGGATTGTTCAATTTATTCTAAAACAAACAACAACGCTTCATCCGTGGAGTTATGTACTGACAGGAATTATTTCATTTCTTGTTATTGGATATCTGGTTAGCATTTTAATCCCCTTGAAACAGAAACCATTAGCTGGTTTGACAATTTATGATTTGAAAAGGAATTGATATCGTAACATATTGATTTGAAACAAATTTAAAAATTGAAATAGGAAAGTCATTTAATCCAGCTCCCTAAAGATCTAATTTTGAAAGATTAGTCTTGTATATGCTGTTTTTAATCGTTAACTCTTAAATCTTAATAAAAGGGATATGCAATATGATTGATCGACAAGATGACTCTACTCCTTTGAGTCACGCAGACCTATTAGAACTCAAACGATTTAATACACCTACAATTTATAACGGATGGGAACAAATCACAGATCACAACACTTGTACCGAGGGAATCAATATTGAAGAGACGCATGATTTCATGCCTCAGATGGGCTCGATGATTGGATACGCTGTGACAGTAGTATGTGAGCCCAGCAATCCCGACCATCCGAAACAAAATCCTGATGCCTTTATCGAATACCTCAGATATGTGGGGAGCGTACCAGGGCCAAAGATCGTTGTGGTCCAGGACCTGGATAAGCCGCGTGTCATTGGATCATTTTGGGGAGAAGTCAATAGTAATTCCCATAAAGCTCTTGGCTGTATAGGCACGATTACCGATGGTGCAATTAGGGATGTGGATGAAATGACAAACGCCGGATTCAAAGCTATTGCTCGTCGTTTGTGCGTGGGACATGCTTTCTCTTGTCCTGTTCGCTGGAATTGTGAAGTCGAAGTCTTTGGGCGTCTGATAAGTCCGGGGCAATTGATCCATGCCGATAAACATGGATTTATAGTAATTCCGGACGAAGATCACGGCCGTTTGCTGGAAGCAGCCCGGTTCATGGACTCGAATGAGTGTTGTACTATTATTGCCGCTTCTCGTAGTGCATCCGGGAAATCTACCAATCAGATTCTGTTAGAAATAGAAGCGGCTGTCAAGGAATTCAGGCGGATCACAAAAGAGAAATTTAATAAAGGAGAAGAGTGGTAATCAATTTTTTAAATTCAAAATCAATTATGTTATAATTCTGAATAAATGGATTGCTTTTAGAAGCCAACAGATGGATTGTTTTTGATTTTAAAAAGGTTAAAAATGACGGCTCATTTAAAGAGTAACTTAATAAGGGATTAATCCACAATAACACCAGCTAATTTGTAAGATAATGTAGCGTGTGAAAAAATTATTTCATCAATTTTTTCTTCCTCTCTAGTTTTTAACGCCTTTATGTATTCTTCGTGAGAATACATCACTTCATCTAAATTTTGTGAATTAATACTTCTTTTGACACTAATCAAAGTAAAAAGCGGCGTGGCGATTTGATCGAGCGTCTTGAATAATATTTCGTTACCAGATTTATTCCATAAGTAACGATGAAAGTTAAGATCCGCAGTACTCGCCTCATAATATAGATTTTCTATTTGAGCTTTAGAAATTTCTTGGGCTAATTTATCCAGGTTCTCATAATCTTCATTGTTTAACTTTTTTATTGCTTTTTGGCATGCAATTATCTCCAAACAAGTTCGGACTTCAATGCGTTCTTTGACTTCCTTATTAGACAATTTTGTAACAGATGTCCCTTTGTGTGGTATTTTTACAGCAAGACCAATCTGTACAAGTTGAAAAAAAGCTTCCCGAATGATGGACTGACTGACATCAAATTGTTTCGCTAACTGAAGTTCGCGAAGCATGGTTCCGGGAGCAAGTTGTCCCGCAAATATAGCGTTTTTGATAGCATCAAAGACATAATTACTACGGCTAACACTTTTAAAAGGCTGAAAGTTAGTTTGCAAATGAGATTCCATATTTAGAATTTTCTATTTTTAATTTTGTGAAATTAGCTTCAAAAACAAACCATTAATTATATGTTATCGATTATCGATATAATATATAAAAGGATTTTATAAAAATCAAGTATAAAATAAAAAAAGTTCTTGACATTTAAAAAATATATTATATATTATGTATTATCGATAATATAAGCAATCAATCCAAGAATACCATAAGATTCATAAATATTATGAGTTATGAATTGATATCATATCTGCATCCTCGCTTTATTACATGTAACAGAATTAAGTCTTGATAAAATTAAAATCTTTGTGATTACATTTTGGAAAATGACAAAAAATTTTGTAACTGCTTCTTCTGTAAATTAAAAATTTCAATCTTCCGCTGGCTGTTGATTTTAAGACAAACAACAAACAATCTTATTCATCATAATAATCGATATTTGCTATCACAAAAAAATCATAAGGAGGTGATCAATTCAATCAAATAATATGTTACTAAATAATTTGCCGAAAATTAATTAATTTTTGGAGGTCAAAGCATGAAAGTTTCAAAAACAGTAATTTTAGTCGCACTTTGTGGCGTGATTTTCTTGTTTGGCACGAACAACTCGGTGGCACAGTATGTAGATTTTTTAAATCCTTTTACAGTGGATGAGTATACTGTGTTGTTGATGCATTTTGATGGTGATCTAACCAATGTATCAACACTTTCTGAAGATGGTGAAGCCGAGGGGAGGATTAATTTTATTCAGGGTTTGCCCAATTTGGGTCAGGCGGTGTGGATTGATAATGATGCGCCTGGAATCGATACCTCAATGGTAGTTGTATCACATTCGGATGCGCTTAATCTTAAAACGACATTTACGATTGAAGGTTGGTCAAATAATATTACCTTTGATGTGTCCGGAAGTGGTACAGCTCGCAGTAGGGCTCCCTGGATTGTCAGAAAAGGTATAGAAGGAGGAGGAAATGATGCTGCCTATGGTATTATGGTAAATCCCTGGACTCATAATTTTGAAGCAACAACTGTATATAATGATGGTTTCATCGAACAGATCTGGTGTCGTTTAGTTACGGATCATGCAACTGTTGATTTGGGCGTATGGTACCATTTTACATTTATTAAGGATTTTGAAAATAAGGCAAAAATCTTAATGATCCATGATACTGAGGGGAATCTTTATCAATGGGCGGCAGCACTCATGCCAAGTGATACTACTGCATACAATGATGAGCCGCTTTTTTTGGGACTTTGTAATCAAGGTTGGCAGGATATTGGATTATTCTACTGGAATGGATTTATTGACGAATTACGAATTAGCAATGTCGTGCGTGATTATAGTGCGCCTCCAGTTATTGGTGACGTCGGGCTTGTATTCGAAGGTCATAATCCTAAAGCCAACCAAACTGTACAGGTAAAAGCCGAGGTGAGGACAATCGGTGGCAATACCTTAGATGGTGTCCCTGTATTTCATTATGAAACCGGTGATGGGAATTGGCAAGAAATGAACATGACTCAAGGAGACGCCCCTTATCTTTTTGTTGTGGATGTGCCAGGTCAACCCAAAGGAACCACTGTTACATATTATGTGACCGCAAAAAATCAGGAGGGATTAGAAGGAAGATATCCCCAAAAATATGGTAATTACGCCGCTATCGGATATTGGGATGAGTACGAACAAACTTTAGATATCACATTTGAAGAAGGACCTCCCGGACCTCCGCAGGACTACGGTATTTATAAGCACGAGGTTATTATGTTGGGTGAAAATTTAACCTATACCAACGATGTACCACCAGCATTAAGTTCTGAAAGCAACTATTCTTTAGCTTTCAACATGGATATTGACGAAGAACTTCCGGATACTTGTGGTTTGATGATCCCGGAACCAACGCCGTACATCAACGGTGAATATGATGCTGATGGTAATTATGGCTGGACATTAGAATTTTGGGTTAAAGTTGATACTTCAAAAGAAATAAGACAATGGAGTATGCCAGCCAGGACAGGGATAATAACATCACAGACTCCTGGGCATCTGATGCACCGGTTTGATATAAATGTTGGAGAATATTGGAGGTTGCGTTTTTATCAATATTGGGCGCAATTAGTAGTTCCCTTGCCAGGTATTAACACTAGTGGAAAATGGTTTCATGCAATGATTGGAGAGACACAGGATTTATATTTTGCCAGATTTTATAATGAGAATGATTCGTTAGTGGCGCATGGTATTGAGAGTAAATTACAGTGGGGACCATTCGATCCGCCTTATAGCACAATCAATGTCTTTTTAGGTCATTCCTGGAAGGGTGGCGATTATATAGGCCTGATGGATAATATAAAATGGTATAACTATCCAAAAGACCTACCACCGACATTCTATGACGTTCAAGCAGTTAACGCTCTTGAAGATCAACCTTTGGGTGCAAGAGGAACAATTACTCATCCAGGCACGATAATTGACAATGTGAAGCTACATTACACGCTTTCAAGTACACCAGGACAATGGCAGACTTTAGACATGAATCTTGAAAGTGGAGCAACTTATAGTGTTGAGATCCCGGCTCAGCCAATGGGAACAATTGTTCAATATTACTTATCTGCAGAAGCAACAAACGGACTACGTAGTACCTCTCCTGGATACGCCGAAAGCCAAAACGATTATCTTAGTAATGCATGGTGGAGAGCTAATACACAGACGCTTGATCTGACCTTTGAAGAAGGCCCCAATGGTCCACCAGTTGATGATTCGGATTACCAACAACCATTAATATTATATGGTAATCCTCAATATTCAGATGATGCAATTGATGGCAATTACTCTCTTGCCTTTGATGGCGAGGCTACTTATATTGAGATTGATCCTGCTCCACTTTTTGCGAGTAAGGAATTTACCGTTGATTTTTGGTTTAAGGCAGATAGCTCTATTGACAAAGGTGTTCGATTTATATTGCAAGAATCTGATGCTGACTGGGATGAAGGACCATTTCATATTCAATCACGAGGGGATAAAATACGTGATGATGTTTATATTAAAGGGGCGGCAGGTATTTATCGAGTCAGGTTTGATTTAGGAACAAAATTTGAACCGGGCAAGTGGTATCGACACATTCTTGATGTTGGTGCAGATTCTGCTTTTGCTGAATTACGAGATTCGAGCAATGTAATACTGGAACGGCAATCAACCGATATTGAAGGGCATCCAGTTTTGGAAGATGGACCGTTTCGTCTTGGCGCTGGTCAACCTGATCAAGGATTTACCGGTAAAATGGATAATGTGAGAATTTATAATTATTCTGTTGCCAGCACCGGCACCAAAGTGGCAAAACATCCAAAAGAAAAACCTGTTAGGTTTTCATTGTGGCAAAATTACCCCAATCCATTTAATCCAACAACAACCATTAAATATTCAATTCCACCTGCTGAACAAGTTTCATTGATTATATATGATGTTCTTGGAAGGCAGGTAAAAGAATTAGTAAATGGAAAAATGTCTGCCGGAGAACATCTCATTCATTGGGATGGAAAAAACAGCGATGATAACGACGTGGCCAGCGGAGTCTATTTTTATCAATTGGAAGTTAAAAATAAAGGTGTAACAAAAATGCAGGTGCGGAAAATGGCACTGGTGCGATAATGCTGACACGGGTTATTCATTTCTTATTTTTCCGGATGCCTGGTTTAAAATTATAACCAGGTATCCGGAATATCTGGTGCTTGAACGAAAACATTAAAAATGTCATTCTGAACGACCGAAGGGAGTGAAGAATCTCATACCACAAGACTGATTAAAAACAGAAACTTAGTGGCAAGAGATTCTTCGTCGCTACGCGACTCAGAATGACAAAAAAGACGTTTTCGTTCAGGCACTATCTAAGAGATCAAATTTTATTATATAATAGTTTTGACGTGGATTTTCTTTCTAATTGGTATAAAAAAAGTATTTTTATTAGGAAATACTCCGGTTATCCATTTTACTCCGCAAATAAATGACACTAGCGATTTAAAAAGTCCCCCTTTGAAGGGGGATTTAGGGGGATGTTCTTATAACTATTTGTAATTTAATGACATCCCCCCCTGTCCCCCCTTCAAAGGGGGGAACTAATCAACCAATATTTGTTGTATAACTTTGGTTTTCGGAGTTAACTGGATAACCGCGAGGAAATACATTTTATTCTTATTCGATCAACAAGAAAAATTATTAATATTATGACCTTATTATCGAGGTATCTTCTAATGCAAAAGAATAGTTGCAGATTTATTTTATTGAAAATTATTTGTTTAATGACTTTTGTTGTACTATTTAATTGTAGTACGGGAATTGTTCCGTCACCTGAACCAGGAATTTTAAAAGTAACTTTACATGCAGATACCGCAGATACGCTTATTGTAGTAACGGATGATACTTTAAGTACCGTTGAAGGTGACAGTTTTCATGTCAAAATATACCAGGGGAAAGCTTTTATTAAGGATACAACGTTTGCTGTTCTTTATCAAAATACTTCGGAATATTATGAAGTAGAACACAATTATAATTTATTAAGAAGGGAAAATGACATCTATAAAGAATACACAATATTTGAGTCTTTTTTGCCCCCAGATAATTATTCAAAAATAAAATTTGGTATTATAGCCAATTTAATGGTTTTAACTAAAGGGTATGCCTATGGAGGTATCGGTATCCCTATGGCAATACCACCTGGTAAAAGCCCCTTTATTGAATTTCCTATAGATTTTACCATAGAAGAAAATAGGGTTACTGATATTAATCTTGAAATTAAGCCGCTTCAATCAGTTATTCGATATAAAGATATTTTTCACTTCGTGCCTAACATAGAAGTTAAAAGTGTGAGCAATCCTTATTAAGGGGGCGGGATAAAGTAAGTTACATATATTGATTTGAAACAAATTTAAAAATTGAAATGGGAAGCCGCCAGCAGACGAATTAATCCAGCCCCCTAAATTTATAAAATTAATAATGGAAATATAGAATGAGAACATTAAGAACTTTAATTTTAATATTTTTGTTTATTTCTTTAAATATCTACTATCACTGTCAGAAAAATGTCTCGGGACCAAATCCAAATCAAACACCAACAACAACTATAGCTAATGTTCCTCTAGATGGGGATACACTTTTTGCTTTAGTTCATTTGCAGTGGGACGGAGGGGATGATGATGGTTATGTAAAAGGATTTGAATACAAATATACAACGTATTATTCAGATGAAGACGGAAATTTCAATTTCGGTAGTTTAGACTCTTTAGAACAAGAGTGGAATTTTACTGAAGAAACAAGCTTGACAATAGCATTTAATTCATTTTCTAAATTAAATAAGCAGCGTTTTCAAGTAAGATCTGTAGATGATAAAGGGGGTGTCGATCCGGTACCGGCTGAAAAAATTTTTTATACAATACAAACCATTCCCCCTGTGGTTGAGATTCTAACGCCAGAAAATGATGTGGATCGTTTCGCAAAACAGGAAGTAACTGACTGGTGGCCAGGAATATTATTATCGTATCAGGGTGAAGATGATGATGGAGATATTGTGGAATATGCCTGGTCTGTCGATGGAAGCGAATGGGTTTGGACCCAGGATTCGATAATGTATATCACCCCGGACTTGTTTTCAACTCCTTTAGAAGGACGACATACAATTGAGGTCATAGCCAGAGATAATACGAATATTCTCAGTATAAATCCTGCTACAATGAAAATTAATTTAGTAGAACCAACCTTCACGAAAAATATTTTAATCATAGACCAGACCAATGAAAAAGATTTTCCTTCTAACCTGAGAGTGAGTGATGAAGAGGTCGATAGTCTGTACGCTGAAATTTTTGGAGTTTATGATCCCAATGATTGGTGGGACTACGAATACCATGATTTAAGGGATCAGCCCGTACCAGATTTAAAGACTATAGGACAATACAAAATGATTATATGGCATGCAGATAATAGACCATCAGAAGATCCTCACAAATTTGTCAATCATGAAGATTACTTAAAAGATTATATGAACATGGGTGGAGATTTAATATTAAGTGGCTGGCGGATTTTAAAATCTTTTGCCTGGGAGAAAATTTTTCCTGTAAATTTTGCTGATGACTCTTTTGTAAAAGAATATTTACATATCAAAACTGCCGGGGAAACACCATATTATCCGGGTGATTTTACAGGAGCCAGGGCGGCTTTTGGTACAGAATTTATTGAACTTGAAGTTGATTCCACAAAATTAATCGGTTTCCCATTTGATGGCAAATTATCAAATATCAATACAATACAATATCGTTCAGGATTCACAGAAGTTTTTTATACCTACCTAAATCCAATGGGATCATCATTGTACTATTACAGAGGACAACCGTGCGCTTTAAAATATACAGGTACGGTTTTCAGTTCAGTTGTTTTTGGTTTTCCGCTTTTTTTCATAAAGGAAAGTCAATTAAGCATGTTAGGCGACCAGATTCTGAAATCGTTAGGATATCGTTAATCCCAATTGTTTTGCTATTTTATAAGTCGAGGAATGTTATGAAGATTGTTTATATTATGAAAAGCTGTGTAATTTTTCTTTTTAGTACTTATTATCTTGCTATTGCGGGTAATACCGGAAAGATTGCCGGGAAAGTTATTGATAAAGTCACGAAAGAACCGTTAATAGGCGCGAATGTCTTCATAAAGGATACAAACTTAGGTGCTGCAAGCGATACGGAGGGGAGATACACAATTTTACAAGTCCCGCCAGGTAAATATGAAATAATTGCAGGTTATATTGGTTATAAAAGAATGATTATAAAAGACGTTTATGTGCGTACAGATCTGACGACAAAGCTAAATTTCGAACTGGAAACCGAGGCTATTCAAGGTCAAACAGTTGAAATTGTATATGAAAGACCAATGGTACAAAAAGATGTGACATCGACGCGGAGATCAATAGGCGCTGAGGAGATTGCTGAAACCCCGGGAATAAGGGATGTATCAGATATTATTCGTACAGAGTCCGGCTTAATTTTCAATGATGTTCCAGAAGTTCTGGAAATGGAAGAGGGATATCAAATAGATGTAAGAGATCCAAGCTTAAAAAGTATAAATATTCGTGGTAGCCGCGGCGGAGATGCATTGATCCTGATCGATGGTATCCCAGCCAGCCATCCATTGTATGGTGGATATGATGTAATCAATTTAAATGTCGAAGATATAAAAAATGTTGAAATTATCACCGGAGCATTCAGTGCGGAATATGGACAGACGCAATCAGCCGTGATTAATATTACTACTAAATCCGGAGGGGCTAAATTAAAAGGAGCGATTAATCTCAGAACTGATGAACTACAGTTATTTGGAGATACTTATGGTGAACGGAGACTCTCATTCAGCTTAAACGGTCCGGAGTTTATTACGAGAAAGCTTCTGCCAAAATTAGGTTTAAAAATACCCGGCAAATTGAATTTTTGGGCGACGTCCACTCTTGACATCAGTAATACACCTTATGATAATCAAAGGAAAAGAGATCCATTATTGGAAGTAAATTTACCCTGGGGAAAAGATTGGTTGCTTTTATACGAGCGACAAGATAACAAGGGGAATATAAATTTTAAATTGGATTATAAAATTAGTGATCAATTTAAAACAACTTTTACATATCGAAATTCGTGGACTCGATGGACAAACTATGAATGGTTATGGAAAAATTATCCCGATCATTCATCAAAGTTTTCAAGAGATAACGAGCAACTATCATTGACAGTAAATCATACCATTTCAGCTAAAACTTTTTACAATGTCAATTTAGGTTATACAGCTGTAGATTATACAAAGGCATTTCGTGGTCGCACGCCAGACGATTTTTGGGTGATAACTGAAGATACGATGTATAGTTCCATAAATACGCCCACAAAAGATCTATTGACTGGTTTCTTTGATGAAACCGGATATGAAAGTGATTGGGTAAGGGAATATAATCAATTGTACTCATTAAAATTTGATTTTACCTCCCAGATTCATCCGGTACATCTTATCAAAAGTGGCTTTTATGTAGATTATAAGGATCTATCGAATAAAGATATTTTTAATGGAGGCGTTGCATTATCACCTTATGGAAAATTTCTTTATGAAGAAGGTGACGAGTTCCTACCCCCACCAGGCCCATATAGAGAATACGGAAGTATTCGTTGGGTAATTGATGGCAGAACCTATTCAGGAAGTGCTTATATAACAGATAAATACGAGATGGAAGGTTTAATAATAAATGCTGGTATTCGTGCTGATTGGTTTGTTCCGGGTTTTCCAACCAATGAACCCGAATGGAAAAAACAATGGGAAGCAAGTACAGGATTAAAAGCAAATTGGAAAAAAATACATTATCAGATTGATCCGCGTTTTGGTGTATCTTTCCCCATTAACATTAATACGGTACTCTATTTCTCGTATGGACATTTCAACAAACTGCCTGGCCTGGATAGTTACCTTCGAGATCCTTATTCAGGTACGTTTGTTGGCAATCCTCATCTTGATTATATTAAAACAGTCAAATATGAGTTTGGATTTACGCATCAGTTCCTTAAAAATTGGGCGATTGATATTAAAAATTATAATAAAGAAACATCAGGCGAAATTGGCACAACACAGTTAAGAGGACAATATGGTTTACCATTAAATATGTATGATAATAAAGGATATTCTCGCGCGAGAGGTCTGGAATTTGAATTAAGAAAACAATCTACAAATTATATTGGCGGAAGGTTAACATATACCGTTTTATGGGCATCAGGTTATTCATCTTCAGCATTTGACGATTACAGGCGTTCTTTAACCGATATGCCAAACCCGATTCGAGAGCGCCGTTTAAATTGGGATGTTCGTCATCAAATAGTCTTTCGAAGTAACATAACGGTCAATAAGGGACAGCGCCCAAAAATATTTGGTCTTAAGTTGCCCGATGATTGGCTATTATCAGTTATTTCACAATTTTATTCAGGACGTCCTTATACTCCGGGAACGCTTAGCGCTATTGAAGAGCAGATATTGTACCACACAAAAACTGGACCAGTTTTTTCCAAAACAGATGTAAAATTTGAAAAAAAATTCAAATTTAATAATTTTATCTTTATGATTGGTCTGCATGCAGATAACATATTTAATGAGTATAATACTTATGTAAATCGAGGTTTTAATCGGTGGTATGGTAAGCCATATACTTATGGACAAGTCATTCAAGATACAGATCATTTGTACGATTATTATGATATGTACGTTTTATTAAAACCAAATCGATTCGGAGAAGGTCGGCGTATTACTTTGGTCGCCGAAATATCCTGGTAATTTAGAAGATACTCTAAAAGAATGTTGTTAATTTTGGAGATGGCATGAAATTTTATAAGTATATTTTAAAAGTAAAAATATTATTTTGTTTAATTATTATTTCAAATGACTATCTATGGTCACAGTATAATGTTAGCAATGATTGGAAATTAACACGCGTTGGAAAGGTACGACAAATCATTCTGAATAGAGGAAGAATGAGCAGAAATGCGAATAATGCTGATTTCCCATATTTGATCGGTTGTGAATATCCGCCAGGTAGTGGTGAAGAACACATACAATCTACAGGATTCTGGATTGGAGGTATTGCACCTGGTTATATTAAGAGGGCTAGCGTTGGTGCAGGAGGTCGTTCACCTGATGAATTTTGGCCAACTGAAGCACCATGGGATACGATCTGGGTTGTAAACAAAGGGGATACAGTTGATATCGGTGGAATCCAAGAAGACGGCACGCTTGATATATATTGGCCAAAATATGCGGCAGTTTCTGATCAGGATTTTGTTTTTCGCTGCAATGATTATTTAATTCTAAATCCTTCATTAGGAGGTAATATAAGAGAACCGCATAGCCCGTTATATTTGGATGTGATAGGAACTGTATATAGCTGGTCCAGTCCGCCATTAGATGAGGTTTTAGTTTGGACATTTTACATTATTCCAAAAAGATTTAGTGTTGAAGATGTTTATTTTGCGCTACAATTCGGTGGCAGAGTTGGCAATGTAAACAGAAGCGCTGGTTCAGATGATCGTTCTTTATATTTTCCTGATCATCATATGGTAGCTCATGAAGACGGACCTGGTGGAACTGATGGAGATGCAAAAGGAGCAGCAATCGGATTGAAAATAATACCTCCACCAGGATACGAAATCGCATTAGAATGGACATTTACTTGGGGCGATGAAGCACTTTCCAAAGATTTAGATATTGACCGATATAATGCAATGAGTCAAGCTTATATAATGGAGAATCAAGAATCATATTATGGAAGTACTGCTTATTTATCGACAGGACCATTTGATGCAAATTTAGGCGATACGTTAAAGATTCAGTTAGCTGAGATTTTAAGTGTCGACTTAAATAGTCTGATACTAAGGTCTGACGTCATTGAACAAGTAATAAAAAAGGATTTTAAATTTCCCTCAGGTGTACCTTCTCCTCCATTGCAGGTTGAGATTCAAAGTAAAAAAGTACGTTTGACGTGGCACCCAACTGCCGAAAATAATCCTGAAACCTTTAAAGACCCAAATCGAGCTGATGGAATTGATTATCCGTTTGAAGGATATCGGTTATATAAAAGTACACAAAGCGCAGATGGACCATGGAATTTGTTAGGAGAATATGATATACCCAATAATGAGTACGGACAAAATTCAGGTCTTGTTTATGAATATACCGATATTGGATTGCTGAATAATATCGAATATTATTATGCAGTAACCTCTTTTTCAAAACCTGATGAAATTTTTCCCTGGCCTTCGGTTGAATCGAGTATTTATCAAAGTGTTATTGAAGTGATACCCGGACCAAAGACCCCTGAAACTGTTGGTCAGGTTGCTGTGGTGCCAAATCCCTATCGTGGAGATTTAGAATATAGTTCGTATAAGCCGCCCTGGGAAAAGCCACCAGCAGGTAGGGACTGGATGGAACAAGATCGAAAAATTCAATTTATTAATCTTCCCACTAAGTGTGAAATAAAAATTTATACTTTAGCTGGAAGTTATGTAGCCACAATTGAACATGATGATCCCATTAGAGGTTATGAGAATTGGAACATGACATCAGATGTGGGGCAAGCAATTGCCAGTGGGATTTATTTATTTACTGTTGAAGATCTTACAAACGGAAAAGGGCAGGTTGGAAAATTTGTTGTTATTAAATAATATTATGGAATAATTATAAAAACTCATCAACAAGGTAAGAAAAGATGCCAAGAATATCTATAATTCTAATAATTTTATTAATCCCATTTTTTCTTTATGGTCAACAATATGAGCGCCCCGGCAGTGCAACCTGCACATTTTTAAATATCGGTGTGAGTCCGCGTGCTGCCGGGATGGGAGATTCATATTTTGCAATTGCAAACGGTGCAGAAGCAACATATTATAATCCCGCTATTTTAGCTAATTTGCCAGGTCTTAACATTTGTGCCAACCATAACCAATGGTTTGCTAATATTAGCCATGACTTTTTAGCAATTGCCTACAATTTTAATCAATTGGGTGCATTCGGAGTTTCGCTTACATATCTATCAACTGATGAAATGAATGTAACAACGCCTCTACAACCTGATGGGACAGGAGAGACGTTTTATTCTGGCAATTATAGAATCGGATTAAGCTATGCCAGGGGATTGACCAATCGAGTCAGTTTTGGAGGCTCGGTTTATTATATAAATTCCAGTCTATATGAAAACTTTGAGCAGTCTGCTATTTCCGGTGATATTTCTGCTATCTATGTTACTGAATTTCACGACTTCCGATTTGGTATGAAAATAGCGAATTTTGGTTCAAGCATTACTTATGTGAATGAACAGTATCCATTGCCAATAAATTTTATTTTTGGTTTGGCAATTAATGCACTTGAATTTAAAAATCAAAAGGTATTACTTTGTGTTACTGGTATGAAACCAAGTGATGATCAAACATTAACCAGAGCAGGTCTGGAGTGGAATTTTAATAATTTTTTATTTGTTAGAGGTGGATATAAGTTTAATGATGATATTGCAACATACTCCTTCGGGGCTGGCTTTAAAGTCGGCTTTGAACGATATCAGTTAAGAATCGATTATGCTTATAGTGAATATGGATTATTAGGAGTCGCTCATCGGTTTGGTTTTAATTTTATGTTATAACCTTGGATTATAAGAGAATAACAGTATTTTCAACATTATATGAAAGAATTAAACTTTGAAGTTAAAGTATGACTAACATCAATCGACGTGAATTCTTGAAGACAGTTGGTGCCGGAGCAGTTGGTGTTTCATCGGTTGGATTTAATGGCATTGCATCAATAGTTACTTGTGCAAAAACAGAACGAAAGCCGAATATTGTTCTTGTAATGGCTGACGATCAGGGTTGGGGTGATGTGGGCTATTACGACCATCCCGTTTTGAAAACACCGAATCTAGATTCAATGGCATCCGAAGGTTTGCGTTTTGATCGTTTTTATGCTGCTTCTCCAGTTTGTACGCCAACTCGTGGTAGCGTCTTAACCGGTCGTCATCCCAATCGTTTTGGAGCTTTTAGACCTGGTTACACACTGCGCCCACAAGAGCTCACTCTTGCTGAAGCATTAAAGAAAGCCGGTTATATTACCGGACATTTTGGTAAGTGGCATTTGGGATCCATCTTCAAAGGGAGTCCGGTCAGTCCTCAAAATAGCGGTTTTGACGAATGGTGTTCTACACCCAATTTTTTCGATAATGATCCGATATTTTTAAGAGATAATAAAGCTGTTCAGATGTTTGGAGAAAGTTCTGAGGTAACAGTGGATGCCGCTATCGAATTTATTGAAAAGCACTATCGCTCCGAAAAGCCATTCTTTTCGGTCATTTGGTTTGGTTCACCCCATAGTCCACATAAATCTAGTGAGGAAAATAGGGATTTGTACGCTTCCAGCTCTGAACATATGGCCAACTATTATGGTGAAATTACTGGGATTGATAATGCAGTGGGTAAATTGAGAAAAAAATTAAGAGAACTTGGGATTTCAAATAATACAATTGTCTGGTATTGTAGTGATAATGGCGGGAAAGACGATGTAGAAAGCGTCAGGGGAGGCAGAGGAGATAAAGGAAATATCTACGAAGGCGGAATTCGCATACCAGCGATTATTGAATGGCCTGATAAAATAAAAGAACATCGGATAACCAATGTTCCGGGCAATACTTCCGATATTTTTCCAACCCTGCTTGAAATTGCTAACATAAGAATTCCTGAAAAACGACCATTGGATGGTGTTAGCCTGGTCGGTTTGATAACTGATAATATGAGTGAACGGCCTCCAATGGGATTTTGGCACTTTGCCACCAAGGGGATACCAACACGCGGAATGAAAATGATGGCAGAAATGTTAGAGAATCAAAAAAAAGGAATTTATGCAATTGACGCCTCAAAACTAAATCTAGATGCAGGGGAGATTAAAAACAATATCCATTGGATACTTTTCCCGGCCATGCTGCCTGGCTTGACTGGCCGTGGAAACTGCATCGTATTGAAGGGAAAAAAGGTGATGTAGAATATGAATTATATTCTCTTTTAGATGATCCGATGGAAGAAAACAATCTATTGGAACAGCATCCGCAGCGTGTCAAGAAAATGAAAGCTGAACTTAAAAAATGGCAGGTATCAGTTTTAGAAAGTTTAAATGGAAAAGATTATCATTAATCAGAAAAATAGAGCGTTATATGAAAAAAGTTAATCAGTTCATTTATTATTTAATTTTATCTCAACTAATTCTGGTTTCATACTGTGCTGTCATTGAGCCTGATACTCAAAAACCTGAAGTAACAGTGGTTTCCCCACCTAATGATGTTGTTGTCGGAGATAAATTAAATATTGAAGTTGCTGCTTTGGATAATGAAGGTGTCGAGAAAATAGAGTATTATTTTGATGCTAAACATGATTCAACAGGAGATGATTTTGAAAAACCGTATGAACACCAATGGGATTTAAGTCAGTTCTCACTTCTATTAGGAAGTCGTCATACAATCTTCGCCATAGCTTTTGATGAAGCAGAAAATGAAATGATATCAAATTTTGTAACAGTATATTATAAATGGATCGAACTAATAGAAGATGATGACGAATCATTTAAACGAGATATCAAAAAAATATATGCGCGCAATACAGAGACGAGTCTTCAGTTTCGCATCGAATATAATGGAGAATGGAGTGATCCATATCAGAGGCTCAGCGGTATAAATTGTGCTGTTTTCTTAGATACGGACTCAAATCCGAATACAGGATTACCCCAAGACACTGTCCAAACCTTTTTTGGATCATTTTTTGGAATAAATGATTCGTTGAAGTATTCTGCAGGTGATATTAGTCCTGAGTATTTAATTGTTATCGGTGTTGAGGGTGATGGCGTTTGGAAATGGGATCAAAATCTTTTCGATTGGGTATCTTTTGATTCACCACAATTTGTGACGATAGTAAATGATACGAATTATTTTGAGATGGGAGTAAATCTTAACAACTTACAAATTCAAGATACATTAGATATTATTGGGACAAATATTACATTCACACCTGATACGAGTTTTTGGGATTGGGTACCAAATAGAGGACATCTGAGATATGTAAAAAATTCCGGATTTTACATTGGTGAATAAAAAAGAAAAAGATAAGTGTATCATATTTTATTTTTTAGAGATATTAAACGCTGTTTTTTAAGGAAATAAATATGGGAAACATCCACAAGAAGAATATATTATTTAACGGTTTGATAGCGGCAGTACATACTCCTATGCACGAAGATAAAAGTTTAAATTTAGAAATGATAAAAAAACAATATCAAAATTTAAGAACGAATAAGATAAGCGGGGCATTTTTATGTGGGACAACCGGAGAAGGAATATCTCTGACTTTAAAAGAGCGTTTTCAGATAGCCAATAATTGGTGCGCTATAGCAGATAAAGAATTTAAATTGATAATTCACGTCGGACATAATTGTATAGAGGACAGCAAAAGTCTCGCCGTTCATTCAGAAAAAGAAATTGCTGCTGATGCTATTGCATTAATTGGACCGAGCTATTTTAAACCGGAAAATATGGACGATTTAATTTTATATTGCCTTGAAATTGCCTCGTCCGCACCAAATACGCCTTTTTATTATTATCATATGCCCTCAATTAATGGAATCGGTTTCCCAATGATAGAGTTTATTAAGCTGGCATCAAAAATAATTCCAACTTTCAACGGACTGAAATATAGTCACGAAGACATGATGGATTATTGTCAATGCCTTGAATTTAATGAACATAAGTATAATATATTTTATGGTCGAGATGAATATTTATTGCATGCTTTATCTTTGGGAGCAAAATGTGCAGTTGGTAGCACTTATAATTTTGCTGCACCATTATTCAACAGCATGATTAAGGCTTATAACTCAGGTGATTTTGATACGGCTCAGAAAAATCAAATAAAAGCAATCAAATTAGTAGCCTTATTAAAGAAATATAGAATTTTACCATCCTTAAAAGCAATAATGAAAACAATCGGAATTGATTGTGGCCCATGTCGCCTTCCACTGCGAAGTCTAAACGAGAATGAATATAAATGTTTTTATACGGAACTCGAACAATTGGGATTTTTTTCATATTGTTCAAGATTGGAATCTTAATATTAATTAATTCTTTAATTAAACCACTACCTCTGGTAGTTGTCCCCTGAAAGGGTTCTACCGTTGTATTAGTTATAAAAGAATTATTGATACATTATTCCCTGAATGGTGACAAATCTAATGAGCATCCAAATTAGTAAATATGAAAGGAAATCCAAACAGATTCGGTTAACCAATACAATATTGTTAGAAAAAACTGGATAATGCTTTAGGTGCGCCGCTTTGGATTTTGGAAATGCTGTTTGCAACATGGTTGGTTATAATAAGGTCAAGATACATGACTTCGGTTGTGCAAAATACGATAGAACGATTGGCGAACGCACTGAAATACAAAATAACCACCAAACCCAACAACGCACCTTCCAGGGCTAATATATCAAGCCACCGCCTCTGGCGGTGGTAGTTGACTCTACTTTGTCACATTGTCACTATTCGCTTGTCATTCCGGTTGAAGCGAAGCGGAATACCGGAATCTCGTCAGTATGTAGCTGGGATTCCGGCAAAAAAGCGTCCCGGAATGACAATTTTATGAAATTTTTTCTACTTTGACAAAGTAGATTTAAGACCCTGGGAACAATTGTCCTTCATTTTTAATGGTAAATAGTGTATCAAAGGAATTGATATGAATCGAAGAAAATTTCTGCAATTAGCAACCACTGGTACATTGGCTGCGTACATTGGCGGTGCTAACAGCTTATGTTCATTTTCGAGAAAACCAAACATACTTTTTCTGGCAGTGGACGATTGGAATGACTGGGTTGGCTGTTTAGGAGGGTATGCAGGTGTAAAGACTCCAAATTTAGATCGTCTGGCGCAAAATGGAATACTTTTTACAAATGCCCATTGCCCAGCGCCGATTTGTAATCCTTCTCGAACAGCTATTATGACTGGATTAATGCCGTCAACTTCCGGAGTTTATGCAAATTCTCAATGGTGGCGTCCGGTTTTACCTGATATTGTAACATTGCCTGCTTACTTTAAAAATAATGGATATCGAGTCGAAGGAGCTGGAAAATTATTTCATCATATGCCCGGATTTAACGATCCGCAAGCCTGGGATAATTTTTATTTCTGGAATCCAGAGGCAAAGAACAACGGCTGGGATGAACGCTACCAATCAATGCCGCCACTGCCTCCTAAAGTGCCAGCAACAGATATACCTGAACATACCAAGCCAAATTTTGATTTTGCCCCTCTTGATGTATCAGATGAAGAGATGGCAGATGGTAAGGTTGCCAAATGGGCAGCGGAATTCCTTAAACAGAAATATCAAAAGCCGTTTTTTTTAGCAGTGGGAATGTTCAGACCCCATATTGCCTGGTATGCGCCGCGCAAATACTTTGATATGTATCCATTAGATGAAATCGAATACCCGCCTGTCAAAGAGAATGACCTTGATGATATACCGCCATTAGCACGCGAGTGGGCATTAGACAAAGGCTCAAATCATGAATTTATAAAAAAGTCAAAACAATGGAAAAAAGCAATTCAAGCTTATCTCGCATGTATCAGTTTTAGTGATGCTCAAGTGGGAAAAATTTTAAATGCACTTAACTCAGGACCTAACTCGGAAAATACCATAGTTGTCCTATGGAGCGATCATGGATATCATTTGGGTGAGAAACAGCACTGGCACAAGTTCACATTATGGGAACGCTCAACTCGTGTACCATTGATTTTTTCGTTCCCAGGAGTTATAAAACCAAAAACAACATGTTCGCGTCCTGTTAATTTAATTGACCTGTATCCTACGCTTCTTGACCTTTGCAGGTTACCTAAAAATGATGACCTGGATGGAAGAAGTATTGTTAAATTGTTAAAAAATCCGACAGCCGAATGGCAATATCCGGCAGTCGTTTCTCATGGTTATGGTAACTTTGCTATTCGCTCGGAGCATTGGCGATATATCAGATATAAAGATGGTAGCGAAGAGCTTTATGATCATATAGATGATCCAAACGAGTGGAATAATTTAGCGTCATTACAAAAATATGATGCCATAAAAAAAGATCTAGCAAAGTGGATCCCACAAAAAATTACACCTGATGCACCGAAAAAAAAGGCTTACAAATTTGATCCAAAGACTTATTCCTGGCAGCGTAAGCCTAGATAACAGCTCATTAAGTTCAACTTCAAGATAAATGAAAACTGCAAACCTAATGATTTTTTTAATAAAGTTTCCAGTTTTAATATTTCTCAACGTGAATGCAACTTTGCACAATTCGTAGTGGACTAAACGATACGAATATGAATAACGTAGCAAGGTGTACATGAATAGAAGAGATTTCCTAAAATTATTTGCATTTTCTACATCGGTTATGATTTCAAATGTTTTTTACTTTCCTTCATGCCAAAAAC
>JABAOH010016404.1_pt1 | contig 23246 bp, 18 predicted proteins | sample 7062181 | NCBI WGS metagenome assembly JABAOH01 (sample SAMN14538630, study PRJNA623070) | marine sediment metagenome | biome: marine biome [ENVO:00000428]; feature: marine pelagic biome [ENVO:01000023]; material: deep marine sediment [ENVO:00002113]; isolation source: pool of 5 deep marine... | reverse complement strand
AGACTGCGCGACCTTTGTCGGTGGCGTGATGCTGGGTCGACAGTTTCAAGGGGGTTAGAGCATGGGCGTACAGCAAGCACGGCGTGCACCGGGTCGCGAGATAACGGCCACCGAAACCATATCACCCGCGTCGCACGGCGCGGTGACGCAGCTGCCGCTCGAGCGCGGCGCGCACACGCAGCCCCCCGACGCCTTGGCAGGGGTGCCGGCGTATCTCAAAGAGACCTACGCCTGGGCGTACCTGAATCCGCATACGCTGGGCTGGCTCGACCATCCTTGGGTCGTTACGACGATCCTCTTCGGCAATTACCAAAGACTGCAACGCGCGTTGTTGGCGGAGATCGACGCCGGCATGCGCGTGCTGCAGGCCGCCTGCGTTTATGGCGATCTTTCGGAGAATCTCGCCAAGCGGCTCGGCGCGAACGGGCAACTGGACGTGATCGATGTGGCTCAACTGCAGGTTCGCAATTGCAAGCGCAAGCTCAGGGATTTCGCCCATGCGCGCATCTGGGTGGCGGATGCGGCGACATGGCGCGGCGGTCTGTACGACATCGTCGCTTGTTTTTTTCTGCTACACGAGCTCCCGGATGACTACAAACGCCGGGTGGTGAATGCGCTACTAGGCAGCGTACCCCCCGGCGGGGCGGTGGTGTTTGTGGACTACCACAAACCCCATGTTGCCAATCCGCTGACGCTGCCGTTGAGCTTCGTGTTCGACAAGCTCGAGCCTTACGCAAAGAGCTTGTGGCGGAACGAAATCGCGGCGTTCGCCAGTGAACCGGCGCAATTCGCGTGGAGCAAACAAAGCTACTTTGGCGGTGTGTATCAGAAGGTCGTTGCGCGCCGACTTGACGCTGGCGATGAGGATGAGCTGAGGCCATGAGCAAGACCGCGGCAGTCGGTGCGGGTGGGGCACTGGTGGCGCCACGCGAGGCGCGCCGGCAATTGCTCTACGAGCTGGTGAGCGGGGCCAGCGGACTCGCGCTGGCGGTCTTCATGTGGGGCCACATGTTCCTCGTCGGCTCGATCCTGACGGGCGCGCGCGGCTTCAACTGGGTCGCTCAGTCGCTGGAAGACTATTACATTGCGCAGCCTACCGTGCTAGGGATTCTCGCCTTGTTCGTGATTCACGCGGCCATGGCGAGTCGCAAGATACCGGCGCAGCTGCGCGAGCGCCGGCGCATGCTCGCACTGGCAAGTGACTTGCGCCGCCGGCCCGTATCGGTGCCGGCGTCGGCGCAAACGGATGCGCGCATGCAACCGCATCTGGATTCATTGCTATGGATATGGCAGGTGCGCACGGGCATGGTCATTCTCGTGTTGGGCAGCTTTCATATCGTGCTGCTCGCACTGGATATCTTCACGCCGCTATTCGGTGAGCGCACCGGGATCGAGGCAATCTCGACCTTCGCGCGCGTGCAAGGCGGGCTCTGGCCGCTTTATGCGGTGCTGCTACTTTGCGTCGAGTTCCATGCCGGCGTCGGTCTCTACCGCCTCGCCGTGAAGTGGGGAGTGGGCACGCGTCTGGCGCGTGAAACGGTGTGGCGCATCGAGCACGTCATCCTCTGGTGCTTCTTGGGACTCGGGCTTGTGGCGCTCGTCGTGCTGGCGGGATGGCTCCAACCCCCGCTGGCGTTCCTGCTGGAGCCTGGGCCATGACAAAAATGCTCACTACCGATGTGCTCGTGATCGGCGGGGGGCTCGCCGGCGAACGTTGTGCGATCGAAGTCGCTGCCGATGGCCACGATGTGGTGTTGCTTTCAGTCGTTCCGCCGCGGCGCAGCCACAGCTGTGCGGCGCAAGGCGGCATGCAGGCAGCACTCGCCAATTGCGTGAAGGGGGCGGGCGACAACCCGAACGTGCATTTCCTCGATACCGTCAGGGGCTCGGACTGGGGCGCCGACCAGGAAGTCGTGCGAATCTTCGTCGATCAAGCCCCGATCGCCGTTCGCGAGCTGGCCCATTACGGCGTGCCGTGGACGCGCGTGCGCCCGGGCAAGACGATGTACTTTATTAAAGGACAACGCGTCGAGATCGAGGAGCCGGCGGACAAAGCGGGGCTCCTCATGCATCGCGACTTTGGCGGCACAGCCAAGTGGCGTACGTGTTATGCGGCCGCCGGCACCGGGCACGCCGTGCTCTACGCCGTCGACGGCGAGGTGGTGCGGCTTGGCATTACGGTGCACGACCGCACCGAGGCGGTCGCCCTCATTCACGACGACGGTCGCTGCTGGGGTGCGGTCGTGCGTTGCCTGCGCACCGGCGAGCTCGCCACCGTGTTGGCCAAGGCCACGGTCATCGCTACCGGCGGCCACGGCCGCGTCTATGGCCAGTACACGACCAACGCCATCATCAACGAGGGCACGGGTGCGGCGATCGCGCTCGATACCGGCATCGTGCCGCTCGGCAACATGGAGGCCGTGCAGTTTCACCCGACCGGGCTCATGCCGAGCGGCATCCTGGTCACCGAAGGCTGTCGCGGGGACGGCGGTTATTTGCTCGATAAGGATCTGCACCGCTTCATGGTCGACATGGAGCCCGAGAAGCAGGAGCTCGCCAGTCGCGACGTCGTCTGCCGTCACATGATGCAGCGCATGCGCGAGGGCAAGGGCGTCGACACGCCCTACGGGCCGCATCTGTGGCTCGATCTGCGCCATCTGGGCGAACAGCACATTACGACGAAGCTGCGCGAAGTCCACGAGATCTGCCTCGATTTCCTTGGGCTCGATCCGGCGCACGATCTCATCCCGGTGCGTCCCACCCAGCACTACTCGATGGGCGGCATCCGCGTCAACAAGGATGGTCATGCCTATGGCATGAAGGGCTTGTTTGCCGTCGGTGAAGCGAGCTGCTGGGACATGCATGGTTTCAACCGCCTCGGTGGCAATAGCCTCGCGGAAACGATCGTCGCCGGCCGCGTGGTGGGACGGCGCGTCGCGCAGTTCGCGCGCACACACGCCCTGGACGTGAACACGGCGCTGGCCGCGCGCAGTCAGGCCCGCCAGCAACAACGTGTCGATGAATGGCTCGCGCGCAGTGGGGACGGGCCTAGCGTCTACGCGATTCGCGACGCCATTGCCGAGGTGATGATCAACAAGGTGGGCATCTTTCGCACCGGCGCGGAGCTTGAGCAGGCGGTGGACCAGCTGCGACAGCAATGGCAGCGCGTCGATCGTGCCGTGCTTCGGACCAAGGTGCCGGGCCTGAACCCGGAGCTGACCCTCGCCCTGCGCCTGCGCGGCTTGGCCCGGCTCGCGCTGGTGACGGCGATGGGTGCCCTCGTTCGCCAGGAGAGCCGCGGCGCGCACTACCGCACGGATTATCCTGCCCGTGACGATGCGCATTGGCTCAAGCGCACGCTCGCACGTTGGCCGCAGGACGCCAGTGAGCCGCGCTTGAGCTACGAGCCGGTCGGGCTCATCGACTTGCCGCCCGGTCACCGCGGTTACGGCAAGGCCGAATCGATCGACATGCGCGAGTCTGTAGAGGAATACAATGCGGGTATCGAGCAGGCGTGGCGCAGCGCCGGTGCGCCGGAAACCGCTGAGCCTATCGGATCAGATATGCACTGGGGCGCCTGGCGTGCCGCCAGCGCGCCGACGGAGCAACGCAGGCAAGCGTCGTGAGCACGAGCAATCAAGGGTCTGGGCGCACGCTGCGTTTTGAGATCTTCCGCTACAACCCGCAAGACACGGGGTCGCAGCCGCATGTGGACACCTTCGAGCTCGCGGAGACGCCTTACATGACGCTTTTTATCGCCTTGCACCGCATCCGCGAAGAGCAGGACCCGAGCTTGCAGTTCGATTTCGCCTGTCGCTCGGCCGTTTGCGGCTCGTGTGGGATGCTGGTCAACGGGCGCCCGCGTCTCGCCTGTCGCACGCGCACCGCGGACCTGGCCGAGACCATTCGCCTGCATCCGCTGCCGGTGTTCAAGCTGATCGGCGACCTGTCCGTGGACACCGGCAGCTGGTTTCGGGCGATGGCGGCGAGGGTGGAGGCGTGGATACATGAGCGCGCGCGGTTTGATGCGAGCGCGCGCGAGGCCCGCATGGACGACGATCTCGCCCGCGCCATCTACGAGGGTGAGCGCTGCATCGAATGCGGCTGCTGTGTCGCCGCGTGCGGGGTCGCGAACGTGCGCCCGGGCTTCGTCGGTCCGGCCGGCATCAATCGAATTGCCCGCTTCATGGTGGACCCACGAGACAGTCGGACCCCGCACCATTGGTTCGAGGTCGTGTCCAGCGACGAAGGCGTCTTCGGTTGTCTCGGTCTGATGGCCTGCCACGACATCTGTCCCAAAGAGCTGCCGCTGCTTGAGGTGTACGCCTACCTGCGGCGCAAGATGCTGGCAACGGCGACGACACCGGAGCCGCGTGCACAGTGACACCCAGCTAGCGCTTGCAGACGTGCTCGCGCGACCGACCGCGCGGGCGGTGACGCTGAGGCCTGGCCGGCGCTGGCTGGGCCTCATCGGTTTATTGGCGCTGGCCGCACCCGCCGTGGCCGGCCATCCGCTCGAACCCAACCATGCGGACCCTATCGCGCCGGTCATTCTCGGGGTCACTGGCATCCTGTTCTTCGCCGTGCTCGGCCGCTTCGGCGCGCGCCGCCTCGGTCAGCCGGCCGTCCTGGGCGAGTTGGTCATGGGTTTGATCCTCGGTAACGTGGGCTATCTGCTCGGGCTCGAGTTGATGCAGATACTGCGGGAGGGACCCGCCATCTTCGACCTGGTGCGGCTGGACTTGGCGGGCGAGCCGCTCGAGCACGCTGCCGCGACCGTGCTCGGCCCCGTGACCGGCCCCGAGGTGCTTGCCATCCTCGAGGGCCCCGCCGGCATCGCCATGTTGCAGGTGGCCCAGACGGTTGACGTATTTTCCCGCTACGGCGTGATCTTTTTGCTGTTTCTCATCGGTCTGGGGACCAGCCTCAGTGAGATGCGGCAGGTCGGTGTCGAATCGCTGCGGGTCGCCGTCGTCGGCGTGTTGCTTCCTTTCGTCCTCGGTTTCTCGGCAGCGCGACTGTTAATGCCGGAGCTGTCGTTGACCGTCGACCTGTTCGTTGCCGCCACGCTCGGCGCCACCAGTATCGGCATCAGCGCGCGCGTGCTGGCCGATCTTGACCAGGGTCAAACGCGCGAAGCGCGCGTCATCCTCGGCGCGGCGGTGCTGGATGACGTGCTCGGTCTGGTCATGCTGGCCATTGTTTCCGGCATTGTCGTATCCGGCAGCGTGGAGCTCGCCAACGTGCTGATGACGGTTTTGCTCGCCGCGCTGTTTATCGTACTGGCCTTTTTGGTCGGGCCCGTCTTCCTCGACTACGCCATTCGCCTGGTGCGCCACCTCGACATCGTCGAGGCCAAGATGTTCATCTCCTTTCTCTTCGTCATGGCGCTGGCGTGGTTTGCCAACCTGGTTGGCCTGGCGACCATTGTCGGGGCCTTTGCCGCCGGCGTCATCTTGCACGACGGCTACTTTCGGCACTGGGGGGACTACCGCGAGCATCGCTTTACCATCAAGGATCTGATTGCGCCGTTGGAGACGATCCTGGTGCCGATCTTCTTCGTGCTGATGGGCATTCAAGTGAAGCTCGAGACCTTTCTCGATTGGCACGTGGTGACGATGGCGGCCGGGTTGCTGGTGGCGGCGATCGTGGGCAAGGTGGCCTGTGGCCTCGTCGCCGGTCACGGCGCGAATCGCCTGGCCATCGGCATCGGCATGCTGCCGCGCGGCGAGGTGGGGCTCATCTTCGCGGCCATCGGCAAGAGCCTGGGGGTCATCAGTGATGCCCTGTTTTCAGCCGTGGTATTGATGGTGATCGTGACCACGCTGGCCACGCCGCCGCTGCTAAAGGTGGTCCTGCTGCGCGAGCGCGCCGCGGAGTGATAGGGTACGGTTATGCACAGCTACAGCGAAAGCCGCACCATGCCGTTCACGCGCGAGCAGATGTTCAGCCTCGTGGCCGATGTCGAAAGCTACCATGAATTCCTGCCGGCGTGGCTGACCGCGCGGGTGGTGGAGCGCAAAGGCGATGAGCTGATTGTCGATCAGGTGGTGGGTCTCGGGGCGTTCCCGCTGGAGTTCGTGTCACATACGAGCCTCAAGCCGCCTGATCGTATTCATGTCGTTTCTCGCGACGGCCCGTTTCGCTACCTGGACATCAACTGGCATTTTGAGTCGCCCTCCGAGGTCAGCTGTGTGACCCATCTCAAAGTCGACTTCGAGCTGTCCTCGCCGCTGTTCGAGACAGTGTTGACGCTGCTCTTCAAGCGCTCATTGCGGCAAGTGCTGCGGGCGTTCGAAAAACGCGCACGCCAGCTTTACCACTGAGACGCAGGGAGCGGGTGGCGGCGGTTCGTATTGTACGGCCGACTGCGCGCGCTTCGATCCGGGGCTACTCGTGTCCGGTGGCGATTCGCTGTAGCGTGGTCATTGCAAGCTGCCGTAGTAGTGCACCAGTGACTCGAGATCTGTCTGATCCAGTTTTTCGATCTTCGCCTTCATGTTCTCCGGCATGGGCCGCTTGCCGGCGTGGTACTCGTCTAAGGCATGACGCAGATAAGGCATCCATTGTCCGCCCAGAATGCCCGCGTCGTCTTCGGGCAGGCGTCCGCCGTCTTGGTGGCATTTGTTGCATTGACTCGCATGAATCTTTTCGCCCGCCTTCGCCTTTTCCGCGTCGAATTCCTGTTTGCGCGGGACAAAGGTCTTGCTAGCGAAAAATTCTGCGTCTGTCTCGATTTCGTGATCCGTCATTTTTTGGCCAAAAGGGGCCATCATGGGCGAAGCACGTTCGCCAAGCTTGTAGCCAGTCATCGCGCTGATGATGTATTGCTTGGAGAAGCCTGCGATCGCCGGCATGCTGGGAATCACACTCACGCCATCCTTACCATGGCAGGTCACGCACTGTTCGGCCGGTTCGTGTGTTGATACTGCCGAGGCGCTGTAGACCAGCGCGCAGAGCAACAGCACGTAGGGGAAGACATGCTTTGTCATGACTTACATCTCCTGCATGATGGATCGCTGGTTGATCTGAAAAACACGGTCGCTGCGGGTGCCCTCACGTCCAGCCGGCCTGATTCATTGCCTTAACTTCTGTCTGGATATCTACACCCGCCGGCCACGAAAGACCTTAGACCATTCGCGCCGCGCCACATTGACCTGGATCAAGACGCCCGCGACACGAGCGGTTTGCACGTCCCTACCCGGGCGTGTATACGGCGCACGGCTTTGCCCGCGCAGCCCGCAACGTCCTCACTCGGCGCGTGGCGGGTGAAGACTCGACATCGGCGCCGGAAGATATGCAGGCGCGACTTAGTAGTAATATCCCTACTTCTTTACAAATCTTGCCTGGTAGTACTATCCCTACTTCTTTACGAATCTTGATCTGGGTCAAAGCGCCAGCCGGTAGAGGTGGCAACCTTGCGTTCAATGCGCGAAGTCTATCCAGAAATCCTAGTAAGTAGAAAGGGGTAAGCCATGACCATGTTGCAGATTTCCTCATTTGCAGGACGCAGCACACCCATTCTAGCCTCAGCCTTACTCCTGTTTGCATTAGGCGGCTGTAGCGTCTTCGAGGGCGACGACGGCGATCCCGGCCCCGCCGGCCCTGCCGGACCCCCCGGACCGTCAGGGCCGGGCGCGGCGCCGATCGGCGCGATCGATGCGACGATACAGAGCGTATCCATGAATAGCGTGCCGGTGGTGACCTTGACGGTGAAGGACCAGGACGGCAATCCGATCACAGGGCTCACGGCCTCTAACCTGCGCTACACTTTCGCCAAGCTGATTCCGCCCGGCGCGAGGACCAGTCAGTGGCAGAACTATATCCTTAGCGCTGCGATACCCGATGCCGGTGACCCCGGAGCCGGTGCGGGCGGGGGGCCGGCGCTACCGAACGGCGCGGTCCAGGCCAGCCGGCGCGACTGCGCCACGGTCACGCTGATCAACCCCGCCATCGGCCAATACACCTGTACCTTCGATGCGCGCGATGACATCGTGGCCAACAACGGCGCCAGTTGTCCGGCTAGCCTCGTCGATGGCTGCAAGGATGCCGACGGTAACGTTCTGGATCTGTCGTACAATCCAAATCTCACGCACCGCGTGAGCTTTGAGGTGAGGGGTAGCGCGGGTGGTTTGGACCTCCCGGCGACCAACTTCAGCTACGATTTCATCCCCGTCACGGGCCAGCCGCCGGCCGACCCCAATGACCCGAATTTGAACCGCGAGATCGTCAAGACCGAGTTGTGCAACGTGTGCCACGATGCGCTCGCGCTGCACGGCGGCGGGCGGGTGCGAACGAAGCATTGCGTGACCTGCCACAACCCCGGCAGCACCGACCCGAACAGCGGGCGCTCGGTGGACTTCAAGCAGATGATCCACAAGATCCACAAGGGGGCGGAACTGCCGAGCGTGCTGTTAGGCCCAGATCAGATCGAAGACACTGGCGATGAGATCCCGTATATCATTTGGGGATACCGCGATACCCCGCATGACTTCTCCGATGTTCATTTTCCGGCGGACGTGCGCGCTGCTAATGTAGCGACGGGCTCGGGCCTGGGCTGTTCCAAGTGTCACGATGCCACCCAGGCGGATCTGCCGCAAGCCATCAATACCTTGCAGAGGCCCAGTCGAGAGGCCTGCGGCGCCTGCCACGACAACATCAGTTTTGTTGCCGGCGTTGACCCGGATCCCAATCGCAAGGTCAAGCATCCCGTGCCGCAAGCCGACGACAGCGGCTGCACGACGTGTCATTCGTCGGTGTCGTTCCCTCCGTTCCCCGGCAGTGTGGAGAACGCGCATAACCTCTGGGATCGGGAATACGCGAAGGAGTGCTATCAGTACGAGATCCTGGACGTGAGCCCGCAGCCGGCCCAAGGGTTCGCGGTCACGATCAAGTTCCGCGTGAACAATCCCAATCCCGGCAAGGTGCTGGGTCCGGATGCGCCCGCGCGGGTGGACGCCGCGTGCGCCAATACGCCTGTCAACGGGACCACCGGCATCGCCCATTACGATATATTGAATGACGCGGCTTTCCTGGAACTTGCATCGAGGGCCAGTCGCCTCTTCGTGCAGGTCGCTTGGGATACGCGTGACATCAATAATGACGGCTCGGGCAGCGCCGTAGCTAACCCGATCGGAATCGATACGCTAAACCCAGCCAACGTCGATGCGAGCAACTTCGCAGCTGACGGCAGCTTCTCGGTGCAAGCGACGATCCCGGGCACGGCAACAGGAACCGGTACAGTGGCGATGGAAGGCCACCCGGCTGAAATTAACCCGAAATCCGACCCGGTCGGGGCGCGCGATATCCGGGTGCCGGTGAAAGGGGCGACCAAGGACTTTCTCATCGACCCGACGCCGGGCGCCACCATCACGGCGCGGCGGAAGCCGATCGACATCATCGCCACGTGCGATCGCTGCCACCAGCTCTTGAGCCTGCACGGCAGCAACCGCAGTGACGAGGGTGCGGTCTGCGTCCTCTGCCATAATCCGAACAATACCGATGTCAATCGACGTCCCGTGGGTGCGCCCGCCGGGACGCCGGACAACAAGGCGGAAGAGTCGATTGACTTCAAGCGGATGATCCACGGGATCCACGCCGCCGCAGCCTCGAACTTCGACGGCACGTTGGCGCACGGCTTCCGTGAGAAAGGCCTGGTGGTGTATGGCTACGGTGGCTCCGTGCACGACTTCAGCCATGTCCGCTTCCCCGGCGCGCTGAATAAATGCGACACCTGCCATGTGGGCGACACGTGGAAGCTCGCGGGCATCTGGGAAGCGCCGGCCCAGAACGGCATCCTGGGCAGCACCATCGACTCGAACGTCGGCGATACTAATCACGCCAATCACTTGAAGATCTCGCCGACGGCGGCCGTGTGCTCGGCGTGTCACGACAGTGAGCTTGCGAAGGCGCACATGCTGCAGAATGGGGGGCTGTTCGACGCACCGCAGGCGACGATCGCGACGAACGTCGAGTCCTGTGCGCTTTGCCACGGGCCCGGGAAGATCGCCTCCGTCGAGTTGGTGCACCGGGGAGACTTCGGGGAGGATATCCCGTAGTTCTTGACACCGATGCGGCGGGCACCTACGGTAACGCCGTGGGTGCCCACTCGCTGAAGGTTGAGGTAAGGGTGTGCGCGCACCACGGCCCCGACAGGCGTTGGGGCCGTATGTTTGTCTGGCCGATGAATATGAATAAGAACCGCTGGCTGACCGTTTCCTTTTCGGGTGTTGTCCTAACGCTTGGCTGTTGTCTCGGCGCGCTGACTTCCGCTCAGGCGGACGAGGGCGCCGCCCAGTACTCGCAGCGCGGGGCCGATACCTGCCTCAAGTGCCACGACGAGGATTCGAAGTTCCCCGTCTATTCGATCTTCAAGACCAAGCACGCCGTCGCGGCCGACAAGCGCACGCCGTTTGCGGGGCTTCAGTGCGAGGCCTGTCACGGCCCCATCGGCGAGCACGGCAAGATGATGCTGCGCGGGGGCGAGAAACGCGCGCCCATCATTAACTTCGGGCCCAAGTCGGCCGTGTCGTTCGAGAAGCAAAACGCCATCTGTCTCGGCTGTCATGCGACCGATCGGCGCATCAATTGGAAGGGCAGCAGCCATGACCAGGTGGACGTTACCTGCGCGAGCTGCCACAAGATCCACGCACCACGGGATCGCGTGCTCGCCAAGAACGAGCAGCCTGAGGTCTGCTACCAGTGCCACAAGCAGCAGCGGGCCGATTTCTACAAGCCCTCCGTGCATCCCGTGCGCTTCGGCGTGATGGCCTGCAGCCAGTGTCATAACACGCACGGCGCGGTCACGGCCTCGCTGCTCGCGAGACCGACCTTGAATCAGACCTGCTACGGTTGCCATCCGGAGAAGCGCGGGCCGTTTCTGTGGGAGCACGCCCCGGTGCCGGAGGATTGCTCGCTCTGTCACACCCCGCACGGTTCCATCCATCGGCCCCTGTTGATAAAGCGGCCACCCTGGCTGTGTCAGCAGTGCCATTCGCAGGCCGGGCATCCGAGCGTGGCGTCGACGCCTTCGGGCTTGCCGGGCGGGACGTCCTCGGGTTTCCTGCTGTCGGGGGGCTGCACCAACTGCCACTCGCAAGTGCACGGGTCCAATCACCCATCCGGTTATAAGTTCATGAGGTAGCGCTCAGTATGTAACGTCAGCACCGGTCCGCCTGAAAGAAAGCCGCCGGTGGCATGGCCAGTCAAGGGGAGCTGCAAATGAAAACGCCCACACGCTTGATGCTGTTTATTATGCTGCTGAGCGCGGCATCTGTTGTCGTAGGGGCAGAAAAGGGCGATGCGGGATCGGCGCTTGCCGTCGACACCTCGAAGTGGGCGTGCAAGTTCTGCGAATTCGAGACCGGCCACAGCGGCTATGTGGACGCGGGCGTCGGCTACCTGTCGGACGATTCGTTCAAATTCGGTGAGTACACCGGCTTGACCGACGAGGGTGCATATCTGATCGGTGACGCGCGCTACCGCTATCGGGGTGAAAACGCGCGCTACCTCGACCTCGATGCGCGTAACCTCGGCCTCGATTCACGTGCAATCGAGGTCGAATACGGCAAGCAAGGCAGGTATGAGCTGTTCCTCGATTACTACGAGCTGCCGCATTTCATCTCCGACTCCGCGGTTACGCCTTTCCTCGGCTCGGGCGACGAGGTTCTGAACCTGCCAGCGGGCTGGGTGCGCGGCGCAACGACTGCGGGGATGACGCAGCTGAACAGCAGTCTGCGTCAGGAGGATCTCGACACCAAACGCAAAAGCCTGGGCTTAGGAGTAAAGTTCTTTCCCGGACGTAAATGGCAATCTACCATCACAGGTCGCCACGAGATCAAGGAAGGTCAACAGAGGATCGCAGGAAGTTTCGTGTTCGATTCCGTGCAGTTCGTGCAACCGGTTGATTACGTGACGGACGAGGTAGATGTCTCGGCCACCTACTCGGGCCAGCGCTTCCAGGCACGGTTCGGTTATTACGGTTCAATCTTCCGCAATCAAGACGAATCGTTGACCTGGGACAACCCGTTTACCTCGGCCTTCAACGCTGACCAGGGCCGGCTCGCACTGCCGCCGGACAATCAATTTCATCAGCTGCTGGCTTCCCTGGGATATCAAATAAACAAAAAGACCCGACTTACTGCCGATATTACCGCTGGACGCGGTACGCAGGACGAGGACTTCCTGCCTTATACCATCAATTCGACCCTCTTGGGCATCCAACCGTTGCCGCGCACCTCGCTCGACGGTCGCGTGGACACCCTGACCGCCTACGTGAGGTTGAATTCGGCCATAAGCGAGCGCTGGCAACTCAATGCGGCCTACAAGTACAACGACCGCGACAATAAGACCGACCAGGCCACCTACACGACTCCCGTTAATACTGACAGTGCGCTTGCGGTCGCGCAGACGAATCTGCCTTATAGCTTCACGGAGAATGTGCTGAATCTGAGCGCCGACTACCGTATTGACAAGAGAACAAAGGGGTCTTTGGGATTCGATTACGAGACCATCGAACGCACCTTCCAGGAGGTGGAAGAGACCAAGGACAAGACATTTTGGGGAAAGATCAATGCACGGGCGCAAGAGAATGCTGATATTCTTTTGAAAGTCGCTTACTCGGACCGCAGCATCTCCGACTACATCGCGGTGCCGGAAATCGTGCCGCCGCAGAACCCGCGGATGAGAATTTACAATATGGCAGATCGGGAGCGATTCTCCGCCGGCGTGCAGGCGATCGTCACGCCACGAGACACCGTCTCCATCAGTGGGGGTTTCGAACTTGCCCGCAGCGACTACGACAAAACCGTTATCGGTCTGCTCAGTAGTGACGAGTTCAGCGCTAATGTTGACGCCTCGCTGCAGGTCTCTAAGAGAACCAACCTCCACTTCTTTTTGGCTCACCAGCTGATCAGCTCGGAGCAAACAGGAAGTTCCAGCTTCTCGACGCCCAACTGGTCTCAGGACGAAGACGACACGTTCAACACCGCCGGCATTGGCTTCAAGCACATGCTAGTCAAAGACAAGGTCGACATCGGCGCGGATTACGTGTTGGCCAAGTCGCGGGGCAAGATCGAGGTGGCGACATTAGTATCGAGTTCCTCTTTCCCCGATCTCAAGACAGACCTCAACAGCCTGAAGTTCTACGTCGACTGGCGGATGAACAAGAAACTTTCACTGAACGCGGCGATCTGGTACGAGGACTACGATTCCGACGACTGGCAGCTGGACGGCGTCGCGCCGGACACGATTTCCAATGTCTTGACGCTGGGCGAAACCAGCCCCTCGTACGATCTGTATTTCCTGTCGCTGTCGGTGCGTTACAAGTTCTGAGACGCCATCGGCAGCCATCCTGTAAGCTTGTTAGCCGTTGCCGCGCGCGGAAACAATCCCTTGCGTCCGTGATGTTGCATCATTTTCGGCTCGTCGGCAGACTGCGTTAATGTCCACGCTACCCGAACCGTCAGCGGCAGCACTGGCCGGTGGCTCGGCGGCACGTCGCGTCAAGCGCCTGCTGTTGGCGACGCGCCCGAAATTTTTCGCGGCCTCGGTGCTGCCGGTGCTTTTCGGCACGGCATGGGGCTACAAGGTGAGCGGTCAGTTCGATGGGCTTGGCTTTGCGTTGGCGCTGATGGCCATACTTTGCGTGCATGCCGGCGCCAATGTGTTGAACGATGTCTTCGACGAGCTCGGCGGCAGCGACCCCATCAACGACGATCGCATCTACCCCTACACCGGCGGCTCGCGCTTCATCCAAAACGGCGTGATGAGCGTGGCCGAGATGGCGCGCTGGGGCAGCACGCTAATCGGTCTTGGCATGGTGCTCGGCGCCGCGCTGTTTGCAATCAAAGGCACGGCGGTGCTGCTGTTCGGGCTCGCCGGCGTCGCGCTGGCCACACTTTACTCCATACCCCCCGTGCAGCTGAGCGCGCGCGGATGGGGCGAAGCCGCCGTCGGCGTCGGCTTCGGTGTGCTGCCCGTCTGCGGTGCGGCCTGGCTGCAGAGCGGTCTCGTCGATAGTGCCGTCTTGCTGGCCTCGGTCCCGGTGAGCATATGGGTGGCCAGTATCTTGTTGATCAACGAGGTTCCGGATATCCCGGCCGACGCGCACGCCGGCAAACGCACGCTGGCCGTGCGTCTGGGACGCCCGGGCACGCGCGCACTTTACTTTTGCCTGCATGTGCTTGCGGTGTTCGCGATCGCCCTGGCGATCTGGCAAGCCTTGCTGCCCTGGCCGGCGATTGTCTTGCCGGCTCTGCTGCTGCTTGCCGCCGCGCGCGCCGCGCGCGCGATCAACGCCGGCGCCGAACGGCTCAAACGGGGGATCGAGCTGACGCTCGCCATCCATGGCCTCGGCGGACTGTGGCTGACCGGCTGGGCGGTGTACGCCGCTTAGGATTGCCCCCGCTTCTCAGAGGGCTGCTTGGGGTCGGGAAGGGGTTCCGGCGGCTCGTCCTCGTCCATGAGAATCCGGTGGGCCGGGCCTTCGAGATCGTCGAACTGCCCGGAGCGAACCGCCCACAGCAACGCCCAGACAATGAGCGCCAACAACACCAACGCGAGCGGGATAAGCAGATAGACCGCTTCCATCCTTAGCCTGCGGATCGCAACGGCGCAGGCGGGGCGGCAGGCTGCACCTGTGCCGGCTCGCCTGGGCGAGCCAAGCGCAAGGCATTGGCCACCACCAGCAGCGAGCTCGCCGACATGCCGAGTGCCGCCATCCACGGAGCGATAAGACCCATGGCCGCTGCCGGCAGCGCGAGGGCGTTATACACCAGCGCCCACGTCAGATTCTGGTGAATGACGCGCAACATGCGCCGCGCGCTATCGATCCCTGCCGCCAGACGGTCGAGCCGGCCCGAGAGCAAGATCATGTCCGCCGACACGGCGGCGAGCGGCGTGCCGCGACCCATGGCGATGGCGACCTGCGCCTGCGCGAGCACCGGCGCGTCGTTGACGCCGTCGCCGGCCATGGCGACGACCGCGCCTTCGCGCTGGAGTGCCTTCACGCGCTCGACCTTGCTCTCCGGCGTCAGGTCCCAAGCAAGCGCATCAATGCCGACTTTGCCGGCGACACGGCGGGCGGCGCGCTCGTGATCGCCCGTCATCAGCCACACGGTTTTGCCCGCGGCCCGCAGGGTCTGGATGAGCCCGTGGGCTTCCTCGCGTAATTCATCGCCCAGCACGAAGGCGGCGTAGAGATGGTGGTGCGAGGCGAGCAGCACCACGCTGCCGCCGCTTTGGCGCCACTCGTCAAGCACCGTCGTTGTCACGCGAAGACCGGTCTTGCGCTCGATGAAGCCCGGACTGCCGATGAAGTACTCCCGCTCACCGATACGCCCCTGTAGCCCGGCGCCCGGCTCCGCGACCACTGCCGAGACGGGTAGCGCAGGGTCCGAGGCGGACCCGGTCAACACGCTCGCGATCGGGTGCTCGGAGTGCGCTTCCAGGCTCGCGGCGACGCGCAAACACGCGTCCGCCGGCATATCCGCCAGCGCCCGTATTGCGACCAGCCGTAAGCGCCCGCGCGTTAGCGTGCCGGTCTTGTCGAACACGAAGTGCGTGGCCCGCGCCAGCGTTTCAAGCGCGTGGCCACGCGTCGCCAGCAATCCGCCGCGCATCAGCCGGCCGGTCGTGACGGCGAGCGCGGTCGGTGTGGCCAGCGACAGCGCGCAGGGACAGGTGATCACCAGCACGGCGATCGTGACAGGCAGGCAGAGCCGCGGGTCCGTGGTCCACCAGTAAAGGGCAACCGCCGCCGCCACCAGCAGTACCCCGCCGACGAACCAGGCGGCGATGCGATCGGCAAGTCGCGCGATCGCCGGCTTTTCACTCTGCGCGCGTTCGAGTAGACGCACAATGGCAGCGAGCCGCGTCTGCGCACCGACTTTGTCCACCTGCATAACGAGTGGGCTGCCGATGTTAACGCTGCCGCCGATCAGCGCTTCACCGGCTGACTTGCTCACCGGGGCCGATTCCCCGGTGAGCAAGGATTCGTCCACCTTCGATCGTCCTTCGAGCACGCGCCCGTCGGCGGGTACCGTTTCACCCGGGCGGATACGCACGCGATCGCCGGCGCGCAGCGCGCCGACGGGGACGATCGCTTCCTCGCGTGGATCGGCCGCAAGCCGTGTGGCCATGGCCGGTGCGCGGTGCACGAGACTATCGCAGGCCTCGGTGGCGCGCTTGCGTGCGGCGAGCTCGAAGTAGCGGGCCGTGAGCAAGAAGAAGACGAACATGACGACCGAGTCATAGTAGACCTCACCACTATCGCTCAGCGTGGCCCAAGCGCTGGAAATAAAGGCGATGCCAAGGGCAAGCGCGACCGGTACGTCCATCCCGAGCCGGCGATGGCTGAGATCGCGCCAGGCGGAGGCAAAGAACGGCTGCGCTGAATAAATCACCACCGGTGCGGTGAGGACCAGACTCAGCCAGCGAAAGAGCTGGCGGAACTCGGCCTCCATGCCGGACCACGCACCAACATAAAGCGACACCGCCAGGATCATCACCTGCATGCCGAGCGCCCCTGCCACGCCCAGGCGGCGCAAGTGATCACGGCGGGCTTGCGCGAGCGCGCGTTCGTGACGGTTGGGGTCGTAGGGGTGTGCGCGATAGCCGATGCGCGCGATGGCGGCGATGATTTCGCTCAGGCGCGCACGGCCGGGATCCCAGCGCACGCATGCCCGATGCGTGGCATAGTTGATCTGCACGTCGAGCACGCCCGGCGTGGTGGCGATCTGACGCTCGTTAAGCCACACGCAGGCGGCGCAGGTGATGCCTTCGAGCGTAAGTGAGGCCTCGCGACTGCGGTCGCCTTCGATGCGCACGAAATCCCGCTGCACTGCGGGGTCATCGTAAATGCGTGCTCGACGTCGCATCTCGTCGTCGGGCGCGACGGCCGTGGTCGCCGGCGCACTGCGGAAACGATAATAATCCGCCAAACCACCGGCCACGATCGCCTGCGCCACCGCCGCGCAGCCGTGGCAGCACATCGGCTGCGCGCAATCGTCGACTACGACCGAAAGCCCGCCCCCTGCTGGGAGCGGCTGCGCGCAGTGATAACAGCGCTCGGGCAAGCGCGAGTCGTCAACGGGTGATGCGTCGGGGTGCCTGCTCAAGTCAACGCCCGCGAGGGTCTCCTTTTATGATCGCGACAATCGGCGTGGCTGACGCCTCAGACAAAAAAATCGTATGCATCGATCTACGGCGTAAACAGGTGGTATCATCCGTCAGCAGATCGGTTGACACGCTACGCAAGGATACCGGCTAATGCAACACGTCTGGGGCTTGCTGGCCCACCCTGAGAACGAATGGAAGGCGATCCGCAAAGAGGGCTGTCCGATCGGCAGTTGCTACATCCTCCATGTCATGCTCCTGGCCGCCATTCCGCCTGTCTGTGGGTACTTTGGCACTACCCTGATCGGCTGGCAAATCGGCGCGCGCGAGGCGGTCAAGCTGATACCGCAGAATGCGCTGACCATAGCGATACTTTACTACCTTGTAATGCTTGTCGGCGTGTTGACGCTGGCCGCTCTGATCCATTGGATGGGACAGACATACGGAGCAAGAAAGCCGTTCTCGCATAGCGTCGCGCTGGCCGGCTATACGGCCACCCCGCTGTTTCTCATCGGCGTGATGCAGCTCTATCCACTGCTATGGCTCAATCTCATTGCGGGCCTACCGGCGTTGGCCTACACGGTCTATCTGCTGTTCAGCGGCGTGCCGATCATGATGGGGATCTCCAAAGAGCGCGGGTTCCTTTTTTCGAGCGCCGTGCTTGCCGTGGGGTTGGTCATGCTCGTGGGTCTGTTGGCTGCGAGCGTGATTCTTTGGAGCGTGGGTGCCGGGCCGGCCTTTACGGCCTAGGTCCGCAACGGCCGTAAAGCCGTTTCGGTCGGGCTCAATTGATCTCGATCAGTGAGTCGACCGGCTTCCGACGCGTAGTGCGGTACGGCCCAGGCGGGCACTGTCTGGGAAAAGATAACGGCAGAGGGAAAGAGAAATTGCTGCGAAAGTCATGTCGGGGAGTGTGAGAGGGGACTATGGCGACGCGGGATACCTATAACTACAAGGTCGTGCGCCAGTTCGCGGTGATGACCGTGGTCTGGGGCATCGTCGGCATGCTGGTGGGCGTGTTGATCGCCGCGCAGATGGCCTGGCCGGCGCTCAATTTCGATATTCCTTGGCTCACGTTCAGTCGTGTGCGGGCGCTGCACACCAACGCGGTTGTATTCGCCTTCGGTGGGTCCGCACTCTTTGCGACCTCTTATTATGTCGTCCAGCGCACCTGTCACGTACGGCTTTTCAGCGATCGCCTGGCCGCGTTTACCTTCTGGGGTTGGCAGACGGTGATCGTCGCCGCGGCCATTACGCTGCCCCTGGGCATCACCACCACCAAAGAGTACGCCGAGCTCGAGTGGCCGATCGACGTGCTGATCACGGTGGTGTGGGTCGCCTACGCCGTCGTTTTTTTCGGCACCCTCGTCAAGCGCAAGATCAGTCATATCTACGTCGCCAATTGGTTCTTCGGTGCATTTATCCTCACGGTCGCAGTCTTACATGTGTTCAACAGCCTGGCGCTGCCGGTAACGCTCACCAAGTCGTATTCGATCTATGCGGGTGTGCAGGACGCCATGATCCAGTGGTGGTACGGCCATAATGCCGTGGGTTTCTTTTTGACCGCCGGTTTTCTCGGCATTATGTATTACTTCATTCCCAAACAGGCAAACCGGCCGGTCTACTCCTATCGCCTGTCGGTGGTGCACTTCTGGTCATTGATCTTCGCCTACATCTGGGCCGGACCGCACCATTTGCACTACACGGCCTTGCCTGACTGGACGCAATCACTCGGCATGGTGTTTTCGCTGATCCTGCTGGCGCCGAGCTGGGGCGGCATGATCAACGGCATCATGACGCTATCGGGTGCCTGGCAGAAGCTGCGCACCGATCCGATCTTGAAGTTCTTGATCGTGTCGGTGTCGTTCTACGGCATGTCGACCTTCGAGGGGCCGATGATGTCGATCAAGACGGTCAACGCGCTTTCGCATTACACCGACTGGACCATTGGCCACGTGCACTCCGGTGCGCTTGGCTGGGTGGCGATGGTGTCGATCGGCGCCATGTACTTTCTGATTCCGCGGCTGTTCGGGCGCAATTTGTACAACGTGAAGCTCGTCGACACGCATTTCTGGATTGCCACCGTCGGCATCGTCCTCTACATCTCGGCGATGTGGATTTCGGGGGTGATGCAGGGACTAATGTGGCGCGCGGTGAACCCCGACGGCACGCTGACCTACAGTTTCGTTGAGAGCGTGGAGGCCATGCACCCCTTCTATATCGTGCGCTTTCTCGGCGGTGTGTTTTTCCTCAGCGGGATGTTGATAATGGCCTATAACCTGTTGCGAACGATTGCCGGTGCGAAACCCATCGAGGCGCGTATCCCGGCGCCGGCGCGCTAGGAGGGCGGCATGGCGAGCGCACACGAAAAGGTCGAACAAAACCTGGGTCTGCTGATCGTACTGGTCTTGCTGGTGATCTCTGTCGGTGGGCTGGTCGAGATCGTGCCGCTATTCTTCCAGAAATCCACTACCGAGCCGGTCGCCGGACTGAAACCCTACAATGCCTTGCAGCTCGCCGGCCGCGACATCTATATCCGTGAGTCTTGCATGGTGTGCCACTCGCAGATGATTCGTCCTTTCCGAGCGGAAACCGAGCGTTACGGACATTATTCGGTCGCCGGCGAGTTCGTGTACGACCGCCCGTTCCAGTGGGGTTCGAAACGTACGGGTCCGGATCTTGCGCGCGTCGGCGGTCGTTATAGCGACGAATGGCACAGGGTGCATCTGATCAATCCGCGCAATGTGGTGCCTGAGTCGATCATGCCGGGCTATCCGTGGTTAGACGAGAACGAGCTCGATACGCGTGACATCCGGAGGAAGATGCGCGTGCTGCGTACCCTTGGGCATCCGTATAGCGACGCCGAGATCGCCGAGGCGCCGAAGCAGCTCGACGGCAAGACGGAGATGGATGCCATCGTTGCGTATCTTCAATCGCTCGGCACGACAATCAAGACGCGGAGGTAGCGGGTGAGCGCGACGCTGTTTCACGCTTTCTGGACGGTCTTACTCATGATCATCTTCTTGGGCATCGTCGTTTGGGCATGGAGTCGGGGTCGCCAAAAGCGTTTCGAGGAGGCCGCGCGTTTGCCGCTTGAGGGCGACGACAGCGAGCCACAATCGGCGAGGTCGGGAGACAGCAGCCATGGCTGATTTCACCAGCGCCTTTTGGAACTGGTTCATCGTCATCCTGGTGTTGGCCAGCATGGTCGGCATGTTTTGGCTCAATTACTGGATGACCGAGCGTCGACGCCCGCGCGAGCGCGCGAAGCTGGTGGGCCATGTATGGGACCAGGACCTGCAGGAGCTCAACAATCCGCTGCCGGCGTGGTGGCTTAATCTTTTCTATATCACACTGGTATTCGGCATCATTTACCTGTTGCTGTTCCCCGGGCTTGGCAGTTTCAGCGGCGCACTCGGCTGGAGCTCGGCGAAACGTTATGACAACGAGGTGCAGGCGGCCGATGAGCGGTACGGTCCGTTGTACGAAAAATATTTTCGCGAGCACATTGAGACCCTGGCACGCGATCGGGATGCCCTCAAGACAGGCGAGCGCTTGTTCGTCAACTACTGCACTACCTGTCATGGGTCCGATGCCCGCGGTGCGCCCGGGTTTCCCGATCTGCGTGATGGCGAGTGGCTGTACGGTGGGCAACCAGAGCAGATCAAGGCCAGTATCTTGAACGGCCGCAACGGCGTCATGCCGCCCTGGGGGGCGGCATTGAGCCGCGACGATATCTTTAATCTCGCCGAATACGTACTGAGCCTGAGCGGTCGGCGGATCAATGAGGATGCGGCGCGCGCCGGCGCAGTGAAGTTCAAGCAAGTTTGTGCCGCCTGCCATGGGGCGGACGGCAAGGGCAACCAGACGCTCGGCGCGCCTAACCTGACCAATAATATCTGGCTCTATGGCGGGTCACAGGCAGCGGTGGCCAAGTCGATTGCCGAAGGACGCCAGGGACGCATGCCGGCACACAAGGACTTCTTGGGCGAGGCCAAGGTACATCTCCTGGCTGCTTATGTGTACAGCTTGTCATTGCCGGGAAAGACTGAGTAACGGTGCTGCAAGACAAAGCCTCGCCATCTTACCGTGCCCCTAACGATGGGGAAGAAAAACAACGACCTATCACGCACAGCACGGACGAGGCTGCCGAGGAGGCGCTCTATGCGCAGCGTCAGCAGATCTACCCGCGACAGGTACACGGCTCGTTTGCGACCTGGCGGGTCATCATGGTCTGCATTACGCTGGGTATCTACTATATCCTGCCTTGGATCAATTGGGGCGACGGCCGCCAAGCCTTTCTGATCGACCTCCCGGGACGCAAGTTCAATCTGTTTTTCTGGACCTTCTGGCCGCAGGACCTGTTCTACCTCACGGCTATCCTCATCATTGCGGCATTGTCACTGTTTCTGTTCACCGCGGTGGCAGGTCGCTTGTGGTGCGGCTACACGTGCCCGCAGACGGTCTGGACCGAAGTGTTCCTTTGGATCGAGCGCATGGTCGAGGGCGATCGCCCGCAGCAGATGCGACTGGCTTCGAAATCCTGGGGCACGGAAAAGATCGCGAAGAAGGGCGTCAAGCATCTGCTGTGGATCGTGTTTTCCGCCTGGACCGGCTTTACATTCGTCGGTTACTTCACACCTATCCGTGAGCTGACGCAGGCGTTCAGCAGTTTTTCATTGGGACCGTGGGAGCAGTTCTGGATCGTATTTTACGGATTCGCCACCTACGGCAACGCCGGTTGGCTGCGCGAGCAAGTGTGCATCTACATGTGTCCGTACGCGCGCTTCCAGGGTGCGATGTTCGATCGCGACACCCTCATCATCTCCTATGATCAGACGCGGGGGGAGCCCCGCGGCTCGCGCCGGCGCAGCGCGGATTACAAGTCCATGGGCCTGGGAGACTGCATTGATTGCACACTTTGCGTGCAGGTCTGTCCGACCGGCATCGACATTCGCGACGGCCTGCAGTATCAGTGTATTGCCTGTGGGGCCTGCATCGATGCCTGTAACTCGGTGATGGATAAGATGGGTTACAGCCATGGTTTGGTCCGATACACCACAGAGAACGAGCTCGCCGGCCAACGCCAGCCTATCCTGCGGCCGCGCGTAGTGATCTACGCGTCCTTGCTTGCCGCTATTGCGCTGACCCTAGTGGTGGCGGTGCTGCTGCGAACGCCGCTGGAGCTGCATGTCATTGGCGACCGCAACGTTCTTTATCGGGCAACGGCAGAGGGCTTGATCGAGAATGCCTATACCCTGAAGATTATAAATATGGATAACGAGCCACATGTCTTTGAGCTGCGGGCATCAGGCATTCCGGGCCTCCAGCTCAAGGCCGATGTCGACGAGATCGGGCTCACTTCCGGCGAGGTGCGTGAGCTGCCGGTACGCTTGCAGGCTGATCCGTGTGTGCTCAAACAGCCGAGCACGCCGGTGGTCTTCGAGCTGCAGGCCGGGGATGATAGAAAGCTGCACGAGCGGGAGCTCGCGCGATTTTTGGGTCCCCCAGGGTGTTGACGATGGCGATGGATGAAAGATCGGTGTGGTATCGCGAACCGTTTGTGTGGATGCTGATGCTGATTCCGCTTGTGGCCGTGGTAGGCGGCATTGCGACGCTGATACTGGCGATACAGAGCGACGATGGGCTGGTGGTGGATGATTATTACTGGCGCGGAAAGGAGATCAATCGCATTTTGTCACGCGACTCTGCGGCGGCGAGGAAGGCAATCAGCGCTGACCTGGCCTTTGATTTCAATCTCGGCCTGGTGAAGGCCGAGCTACGGGCGCGTGATGGCGTAGATTTGCCGGACAGGGTGCAATTCGCATTGTTGCACGCGACACGTGCAGGCTTGGATCGCACGCTTGTGCTGAATCGTACGCCTCAAGGCAGTTATCATGGCCTTTTGCCCGTGCTTGTCTCCGGTCGTTGGTACGTACGAGTCGAAGCCGAAGATTGGCGTTTGACGGGTGCCATGCGCGTGCCGGATCAACGGTCGGTGCGCATCATCCCGGTCATAAACGAGTGAGTCGGCGAGCAAGATATCATGTTCGAACCTGGGTTCTCGTTTAGCCTGTTGGCGGCCTTCCTGGCCGGGTTGCTCGGATCGCTGCACTGCGTCGGCATGTGCG